>Ga0134126_10007924_pt1 | contig 13333 bp, 12 predicted proteins | sample KB31752_FD_96881 | JGI IMG/M metagenome (GOLD analysis project Ga0134126, IMG submission 96881) | Terrestrial soil microbial communities with excess Nitrogen fertilizer from Kellogg Biological Station, Michigan, USA - KB3-175-2 | ecosystem: Environmental > Terrestrial > Soil > Unclassified ...
GGCTTCCGAGCGCTCGCAGCCCGTCGGTGGGCACTGACAGTGTGCCTCTGAATCCTTAGCTAGGGGACACGACCCGCGGTCGCGGCGGGCTTTCCGTGGCGACGAAGCCAGGCCAGCGACGCCTGGCTCCGGTTGCTGGGCGTGTCGCCCATACACTTGCCCGTCGTGAATGCCTCGCCGGCGCGGAGGAGAAAGAGCAGGTGCTTCTCACCCGGGCGAACGGAGTACGCGCAGTCCGTCGCGGTGACGACATCCAGAATCGCTGGCGCGTCCGCCTTCCAAGCCTGGAGCACTCGAAACTTCAGGTCCTCTCCCTGAATCTCCGCGCGCGGTCGCACCTCCAGGACCTCGGCGACGACGACCATCGCGGCGCGCGAATACGCCGCGGCGACGGACGGCGCGGCAACGACATGCCGCTGCAAGCCTAGAATCCAGGCTGATGGCAGCGAGGAGCAGAAGAGTGCTCGCTCGTACTTGAACAACTATCATCGGTCCTCCACGCCGAGATCTAGCCGATGCGGGTCAGCTTCGACGCCAAACGGATCTGGCCCATGATGGTTGGATTGTGGTGTTGGCCCATAAGGCATTTCTGAAGTGTCGCCTCCGCATCGTGGGTGACTCCGCTGGCGCCATTGACATGGGCGAATTCGTGAATCAAGGTCGCGACCAGGGTCCACGAACCTATCCTGCACGTGTACTGGGACAGCGTGACCTCCTTGCCAAGCGTTGCTCCAAATCGGTTCGGGGCGTTTCCCGGATCGTAGCTTAACCAGACGCCGGGATCGGTCCACACCTGCGCGAACGTACGCCCGCCTGGGAGCGCGCTGAACGCAGCATTACACGGACTGTAGGTTTGGATGCGGGTAGTGATGATGTGCATCGCGTGTTGGATCCGACCCTTGTAACCAGATCTGCGATGGGCAACCACTGCCAGCCCGCGACGGCTGCGGGCGCGACGTGCCCAGATCCCGGCAGGTTCAGTTGAGGCATGTTAGATCCCTTGTTTCCAGGGTGAACTCCTACTCAGTTGTCGGTGGCCCTTCCGCGACGTTGCGACCTCATAACGTGCGAACGACGCTCAGACGCTATCACGACCAACCGGGAGTCGGGCGCTGTCTGAAAGCACCATGCCCTCGCAAGTGTAGGCCGCGGCTCGGTGTCTGGACGCAACCGAAGCACCCGGAGTTCAATGGGCCACCTCACGCACGATCCGCGCGAGGCGAAGCCGGACCGGCCTGACTCTTGACCGAGCTCGAAGTTCCGATGGCCGACGAAGATGTGGTCCTCGGGACGGACTGACGAAGCGAAGACCTACCTTGGTGAGTAGTTGCAAAGGGCGCATGGAGATCGTGGCCGCGTTGACCTACGGCCATGCCATCGAGCGGGTGCTCGGGCATCTCGGGCTGTCCCTCGACGCGCCCGAGCTCCACCCCGCGCGCCCGCCTCCGCAGATACAATTGTCGTTCGGCGACGATCCATTGGGGTTCAGCCCGGACCCACCCGCTCCCGACGACTTCGCCGCGTAGAGGTTCGCTCGGCGGCAGACAAACCCAGCGGCCCACAATTTGCCCGCCGACGGCGGACGTGCGCCCGAAGAGTCGCGCGGTCCTTGTTTTCCCCGTGAGAATGGGCGGCCGAAACTCTGAGAATGGGCGGCCGAGACTCGCGGAGGGTTGACGGAACGCCCGATCTCGGCCACTGACGTAACGAGACTAGCGGCTTAAAAGCCCTGTCCTCAGCACGTGCTCGATGGCGACGGCGACGAGTTCCATCGCGGGAGGATAGGCACCGACGGACAGGGCTACGGCAATCGATGGTTCCAGTATCCGGGGCGCTGCCGCGGATGCATGTAGGCGAGGACGTGCACGGAATCGCCTTCGACCAAGTAGACGACCATGTGCGGAAAACGTCCCACAGCGTGGGCGCAGCGAACTCCTTCAACGCCAGCGAACCACGGGAACCTCTCGGGATGCTCGAGCACGTCGCGTGTGCGCTTCCGCATCTCGCCAAGGAACTCCAGACCAAGACCAGGAACGCTCTCTGCGTAACGGTCAGCGGTCGTTTCGAGCTCGGCCTCTGCCTCGGGCTCGATGTAGAGGCGGGCGGCCTTCATCTCGCCTTGAGCTTGGACTCAAGGCGATCGAAGACGTCTTCAGCCGGGTTCCCTAGAGCTCGTCCCGAGCGGACGAGGTTCGCCCGGCGCGCGATCTCTGCCTGCCATTCGTCGGCGAGTCTCGAAACGGATTCTTTCGGTGCGATGGCGTCGACGACAACGCTCCGCTCGTCCTCCGACAGCTCAGCGGCAAGAGCGATGACGTGTTGGACGGCGGCGCGCGACATGAGGAAATCTTGCTCGCCGAACGGCCTCCTGTCGAGCCGCTCTTCCGCTTTCCAGATGCCGGCCGAGTACCTATCCCCGCACCCGCCGTGCCGCTGGCGTGCCGTTGCGATGCAGCGTCACCCCGATCGCCCGGTCTCGACCCGTCACCAACCGCCTCCAACTTCCCGGGTACCCTCGCGGACTTACCGGCCAAGGTCGCGTCCCGCTTGGGTTTTCTGTCTTCTGCCTCTTAAGTTTCGACTCCCGGCGCCTCCATAAAAACGTAATGATCTTGCCGAGGCCGTCGGTCGACGGCGCCGGGTAAGGCACCCGGGTCCCCGCGATCGCGGGCTCCGCCGTACGCGGTACGATCGAGTCGCCCACGTCGCGTGGGTCTGCCCGCCCAGCTGCCCCTGGACGCGCACTGTCTGCCTCTGGCAGGAATGAGCGATGCAGGAGCCGACGAGCCTCGTGGACGGACGTGAAGCGCGAGAGAGCCTCCTCCAGATCGCGGGACGGCGCGCGCACCCGATTCCAGCGGAGCTCGTCGTGGAACACGTGCTCGCGTTGCCGGGACCCTGGGACTGGCCAGTGCGGCGCGAGGCGCTCGAGGCGATCCTTCGCCGCATGGCGTCCGTCCGGACGCAGGAGATTTCGGTGGTCGACGCGCCCCGGAGAGGGCCGTGGGGCCGCTACCGGCTCGCGCGCGCGGACGCCGGGGAGGCGCTGCCGTACGACGTCCGGCTATGGTCGCTGTCCCCGCTTCGCGGCGCATGCTGCTGCGCCGACTTCACGCGCGCGGCGCTAGGCGTCTGCAAGCATGTCGTCGCTGTCGTGGCGAGCCTGGCCCGCCGGGTGCGCCTCTTCCAGCGGTTCACGGCGACGCCGCCCGCCTCGCTCCCGCGGCTCCTGTGGGATCCGACTGCCTCGGATGGAGGGCTCACCGACGTGCTCTGCGCCCTGCGCTTCTCGACACCGACCGCCGCGGCTCGCGGACGCGAGATTGGCGCTCGGATCGCCAAGCTGTTCCGGGCGGCCGGGGATGGAATCCAGCGGCTTCGCGAGACCCACCAGAACGAGCCGGCGGCGCGCCTGCGCCTGGTCGAGGAGTTACGGAACGGCCTCGGGTCGCCGGCGGTCGCGGATCCCGCGGCGCGGGCCGTGCTGTCCGAGGAGCACGCTCGCTTGACGCGCGTCCTGAGCCTGCGCGGCGCGAAACGACCGACCTACTCCCGGCGGCGCCTCTACGCCTATCAGAAAGAGGGCGTGCGCCGCTTCTTGGCGCAGGGGCGCCTGGTGCTGGCCGACGACATGGGGCTCGGCAAGACGACGCAGGCGGCGGTCGCCGCGACAGCGCTGTACGGCGGGGGTCTCGCGCGCCGCGGGCTCCTCATCGTCCCCGCGGCCCTGAAGCCACAGTGGGAGCGCGAGTGGCGCGCGATCTCGACGGCTCCGCTGCGGATCGTCGACGGCGGCATCGACGAGCGGCGTGCGATCTATGAATCCACGCGGCGCGGCTTCCTCGTGACGAACTACGAGCAGGTCATCAAGGACCTGAACGCGCTGACGAGCTGGTCGCCCGAGCTCGTCGTCCTGGACGAGGCGCAGCGGATCAAGAACTGGGCGACCAAGACCGCGCAGGCGGTCAAGCGGCTGGCGCCCGCGTACCGGCTCGTGCTCACCGGGACGCCGCTGGAGAACCGACTCGAAGAGCTGGCGTCGATCGTCGAATGGGTGGACGACCGGGCGCTCGAGCCCAAGTGGCGGCTCGCGCCCTGGTACAGCGCCCACCAGGACGGCCGGCGCGAGGTCGTCGGCGCGCGGAACCTGAGCGAGCTGCGGGCACGCCTCGCGCCGGTGCTGCTGCGCCGAACGCGCGCGGAGGTGCTGGGGCAGCTCCCGCCCCGGCAGGACACGACGATCCCCGTCGATCTCACCGCTCGCCAGCGCGACGCCCACGACGAGCTCAGCCAGCCGATCGCCAAGCTGGCGCGGATCGCGCAGCGACGGCCGCTGACGCCGGCCGAGTTCCTGCGCCTCATGTCCCTGCTGGCATCACAGCGGATGATCGCGAACGGGCTCGCCCTCAAGGACTTCGCCGCCACGTGGCCGGGGCTCCGCGGCCGCCCGCCCGCTCCGGCAGTCCTCGAGTCACTCGACGCCCCCAAGCTGGGCGAGCTGCGCGAGCTGGTGTCGAGCCTGGTGATCACCCAGAGCCGCAAGGTGGTCGTGTTCAGCCAGTGGCGGCGCATGCTGGAGCTGGCGGCGTGGGCGGTCTCCGATCTATTGCAGAGCGCGCGGAGGCGAGCGCTGTTCTTCACCGGCCAGGAGGGTCAGCGGCGTCGAACGCAGAACCTGGTCGACTTCCATGACGATCCCGAGGCGGCGGTCCTTTTCCTGACGGACGCCGGCGGCGTCGGCCTCAACCTCCAGCGGGCGGCCAGCGCCTGCGTCAACCTGGAGCTGCCCTGGAACCCCGCGGTCCTCGAGCAACGCATCGGGCGCATTCATCGGCTGGGGCAGGATCGGCCGATCGACGTCTACAACCTGATGACGCGCGGCTCGATCGAGGAGCGCATCGCGGGCCTGGTCGCCGACAAGCGGGCGCTGTTCAAGGGGCTGTTCGAAGGCGCAACCGACGAGCTGAGGTTCGAAGGCGGTCGCGCGATCGCGGCCGTGCTCCAGCGTCTCACCGAGGGCGTCGACGAGAGCGCAGCGCCCGGACCCGACGACGGCGCCGGCGAGCCGCCGGAGGAGGCGTCGGGCGCCGAGGATGAGGGCGCGCCAGCGAGCACGGAGGATCCGGCGCCCGACGGTGCCGCGGTGGGGGAGCCTCCCCCCGAGGGCGCCGCGACGCTCGCTCACGACCAGAGCCCCGGCGGGGACGACCAGGTCGCCCGCCTGTTCGGCGCCGTGACGGTCAACCATCGCCCAGACGGCAGCCTCGTCATCGAGGCGCCGCCCGAGGCGGCGCGTGCGCTGGCGGCCCTGTTCGACGGGATGTCACGTCTGATGTCTTCTGTCGCAAGGTCCGCGGGGTAAGGCCGGCGTGGATTACGACCAGCTCGTCACGCTGCGCCGCAGTCACCCGGCCTGGCGGCTGCTCCTCGCCAGCCACGCCCCCCTCGTCGCCAGCTTTCTCCACGAGGTGTTCATCGCCCCGAACGTCCGCACGCTCTCGCAGCCGGCGCTGCGGTCGAAGCTGGACGACCTCCTCTTCCGCTTGCGAGAGGTCGAGGGCGCAGAATCCTTCCCGCGCGGCGCGGACCAATACCTCGACGAGTGGGCGGACGACGCGCATGGCTGGCTGCGCAAGTACTATCCTTCGGACTCCGACGAGCCGCACTTCGACCTCACGCCCGGCGCGGAGCGGGCCATCGAATGGCTGGCCGCGCTCGGGCGCCGCCCGTTCGTGGCCACCGAGTCGCGGATCATGACGGTCTTCGACCTGCTCCGGCAGATCGTGGAGGGGACGACGCTGGATCCCGCGGCGCGCGTCGCCGAGCTCGAACGCCGGCGGCAAGAACTGGACGACGAGATCACGCTGGCGCGAGGTGGGAAGTTGGAGGTGATGGACGCGGCGCGCGTCAAGGACAGGTTCCTGCAGATGGCGGCCACCGCACGCGGCCTGCTGGCCGACTTCCGCGAGGTCGATCAGAACTTCCGCGAGCTCGACCGCGCCGTCCGCGAGAAGATCGCCACCTGGGAGGAGGGCAAAGGAGCGCTCCTCGCCGAGATCTTCGGCGAGCGCGACGCCATAGACGGCTCGGACCAGGGGAAGACCTTCCGCGCGTTCTGGGACTTCCTCATGTCACCCGAGCGCCAGGAGGAGCTGACGCGGCTGCTCGAGGCCGTGCTCGCCCTGCCGGCAGTGGCGGCGCTGGCGCCGGACGCGCGGCTGCGGCGCATCCACTATGACTGGCTCGAGGCCGGCGACGTCGCGCAGCGCACCGTGGCGCGGCTCTCGCGCCAGCTTCGGCGTTACCTCGACGACCAGGCGTTGCTCGAAAACCGCCGGGTCATGCAACTGATTCGCGGGATCGAACGGAGCTCCCTGGAGATCCGCGCGCAGCCGCCGGACGGGCCCTTCACCGAGATCGACGAACCGGCGCCGCGAATCGAGCTCCCCATGGAGCGCCCGCTCTTCTCCGTCCCCCTCCGGCCGAACATCACCGCGCGCCCGTCGCTCGCAGGGGACGAGGCGATCCCGGACGACGCGCTCTTCGACCAGGTCTTCGTCGACCGCGAGATCCTGGCCCAGCGGATCGAGCGGGCGCTGCGGACGCGGCCGCAAGTCACGCTCGCCGAGGTGGTGACGGCCCACCCGCTCGAGCACGGCCTGGCCGAGCTGGTGGCATACCTCGGCCTCGCCACCGAGGATCGCCGCGCCCAGATCGACGAGCGCCGCACCCAGGCCATCGAGTGGGTCGACCATGAAGGACGGTCCCGGCGAGCAACCTTGCCCGTCGTGGTGTTCTCCCGGTAGGGTCGGTGGGGAAGGAGCCGGTCACGGATTCGTCTCACGCCTTCTCCCTCGCGCTCATCGCCCTGATGAAGGGCGTCGTGTATCGCGAGAACGACGAGGCGACCTGGCAGGCACTGTTCGAGTTGCAGGCGCGCCTCCGCGATCACGTCGGGCCGCTCGGCCTCGAGCTGGTCCTGGACGAGGCCGAAGGCCACGCCTACCTGCGGCAGCGCCCGCGCGCCGAAGACGAGCCCGAGCTGCCCCGGCTGGTGGCGCGCCGCCCCCTCGGCTTCACGGTCAGCCTGCTGCTCGCCCTTCTGCGCAAGCGGCTCGCCGAGTTCGACGCCACGAGTGGCGAGCCCCGCCTCGTTCTCTCACGCGACGAGGTCGCCGACCTCTTGCGGCTGTTCATGCCGGACGCCACCAACGAGGCGCGTGTGCTCGATCGAATCGACCGCGCGATCAATCAGATCGAGGACCTGGGATTGCTGCGCCGGCTGCGCGGGCGCGATTCGGAGCTGGAAGTGCGGCGTATCCTGAAGACGTTCGTCGACGCTCAGTGGCTGGGCGACCTCGACCGCCGGTTGACCGCCTACCGCGACCACCTGGGCACGACGGCGACCGAGGACGCGGCCGGCGCGCGCCGCAAGGACGACGACGCCCCGTGAACGACCCGCGCCAGGCCGAGCTGCTCGACGCCGTCGCGCCCACCGACCGCGCGGGGTTCCGGCTGCGCCGGCTCGAGGTCTACAACTGGGGCACCTTCGACCGCCGCGTTTGGGCGCTCGAGCCCGGCGGGAACAACGCGCTCCTCACCGGGGACATCGGCTCCGGCAAGTCGACGCTGGTCGACGCGCTCACGACGCTGCTCGTGCCGCCGGCCAAGATCTCCTACAACAAGGCCGCTGGCGCCGAGGCGCGCGAGCGCTCACTGCGCACCTACGTGCTCGGCGTGTACAAGGCCGAGCGCGGCGAGTCCGGCCTGGCGCCCCGACAGATCGGACTGCGCGACCACGACTCGTACTCCGTCATCCTGGCGCAGTTCCGCAACGAGGCCTTCGGGCACGACGTCACGCTCGCTCAGGTCTTCTGGATCACCGACGCTGGTGGTCAGCCGAACCGGCTCTACGTCGTCGCCGACGCGGCGCTGTCGATCACCGAGCACTTCGTCGTCGCGGGCGGAGAGATCAAGGACCTCCGCCGGCGCCTGCGCGCCGGGCCAAAGACCGAGGTGGCCGACACGTTCCCGCCCTACGGCGACGCGTTCCGCCGGCGCTTCGGCATCGCGAACCCCCAAGCGTTGGATCTCTTCCACCAGACGGTGTCGATGAAGTCGGTGGGCGATCTCACCGACTTCGTCCGCGAGCACATGCTGGAGCCGTTCCCGGTTGAGGAGCGTGTGCGGGCGCTCGGGCGGCACTTCCAGGACCTCCAGCGCGCCCACGAGGCCGTGCTGAAGGCCAAGGATCAGGTCGCGCGCCTCCAGCCCATCGTCGCCGACTGTCTCCGCCACGGAGCACTGGGCGCGGAGATCGCCGGGCTGCGCGCCGGGCGCGACGCCCTGCACGCCTTCTTCGCGTCGCACAAGGCGGCGCTGCTCGTCCGGCGCCTGGCCGGTCTCGACGACGAGATCGCGCGGGCCGAGGCGCGCCTCGCGGAGCTGGAGGTGCGGCGGCACGAGCAGCAGCTCCGGCGCGACGACCTCAAGCGCGCCATCTCCGCCAACGGCGGGGACCGGCTGGAGCGGCTGCGGGCCGACATCGCCGCGCGGACCGTCGAGAAGGCGGCGCGCCAGGCGAAGTCGGCGCAGTACGATGGCTTCGCGCGCGCCGCCGATTTGCCCGCCGCTGGCACGCTGGAGGCGTTCGTCGCCAACCAGCGGGAGGCCGAAGGAATCCGCGCGGAGGCAGATCAGCGCTTCGAAGTAGCGCAGAACCGACTCACCGAGCGCAGCGTCGACTTTCAAAAGCTGAAGGGCGAGCACGAGGAGCTGGTGGCGGAGCTGGCCTCGCTGCGCCAGCGACGGTCGAACATCCCTTCCGGCGTCTTGCGCGTGCGCGCCGCGCTCTGTCAGGGCCTCGGCCTCGACGAGGAGGCCCTCCCCTTCGCCGGCGAGCTGGTCCGCGTGCGCGACGACGAGCGTTCCTGGGAGGGCGCCGCGGAGCGGCTGCTCCACGGCTTCGCGCTGGCGGTGCTGGTGCGCGACGCGCACTATGCCGACGTCGCCCGCTGGGTCAACCAGACGCACCTCGGCGATCGCCTGGTGTACTTCCGCGTGCGCGAAGCGCGGGGCGGGCGGGGTCCGACCCTCGGGCCCGACGCGCTCGCGCGGAAGCTGGAAATCAAGCCCGACAGCGATCTCTACGGCTGGCTGGAGGCGGAGCTGGCCCGCCGCTTCGATCACGCCGCCACCGAGTCGATGGACGCGTTCCGGCGCGAGAAGAAGGCGATCACGCGGACCGGCCAGATCAAGGGTGGGGACGATCGGCACGAAAAAGACGACCGGCACCGCATCGACGATCGGTCGCGCTATGTGCTCGGCTGGTCCAACGAGGGGAAGATCGCGGCGCTCGAGCGCCAGCGCGAGAGCCTGGAGGCACGCCTCGCCGCCGTGGCCGGGGACATCGCCGGCGCCCAGCGCGCGCGCGACCAGCTGCGCACCACCCTCGACAACCTGTCGAAGCTGGCCGTCTTTCGCGAGTTCAGGGAGATCGACTGGCGCGGCGTGGTCGCCGAGATCGCGGCGCTGGAGGAGGAGCGCCGTCGCCTCGAAGCAGCCTCCGACGTCCTGCGGGCGCTGGAGCAGGAGCTGTCCGCGCTGGAGGCCGCCGCGGAGGAGACGCACCAGGCGCAGCAGCGCGAGACCGCGGAGCGAGCGGCGGCGATGGAGAAGCGCCGCCGCGCCGACGAGATGCTGGCCGAGTGCCGCCGCGCGCTGGCGGAGGTGTCGGACGCCGAGCAGGCGGCGCGCTTCCCCCGGCTCGAAGCGGCGCGCGCGGAGGCGCTCGGCGAGCACGCGCTGACCGTCGAGTCCTGCGACAACCGCGAGAAGGATGTCCGCGACTGGCTGCAGGCGCGCATCGACGCCGAGGACAAGAACCTCGCCCGCCTGCAGGGGCGCATCGTCCAAGCCATGGAGGCGTACCGCCAGCGTTATCCGGCGGACACCCGCGAGGCCGACGCCGCCGTCGAGGCGGCGAGCGAGTATCAGGCGATGTTGGAGCGGCTGCACGCCGACGATCTGCCGCGGTTCGAGGCGCGCTTCAAGGAGCTGCTCAACGAGAACACGATCCGGGAGATCGCGAATTTTCAGTCGCAGCTCGCGCGCGAGGCGCAACTCATCAAAGAGCGGATCGAGGCCATCAACCAATCGCTGCACGCCATCGACTACAACCCGGGGCGATACATAGAGCTTCTTGCCGACCCCACCCCGGACCCGGAGATCCGCGACTTCCGCGCCGATCTCCGGCTGTGCGTCGAGGGCGCTCTTGGTGGCGCCGACGAGGCGGCGTACTCAGAGGGGAAGTTCCTCGAGGTCAAACGCATCATCGAGCGCCTCGAGGGGCGCGAGGGGACGGCGGAGGCCGATCGCCGCTGGGCGCGCAAGGTGACCGACGTGCGCCAGTGGTGCACGTTCTCGGCCTCCGAACGCTGGCGCGAGGACCGGCGCGAACACGAACACTACCGGGACTCGGGGGGGAAGTCGGGCGGACAGAAGGAGAAGCTGGCTTACACGGTGCTTGCGGCCAGCCTCGCCTACCAGTTCGGGCTCGAGTGGGGCGTAACGCGCACGCGCTCGTTCCGCTTCGTCGTGATCGACGAGGCCTTCGGCCGCGGCTCGGACGAGTCGACCCGCTACGGCCTGGAGCTGTTCGCCAAGCTGAACCTCCAGCTCCTCATCGTGACGCCGCTGCAGAAGATCCGGGTCATCGAGCCGTTCGTCCGCTCGGTGGGGTTCGTGCACAACGAAGAGGGGCAGCGGTCGATGCTCCGGAACCTGACGATCGAGGAGTACCGCGCCGAGCTGGCGGCGCGGAGCGCATGACACCTCCGGCCCCGGGCGCCAGCGCCGGGCGCGCCTGGACGACGCCCGAGGACCTGGCGGCGCAGGTCCTTCGCGAGTGGGACGCGGGGCGGCTGCTGCGCGCGGTCGTGTCGGGCGAGTCCCTCACCCCGATGACGCTCCGCTTTCGGGGGCCGACCTCGCGCGAGCTGTCCGAGCGCTTCTCCGAGGTGCAGGCCTGGATCCGGGCGCTCGAGGCGGGCAGCAAGCCCGCGCGCGGATACGGCTACGACCTCACCTGGTCGGACATCAACCACCGGCTGCTCGGGCGAAACCGCGTCCCCTCGGGCGCGGTCGTCCCGACCTGTGACGACGCCCTCGCGATCGCGCGCCGGAGCGCCGAGGCCGGCCGCTTTCGTGGTCTCTTCGCCGAGACGACTGCGCGGTTTCCCGCGCTCGACCCCTGGCTCCGCGAGCAGCCGCTGCGCGCGCTCGAGAACGCCGCCGACTGGCCCCGCGTGCTCGCCGTGCTCGACTGGCTTCGCGCGCACCCGCGCCCAGGCGTCTACCTGAGACAGATCGAGGCCGAGGGCGTGCACACGAAGTTCGTCGAGGAACGAAGGGGCCTCCTCGCCGAGCTCCTCGATCGTGTGTTGCCGCCCGAAGCCGTGGACGTCAGCGCCGGAACGGGCGCCGTCTCGTTCGAAGCGCGGTACGGCCTGCGCGCCAAGCCCGCGCTCGTGCGCCTCCGCATCCTCGATCGCCGTCACCTCGTCACCGGGCTATCGGATCTCACGATCCCCGCCGCTGATCTCGGCGCGCTGCGCCCGGCCGTCGCGCGCGTCTTCGTTACCGAGAACGAAATCAACGGCTTGGCCTTCCCCGACGTCCCCAGGAGCCTGGTAATCTTCGGCCTGGGCTTCGGCCTCGGCCGCCTCGCCCAGGTCCCCTGGCTCGCCGACGTCGACCTCCACTACTGGGGCGATATCGACACGCATGGTTTCGCCATGCTCGACCGCCTGCGGGGGTCCCTGCGCCACGCACGATCGTTCCTGATGGATCGGGCCACCGTGCTGGCCCACCGATCGGTCTGGGGCCACGAACGCGACAACGAACGCCACCTGGCGCCCCTCGCTCGCCTCACGCCCGACGAAGCGGCCCTCTACGACGATCTGGTCGCGAACCGCCTCGGTGACCGCCTCCGGCTCGAGCAGGAGCGGATCTCATTCGGCTGGCTACAGCGCGCGCTCGCGCACTTCGATCAGTGACCTCGGGACTGACCATTTCCTGCGCGTCGGGCACCGGACTCCCGTCACGACGTCCACAGCGCGTCCATCGGCAAGGCGGCAATCCGGTCGCCGAGGGTTCGGTCCCGGTCTGCGATCCGGAATGGAGGATCGCCCGAATCGAAATCTCGACCCCAGCTTGTCTCGCAAGACTCGGAGGCCAGTCGTGTCGCTTGTCCGCGCGCAGGGTCTCTAGCGCCCTTGCGGGTGAAACCACGGCAGCAGAGCTGGACGACGCGATGATAGCCGCCGTAGTCGAACTCGAGCATCCGCTGGGCGCCGATCGCTTCACAGATCTCGGGCTCCAGCTGGGCGCGGGTACTGGAAGCCGGCGACGCGGGTCATCCGACCACACTCTAATCGTCATCGAATCGCCTCGATCGTCAGATCCAGTTCTCTGCCACCAGACCTTCGATGTCGCCCGCCAGAAGTGCGCTGTCGTTCGTGACCAGGGTGGCGCGTGCTTCAATCGCAGCGGCAGCGATGTGCAGATCGATGTCGGCCTTGACACGACCGCGCGAGACGAGCCGCTGTTTCAGCACTCCGAAGCGGGCAGCGCTGTCGATCGACACCGGCATGATGTCGAGGGCTCGCGCGATCTCCTCGACCTTACGCCGATTGGCCTCCGGCCGCGATGACTTCGCGGCTCCGTAGAAGAGCTCGGCGATCACCAGAACGCTCGTGACGACACGACCGCGCTTGCTCGCGTCGTCCAATCGCTCCCGAACGCGCCCGCCGACGTACTGTGCGTAGATGATCGTGTTCGTGTCGAGCAGCCAGATCACGGCATCTCGGGCGGAGCGGCGCTGCCGCCCGACTCGCGGCCTTCGCGCAAGATCCGATCAAGCTCGTCGAGCGCAATGCCCTCCCAGGGGCCGATGGCGGCCAGGCGGGAGCCCACGCCAGGATGAGTCTCATTCGAGGGCAGGACCCGCAACTCGACATCCATCCCGTCGACGCGCGCGTGCGCGGGATGAGACGGGTCGCGCTTGAGCTCTGCGACCGCCGATTCCAGCGACGACGGGATGAGCTTCTCGGGCCTCGACATCGTAACGGGAAGGTTATCACGGCTACGGTCACGACGGCCTCGCCGGTCGCCCGGTATCGGCCGTAATTTTGTGCCCTCCTTGTGCCCCGACTTTGCTCGTACGGGCGGGATGGGACGGCGCGGGATCGAACGGGAGCGACTTGTCCAAACGATTTCGTGGGTTTGGTGGGTAAGTCCGCGTCTTCTCTCGTTTCTGTTCGGACCCTTCACA
>Ga0134126_10007926_pt1 | contig 13332 bp, 13 predicted proteins | sample KB31752_FD_96881 | JGI IMG/M metagenome (GOLD analysis project Ga0134126, IMG submission 96881) | Terrestrial soil microbial communities with excess Nitrogen fertilizer from Kellogg Biological Station, Michigan, USA - KB3-175-2 | ecosystem: Environmental > Terrestrial > Soil > Unclassified ...
CCAAGATCCTCCTCGAGCTGCAGCGCCGCCGGATGGTATTCCTCATACCCGCCAGGTGTGTGCAGCGTAAGGAAGTGCACCTCGCCTCCCGGTGCCGTGGCCCACGTGTGCTGTGTCCCCCGGCTTATGTACGCGACTCCCCCTGCGGTGAGTTGGGTCACCTTACCGCCGACATGCATGACCAGTGTGCCCGACACCACAAAATAGGTCTCCTCGGAGACGAGATGAATATGCAGCGGCGGTCCAGCCATCGAGCCTGGGATGCGGGCCTCGACAATGGCGGCTGTGCCACCTGTGACGGCGGTCGGCAGGGCGATTTCAAATCCGCGGCGGCCGGCCGGGCGCTGCTCGGGAAGAATGACTGCGGTCATTGAATTTCTCCAACTTCTGATATGAGTTAATCGATTGAGAACTTATTAACTGGCTCGCCGAACCAGCGCGCGAGAGAATCTGCCAGGCCCGCTGGCCCTGATCCCGGGCAGCCGGTCCAGGCGACATATCCATCTGGGCGAGCGAGAACCGCGTCCACGCCGTCGAACGCACCGCGCGCACTGGCCGTGTGGAGACGTGCGCTGATGGTGTCGACTCGGTCGGCCCACGGTGCCGCGACACCGCGCAACTCAGCGTTCCCGGCCAGGTCAAGGACCACGCCGCGCGCCTTGTGCAGCAACTGGAACGTAGATGTCTTGTGGAACGTAGATGTCTTGCCTGAGATCCCGGGGTCACCGGCAAGCTCGGAGTTGGGCAGGCGCCGTCCAAGGAGCGGGTGGTCTCCTGGCCCGACGTCGTACCGGATGTCCAGGCCGGTCACCATGCCGATGAGGTGCAGCCGGACATCCTGAATGGCCATGAGCTCAGCGAAGATGTCCCGCATCGGCTGCATCGCCTCACCACCGCTGACGTACAAGATGCGCTGAGCGAGGGTGTTGTTCAAGACGCGGGCGCCCACCGGGTGCCGCTCGCTGTGGTAGGTGTCGAGCAACTCGGCCGGAGCGTGACCGCGGATTTCAGCCGCTAGCTTCCAGCCGAGGTTCACAGCGTCCTGCACGCCCGCGCTCATGCCCTGGCCGCCGATGGGGAGATGGATGTGCGCCGCGTCGCCGGCGAGGAGGACCCGCCCTCGCCGGTACTCGCTCGCCTGGCGGCTCGCATCGGTAAACCTGCCAACCCACAGCGGCTCTCCTGAGCGGATGTCCTCACTGGTAAGTCGCTCCCAGGCGTCAGCCACTTCCGCGAAGGTGGGCGGTTCGTCACCGTCCCGCGGTACGACCCCCCGCTCGAAGTACGTGACCCGGTCCACGTCGCGAGCCTGCTGGAATGCGAGGACCATCCCGCCAGGCACCCGCTCCCCGTTGGGACGGGGGCGGACGTGGCACCCGGCCAGCTCGGCGAATGACATCTCGATTTCCGCGTCGTAGCCAGGGAAGCCGATGCCAGCGTGCTTTCGGATCGCGCTCTGGCCACCGTCACAGCCAACCAGGTAAGCGGCACGCAGGCGTGTCCGCCCGCCCGGTGCGATCACCTCCACCTCGACCCCGTCGTCGCCGGTGTCGAACCCCACGACCTCGCAGCCGGGTCGCACGTCAGCGCCAAGCTCCTGAGCCCAGTCGGCCAAGATGGCTACCGTAAGAGTCTGGGGAACGCCTTTCGCGCCGTAAGAGCCTCCTTCCATCTCGCGGTAATCGAGGGGCACCCCGCCAAAATGGCCAATGGGAATCGTGTCGAAGCCACCGAACCGCGGCAGCAGCCCGCGCTGGTCGAATACCTCTATCGTCCGCGCCGTGAAACCCAGCGCACGCGACTGATCCGTCGGCTCCGTCGCCCGTTCAAGCACGATGCTTTCTACCCCGCCCAAGCGCAGCTCACATGCCAGCATGAGCCCCACTGGGCCAGCCCCTACGATTATCACGTCCGTATCAGCGTTACCCATCTTCGCCTTACTGAGCAGACTCGAGAATCATCTGGTGGATGCCGTCCCACAACCGCACGCGTGCCGCGAGTGCCACGTTGATGGTCTCCTCGCACGCGGCCCATTTGCCGCTGTCGTCCCCGCACAGATCGGCGAGCATCTGCATCGCCATCGGGGTGTGCTCCTCCGCGTCCACCTGGATGTGGCGCCTGAGGTAGTCAACGAATGTTGACAGCTGGCCCAGTTCGGCGTTGAGCGTGGCGACCTGGTCGAACATGTCCGGGATCAGATCCTCGCGGCCGAATGCGAACGCCGCCGCCTGGCAGTACACCGGCGCACTCTCGATGAACTTCCATGTGATCGCGACAAACTCGGAGGCGGGCTCTGGAGCGCCCGCCTCCTTGAGCGAATGCATCACCGGCATACCCGCGCGCACCAGCTCGATGAACGTATCTATGGGCACTGTGTCGGCGCCCGCTTGCCGCATGCCGGCCAGGTACAGCTCGAAGTGACTGATGAAGCCAGCGCCGAGCTCGTCGCTCTCCTCGACTAGGACGATGTCGTTGATCAGGCGCCGGCTCGCGGTGGGCCCCGAGGGCACCCATGGCACCTGAACGCAGGTCAGGCTGGACTGCAGGGTCTTCAGCAAAGACATGAAGTCCCACACCGCGAACACGTGGTGCTCCATGAATGTGACGACCGCTTCCAGGCTGTTCAGCTCTTGGTAGAGCGGATGGCTGACCACCTTCAGCCGGGCGGGCTCCACGGCGGATTTCAGCCGCTCGATCCCCGGATTGACCCCAGTCCACTCGTACCGTGACATAGCGTTTCCTTTTCGTCTGCCTAGCGGAATCTGAGAGTTCTCCTGCAGCGGCGGACGCCAGCCCAGTGGCGGCGTCCGCCCGGCTTCTAAAAGACACCGAAGTACTCACGCTGCTCCCACTCAGTGACCTCGCCAGCCGGAGGCCGCGCACGGGCGCACCATGCCTCGAACCGGGACACTTCGCTTTCCTTCAGCTTCGCCAGGCACGACGCTAGGGGGCTGCCAAGCAGTTCCCTGGCATGGCTGCTGGCCCGGAAGGTTTCCAGGGCTTCCCGCAGCGAGGTGGGCAAATCGGGAGTGCCGGGGCTATCCGCGACAACGGCGCGGGGCCCGGCGGCCGGTGCGTGCCCGCCGGAGGATTCGTCTGGCGCGAGGCCATCCAATCCTGCGGACAGTTGCGCGGCGATAGCGAGGTAGGGGTTCGCGCTCGGCTCCCCGACCCGGTTCTCCACATGTGCGCTGCCGCCGCCGCCGACGACCCTGATCATGACACCACGGTCCTCGAAGCTCCAGTTGGCCGAGGTCGGGGCGAGGGAGAACCGCGGCGCAAACCGGCGGTACCCGTTCACCGTCGGAACCGAAAGCAGGCAGAATTCACGGGCCCGCCGGAGCAGGCCGTCGATGTAGGCCTTCGCTTCGGGCGACAGCACCTCACCGGTCACCTCGGCCGCGAACACGTTGCCCTCCGTCTTCGTGCTCACCACGGACTGATGCAGGTGCCAGCCGCTGGGGTCGAAGCCGTCCAGGCGCGGCAGCGTCATGAACGACGCGTGAAAGCCGCGCCGCGCGCACGCCTGCTTCACCAGCGTCCGGAAGAACAGCATCGCGTCGGCGGCATCCAGCGCCGCCATCGGGCTGAAAGTCGTCTCGATCTGCCCTGGGCCCGATTCGTGCTCCATGGTGCGCAGCGGCAAGCCGAGCGCCATGAGCATCGACGCAAGCGGATCCGTGACCGTGGCTACCGAGTCGTAGAAGCTGTCCAGGTTGAACTGGTAGCCAGCATTCACGGCCTCCACATCCGGCGCGGATCCTTGCAGGCCAAAGCCGTTGCCTTCATTCCCTGGGGATCCGCCGAGCAGACGGGTCAGGTACCACTCCACCTCGAGCCCGATCACCGGAGCCAGATCGCGCGCCGCATACTGGTCGCACACCCGGCGCAGCACATTCCGGGTACTGAGCGGGTGCGGCGAGCCGTCGCGCAGGAATTCGCTACCAAGCACCCAGGCCGTCCTCGGTTCGACATGTGGCAGCACCTGGAACGTCCACGGATCCGGGACGAGCACGAAGTCGCCGGCGCCGGCGATCTCATCGATGCCCAGCTCCGAGCTGGCGCGGGGGTCAATGGCGGCGTGGCCGGTGTCGAATAGGAACGGCCCAGGGCTGAAGTCCAGGCCATTGCGGAGCACCATCTGAAACACGCCCGCTGGGAGTGTCTTCGACCGCGCCAGGCCGTGCGGGTCGCAGTAGACGACCCGCACCAGGTCGACCTCGCCAAGGTGCGCCTGGATCTGCTCGGCGGCCGCCGTCTGCCGCTCATCCCATAGGCCGAATTCGGCGACAAACGACGGGCTGCCCACGCTGCTTTCCGCGCAGGTGACCAGCCATGGCCGTGAAAACATGATCGTCATCCTTTCGTTACTGGTCCGGGTGGCACTGCAGGAAACCGAGATCCGCTTCCAACCGGCTCGCGGCCGCAAGCACCAGGTCATCCCGGCCGAAGGAGCCCACGAGTTGCACCCCCACCGGCATTCCGGCGGGGGTGACACCAACAGGAAGGGAAAGCGCGGGCTGCCCGGTCATGTTGAACGGGTAGGTGGCCGGCGACCATGCGAGCCAAAGCAGGTCGGCCGGGTCGGCGGCCCAGGGTGGCGCGATCGCGTTGACGTCGAACGGCTCGATCCCGACCGTGGCCATGGCGAGAAGGTCATAACGGTCCATGACCGACCGCAGCGTTGCCCGTAGCGCCATTCGCGTCTCTTCCGCACGCATGACGGACGCTCCGCTGACGGTGCGGCCATAACGCGCGATCGTGGCCCGCCCGGCGTCACACCACGGCTCATCCGCTGCTGCGGTCCCCGCCGCCTCGGCCGCGGCGAGGAGGTCGACCAGCGCCGGGTAGGGATCACCGAACGGGACGTCTATGCGCTCAAGCCGGTGGCCGTGCCCGGCAAGCACCGGCCAGGCCCGCTGGCTGACGCTGCGGACCTCCGCCGAGGTACCGGGGAACTCGATCCAGCCGATCCGCAGCGGCCCAGGCTGGCGTGGCCCGTCCACCGAGTCTGTGCCCGAGTCCGGGTCACCGGGATGCGGACGGGCGAGGACGGCCATCACCTCGGCCACGTCAGCCACGCTCTTCGCGAGAGTCCCCAGATGTGCCAGTCGGTCTGCACAGGGCGGGACGTAGGGGATGCGGCCGAATGACGGCTTATAGCCCACTACGCCGCAGAAAGACGCCGGGATTCTGACCGAACCCGCGCCGTCGGTGCCTAGGGCAAGCGTGCAGAGCCCCGCGGAGACCGCCGCCGCGGCGCCGCCGCTGGATCCCCCGGCAGAACGCTCACGGCCCCACGGATTCCGGGTAGTGGGCGCTGCCCGGCTCACCGTGCTCGCGCTCCACCCGTGCTCAGAGGTGGCTGTCTTCCCCACGACGATCGCGCCCGCCGCCCGCAGCCGCGCGACGGCGGGTGCGTCAGCCCGGGGGCGGCGGTTGACCAGCACCGACCCTCGGCCGGTGGGAAGCCCCTGGGTCTGGATCAGATCCTTGACGGAGACAGTGATCCCAAGCAGCGGCTGATGCCGCCATGCTGCCGCACCGAGCCTTCCGATCACGTTGTCGGCCGCTTGAGCTTCCTCGAGGGCCTCGTCTCCCGCTACCGACACGAATGCTCTGAGCCCGGTGTTGGCCTCCCGGATAGCAGTCAGGACCGACTGGACGTGATCGATAACCAGCGAATCGCGCTGTCGGAGGAAATCCCTTGTCGCACGAATGCCAGAGGCCGACTTCTTATTTTCAGCCGTGCTAATTACAGACACGGCGATATTTAATTACACAGGTTAATGCCGAGGCAAATAGCGGGCATCGCCTCCTAGGTCAACTGCGGAAGAGTCGCAGTCGAACACATGCCTGGGTAGGCCGCCTACTTGACCAGCCAGCCTCCCGCTGACGATGATTCAAGTCGCAACTACGGTAAGTTTTCCACCTTGGGTCATACAGCTCTAGCGCCATTGGAGGCCTAACTGGCGATGATTTCCCGTTATTCGCTTCCAGAGATGGCGCAGTTGTGGTCAGACCAGGCCCGCTACGCCACATGGACCCGGGTGGAAGTGCTCGCGGCGCAGGCACAGGTGATTCTCGGGCGCGTGCCGCAGAACGCCAGCGACGATATCGCGCGCGCCCAGGTTCCCTCAGCCGCCCGGGTGGCGGAGATCGAGCGGCAGCGCGACCATGAGGTCCTGTCTTTTCTCGCCGCGTTCTGCGAGGACATTCCCGATGATTCGGCACGGTGGGTGCACTTGGGGATGACCAGCTACGACCTGGTCGATACTGCTTTGGGTCATACCCTCGCCCGCGCGACCGACCTGCTGCTAGGAGCAGTGGCCCGGCTGCGCCGGGTCCTGACGCTCAAGGCGATCGAGCACTGGGAGACGGTGTGCATAGGCCGTACCCACGGAGTCCATGCCGAGCCCACCACGTTCGGCCACAGGCTTGCCATGTTCGCCTTCGCGGCCGAGCGCTCGGCTCAACGTCTGCGGGCGGCACGTGAGGCCGTCGCGGTGGGGACGGTGTCCGGCGCGGTGGGGACGTATGCGCTGATCGACCCGTTCGTCGAGACCTATGTCTGCCGCGAACTCGGCCTGGGCGTCGAGCCGGCCCCCAGCCAGGTCATAGCCCGTGACCGGCATGCTCAGCTGCTACAGGCGGTGGCGACGCTCGGCGCCTGTGTGGAGCAGATCGCCCTGGAATTCCGGCTGCTGCAGCGGACCGAGGTCCGCGAGGTGGAGGAACGGCGCAGCGCGGCCTACCAGGGGTCAAGCGCCATGCCGCACAAGCGCAATCCCACAGCCAGCGAACGGCTGTGCGGGCTCGCCCGCCTGCTGCGTGGCTACGCCGCCATGACGCTGGAAGACGTCGCGCTGTGGCATGACCGAGATCTGTCCCACTCATCGGTGGAGCGCGTCGCGGTGCCTGATGCCATGATGGCCGGGCATTACCAGGCGGTGGCAGCGGCGGATCTAGTCGAGACGCTCACAGTGTTCCCCGACCGGATGCGTGCCGGCATCGACCAGACGAAGGGCCTGGTATATAGCTCGGCTGTGCTGGCAGACATGCTGGAAAACGGCGCTGAGCGGGAACAGTCGTACCGCTTGGTCCAGGCGGCCGCGAATCGCTGTGCCTCAAACGGCGGTGATCTCGGTACCACTCTCAGGAAGGAAGGGGTCGATGTTGGTGCGTTCCAGCCGCAGCGTTTCCTGGCCCGCCATCACGTGATTCTCAGCCGATTGGAAGCTCTTCATGAGATGGAAGATTGAACGGGCCCGTGGCGCCGATCTGGATATCAGTGAGGTCACCGATGTCTACCGGTCGTCGGGTCTCGGCGAACGTCGGCCAATCTTGGAAACGGACCGTTTCATCGAGATGGTAGGCAACGCCAACCTGATAGTCGTCTGCCGCACCGATGACCGGCTTGTGGGTATCGCCAGGAGCATCTCGGACTTCTCCTACGTGACATACCTTTCCGACATCGCAGTCAGCGGTGAATACCAGCGCCAGGGTATTGGCCGGGCGCTCATCGAAGCGACCCGGCAGGAGGCGCCGCAGGCGAAGATTGTCCTCCTGTCGGCACCGATGGCGACGAGCTATTATCCGCACATAGGATTTTCCCGCCATGACTCGGCATGGGTAATGAACCCATCTGACCAGCGTGAGGAGTTGGGTTGTGCTCACTTTGACCGAACGGGCCGTTGAGGCTATCCGCACCCTTACCAGCGAACCCGGGCAAAGCGAAGAAATCGGCCTTCGCATTATCCACCTGGACAGCGCTGGCGCTCTTGAGTTGTCCATATCTCCCGGGCCGGAAACGGGCGATGAGATAATCGAGATCAACGGTGTGCGAGTATTCTTGCAGACAGGCGCGGCCGTCATGCTCAAAGATAGTTCCCTCAGCGCGCGCTTTGATGAGAATGAGGGCGTCGTCTTCCGGATAGACGACGACCAGCAGCCGGCGTAGCGCAAAGCGGGTCCGCACAGAGGGCGACAAGGAAGGGCGCCCGGCAGCCGCGCTGCCGGGCGCCCTTCCTTATCGACGGTGCTGGCGTCAGCCCAGTCCGGTGATCTTCAGTACCTCGCCGGACGGGGTCGCGCTACCGGATGAGTTGCCGTGATTGACCACATATACGGCGCCATGGCGGCCCACTGCCAGCCCGGTCGGTGATGAAAGACCGGTGACCGGCAGCGTCGTGACGGCCCCCGAGCGGCTCACTCGCAGCAACGCTCCCGGAGTCGTGGGCGGGGCTAGCAGCCCGCCGACGTTGTACTCCAGCACAAGCAGCCGACCTTCGTGGTCGAACGCGATGTCGGTCACCGCGGTCAGACCGGTCACGACAGCAACCGGCGGCTGGCCAGGCGCCACCCGGAACACATCCGCGGTGCCGGGCAGAGACGGAACACCGCGGAGCGTGCCGACGTACAGTCCGCCGTCGGGTCCGACGGCGAGCGAGGTTGGCACCGCCTGGGCGTTGATGGTTCTGCCAAAAAATGTCTCTGGAACCGTTGGCAGGCGGGCTATCACAGAAAGAATGCCCTCCGGGCTCAGCCATAGCACGTCGTTGGCCGCGGCGTCCGCGATCGCATAGCCATCTTGGTACGGGACGATGTCATAGGGGTCAGAATCGTAGGCGGTCTCGCCTGGGGTTCCACCCATCGTCGCCGGGTTCTGCGGGTTGGCCGCCGCGAAGGCAGCGACGTCGGGGCCAAGGGACCATCCGGACGAAGCGGAGAACGGCCGCGCCTGCAGCACCTTACCGAAAACCGACACCCCCGGTCCCTGCAGCGACGTGGTGCCGTCCGGATTCACCTCCGTGTCCTGGAACAGCACTATCAGTTGGCCATGGTGGAACGTCACCGCCACCGGTCCACCCGCGCCTTCCCCGCCCTCCATCACCGACGGCAGGCCAGACAGCACGGTGAGGTTGCCAAACCGGCTCAGCAATGCCACCGACCCGGTCTCGCCCTCGCAGTTGGAGATCCCGTCGGGCCCGGTCACGCACGTGCTTCCACCCGTGCCTGATTCGGTGACGTACAAGCCGCCGAAACCGAAGGTTATGTGCTTGGGACTGTTGAGCCCGCTCGCCACCACTTTCACAGTCGGCGTGACAGGGCCCGGCGCTGAGGCGACGGCAGACGCCGTCGCGGTCAGCGACATTAGGACAACACTCGAGGTGAGGGCTGCTATTACAGCCGCCGCCCGAAATGATCGTTTCATTCATTTTCCCTTTCTGTTCGAGTGAACGTAACAACGCCGCACACATGGAACCTGACTGCCTCGGAAATGTGGGTTATCCGGAAATGCGGGCCGACCGGCCGTCGCCCTGACTGGCAGCTGGTCGGCCGCGATAGTCTCGAGTGAACTCCTGTGTAATTTACCCTGAGGTCCGGCCGAATGACTAACCGCATGCACTTAGACGCCTCTTCCCGCCCGAGAATCATGCAGGCGGCCGTTGCTTTCGGTCGCGACCCTGCGCGACCCTGTGCGATCCTTGCGTGTGTCCACGCGGGACCGCCTGGTACATATCTCTTGCTGAACTGGTCATTAAAGACGTGGCCGCGCGCTAAAGCTGCTCAACTGCGGAATTCCGCTGTCGACCAGCGCCGCGCCGCCTGCGACGTCAATCGCGATGGCTGCCGCGTGCGGGCGGCCGGGGCGACTGCTCCGATCCAGGCGGCAAAGGGCTGGACATGACATGTCTCATTCTTCCCCGTCAGCGCAGAAATTGTGTTTCCTGGAAATGTGCCTGTATCGTCGATGACGATGGGAACGAAATTGGGAAATGTGGCTTTGCGCAGATCACACCCGGCTCGCCGGACACCTATTCCCGCCTGGCCGCCATCCGAGGAGGATGAAAGTGACACGCATAGCGATTCTCGTTGGGAGCACTCGGCCGGGCAGGTACGGCGAGGCCGTGGCCCAATGGGTTTACGATCAAGCCGCTTTCCGTGACGACGCCACGTTCGAGATCGTGGACATCGCCGAGCATCACCTGCCACTCTTGGACGAGCCAGCAGCGGCCGCCATGAGTTCCGACTACACCCAGCCACACACCCGGCGCTGGTCGGACACGATCGCCTCCTTCGACGGCTATGTCTTCGTCACACCCGAGTACAACCACTCGGTCAGCGGCGCGCTAAAGAACGCCATCGACTACCTCTATGTCGAGTGGCAGAACAAGGTGGCCGGCTTCGTGGGATACGGGCTGCACGGCGGCATCCGGGCAGTGGAGCACCTCCGGCTGGTGATGGCCGAACTGCAGGTTGCCGATGTCAGGGACCAGGTGGCACTGTCCTTGTTCACCGACTTCGAGAACATGCGGGTGTTGCGGCCCGCCTCCCACAACGTGGAGATCCTCGATCGTTTGCTCGACCAGGTAGTCGCCTGGTCGCAGGCCCTGGCCCCGCTCCGGGCGAAGGCCGACCTCATGTGACCTGGCCGTCGGCCGGAGTTGATGGCCAGAGATGGGCGGGGTGAGACCGCCGGCCTGGAGGGGCTGCCGGAGCCGTTGCGGATCGCGGTCGAAATGACGGCCAACGGCGCCGTCGCGGGCACTCCCGAGGTCAACGTCTTCTGACCACTTCAGCGTCGGCCAGGGAGCCGAGGAGCCGGTACGCGAGGTTCACCAGCCGGCGCGTCGCCTCACCCTACGACCAGTTATCTCGCCGATACCACCGGCATTACCAGATAGGACCCGCGAAGGAAAGGAAACGGTTTCGGAACCATGGAAGCGGCAATCATCTACTACGGCGCCACGGGCACCGTGCACGCCCTGGCTCGAGCTGCCGCCGAAGGTGCGGGAAGGCTCACTCACGGGTGACAAACATATGGACATCCTGATTGCCGGGGTTATTGGTGACGTCGCGCTGATCCTGGTCGTGTCGTCGTTGCTGGGCGCGCTCGCACGGCGGTGCGGCCAGCCGACCGTCATCGGCCAGATCGTAGCCGGAATCCTGCTCGGCCCCAGCTTGCTTGGCCGCCTGCCTGGCCATCTCACTGTCCGCCTGTTCCCACACGCCGCGTTGCCGTACCTGACGGTACTTTCCCAGGTCGCCGTGACCATATTCATGTTCGTCGTCGGGTACGAAATGGACTGGGGAACCTGCCGACGACTGCGCCGGCCAGCACTTATGGTCGCCGTCTGCGCGCTGCTTGTCCCGCTTGGCCTGGGATCCGGAGCTGCCCTGATCTTCCGGCCAACCTTGACCGCGCTCGGCCAGTCCGGCGTCAGCCACTCGTTCATCCTGTTCATGGGCGTGACCGTATCCATCACCGCGCTGCCAGTGCTCGCCGCGCTCATCCACGAGCGCGGCATCGCCGGGACCTCCGCGGGTGTCACCGCCATGGGCGCCGCCGGCATCATGGACATGGCCGCGTGGCTGATCCTGGCCGCGGCACTCATAGGCACGGCGGACAAGCCCGACAGACCATTGCCGGTAACGCTCATGCTGATCGCCGGGTTCGTCGCATTCATGCTGCTTGTCGTCCACCGGGTATTAGGCTGGTGGATTCGCCGGCCAGCCGCCGTACTCGCCAATCAGCTGCCGGTGGGCTTGGCGCTCGCCCTGGGCAGTGCCTGGGTGACAGCATCGCTGGGCCTACACCCGGTGTTCGGCGGGCTGCTGGCTGGCTTCGCGATGCCGAGTAAGGACGGAATCCCCGATCCGGATGTGCTGCGCCCCATGAAACAGGTCGGCGGCGCGCTGCTGCCGCTGTTCTTCATCGTCACCGGCCTTTCGGTGAACATCGGGAACATGAACGGTAGCGCCGTCATCATGCTCGCGGTGCTGTTCGTGATCGCCAGCGTCGGCAAGATCGGTCCCGGCTACGCGGCATCCCGGGTCGGCGGTCTAGCACGTAAAGACGCGGCCACCGTCGCGGTCCTGGTGAACACGAGGGGACTGACCGAGCTCATCGCACTCAACGTCGGGTTCAGCGCGGGCCTCATCGGCCAGCAGTTGCTCAACGTCCTGGTGCTGATGGCAGTACTGACCACCATCTTGACCGCGCCGCTGCTGAGATTGATCCGCCCGAATGCAATCGTCTCCCCGGAGATCTCCTCAACGGTCTCCGCGGCGGAGCGGGTCGAGCATGAATCCACAGCCAATGCGCCAGCCGCCCGCTGAACAGTCCCTGCCAATGCCTATGGCTCAATAGCAAGGACGCGGTGATGACGTTCATGGAACGGCCCTAGACACGCCGGGTGGCCCGGAGGGATCTCACTAATAAATAACCTCAGAGTTCTCTGTGGTCCTATTACTATTCGCAGCGACAAGAGGTATTCGACCTGCGGAAACATGGGACTCCCGCGCAGTTGGATCTCGGCTAGCCTGCTCCCTCGACCAGCGAGTCTTGGGCTGGCAAGAGGATGTGCGAACTGGGACGGTGAGGAGAAGAAATGAAGTCTACGAGATTGTCACGGTAAGACCGGGAGCCGACATAGGAGACGGTTGAAAGAAGACGTGTCTGACCGCCTGGACGTACGTAGCATCTTCCGGATCACCGACTGCGGCGGCGGCGCGGTACAGTCCTCCGCGAGTCGCCTCTCACAGCGGCGGGCCTTCTTCGAACCCCGCCACGGCCGCGGCGGTGATCAGGGTCCGGATCAGCCGCACCACGTCCGCGGCCAGGCTCGCCGCCGCGCGCAGGCACGAGTGGATGAACCCCGCCGACACAGCAGCGCCGGTGACGTCGGCGATCAGGTCCCGGCACCGCTCCACCGGAACGTGCTGGAAAACCACCAGGTAAACGGCCAGGGCACGCAGCCGCGGCCCGACCGGCAGCGCCGCGTCCGGCACGCCCGGCGGCCGGGGCGCGACGTGCTCCCGCCCGCACCCGCACCGCGTCTCATGCAGGTCGTGCCGGACCCGCTCCGCCGGCGCCGCCGGGATCTCCTCCTGCTGATACGACCGGGCCACGCCCAGGTCAGCCGCCTCCGCCAGATCCCGGCCGCACCCGCACGCCCCGCTCGGGTAATGGTCCTCGGTCCGGTCCGGGACCTCCCACCGCATCGCCGCCCCCGGCGCCCCGGGCTGCTTCCCCCGGCTCCGCTTCTTCCCCTCAGCCCGCTCCTGCGCGCGGCGCTGCTTCCGCAGTGGCCCGCGCCCCGGCAGGTCATCCGAGGCAGGCGGCATCGACGAGTTCCCGCTGTTCCGCGATGCCGCGCGCTCCAGGCCCCGCGACCCGCTCACCCAGGGCCTCCACCTGCGCCAGCAGCTCCGCGATCAGCTCATCACGGGCAGCGCACGACGCGCAGCCCGGCTCACGAGGCGGCAACCCGGACACAGGCCATGATCATCTAAGACCCGGTCCCGGGTAAGCAAAGCGACACGCCC
>Ga0134126_10007927_pt1 | contig 13331 bp, 11 predicted proteins | sample KB31752_FD_96881 | JGI IMG/M metagenome (GOLD analysis project Ga0134126, IMG submission 96881) | Terrestrial soil microbial communities with excess Nitrogen fertilizer from Kellogg Biological Station, Michigan, USA - KB3-175-2 | ecosystem: Environmental > Terrestrial > Soil > Unclassified ...
CCGCGGGCGCCCGGCTCCATCAGCCAGATCGCCGGATACTTCATGGTCACCTTCGAGCCGAGATTCCCGTCCACCCACTCCATGGTGGCGTCCTGGTAGGCCATGGCCCGCTTGGTCACCAGATTGTAGACATTCTTGGACCAGTTCTGGATCGTGGTGTAGCGGCAACGGCCGCCCTTGTGGACGATGATCTCCACTACGGCGCTATGGAGGGAGTCGGAACTATAGCTCGGCGCCGTGCAGCCCTCGACATAGTGGACATAGGCCCCCTCGTCGACGATGATCAGGGTCCGCTCGAACTGACCCATGTTCTCGGCGTTGATGCGGAAGTATGCCTGCAGCGGCAGATCCACGTGCACGCCCTTCGGCACGTAAATGAAGCTACCCCCACTCCATACGGCGCTGTTCAGGGCGGCGAACTTATTGTCGTTCGGCGGGATGACCGTACCGAAATACTTCTTGAACAGTTCGGGCTGCTCCTTGAGGGCCACCCCGGTGTCGAGGAAGATCACCCCCTGAGCGGTCAGATCCTCGCGCAACTTGTGATAAATGGTCTCCGACTCGTATTGAGCCCCTACCCCGGCCAGATACTTCTTCTCCGCCTCGGGGATGCCCAGCTTATCGAAGGTGTTTTTAATGGCCTCGGGCACTTCTTCCCAGGTGTGGCCGGCCTGTTCGGACGGCTTCACGTAGTAGAAGATATTCCCGAAATCGATCTCCGAGAGATCGGCGCCCCAGTTGGGCATGGGCCGGCGGTTGAAGTACTCCAGCGACTTGAGGCGGAACTTCCGCATCCACTCCGGCTCGTCCTTCATGTCGGAGATCTGCTCAACCACCGAGCGCGTCAAGCCGCGGCCGGACTTAAAGATGTAATTTTCCTCGTCACGGAATCCGTACTGATAATCAGTACTCACCTGTGCGATATCCACTGCCATCAGGCTGCCTCCCCACTCTCCCCGAATTGCTGCTCCACCCATTCGTAGCCGCGCTTCTCCAGATCCATCGCCAGTTCCTTGCCGCCGGTGGTCACGATCCGCCCGGCCAGCATCACATGGACGTAATCGGGCACGATGTAGTCCAGCAGACGCTGATAGTGCGTGATCACCAGGGTGCCCAGGTTGGGGCCGCGCTGCGCGTTCACCCCCTCGGAGACCACCCGCAGGGCATCAATATCCAGCCCGGAATCAGTCTCGTCCAGGATGGCGAACTTGGGCGCCAGCACGGCCATCTGCAAGATCTCGGCCCGCTTCTTCTCACCGCCCGAGAAGCCGTCGTTGAGGTATCGCTTGAGGAAATCCTCGTCCATCTTCAAGACGGCCAGTTTGGCGGCCAGCAGCTTGCGGAACTCGCGCACCGCCAGCGGCTTCCCGCCGACCGGCGTATGGACGGCGTTGTAGGCCAGGCGGAGAAAGTTGAACATGGGGACGCCGGGCACGGCGCTGGGATACTGGAAGGCCAGGAACAGGCCGCGCTTGGCCCGCTCGTTGGGATCCAACTCCAGAATATTCTCCCCATCCAGCAGCACCTCGCCCTCCACCACCTCATAGTTCGGGTGGCCCATCAGGGTAGAGGCCAGGGTACTCTTGCCGGAGCCATTTTTCCCCATCAGGGCATGGGTTTCACCCTGGCGGAAGCTCAGGTTGATCCCCTTGAGAATTTCCTTGTCCTCCACCTTAACCCGCAGGTTCTTGATGATCAATTCGCTCATGCCGTCCCTATATCCCTCTATAGCGCGCTAGTTCTTGTCTCTTTGTCGCCTAGCCGGCCACGCCGGCAGGCTCCGTGGGAGTGATTGCTTTCCCCTGCCGTCCAGCCAGCACCGGCAATGGGACCGTCTGTACTATCCGCCGAGGCGCCGGGGCACCTGGGATCAGGTCCGCCAGAGTGGTAGTGCGGAGCGCCTGCACGATCCCGTCCCGTACTCGACGCCAGAGCACCTTGCTGCCGCAGATGCTTTCCCGCGCGCAGAGCATGGTGCCGCCATCCAGCGGAGCGCAGAGCATGGGAGCGATCGTGCCCTCAAGCACGTCCAGCACATCGCTCATCACGATCTCCGCCGGGAGGCGGCTCAATTCGTAGCCGCCGTGCACCCCATGACGACTGGTCACCAGCCCGGCTCGCCGGAGTTGCGAGGCGATCTGCTCCAGATAAGGGAGAGGCAGATCCTCGTCGCGGGCGATCTCGGTAAGTGAGATTGGGCCTTGCTCATGGCGGAGCGCCAACTCGGTCATCAAGCGGACCCCGTATTCGCTGCGCTTGGAGAACTGCATCCCACCCTCGCTGGAAAGTTGACCATTGCACTCAGCTTTTAGGATAGCAAGGGTGGGGGATGGGGTCAAACTCCGAGTAAACTACTCGGAGTTTGACCCTGCCGAGGATCAATGTGACATAAGACCTCCGGCTGAGGCCGGATGGGAGAGACGGAACCGGCTGAGGCCGGGTGCGGCAATAAGCGGTGCGGCAATAAGCTATTTGGAATCTGGAGCCAATCGTAGAGCGCCTTATTGGTGTCCCGGGCGGCAATAAGCGGTGCGGCAATAAGCTATTTGGAATCCAGGCGCTCTGAGCGGAGACGGGCAATCTCCTCGCGAAGAGCCAGAATCTCATTGACTTGCGCGGCGTTTATCTCTTCTTGCCCGACAATCCGCCGTGCCTGCTCGGCAAGTTGCCGTGCCTGTTCGGCAAGCTGCTCCAGCCGCTCCTCACGAGTTGGGATTGGGCGTCCGGCCCGGTCGATCACCCGCAAGATGATCCCCTCGGGGCGCGGAGAGATCCCTAACGAGGCGCATTGATAGCTGCCATGCGCCTCGGGTCGCCAGTCGCGGGTCACCCCATCCGTTCGCCGCCAGCCGCGACAGGGCGGGCTGAGCAGTTCGCCCGTGGGATCGAAGACCAGATAGTATTCCACCCCAAGGCCAAGGTAACCTGCGGCCTTCCCGCTCACATCGTTTATATCGTATTCCCAGGTCGAGGGGCTGGCTACTTCCACCACCAACGTTGGCGGTCCATCATTCTTGACCGACATCTCCTTGCGGAGTTCCGGCCCGGCGGTGGGGTAGATGGCGATATCGGGCGCCGGGCGCCAGACTCCGCGCGGGGTCCAGCCGACCAGGGTGAGTTGATTGCCGACATGCCAGGGCAGATGGTCCAGATCGGCGACATCCCGCGTGCCGTCATAGACGACATCAATGGTGTACTGATGCCAATCGGCTCCCACCAGATCCTCCTCGGTGTCGTCGGGCAACCAAAAATCATCAACCCGATGGGGCATGCTCATGGCCGGACCTCCCTTGGCCACCAGACAGCGGCTTTTTGTAGTATAGCAGTAGGGTTTGCGCGAGCAGGAACGTCGATGCCCTCTGGCTGGACCTTCAGCCCTGGGGGCGCGACTCTGTTCGCGGAGCGTGACGCACGACTCCGCCTGCCTCGGCAAGCCGCACACGAGCCTCGGCCACGGATACATCGGCGAGGAGCATCACCACCGCGATCTTGAGGTTGCCTTCATTCGAGGCTTGACGAGCTATTGGGTTTCTGGATAGAGGAGAACGGCTTGGCGCTCGTCCGCGAAGGTCTTCAGGCCGCTGCCCCAGGCGGCTATCATCCGTTCTACGCTCTCCCCGCGATCGATAGCCTGCCGCCATTCGTCGCTTCCCAAGAGTAAATCAACGAAGTAGGCACCGCTCTCGCCTCTCACCCAGTGCACCTGTTCCGGATAGAGCGCGCACAACTCGGCCAATAGATGCAGCCCGATAGGAACCCCGGCGAAGGCGTCGCGATCCAGGATGTGGAGTTGCACGCCGCCGCAGGTCACGCCGGCATGCTTCGACGCGGTTGGTCGGAACCAAGTTGCGCGAAAGTATACGCCGGGTAGATCTCTACCGTTTAAGCGATCCGCGAGCGCCGTCCCGTCTACCCATGGCGCGCCTATGAGGTTGAACGGTTGTGCCGTACCACGGCCCTCGGAGACGGTAGTTCCCTCGATGAGGCAGGTTGCCGTGTAGGCCAGGCAGGTCTCCGGGTTGGGAATATTGGGTGATGGAGGTACCCACGGCAGGCCTGTAGCATCAAACCACATGCAGCGCCGCCAGCCCCGCGCGGGCACGACGCGCAGGTCGGCCCCAAGCTCCTCGTGGGTGTTCATCCACCGTGCTAGCTCGCCCAGGGTGAGCCCGTGCCGGATCGGGGTAAAGGGCGTGCTTACAAAGGAACGGAAGGCTGCCTTGGTGATTGGCCCCTCCATCATCGTGCCCGTAAGCGGGTTTGGCCGATCGAGCACCACTACCGCCACTCCCTGGCGAGCGGCGGCACGAAGTAGAGCGTGGAGCGTGGCCGGGTAGGTGTAGTAGCGCAGGCCGACATCATGGATATCCACCAAGATCGCCTCGATCCCCGCCAGCATCTCATCCGTTGGTTCGCGTAGCCGGCCATACAGGCTGTAGACAGGAAGGCCGGTAACCGGATCGACCGCGGAGTCCACGTGCTCTCCGGCTGCGGCCTCGCCGCGCAGCCCGTGCTCCGCACCGAACAGCGCGACGACACGCGCCTCCGGGCAGTCCTGGAGCGCGGTAATGGTCGGAATCAGGTTGGCGGTGACGCCGCTGGCCCCAGTCCACAGGGCCAGCGCCGCTCCACGGAGATTGCCCAGCCCGCGCTCCAGCAATACATCGATGCCGGGTCGCACCAAGGCGGGCGCCATCAGGGTAGCCCCGCCGTACGGGTAATCAAGGCCGAGCGCGGTCGCATCAGCGCCACGGCCCGCTTGAAACCGGCAAGGCAGCCGCGCATCACGGCCAGCGCCTCATAGTATTCGCGGTAGCGGAATCCCGAGACGCTACCGCTAAACAGCTCATATTGGCTGGCCGCCTCGATCCACCGATCGTAGACATCCGAGATATCCAGGAACAGGTCCGGCGCGAAGTCATCCATATCCTCCCAATTCTCGGGGAAGAGGATCGTCGATGGCGAATGGGCTGGATGCGCGCGCTTAATCGCCGGCAAGCCCGCGTAGAAGAGGGCTTGCATGGTGTTGTAATGGGTATTGACGTGATCGGAATGGAAGCTGCCACGCCAATGCGTGATCAGCACGTCCGGCCGCACTTCGCGAATGACATCGGCGATCTGATACGCCACCTCGTCGTTGCGCGGCAGCCCAGCATCCGGATAGGGAAGGAAGCGTGCCTCGGCGCCCAGAATGCCCGCCGCCCGATGCGCCTCCTCGATCTTCTGCTTCGCGTACTCCTGGCCCGATAACCGCGGATGTCCCATCTCACCGGCGGTGAGATGCAGGAACACGGCCTCGGCACCGGCGGCGGTGTACTTCGCGATGGTGGGTCCGGCGGTAAACTCCATATCGGCCGCATGTCCTCCCACGGCCAGAACGCGCGTTACGGTTGCCATGAACAGATTTCCTTTCCTTGCTCTACCAATATGTGGCCACTGAGTGTCGTGATCGCCTCAGCCCTTGAGACCACCAAGGGAAATACCGCGCACGAATTGCCGCTGCAAAAGCAGGAAGACGATCACGGAGGGAACGATCGCGAGGACCGATCCCGCCATCAACAGATTGGCATTCTGTTGTGTATCGGCATACGAGCGCAGGCTGTTGAGACCAATGGGGACGGTAAACATCGAGGGGTTCTGGAGAATCAGCAAGGGCCAGAGGAAATTCTCCCACTGATAGATAAAGGCGAAGATACCAAGCGCCGAGAGTGCCGGTCGTATCAGCGGGAGAATGATGCTCCAGTAAATCCGCAACTCGCGCGCGCCGTCTATGCGGGCGGCGTCGATCAGCTCGTCGGGGATGGTCAAGATGAACTGACGCAGTAAGAAGACGCCGAAGGCGGTCACGATGTTGGGCACGATCAGCCCCTGGTAGGTGTCGAGCCAGCCGAGCTCCTTGATGATGTAGTAAATGGGAATGAGCAGAACGAAGAACGGTACCATCATGCTGGACAGCAGGGCCAGGAAAGCGACATCCCGCCCCTTGAAGTGATACTTGGCGAAGCCAAAGCCCGCGAGTGAGCTGGTGAGCAAAATGCCCAGTGTAATGGCAAGGGTGACAAAAAGGCTGTTCACGAACATGCGCGCGAACGGGATCACCGTCCAGACGTTGGCATAGGTCTGCCATTGTGGATGGTGCGGCCACCAGGTAATGGGGATCTGGATCAGCTCGTCGGGGGTCATCAGCGACGAGGCGATCACGTAGTAGAAGGGGAAAGCCATCGGCACCGCGCCCACGATCAGGAGGGTGTAGATAGCCGCGCGTCGAAGTACACGGCGAACATTCGTCGGCCGTCTGCCCGGAGAGCCGGCACGCGCAAGTGACGGATTCATGCGGAGATCGTCCCCTCCAGGCTCAATTGTCCGTTCGCGCGAGGCGAAACTGGATCAATGTGCAGATCAACACGATAAGGAAGAGAATCATGGCCATGGCCGAGGCCGTACCCATTTGCAGGTAGTTGAAGGCCACGTCATACATCTTCAAGACCACGACGTCGGTGGTATCGACCGGTCCGCCGTTGGTGATTACGAAGATGGGCACGAACACTTGCAAGGCGTTGATCGTGATGATCACGATCACGAAGAGCGTGGTGGTGCGCAGCAATGGGAGAGTAATAGAGCGGAACTGTGCCCACTGTCCGGCACCGTCGAGGCTGCCGGCTTCGTAGAGTTCTTGCGGAATCCCCTGCAAGCCTGCCAGGAAAATGATGGCATAGTAGCCGAGACTCTGCCATACCGAAAGGGAGATAACGACCAGCATCGCCTCGGTAGGTGAGCTGAGCCAGGGCTGCAAGGGAAGATGAAGGTCGCCCAGAAGGGCATTGATCGGGCCGAAGTTCTGATCAAAGAGATGAGTCCACACGATCGAGAGGGCCACCGTCGAGGTGACGACCGGCGTGAAGTACAGCGTCCGCCAGAGCCATTGCAGGCGCACGCGGGCATTGAGCAGAAATGCTATGCCTAGCGAGAGTGGCGGAATGAATACCAGGCTTCCCAGGGTATAAGCGAAAGTATTGCGCAGGATGAGCCGGAACAGCGGATCCTGGAGCAGACGAACGTAGTGCAGGAACCCCACCCAGGTCATCTGCGTGACCGGCGAGATCATGTCCCACTGATGCAAGCTCAGCACGATGGCGAAAAGCAGCGGCCCCAGGAAGAAGATGACCGAGAAGATGAGCACCGGCGCCACGAAGAGCCAGCCCGCGAGATCTCGCCGCCGTAAGTAACCGGCCCGCCCGCGCCGGCGTTGACCCATTAGCAACGGTCCCGGCTCGTCGGCTCGCGATCCCTCGTGTATCCGTACTACCACGCTGTTCCTCCGTCGAGCGCAAGACGCACGGTCTGGGGATCCCGTTGCCGTGCGTCTTGCGCGTGAGCGACTGGCCTAATCCGGGCTGGAACCTTGCAAGATGGTATTGACCTGAGACTCAGCGGTCGAAAGGGCTTGCCGTGGCGAGGAGCGGCTGTAGACGACGCTCTCGATCTGCTTCTGCAGATCGGTCGTGATCTCCGCGCCGCCGAGAACGATGGGGAACGGCCGCGAGGTCGCCAGCGCCTTGACGAACGGCTGCGCGAAACTGTTGCCAAGGTCAGCCGCATGGGCATGCTGGTCGGAAGCACGGCTTGGCACTATGCCTTGCGCCATGAGCCAATCACCCATTCGCGAACTGGCGCCCGAGCGCGCGGGGTCGTTCAGCCACTGGAGGAACTGCCAGGCTTCGGCCTGATGGCTGCTCTTCTGATTGACCCCATACATCCAGACGTAGTTGACGGCAACGGACTTGGTTCCATGGGGGCCGACTGGGATCGGTACCACCCCGACGTCCTTGAATTTGCTCTTCATCGTCGCCTGCAGGCCGCTCTCCCACCAATTGGCCATGATGATCATGCCGGTCTTTTCCAACTCGAAGTTGGTATCGTAGTGAAGGGTCATCGACGGATCGATAGCGTGCTTGCTGACCAGGGTTTGATAGAGGTTCAACGTTTCCAAACCCTGCGGGCTGTTGAAGGCGGCTTTCACGTTGGACGAATTAAGCAGATGTCCCCCATCCGACAACAGTAGCGAGAGCCAGGGATGCACCACGCCGGAATCCCACCCGGTGATCGTCCCGAACCCCTGCTGGATAGTACGGCCACTTGAATCACGCTTGGTCAACGCCACGGCATCGCTTACCAGTTCCGACCAGTTGGTGGGGGGATGGGAAATATGCGCCGCCGCGAATAGACGCTTGTTGTAAATGAGCGCATAGTCGTCCACCTCGGTGGGATACCCGTACAAGGTGCCGTTCGCGGAGGCCGCCGAAGCAATACCCAGCGCGTAACCGGCCTTGATGTCGCTGGCCTGGGTCGCCGGCGCCGGCGCGAACAGATGGTCCTTGACCAACTGGGGCAGCCAGAGATCGTAGATGTGATAGATGTCGAAGCCGCCATTCGAGAGCAGGCTGGTCGAAATCTTCTGTAAGAGGTTATTGAAGGGCACCGTGGTGATCTGGATGTGTACGTTGGGATGGAGCGCCTCGTATGTCTTGACATAGGGCTGGAAGGCCTGCAAGGTCGTCGCGTCCCAATGAGTTAGCATGGTCAGCGTGACCGCGCCGGCAGCAGCCCGATCAGCCGCCCGCGCCGAGGCGAGGTGTCCACCGGTGAGAAAGCCCGGCAGGAACAGGAGACATGCCAGGAGCGCCAAACACTGCTTCTTAAACATGATACATACTCCGTGACGCGCCGCTGAGCGGCGATTAGACCGGCCGCGAGGTTCCTGTCGTGGTATCCGACCGACAGAATCCAGCCGCTAGATTACATGAGTGCATGTGCTTAGCTGTAGGGGTCGCGATCTCCCTCCTGGATCGTCACCTCCTGTCTTCAGCGCGGGCCGGGCCACGCAGTACGGCAAAGCTACGGCTCACCTGGAATCCCACGCGGGTGTAGAGCCGGCCCGCAGGCTCCTCCAAGCCGGTCCAGAGGAACCACGCGGTATGCAAGCCCTCGCTCCGCATCTGGTCAAGACAGCGGTAGAGCAGTACTTTGCCCAGGCCGGTGCCACGCAGGGTAGGATCGACGCCGAATGGGCCAAAGCGTTCCGCCACGCCATCGTATCCGCCATAGAGGCAAAAGCCGACAATTTCATTCTGCCGCAGTGCGATGAGTACGCGCTCACGGGGTACGCCGCGACGAAGCGCCTCGCGGATCGCGCGTGCCCAATCGACCGAGAAATGGCGTATATTGAACGCCAGTACATCAACGATCTGTTCGGTTTGTAGGGGCCCAAAGAAATAGCCTTCTTGCTCGCACAGGCGCTGAACCTCCAGCACGTCAGGCGGCATAGTGAAGCCCACCAGGCTGAAGTCCATGGCCACCGGCGTATAGAGCACCTCCAGACCATTGCGCCGCAAAAACGCCAGCGCTTGAGGATACAACGTGGTATCCACGCCTGGCCAGAAGTAGTTTGGCGCGTAGGGAGAGACACTCACGCGGCGCCGCCCGCGGGCGGCGATATGCGCCCGTCCTCGATCAAGCAAGGCCTGCCCAATACCCTGGCCGCGGTAGACGGGATCGACGAAGAATACCGTTATCCAGCCATCCTCGGGATCGTTATCGAGCCCTTGCATGGGCGTGCCGCGTGTAATCGCCAGAAGAAACCCGACCGCCTGTCCCTCCCGATCGGCGACGAGGAATCCCTCTGGATCAAAGTTGATGTCGAGCAGCACGTGCCCGACGAACCGATCCATACTGATTGTGTCAGCGGGCAGACAGCGGTTCCAGAGCGCCACGACGGCTGTTTCGTCTCCGGGGCGGTAATCTCGCACCAGCACCTGCGTGTTCGCCATCCGTACCCTCTCCGGGTATGCCTTTTAGCAGCCCTTTGGGAATGCCAGGCCGTGCGCATGGCCTACCCAATGTTACTACTGGATATGAAGCGGAGACCCAGACGATCCCAGCCGAGCCCGTCTAGACACCATTGGCAATGCGGCCAGTTTAGCACCGAGAAATACGCCTGTCAATGATCTGGTTTTGGCGCCGCCGGTGCAGCATTGACATGGGGATACACCCGTATATAGTATCTAGACAGTACGGTAGCCAGTCTAGACAACGCTGAGTAGAAGTGGGTGAACGGAGGCTTGGGCGTCCATGAAATCGACGCTTCAGAAAGGCATATCCGCGCCGATTTATCTCCAATTGCAGAATCTTATCCGCGGTCACATCTCCGATGGCATCTGGCAGCCGGGTCAGGCGATCCCATCGGAAGCGACCCTGGTGCGCCAGTTCGGCATTGCGCGCATGACCGTACGCCAGGCGCTGGAAGGGCTGATCCGTGAGGGTTTACTGATCAGGGAACGTGGCCGAGGCACCTTTGTCGCTCGCCCGCGTGCTGAACGTGAACTGACCCGAATGCACGGTTTTAGCGAAGATATGCGAGTACGCGGAATGGTGCCATCCGCGCGCTTGGTCTCCCGCGCGGTGGTACCGGCCCCGGCGGGAGTAAGCACCGATCTGCGTCTGGGTAAGCGCGAAGCGGTGATCTACCTCCAGCGTTTGCGGCTCGCCGACGAGCTGCCCATGGCCCTTGAATCGAGCTACCTCAACTATGATCTTTGCCACGCCGTACTCGATGCCGATCTCGAATCCGGATCGCTCTACGTCTTTCTGCAAGAGACGATCGGGCTCCGACTTTGCTATGCTTCCCAGGAGTTGGAGGCGGCGTTTCCAAGCGCCGATACGGCAGCCCTCTTGGAGATGTCTCGACGCCAGCCCGTGCTGATTATTCGCCAGACCACCTACATGCGGATAGGCGAGGAAGACATACCTGGTATCACGGGCAGTACCGTCTATCGTGCCGATCGCTACCGCTTCCGCATGCAGGTTCCTCGCTGAAAAATCGCTCGACGGAACGATTGGCGCCACTACCCGATCCTAGCTTGTCCGCGTGGGTGAGAGACGTTCCTCCAAAGGGGACGCGCTCGCCTGTGAGAAGACGGCAAAGCCACCGTTCCGTGCCCTCGACGTGCCGGACTACTGGTGGGAATCGCTGATCCTACCGCAGCAGCCGCTCCGGCAGGTACTGGCGATGGGCGGCGGCCATCTCGTCGTAGAGGGCGGTCGCCTTGGGCAGCGACATGACCAGCGGATTGGCGGCCAGGGCACGGATCCCGTCGATCCGGGTACCGCTCCAGGCAGCCTCGGCGGCCAGCGCCTGGTATTCGCCCAGCATCTTGACCAGTCCCACTACCTGCCGCGGCATGTGGCCCTGGGCGATGGGGAAAATCCCGGTTCGGTCCACGTAGCCGGGAACCTCCACCACCATATCGTCGGGGAAGTCGGCAATTGCTCCCTGGTTCGGCACGTTCACCGGCAACACCTCGCGGCGGTCGTTGTAGATGGCGTCCATCACGTCGATCGCCAACTCCAGTTCGTTGATCCCACCCCGCGAGCGGATGGGATCGAGCACCGGGACATCCCGGGTCGCCTGCTCCTTGTAGTGCTCCCAATAATCGGGCGCCAGGGCCATGATGTCCTGCGAGCGGGTGGTAGGCTTGGCCTGCAACTCGGCCAGGATTTCGTCCTTGTAGTAGTAATAGAAAAAGTAGTCGTTGGGGATCGAGTCCATCCGCAGGGCCAGCTCCAGGAGGCGCTTGTCGTAGAGGCTCGCCTTGGGGTCGCGGAGCAGGCGTTCGTACGGCTCCGCCAGGAAGGGAATCAAATCCTGCCCCTTATACTGCTGGCGGACGCTCCAGGAGCCGTGATTGAGTCCGATCACCGTGGCATCTACCAAATTATGATCGAGTCCGCCCGCTTTGGCGATCTTCTCCAGCATATAGATCGGCCCCTCGCAGAGCGAGACCATGGGAATGGCGGTGTGGTGAGTGACCGCCTCGGCCACGATATTCACTGGGTTGGTGTAGTTGAAGAGGCGGGCTCGCGGGCAGACGGCCTCCATGTCGGCCACGATCCCCTGCATGACATGAATCGAACGGAGGGCCATGAAGAAGCCGCCAGGCCCCTGGGTCTCCTGCCCGATCACCCCGTTCCTCAGGGGAATGCTCTCGTCAAGGTAGCGGGCCTCGAAGCCGCCGGGCCGGAAGCTGGTCAGCACGGCGTCGCAGTCGGTCAGCCCGGCGCGGCGATCGGTCGTGACACTGATCCGGAGGTCGGCGCCCTTGTGGTGGGCCATCTTGTCGGCGATTGTCTTGACCAACTCCAGCCGCTCCTGATTGAGATCGATCAGCACGATCTCGGAGCCGCGAAAGTTGTCACCCTGCTCGATAAAGGAGGCGACCGTGCCGGGGGCGCGGGTGCTGCCCCCACCGATGTACGCGATTTTCAGTCTTGCCATGCTCTCATTTCCTCCCTGTTCAATCGAGGGTGCCTTTTAGGAGCGCGGGTCACCAGGCCCGCTTGCTTCGGTGGCGGATCGTCATCTGGGAAGCGCGGTTGCCGCCCGCGCTATGGCGGGCCTGGCGACCCGCCCTCCTAGCACTGGCCCTCCGGATTGGCTCACCTATTCCAAGGGCATCTTCTGTTCCCCCGCCTGTGTTGTCCCACCCAATTGCGAAGTGATACACTCGTGGCACCGGCACCCTCTGGGCCTTATTGTATGGTATCGAGAAACAGTTGCTGGTTGCCGGAAGTGATCAAGGAGGATCTCGTATGGAACGGTCCATGTCCGACGATCAACCAACGCTGTTTGGCCGGCCTATCGACCGCGCCGAGCTGCTCAAGCTGACCGGAAAGGTGCTGGCGGGCAGCACGCTTGCCGGTATGTGGCTCAGCCCCGAACTGGCCGGCTACGTCCATGCCGCGGCCCGCGGCGAGGCAGCCGGCGGCTCGGTTACGGTGATGAAGCAATTCACCCCCAACCACGCCAAGTGGGTCAGCTACATGGCGACCTTTACCAAGGAAACCGGGATCAAGGTTAATCTCGACGATCAGAATTACAACAACCAGTATCAGAAAATCACCACGCAGGGCCAGGCGTCCGTGCCCGGCGACGATGCGGTGGAGATCGACACGATCTGGGCGGGCTCGTTCGCCTCGGCCGGTTTTACTCTTGATCTGACGGACTTCCTGCCGGCCTCGGTCCAGAAGCAGATCGCCGCGCCGTCGCTGGCGGCGGTGAGGTTCAAGGGCAAGCTCTACGGCGTACCGGAGTACAATAGCTCGAAGCACTTCTTCTACAATAAAAAGATGTTGGATAGCGTCGGGCTTACCAAGCCCCCGGCCACCCTGGATGAAATGCTGCACTACTGCTCGGTGCTCCAGGCCAACCGGAAGAAGCTGGGCATTCAGTATCCGATGTCGTGGTCATGGAAGCAGGCAGAAAGCCTGACCTGCGA
>Ga0134126_10007928_pt1 | contig 13331 bp, 15 predicted proteins | sample KB31752_FD_96881 | JGI IMG/M metagenome (GOLD analysis project Ga0134126, IMG submission 96881) | Terrestrial soil microbial communities with excess Nitrogen fertilizer from Kellogg Biological Station, Michigan, USA - KB3-175-2 | ecosystem: Environmental > Terrestrial > Soil > Unclassified ...
GCGTCGATCGCGCCCTCGGCGGCACCCGCGCCGACGAGGTTGTGGAGCTCGTCGATGAACAGGATGATGTCGCCGCGCTGGGTGATCTCCTTCATCACCTTCTTGAGGCGCTCCTCGAACTCGCCGCGGTACTTCGAGCCGGCGACCAGCGCCGCCAGGTCGAGCGTGTAGATCTGCTTGTTCTTCAGCAGCTCGGGCACCTCGGAGCTCGTGATCCGCTGCGCGAGGCCCTCGACGACCGCGGTCTTGCCCACGCCGGGCTCGCCGACGAGCACGGGGTTGTTCTTGGTGCGCCGCGAGAGGATCTGCATGATCCGCTCGATCTCCGTCTCGCGCCCGACGCAGGGGTCGAGCTTGCCGTCGGAGGCCAGCTTCGTCAAATTGCGCCCGAACTGGTCGAGCAGCTTCGAGGACTTCTTGCCCTCGCCGGCGGGCGAGCCGGCGCCGGAGCCCGAGCCGCCCGAGGAGCCCTGGCGGCGGCCGCCGGGGCCGGACAGCATCCGGATCACCTCGTTGCGGATCTTCTCCGAGTCGGCGTCGAAGTCGAGCAGGATGCGCGCGGCGACGCCCTCGTTCTCGCGCACGAGCCCGAGCAGGATGTGCTCGGTGCCGATGTAGTTGTGGCCGAGGCTCAGCGCCTCGCGCAGCGCCAGCTCCAGGACCTTCTTGGCGCGCGGCGTGAACGGGATCTGGCCTGAGGTCACCTCCTCACCCGAGCCGACGATGCGCACGACCTGCGCGCGCACGCGCTCGACGGTGATGTCGAGGCTCTCCAGCACGCGTGCGGCGAGACCCTCCTCCTCGCGCAGCAGACCCAGCAGGATGTGCTCGGTGCCGATGTAGTTGTGCTTCAGCGTCCGCGCCTCCTCCTGCGCGAGGACGACCACCTGTCTAGCCCTTTCCGTGAACCGCTCGAACATTTTGTGATTCCTTCCTGCCGGGGCGGTGCCCCAAATAGGGTCTTCTGGTGGTCCTTATGACGCCTAGAGGAGCAGTCTACCAACCGGTCGGGCCGCTCCTACGGGGTCCATCGGCACCCAGAACGAGTCCCTTGATCCAAGAAACGTCGAGCCGATCTCGAACGTTCGTCCATGCTCGGAGCCGCAGGGTAAAGGGCCCACCCGACCCACCACCCGACCCACCTGCGGCGTATGCCTCCTCGAGCCTCGGCGCGCCCTCAACCGACTCCTTAACAAGGGTAGCGAGAGGGACCCGTCGACCCGGTCATCCGTCCGGGGGAGCGGCCCTGCGCCGCTGCGCGACCGCGTCAACCGCCTCCTCGCGATCGCGGAAGCCGGCCCGGCCCCAGACGACCCGCCCGTCGCGCACCTGCCACGCCTCCGCGCCGCGCCAGCGCGTCTCGATGCCCTCCTCGGCGGAGACGAAATGCCACTGCGACACGGCGACGACGTACTCGCCGAGGTCCAGGTACTCCTCGACCTCGCCCTCGAACACGGTGAAGCCCTCGCGCCAGCGCGCGAGCACCGAGCGCGCCTCCTCCGTCCCCCGCGGCGACGCGGGAGCGTCGGGGAGCGGAAGGTGGTCGACGAAGTCGGCGTCCGGGTCCCAGAGCTCCAGCAGCTCCTCGTCGCGACCTGCGTTGAAGGCCGCGTTCATCGCCCGGATCACCGCGACCTCCGAGTCCGACATCGCCGCCCGAGACTAGCGCTCCCCGCGCGGGGCGGAAAGGACCGCGCGGGCGCGGTCAGTCGCGCATCGCCGGGAACAGCACGACCTCGCGGATCGACTCGCGCCCGGTGAGCAGCATCACGAGGCGGTCGATGCCGAGGCCGACGCCGCCGGTCGGCGGCATGCCCTGCTCGAGCGCCTGCACGAACGCCTCGTCGTAGGGCATCGTCTCGGCCTCGTCGTTCTCGATCCGCGCCTGGGCGGCGAACCGCGCACGCTGCTCGTCGGCGTCGATCAGCTCGCTGAAGCCGTTGGCGATCTCCATCCCGCCGGCGAAGGCCTCGAAGCGCTCGACGATCTCCGGGTCGTCCGGCCGTTCCCGGGCGAGCGGGGAGATCTCCTTCGGGTAGTCGACGACGAAGGTCGCCCGCTGCAGGTTCGGCTCGACGTACTTCGAGAGCAGGTCGTCGGCCATCTCGTACCAGACCTCGCCCGTCTTCACGTCGAGCTCGTGCGCGCGGATCTGCTCGGCGAGCGCCTGCGCGGTGCGGTGCACGCCCAGGTCGACGCCGGTCGCGTCGCGCACCGCCGCCACGAAGCCGACGCGCGGCCACGGCGAGGAGAGGTCGAGCTCGCCGTTGTAGGAGACGGCCGCCGCGGCGGCGCGGACGATCTCTTCGGTGCGCGCCATCGCGCCCTCGTAGTCGGCGTAGGCCTCGTACCACTCGACCATCGTGAACTCGGGGTTGTGCTTGTGCGAGATGCCCTCGTTGCGGAAGTCCTTGCCGAGCTCGTAGACGCGCTCGAGGCCGCCGACGATCAGCCGCTTGAGGTAGAGCTCGGTGGCGATCCGCAGGTAGAGGTCGCGGTCGAGCGCGTTGTGGTGGGTGGTGAACGGTCGAGCCAGCGCGCCGCCGTAGAGCGGCTGGAGCACCGGCGTCTCGACCTCGATGAAGCCGCCGGAGTCGAGCGCCGCACGCACCGCGGAGACGATCCGCGCGCGGTCCATGAACAGCCGCCGCGCGTCCTCGCTGGAGATCAGGTCGAGCTCGCGGTGGCGGTAGCGGGTCTCGACGTCGGTGAGCCCGTGGTGCTTGTCCGGCGGCGGGCGCAGCGCCTTGCCGAGGACCGCGAAGTCCTCGACCCGCAGCGAGACCTCGCCGTGGCGGCTTCGCATCGCCGCGCCGTCGACGCCGATCAGGTCGCCGAGGTCGAGCGAGACCAGCTCGGCGAAGCGCTCGGGGCCGAGCACGTCCTGGCGGGCGTGGAGCTGGATCTTGCCCGTGCGGTCGACGACGTCGAGGAAGGCCGCCTTGCCCGAGCCGCGCCGCGCCGCGATCCGCCCGGCGACGCGCCGGCGCTCGTCGGTTTCCTCGCCCGTCTCGAGGTGCTCGTAGGCGGCGAGCACCTCGCTCACCGGCTCCACGGCGGCAAATGAGTGCGGGAACGCGCTCGGGTCGCTCTCGCGCAGCCGCTCGAGCTTCGACCGGCGCTCTGCGATCAGCTCCTCGAGGCCGTGCCTGGGAGCGCCGTCGGCCTGGCCGTCAGCTGCGCTCATCGCGCGAGACTAGATGATCATCAATCGAGGCCGACGTCGATCTTCGTGATCTTGAGCTTGCGCGCGGGGCCGCGCGGGACCTTCACGGCGACCGTCTCGTTGCGTTTGCGCCCGAGCAGCGCGCGGCCGACCGGCGACTCGTTCGAGAGCTTGTGCTCCAGCGGCTTGGCCTCGGAGGAGCCGACGATCGTGTACTTCACGGACTTGCCGGTCTTTTCGTCCTTGACGTGCACGACCGAGCCGATCTGCACGACGTCGGTCGAGAGGTCCTTGGCCTCGATCACCGTCGCCATCCGCAGTTTCTCCTGAAGCTGCGCGATGCGGCTCTCGATCATCGCCTGCTCGTTCTTGGCGTCGTCGTACTCCGAGTTCTCGGAGATGTCTCCGAACTCGCGCGCCTCCTTGATGCGCTCGGCGACCTCGCGACGCTTCTCGGTCGACAGCACCTCCAGCTCGTCCTTGAGCTTCTGGAGTCCTTCTGGAGTGAGGATTACGTCCTTCGGCATGACACCCTCGAATAGCGGTTGTTTCCCCCCCTTGCGCCGAGACGCAAAACCCCGCTGCTAGCGGGGAACCCGGGGACCTACGGCTGTTGCGAGCGCAGCAGTATAGCGGGGGCCAACGGCGCCGCAGGGGCGCCGCAAGGGGCCCTTCAGAGCGTCCCCGCGAGCTCCGCCGAAGGGCGCTCGAGAGCCAGCAGCCGCCTCGCCTCGGCGACGCTCTCGGCGGCCTGGAGAGCCTCCTGCAGGGCGCGCGTCTGCGGCGCCGGAAGGCCGAGCCGGGGCAGGTACCAGGGGTAGAACTTGCGCAGGTAGCGGCAGGCGCGCGGCTCGCCGAGGTGCTCGACCGCGCGGTCGATCGTCCACGCCAGCTCGGCGCGCACCTCCTCCGCCGTCGGCTCGCCCTCGCGCACGTCGAGCAGCTGCTCGAACAGCCACGGGTTGCCGAGCGCGCCGCGGGCGAGCATGACCGCGTCGGCGCCGGTGGCGTCGAACGCCTCGCGCACGCCCTCGGCGTCGTCGAGGCCGCCGGTGAGGATCACCGGCGCGGGCAGGGTGGCAGCGAGCTTGGCGGCGAGCTCGTAGTCGGGATGGCCCTTGTGCTGCACGGCGGCGGAGCGCGGATGGAAGCCGATCGCGGCGACGCCCGCCTCCTCGACCAGCCGGTGTGCGACGTCATAGCCGCTGCTCTCGCCCGGGCGCAGGCCCGAGCGGAGCTTCACGGTGACCGGTATGCCACCGTCCGTGGCCTCGGCGGCGCCGACGACGGCCGCGCGCGCGAGCGCGACGGCGCGGTCGGGGTCGGAGAGCAGCTGCGCGCCGGCGCCGGTCTTGCGCACCTTCGGCACGGGGCAGCCCATGTTGATGTCGATCGCATCGGCACCGCGCGCGGCCACGAAGGCGGCGGCGGAGCGCATCGTGTCGGGGTCTTCTCCGAACAGCTGGATCGCGACCGGCCCGCCGTCGCGCTCGCGCTCGTCGATCCGCAGCATCTCCGAGCAGGTGCGCGCGTTGCGGTGGTAGATGGCGTGGGAGGAGACCATCTCCGAGACGGCCATGCCGGCGCCGTAGCGCTTGGCCTGCAGGCGCACGAACCAGTTGCCGATCCCGGCGAGCGGCGCGAGCAGCACGCGGTTGGGCACGGACAGGGAACCGAGGCTCCAGGGTTCGCCGAGGCTGCGCGCAGGCACGCGCCCATTAAAGAAGAGGGGCGCCTCCGGCGCCTGGTGTGCCCCGCGCCGGCTGTTTCGGACGCGCATGGCGCCGACGGCGACCGCGCCCTACGAGTTTTTCTCGTGCAGCAGGCGCAGTCCGGTCAGCGTCAGCAGGTCGTCGACGTGCTCGATCTCCTCCGAGTAGGGGACCACGAGCCCGGCGAGGCCGCCCGTCGCGACGACCTCGGCGCGCTCGCCGAGCTCGTCGTAGATGCGCCGCAGGATCGCGTCGATCGCGCCGGCGTAGCCGTAGACGACGCCGGAGCGGATCGCGTCGACCGTGTTCTTGCCGATCACGCTGCGCGGAGGAGCGAGGTCGATCTTGGGCAGGCGCGCGCCGCGTTCGGAGAGCGCTTCGAGCGAGATCTCGATGCCGGTCATCAGCGAGCCGCCGAGGTACTCGCCCTCCCGCGAGACGACATCGAAGGTCGTCGCGGTGCCGAAGTCCACGCACACGGCGAGGCCGTCGAAGCGCTCCCGCAACGCGACCGCGTTGACGAGCCGGTCGGCGCCGATCTCGCGCGGGTTGTCGTAGCGGATCGCCATCCCGGTGCGCGTCCCCGGACCGACGGCGAGCATGTCGTGGCCGAGGTAGCGCTCCGCCACCGCCATCCATTCGGGCTCCAGCTGCGGGACCGTCGAGGAGACGATCGACGCGTCGAGGTCCTCGAAGGAGCAGCCGCGCAGCTCGAGCAGGTTGCGCAGCGCGGCGCCGAGCTCGTCGGCGGTGGAGGTGCGCACGGTCGCGAAGCGCCAGTGCTCGAGCAGGCGCTCACCCTCGAAGGTGCCGAAGTGGGTCTGGGTGTTGCCGACGTCGACAGCGAGCAGCATCGGTCCTGGATTATGCTCGGCGCCCCGATGGCAACCAAGCTCTACGTCCTACCGGGCTCCCACCCGTGCGCCGTCGTCGAGGCGGCGCTCGAGCTGAAGGGCATCCACTACCAGCGCGTGGATCTGCTGCCGATCGTGCCGGCGCTCGCCGGTCCGCTGCTCTACGGCGGCAGGACCGTGCCCGGCATGCGGATCGGCTCGGAGCGCCTCGTCGGTTCACGGCCGATCATGCGCCGCCTCGACCAGCTCGTCGCGGAGCCGCCGCTGCTGCCGGCGCCGGGCGACCCCGCGCGCGAGCAGGTGCTGGAGGCCGAGCACTGGGGCGACGAGGTCTTCCAGGCCGTGCCGCGGCGCCTGATCGACGCCGCGTTCCTGCGCGACCCGGCCGCGATCGAGAGCTATGGCGCCGACGCGAAGCTGCCGCTGCCGAGCGCGTGGCTGCGACCGGCGCTGCCGCTGACCGCACGCGCGATGGCGTGGAAGAACGGCGCCAGCGACTCCGCCGCGCGCGCTGATCTGCTCGCGCTGCCGGGGCTGCTCGAACGCGTCGACGGCTGGATCGCCGAGGGCCTCCTCGGCGGCGAGCGGCCCAACGCAGCCGATCTGCAGATCGGCTCGACGATCCGCCTGCTGGCGAGCATCGGCGACGTCGCGCCGCTGATCGCCGGACGCCCGAGCGAGCGCCTGGCCGCCTACTTCGGGCCGCTGGCCGGGCGCGTGCCCGCGGGTGCGCTGCCGGCCGAGTGGCTCTCGCCGGTCGGCGGGACGCCGCAGGCGGTCAACGGCGCAGCGTCAGCCGGCGGCTGATCTCGCTGCCCGCGCCCGTCTGCGGGCTGAGGTGCACCACCACGCTCACCGCGAGGCGCCCGCGCCGCCGCAGCGCGCGCCGCGCCCGTGCGTCGGGCGTGAGCGAGAAGCGCAGCGGCCCGGCCATCAGCGAGCGCCGCTCGAGCTGCCCGACGCGGACGCGGCCGGCGCCGAGCGCGGCGAGCAGGTCGACCTCCAGGCGACCGCCGGCATCGGCGCCGGGCACGGTCAACGCGCCGCGGACCTCCGCGCCGTGGCGCGGCGCGGAGAGATGGAGCGCGGCGAGCGCGGCGGCCGATGTCCCGGCGCCGCCGGCGGGCGAGCCCCCGCTCGGGCTGGAGCCTTCGGGGGCGGCCGGCGCAGGTGAGGAGCCGGTGGTGGTGGTCGTCGTCGGGGGCGGCGTCGGTTCTTTCGGCGGACCGCCGGCCCCGGCGACCGTGACCGAGCCGCTCATCGCCGCGCCGTGCACGGTGCAGTAGAAGGTGTAGGTCCCCGCGGCGCTGAAGGTGCAGCCGCCGCTCCAGTCGGTACCCGAGTGTTCAGGGCCGGCGCCGACCGGCACCGAGGGTTCGCAGCTCGGCGTGGAGGGCACCGATACCCAATGGATGCCGTGCAGCGTCGTCATGCTGGCGTTCTTGAACTCGACGCTGCCGCCCGGTTCGATCGTGACCGTCGGCGGCTTCCAGTGGTGGGCCGGGTCTTCGGTTTCGATCGTCGGCGCGCCTTCGGAGGTCGCTCGCGCGGGCAGCACGATCAGGACCATCGCGAGCGCCGCGGCGACGGCGAGGCGGGCTGCCGATCGGATCCTGCCCCGTGTCGCGCGCGTGTTCCCCACCAACTCCCGAGGACTCCCGCCGCGCGCGATCCTTCCCGCGCCAACGATTGTGCGCGCGACGCATCCGACGGCGCTATCGTCGGCGGGGAAGGGGCTTCGGTCGCGCGTGCGCGCGCGCGGCTGCTGAACGTCTATGCGCACACTCGACCCTCAGTCGCTCCCCCAGCACGTCGACCGCCTCTATCGCGCGGCATGGGCGCTGTGCGGCTCACGCGAGGACGCCGAGGACCTGGTGCAGGAGACCTTCGCACGCGTGCTGTCCCGACCGCGTGTCCTGCACGGCGACGACGATGCCTACTACCTGATGCGCGTGCTTCGCAACACGTTCCTGACGAGCCTGCGCACCGCCTCGCGCCGGCCGCAGACCGTCGCGGCGCTCGAAGATGTCGTCGCGGCCGACCCGCGGCCGACGGCGCGCCCCGACCAGGCGCTCGAGGTGCAGGAGCTGTATGAGACCGTCGCCGAGCTCCCCGAGGACTTCAGGCTCGCGCTGGTGGCGGTGGACGTGCTCGGTCTGTCCTATCGTGAAGCGTCGCGAGCGCTGAAGGTGCGCGAGGCGACGCTGACGACACGGCTCTTCCGAGCCCGCAAGCAGATCGCTCGCAAGCTCGCCGTCGAGGAGCCCGGCGGCCGGGAAGGAAACCAGCCCGGAGGAGTCCTCTCTGGTGGTGAGAGCCCATGACTGACACACCCAAGAACCCCCCGCAGAACGAGCAGGAGCTCGTCGAGCTGCTGCGTTCGGTGGACGAGCGCGCCCCCGAGAGCCTGCACACGCGCGTCCAGGCGATGGTGTCCGAGCGCGAGCGCAGCCACACGACGGTGCGCGGCGCGCTCGGCGGGATGCGCCTGCGACTGGGTGCGCTGGCCGCGGCGGGTGCCGCGGCGGGCGCCGCGCTCGCGCTCGCCCTCGGCGGCCCGGGCGGCGCCGGCCTCACACTCGGCGAAGCGGCTGCCGTGACGCTGCGGCCGGCGACGCTGCCGGCGCCGAGCGAGAACCACCAGCGCGGCGTGCTGAACGCCGACGTCGAAGGCGTCTCGTTCCCCTACTGGCAGGATCGCTTCCACTGGAGCTCATCGGGCTCGCGCGAAGACGTCGTCGGCGGCCGCCACGTGCGCACCGTCTTCTACAGCGACGGGCACGGGCACCGGGTCGGCTACGCGATCGTCTACGGACAGCCCGCACCGAAGATGCCTCCCGGCCAGGTGCGCTGGCGCGAAGGCACCGCCTACCACCTGGCGAGCGTCGGCAACGCGCAGGTCGTCACCTGGCTGCGCCACGGCCACCTCTGCGTGGTCGCTGCCGAAGGCGTCGCGCCCGCGAAGCTGCTGAAGCTGGCGAGCTTCGACGATGCCGGGAGTTGACCGCCCGGTGTGTGAGCCGACGGGAAGATTCGCGTCATCGCGGGGTCCTGTCCTGCGAGCGCGCCTGTAAGAGAGAGGAAGGGAGCGTGCGATGAGAACCAGACGCAGGATCCTCACGGCGATCGCGACGATGGCGCTGGCGGCCGCGGCGGCGGTGCCGGCGGTCGCGCTCGGCGGTGGCGCGCGCGCTTCGGGCACGCACGTCGTGATCCTCAAAGAACTCCGCTACCACCCCTCCACGCTCACGATCAAGCACGGCGAAACCGTGACCTGGGAGTGGCGCGACGGCGAAAAGCACAACGTCACCTTCTCGCGCTTCCACTCCAAAACGATGAGCCACGGCGCCTACACGGTGCGGTTCCTCGGCAAGGGCACCTTCAGCTACCGCTGCACGATCCACGAAGCCGAAGGGATGCGCGGCAAGGTCATCGTCCACTGAGGCCCGGTCCCTCCAGCCGGCGCCTCACGCGCTAGGGGCGCGGCGCTGGGCAGGCCAGGGGTGGCCCTGCCCAGCGCACGCCCTCCGTCACGTCCAGGCCGGCGAGCGCGTCCGCCAGCCTCCTCCCGCCGGGCGCTCGCAGCTCCATGTCGAGCTCGAGCGCCGGGATCAGCACGAAGCGGCGAGTGAGCAGCTGCTCGTGCGGGAGCGTCATGCGCTCATGGGCGAGCTCGAGCTCCCCCAGCAGCAGCACGTCGATGTCGATCGCGCGCGGCCCGTGGCGCACGCCGCCCGCCTCACGCCCGAGGCGCCCCTCGAGCTGCTTGACCGCGTCGAGCAGCTCCAGCGGCTCGAGCGAGGTCTCCACGAGCACGCACGCGTTCAGGAAGCTCGGCTGGTCGAGCACCTCGCCGACGGGATCGGTGTCGTAGGCCGAGGAGCTTGCGAGCACAGCGACGCCGGCCGCCGGAAGGGCATCGACGGCCGCCTGCAGGTGCCCGCGGCGGTCCCCGACGTTCGAGCCGAGGCCGAGCAGGCCGCGGCGAACGCTCACGCGCGCGTGGTCTGCAGGCCGGCGGCCTGGACCTTCTCGCCCATCGCCTGGGCGAAGGGCAGCAGCCCGGAGATCGGCCGGAGCATCACCGTGAAGTCGGCGATCAGCCCGTCCGCGCCGAGACGCAGCAGATCGATGCCCTCGATCTCGCGCCCGTCGATCGCGGCCCTGAAGATCAGCGCGTGCACCCCGTCCGAGGCCTCGAGCTCATCGGTGTAGCGGAAGTCCTCGAATGTCTGCGAGACGATCTCGAGCAGCCGCCCGACCGTCTCGATGCCGACGAACGGGTGGAAGGTGGCGGGGCTGTGGAAGACGATGTCCTCGGCCAGCTGTGCCCGCGCGGCCTCGATGTCGTCGTTCTCGACGGCGGCCCGGAAGGCGCTTGCGGCGTTCATCGTGGAGAGCCTACCCGTCGGCTTCGCGCCACACCTCGACCGAGACCTCCTCGACGCTCAGGGCGATCGGCGGCTCGGGCTTGGAGGCCTTCACCCAGACCCCCTCGAGCTCGTAGTCGGCGAGCAGCCGCTCGGCGATCGTCGCGCACAGGCGCTCCAGCGTCCGGTGCGAGCGCTGCTGGGCGATCAGCGCCACCAGCTGGCACACCTCGGCGTAGTCGACGGTGTCCTCGATCGAGTCGGTGACGGTCGCGTCGGTCTCCCCCACGTCGAGCCGCAGGTCGAGGACGAGCCGCTGACCCACCTCCCGCTCGGCCTCGCTGACGCCGTGGTGCGTGTAGAGCGAGAGCCCGGTGATCTCCACCGTGACCGACTCGGCGCCCTGCTCGCCGTCCTCCTCGAGCTCCTCGGACTCGTCGTCTAGCTCGTCGGAGTCCTCGTCTCCGGGCTCTGAGACCATCGCCCGCCCAAAGTAGCAGCCGCCACCGCCAGCGCATCGCGCAGCGGCGCGACGTCGTGGACGCGGAACACGCTCGCGCCGCGCTCGAGCGCGAGCACGTTGGTCGCGATCGTCCCCGCCAGGCGCTCGCCGGGCGGCAGCGGCACGACCTCGTCGATCTCGCCTCCGGTCGCCGCGGCCGCCGCGATCCGGCCCAGGAACGTCTTGCGCGAGGTGCCCACCACCAGCGGACGCCCCAGATCGACCAACTCCTCCAGGCGCCGCAGCAGCTCGAGATTGTGGGTCGCGGTCTTGCCGAAGCCGATACCCGGGTCGAGCAGGATCCGCTGCTCCGCGATCCCCTGGGAGAGCGCGAACTCGAGCCGCGCGGAGAGGAACGCCTTGACCTCGGCGACGACGTCGTCGTAGCGAGGTTCGCGCTGCATCGTGCGCGGCTCGCCGAGCATGTGCATCAGGCAGCATTCGACGCCGCGGTCGGCGACGAGCGCCGGCATCTCTGGGTCGCCGCGGAACGCGGTCACGTCGTTGACGAGGCTCGCGCCGGCGTCGAGCGCGACCGCGGCCACGTCCGCCTTGGAGGTGTCGATCGAGATCTGCGCGCCCGCGCTCGCGAGGGCCGCCACGACGGGCTCGACGCGCGCGATCTCCTCGGCGGCGCCGACCGGCTCCGCGCCGGGGCGCGTGGACTCGCCGCCGACGTCGAGGATGTCAGCGCCCGCGGCGATCAGCTCGCGCCCGTGGGCGACCGCCGCCTCGGCATCCAGGAAGCACCCGCCGTCGGAGAACGAGTCCGGGGTCACGTTCAGCACCCCCATGAGGCGAAACGCGCGCGTCACGCGGCCAAACTAGCGTGGAGCGGATGGAGATGCGCATCGCGACGCCGGCCGACGCCCCCGCGCTCGCGGCGAACGTCGCGGACGGGCTCGCGAGCTACCGCGAGTGGGCGCCGGCTGGCTGGACCTCGCCGGCGATCGGCGCGGCCGAGATCGCGCGCGTGGCGGATCGCCTCGGCGAACCCGGGGTCTGGAGCCTCCTCGCCCTGGACGGCGGGCACGTCGCCGGGCACATCGGCCTCGGTCCCACCACGCGCGAAGACCCCGAGCCGGCGCCGCCGGGAACCACGAACGTCTGGCAGCTGTTCGTGCGCGAGCCGTGGCGCGGCCGGGCCGTGGCGAGCGCGTTGATGCGAGCGGCTGTCGCCGAGGCGGAGGAGCGCGGCTTCGACACCATGCGCCTGTGGACGCCGCAGGGCGCTGGGCGTGCGCGTGCCTTCTACGAGCGCGAGGGGTGGCGCCTCACGGGTGAGATCCACGAGCGCACGCCGATCGGGCTCGTGACCGTGCAGTACGCGCGCGCGGTGCGCAGCTAGCTGACGCTCGGCCCGCCGGGGCCGTCGTCGCCGCGCATCTCCGCGGTGCCGCCGGCGAGGCCGGGACGCGGGATCGTGCGCGGGGGCGCTTCGCGCTCGGAGCGCTCGGGCTGCATCGGCGGCGCCGGCAGCTCGGGCTTCGCGCCGCCGTCGGAGATCCCGAAGACCTCCTCCTCGCTCTTGCCGTCGAGCAGCGCGAGGAACTCCTCCTTCTCGATCGTCTCGCGACGCACGAGGATCTCGGAGATCTTGGTCAGCGAGCTCTGGTGCTCGGTGAGGATGCCGCGGGCGCGCTGGTGCGCGGATTCGATGATCCGGCGCACCTCGTCGTCGATCTCGCGCGCGATGTCGTCGGAGTAGTCGGGCTCGCTCGTGAACTCGCGGCCCAGGAAGGGCTGGCCGTGGTCGTGGCCGTAGACGCGCGGGCCGAGCTTGTCGCTCATCCCGAAGCGCATCACCATCTGCTTCGCGGTCGCTGTGACCTTCTCGATGTCGTTCGAGGCGCCGGTCGTGATCTCGCCGAAGATCAGCTCCTCGGCTGCGCGGCCACCGAGCGTCATCGCCATCGTGTCCTCGAGCTCGGCGCGCGTGGTCAGGAAGCGGTCCTCCTGCGGCATCGAGATCGTGTACCCGAGCGCCTGCCCGCGCGAGATCACCGAGATCTTGTGGACGGGGTCGGAGTGCTCGAGGAAGTGGCCGACGATCGCGTGGCCCATCTCGTGGTAGGCGGTCACGAGACGCTCTTTCTCGCTCATCACCCGCGTCTTCTTCTCGGGGCCGGCGATCACGCGCATGATCCCCTCCTCGAGCTCTTCCTGGCCGATCTCGCGCTTGCCGGTGCGGGCAGCGAGCAGCGCGGCCTCGTTGATCAGGTTCGAGAGGTCGGCGCCGGTGAACCCGGGGGTCTGGCCGGCAAGCGCGTCGATGTCGATCACCTTCGCCAGCGGCTTGCCGCGGGTGTGGACCTCGAGGATCTTCGCGCGGCCCTTGCGGTCCGGGCGGTCGACGGCGATCTGGCGGTCGAAGCGGCCCGGGCGCAGGAGCGCCGGATCGAGGATGTCGGGCCGGTTGGTGGCCGCGATCATGATGATGTTGTCCTTCGCCTCGAAGCCGTCCATCTCGACGAGCAGCTGGTTGAGCGTCTGCTCGCGCTCGTCGTGACCGCCGCCGAGGCCGGCGCCGCGGTGGCGCCCGACGGCGTCGATCTCGTCCATGAAGATGATGCAGGGGCTGTTCTGCTTGGCCTGCTCGAAGAGATCACGCACGCGCGAGGCGCCGACGCCGACGAACATCTCGACGAAGTCCGAGCCCGAGATCGAGAAGAAGGGCACGCCCGCCTCGCCGGCCACCGCGCGGGCCAGCAGCGTCTTGCCGGTGCC
>Ga0134126_10007929_pt1 | contig 13331 bp, 13 predicted proteins | sample KB31752_FD_96881 | JGI IMG/M metagenome (GOLD analysis project Ga0134126, IMG submission 96881) | Terrestrial soil microbial communities with excess Nitrogen fertilizer from Kellogg Biological Station, Michigan, USA - KB3-175-2 | ecosystem: Environmental > Terrestrial > Soil > Unclassified ...
CATCGAAAACGTCCGCCGCCACCGCTTCAGCTGAAAACACCAAGTCCCGCGGCCTGCCGCCGCCCCGCTCGCCAGCCGTCCGCGATCCTCAGATCCCCATAGGCGCGCTCGCCAAACGGTCCCAATACCTCCCCGCGGTTTCCTCCTTGGGAGGCTTTCGAGCCCCGGCCCCGGGCCCAGTCCCACCGTCGCAAAGGGCCGGCGCCCGAAACCCTTCACCAAAGCAGAGATTCTCTGTTTGACCAACGGACGGATGTTTCGCTCAGTGTTCAAGGCGGCGACAGCGGCGTGAATCGTATGGTCGAGGTCGTCGGCGTTGGTGAAGGTCTGGTGGGCCAGATGATGTGCTTGAGATCGCGCCAGACGGGCTCGATGTCGTTGAGTTCAGGCGCGTACTTGGGCAGCCATTCGACGGCGAGCCAATGGGCGCGGTCGGCGAGCGCGGCGATGGCGGCCTTGCTCACGTGGATCGGCCCGTTGTCGAGCACGACGACGACCGGCCTGATCGGCAGGCCGGGCCGCGGGCCATAAAGGCCGTCCGCCCCAACAGCGCAATGAAATCGGCGCTGTGCTTGGTTTTGCTCGTGTGCACGATGAGTCGGCGAGCGGGGTGATCGAGCGCTCCCAGCATTGCGACCTTCTTGGCACGTTGACAATTCGGCATTTCGGGACGACTCTTCAACAAAAAGCGTTCGTCCCAGCTCCATGGGTTGTTCGTAGCGTCGAGCGATAGGGAGGAACTGGCGTGACTGGTAGAGACAACCAGACATCTGCGCCCTGGCGCGTAGGCGTGCTCTTCTCGAGCAGCGGGTTCATGGCCGTCATTGAGGAGACGCAACTTCGCGGCACGCTGCTCGCGATCGAGGAAATCAATTCTGCCGGTGGCATCAACGGCCGCGAGCTCGTGCCCGTCGTGTACGATCCGGCGTCAGAGGCCGCGGCGTTCGGGCGCTACGCCAAGCGGCTAATGACCGAGGACCAAGTGACGACGATCTTCGGCTGCTACACCTCAAGCAGCCGAAAGGCAGTGCTGCCGGTCGTCGAGCGCCTTAACGGGCTACTGTGGTATCCCACGCTCTATGAAGGCTTCGAGTTCTCTCCGAACATCATCTATACGGGCGCGGCGCCCAACCAGAACAGCGTCGAGCTGTGCCGGTTCCTAATGGATCACTATGGCCCGCGCTCCTATTTCGTCGGCTCGGACTACGTATACCCGCGCGAGTCCAATCGCGTCATGCGCGAGCTGTTGCGGGGCAACGGAGGCGAGGTGGTGGGAGAGATCTACCTAAGTCTGCGCGCCCGGCATCGGGATTTCCTGCCGGTCGTCCGTGACATCCATGAGAAGCAGCCGAATGTGATCTTTTCGACCGTAGTGGGCGATTCCACGATCTGTCTCTATCAGAGCTACATCGATGCCGGTTTTGATCCAAAGCTCATGCCCATTGCCAGCCTCACCACCACCGAGGCCGAGATTCGCGCGATGGGCGTCGATGTCGGCGAGGGCCACATCACTGCGGCCCCCTACTTCGAGTGCATCGGCGGCGAGCGCAATTCCTCCTTCGTGGCTCGTTACAAAAAGCGATACGGCGATGACGAATCGACGAACATGTGCGTCGAGGCCGCCTATTTTCAAGTGCACATCTTTGCCAAAGCGCTCGAGCAGACCAACTCAATGGAGACGGAAGCTCTTCGCCCGATGGTGCTCGGCTCGACTTTCGAAGCGCCTCAAGGAAAGGTGACCATCAACCCTACCTGCAGCCATGCGGATCTCTGGACGCGCATTGGCCGAGCCAATCGCCGGGGGCAATTCGAAGTCATGCAGCAGTCGGTAACCCCGATCCTCGCGGATCCCTACCTGATCGGTTACGGGAATTCGATGAGCTGCCGGTAATGTGGGAGATGCAGCAGTCATCGCAGCCGGGCGTGCGCATGAGCTGGAGGGCAGGCGCATTGCCGTCGGAGATCGGCAGCCTCGATATCGTCGTCGTGGGCCGTCGCGACGAGGGCGGCGAGCTCCTCATTCGCGAATTGCAGCGAACCCGTGCGCGAATCCGTCATATCTGGCCGCCGCCTGACCGCCTTCCTGAAGACACGGACGTAATCTTCGTCGACCTCGCCCCTGGCTTGGCGAACCACATTCCGTGGGTGCCGGGGGAGCCGAAGGCGGCGCTCATCCTCACCATTCCCGCTGCTCCTCCGCCCGAGCTCGAGCTGTTGCGGAACTGCGCGCCCGACGCGGTGCTGCACCGCCCGTTCGCGACCCATGCCGTGCTGACGAGCCTGGTGCTGGCGCGGACACATTTCGCCTACCAACAGAGGCTGCGCGGACGGATCGACAAGCTCGACGAGACACTCAGAGCGATCCGCAGCGTCGAGAGGGCGAAGGCGATCCTCATGGCCAAGGAAAACATGCGAGAGGATCAAGCATACCATTTCATGCGGCGCCAGGCGATGGCCCGCAGAGTGTCCCTCAGCGCCGTCGCGGCCGCTATAGTTGACTCGCATGAGGTGCTTGGCTAACGTATCTCCCGCAATTCGCGCTGGAGCGCGAGGCGGCAACGACGCCGTTTGACAACCGAACATCAGGGCAAAGACGCCCCCGCGGCGACCATCCTCGATGGTTGCGCGGGGGCGTTTCTTTTGGCCAGGGAGGAGACTGAAATGTCGTACAACAGGCGAAAGTTCTTGAAGGGTACCGCCGCGGTCGGCGCGGCTTCGGCGGTCAGCTTTCCACACCTTTGGATGAAGGACGCATCGCTCGCTCACGCAGCGGCCGGCGAGATCAAGATCGGCGTGCTTTATTCGCTGACCGGAACCACCGCCATCATCGAAACCTCGCTCAACCAAGCGACGATCCTCGCGATCGAGGAGATCAACGCCGCGGGTGGGATCAACGGAATGAAGATCGTTCCCGTGATCGAAGACCCCGCCTCCGATCCGGCGACCTTCGCGCAGAAGGCGCGCAAGCTCGTCGTCGGCGACAAATGCGTGAGCGTCTTCGGCTCCTACACTTCCGCCAGCCGCAAAGCCGTTCTGCCGGTGTTCGAGAAATACAATAACCTCTATTGGTATCCGACGCTGTATGAAGGCCGCGAGTGCTCCAAGAATGTGATCTACACCGGAGCGGTGCCCAATCAGCAACAGAAGGACTTCGTGCCCTGGCTTGTGAAGAACTTCGGCAAGAAGTTCTACCTCATCGGCTCGAACTACATCTATCCGAAGGAGGAGAATAACGTCTGCAAGATCCTCCTGAAGCGGCTCGGCGGCGAGGTCGTTGGCGAGGAGTATGTGCCGCTCGGTCACTCGGAATTCGCCGCCGTCATAAACAAATTCAAGGAGACGCAGCCGAACGTCATCTTCTCCACCGTTGTCGGCGACTCCGTTGTGGCGCTGCATCGCCAATACAAGGCAGCCGGCCTCGACCCGAAGAAGATGCCGATGGCGAGCCTCACGACTTCCGAAGAGGAGATCGCGGCCATGGGCGGCGAGTTCGCCGCTGGCCACTTCACGTCGGCGCCGTACTTCATGTCCTACGACTCGCCCGAGAATCACAAGTTCGTCGAGGCCTTCCAGAAGCGGTGGGGCAAGGGCAAAACCACGAATTTCGTCTCGGAGCCGGCGTATTTCCAGGTCTATCTTTTCAAGCAGGCGGTCGAGAAGCTCGGGAAGACGGAGTTCACGCCGCCGGCTATTCGTGTGGCATCCTGGAACCAGGAGTTCAAGGCGCCCGAGGGCCTCGTGAAGATCAGCGCCCAGAACTCGCACACTTACCTCTGGCCGAAGATCGGAGAGGCGCAGACGAGCGGACAATTCAAGATCATCGAGCAATCGAAGGAGTGGGTCGAGCCGCTGCCCTACTGGGCGTATCCCGGGCAGGTCTGCACACCCGACGGACTTGTCCAGAAAAAGACCTGACGCGGGATCGAGCGTGCACTTTGACCACAATGCAGCGGGAACCGCCGGCCGGGCGGCCCCCGTCAATCAAGCGATCGATTCGACATGAGCGTCATCATTCCCCAGCTCTCTGTCGGGCTCAGCATCGCGTCGATCCTGCTCATCGTTGCTCTCGGCCTCGCCATCATCTACGGCACTATGGGAGTGATCAATCTCGCCCATGGCGAGTTCGTCATGCTCGGGGCCTATGCGGTCTGGTTTCTGCAGACCTACCTCGGCATCGGTCTGATCGCGTGCTTGCTCCTCGTCTTTGCCTTCGTCGGCGGTGTCGGCTGGCTGGTCGAGCGACTGCTCATCAGGCATCTCTACAAACGTCCCCTCGACACTATACTCGCGACCTGGGGCGTCGGCGTCATCCTGCAGCAGACGATCCGCCTTAGTGTCGGCCCGGAGCTGCGCTACGTGAAGATGCCGGATTTCTTGACCAGCTCGGTTCATTTTTTCGGCTATGAGGAATCGGCGTACCGAATCTTCATCTTCGTGCTCGCGGTGGCGTTGGTGCTCATCACGTATTTTCTCTTCTTCCGCACCGAATTCGGCTTGCGCCTGCGCGCCGTCACGCAGAACCCCGAAATCGCTCGCTGCTTCGGCATCAATGCCGGGCTGACCTATTCTCTCACGTTTGCCTATGGCGCTGGCCTCGCCGGCATCGCCGGCTCGCTCGTGTCGCCGCTCAAGAGCGTTTCGCCCGATATGGGCACGCCCTACGTCGTGGATGCTTTCTTGGTGGTGGTCGTTGGCGGAGTGCAGAGCCTGCTTGGGACGGTCGCGAGCTCCTACCTGATCGGCCAGGTTTCAGGCGTCCTCGCGTTCATCAGCAACGATACGATGGCGAAAGCGCTGGTGTTCTTCGGTGTTGTGGTGCTCATCCGCCTCTTCCCACGAGGGCTGTTCGCAATGCGGGTGCGTCGGAGCTAGTGGTGAGACTCGATCAGATTCATCTGTCGTAAGAGGGCCGGAACCGAGGAAATCGATGACTTTTACGGATCATCTGTTGGCATCGAATTCATGAATAGCAATCGCCAAGCGATACTGCGCATCATCGGCTATTCCATATTCTGCGCCGCCATCCTGGCCGTGCCGCTGTTCGTTGACGACGCCTACCTCCTCAACAAGTTCGCTAGGTATCTCGTTTTCGGAATCCTATCGCTCGCGCTGAGCTTGTCCTGGGGATACGCGGGCATCCTGAACCTGGGCCAAGCCGTCAGCTTTGGGCTTGGCTCATACTGCATGGCCATGGCTCTCAAGCTCCGAACGATCCCCATTCAAACTGGAGCCGGAGGTCTGCCGGATTTCATGGTGTGGAACAATGTCAAAACGCTCCCATGGTTTTGGCAGCCGTTTCATTCCTACACTTTTGCCATCTTCGCAGGGATCGCGGTGCCGACCGTTGTAGCCTTTCTGCTCGGATGGTTCGTGTTCCGCGCCCGAGTCAACGGCGTGTACATAGCAATCATTACGCTCGCAATGCTCGTCGTGATCAACCTCGTCATCATCGACCAGCAGAGCTACACCGGCGGCTTTAATGGCATCACCGACCTGACGACGCTTACCCTGTTCGGCATCGCCTTCGACGCATATAGCACGGCCACCTACTACCTTGCCGCCATCACGCTATCGCTTTGCCTTTTTCTCGGGCTGGCATTCGTCAACAGCAAGACCGGATTGATTCTCCAAGCCATACGCGACGATGAGACGCGGGTCTGGTACTTCGGTTACGACGTCGCGGCCTATCAAAATTTCATCTTCTGCGTGTCCGCCGCCATCGCCGGTTTTGCCGGCATGCTCTACACGCTGGTGATGGAATTCGCCTCCCCGACATTTCTGGGCGTGCCGATCAGTCTTTCCATCGTGATCTGGTGCGCCGTCGGGGGCCGCTCCTCACTGGTCGGCTCGGCGCTCGGCGCCATTGTCGTCACGGGCGTCCAGGGCAGCCTGTCGGAGACGCCGGCGTTCCTCGATATATGGATGCTCATCATGGGCGCCCTGTTCATCTTCGTGGTGCTGTTCCTGCCTAACGGCATCATCAGCTTGGTCGACGTCATCGCCAGGAGCCGCGCGCGCCACTCGAGAGACACCGCGGCCGAGCCGATCCAGGCGGCCAAGCGCAGCGAAGCCATCTCTCGTCAGAGCGTAAGCCGGTGATGCCGTGATGGAAGGGAAGAACTTCCTCGAGCTGAAGAAAATCGCCGTCGAGTTCAGCGGATTCCAGGCGGTTAGCGACCTCGATCTTGATGTTGCCAAGGGGGAATTGCGTTGCCTCATCGGGCCGAATGGCGCGGGTAAGACGACCGCGCTGGACGTGATCTGCGGAAAAGTCAAGCCCAAGGCGGGGCAGATCACGCTGAACGGGCAGGACATAACGCGACTGCCCGAGTACAGGATCGCCCGCCGCGGGGTCGGGCGAAAGTTCCAAGTGCCCAGCTTCTTCAGAGAACTCAGTGTTCGAGACAACCTCGAGGTCGCCTATTGCAAGCGGCTGGGCGTGTTCTCCAACGTGGTCCGTTTCAGGCGCGGCGCCGAAACGGACGGCCTCGAGAAGCTTGCCGAGCTGGTGGGATTGCAGGACTTCCTGGATCAACCGGCCGGGTTCCTCTCGCATGGTCAAACCCAATGGCTCGAGATCGCGCTCCTGCTGGCTCAGAATAGCGAACTAATCCTGATGGATGAGCCGACCGCCGGGATGACGTCGCAGGAGACGATGCACACAGCGAAGATCTTCAACGCGCTCAAGGGCCGCCACACACTCGTCGTCGTCGAGCATGACATGGCCTTCGTAAGGGAGATCTCCGACATCATCACGGTCATGCATCAAGGCAAGGTTCTCGCCGAAGGACGAGCGGCCGACATTCAGAGCGATCCGCAGGTCATGGAAGCCTATCTGGGCAGCGGAGGGATCTTACATGCTTGAGGTGCAGGAGATCGCCTCCTACTACGGCAACTCCCCCGTGCTGCAAAATGTCTCGGTGAGCGTGCGTCAGCGCGAGTTCCTGGCCGTGCTTGGGCGCAACGGCGTCGGCAAGACGACGCTATTGAAAACCGTGATGGGGCTGACGGACCGTGTGAACGGCCGGATCGTGTTCGACGGCCGCGACATCGCCGGCGCGCCAACCCATGAGCGGGCGTTGTGCGGCATTGGCTACGTGCCACAGGGGCGCGGCATCATTCCCCGCTTCACCGTTCGCGAGAATATCATAATGGGCGCCTTCGCGCGCCGGGACGGGAAGCGAGAGATCCCTCCAATCGCGTTCGAGCTTTTTCCCATATTGCGTGAAAGCCTCAATCGAATGGGAGGAACGCTCTCGGGTGGACAGCAGCAGCAACTCGCAATCGCTCGGGCGCTGGCGGCAAATCCGCGCATCCTCCTCCTGGACGAACCGACGGAAGGCATTCAACCGAACATCGTCGAACAGATCGAACATGCCATCGTGCGTCTCAATCAGGAGCACGGCATCACGATCGTTCTCGTCGAGCAGAACGTGAACTTCGCGCGCCGTGCCGCTCAGCGATTCATTATCATGGAAAAGGGGAGGATCGCCGCCGAGGACACTGCCGACCAACTCAGCGACGAACTGGTGCATCGCCACATGGCGGTGTGAATTCGTGTGTTGGCTCATGCGGCGAGCTTGAGCCGCGCAATTGCCAAGATGGAGAGCTTAAATGTTACACGGCGATATCTCGAGCAGCAAGGACACGGTCGGCGTGGCCGTCGTCAACTACAAGATGCCTCGTCTCCACACAAAGCAGGAGGTGCTGGCGAATGTCCGCAAGATCGCGGACATGGTGATGGGCATGAAAATCGGCCTTCCCGGCATGGACCTCGTGGTTTTTCCAGAATACAGCACCCACGGCATTATGTATGATCAAAAAGAGATGTATGAGACCGCTTCGCGCGTTCCGGGCGAAGAGACGGAGATCTTCGCCGATGCTTGCCGCAAGGCCAAGGTCTGGGGCGTTTTCTCGCTGACGGGTGAGCGCCATGAAGAGCACCCGAAGAAGGCTCCCTACAACACTCTCATTCTGATGAACGACCACGGCGAAATCGTGCAGAAATATCGCAAGATCATGCCCTGGGTTCCCATCGAGGGGTGGTATCCGGGAAATTGCACCTACGTTTCGGACGGACCCAAGGGGCTCAAGATCAGCCTCATCATCTGCGATGACGGCAATTATCCAGAGATTTGGCGGGATTGCGCGATGAAGGGCGCCGAGCTGATCATACGGTGCCAGGGCTATATGTACCCTGCCAAGGATCAGCAGGTGCTCATGGCGAAGGCCATGGCATGGGCGAACAACGTGTACGTCGCCGTGGCGAATGCCGCCGGATTCGATGGCGTCTATTCCTACTTCGGGCACTCGGCGATCATCGGCTTCGATGGCCGCACGCTCGGCGAATGCGGCGAGGAGGATATGGGCATCCAGTATGGTCAGCTCTCCAAATCGCTCATCCGGGACGCCCGGCAGAATATGCAGTCCGAGAATCATCTCTTCAAGCTCGTGCATCGCGGCTACACCGGAAAGATCAATTCCCGGGAGGATGCGCGCGGCGAGGCGGCGTGCCCCTACGACTTCTACAAGAAATGGATCGCCGATCCGGAAGGCACGCGGACCATGGTCGAGGCGCTCACCCGCTCGACGGTCGGGACCGAAGAGTGCCCAATCGAGGGCATCCCCAACCAAGAGACGGGGACGCATCGCTAGAGTGCAGTGAATGTAACGCCAAGCGCCCTGCCCGGACGCAGGAACTTACGAGTTTCCGGTCGCCGCGTGGGGTCGAAGCGTCGAAGACGCTACTCTAGAATCGGATCCCCGGGGCGACACCAACGCCCCGGGATTCGTTCAGCGCCATGTGAGCGTGGCGCGGGCGGCCGTGTCGAGCCTCGCTGTCTCGGGACGTTCTCTTGCTGCGACAAGTCAGGACCTATGGATACGATCGCGAAGAACCTGCAGGAATACGCCATCGAGGATGAGCCATACTATCGTCCTGTCGCGGATGAGATCGCGCTGTTCGAGGCCGCATACGCCAATCGCATGCCTATGATGCTCAAAGGACCGACGGGCTGCGGCAAGACCCGTTTTGTCGAGTACATGGCTTGGCGCTTGGACAAACCCATCATCACAGTCGCATGTCATGAGGACATGACGGCCTCCGATTTGGCCGGGCGATACCTGTTGGATGCGGAAGGAACCGTGTGGCACGACGGGCCACTGACCTTGGCGGTAAGGTACGGCGCCATCTGCTATCTCGACGAGATCGTCGAAGCGCGGCAGGACACGACGGTCGTCATTCACCCCTTGACCGATGATCGCCGCGTGTTGCCGCTCGAGAAGAAGGGCGAGCTGGTCAGGGCGCATCCGGACTTCCATCTGGTCATCTCGTACAATCCAGGCTACCAGAGCGTCCTCAAGGATCTGAAGGAATCGACGAAACAGCGCTTCGGCGCCATCGATTTCGGCTATCCTGCGCCTGAGGTCGAGACCGAGATCATCGCCCATGAGGCGGGCGTCGATCGACACGCGGCTCAACGCCTGGTCTCGATTGGAGAGCGGTCACGGAACCTCAAAGGCCATGGACTCGACGAGGGCGCCTCCACGCGCATGTTGATCTACGCTGGACGGATGATGGCGCGAGGGGTCTCTCTCGGGGCGGCATGCCAAGTCTCGCTCGTGTTGCCGATCACCGACGACCAAGACATCCGCAACGCGCTCACGGCGGCCATCGCCGCCGTTGCCTAGCCACATGTGTTCGGGCGAGCCCGACCCTAAGCCTCGCTTGGCGCAAGTGCTCTTGGAGCAGCCGCGACTGGCTGGGACATTGGAGCTGGCTTGGCGGCAGGCGCGAAGCAGTTTTCCCGGGTTGAAAATCACCGAATGGCTCGACGCGTGCCGCGACTTGGCGGCGAGCGAGGTCGGCGTCGATGGCGCGATCATCTATCTTCGAAACGCATCGGCCTGTGCTGCGGTCGTCGGGCCGGATGCGGCGCTCGCCCTGGCCGATGCGGTGCCCCGATTGGCGGTGTCCGCTGGTCCTCATGCGGCCTTGACGCTCCTCGCAGCGGCACCCGATGTCGCTCGGCGGCTGAAGGATGGCCAGAGCTTCACCGAGTGGCTTCGAGTCGTCGGGCAGGTGGCCGAGCGGACGCCGGAATCGGTCGGTCTGCTGCTCGAGCATTCCGCCGACATGCTCGCTGAATTCGATGTGAGGATGTTCGAGGCTTGGGCCCTCGGCGGCATCAGGGATGCCGAAGGCGTCGCGGAGAAGCGGCTCAAGGTGTTTGCGCTTCTGGATCGAGGCCCGCAGAGGCGCCTCGTACGCGAAGCCGACGAGCTTTTCTTCGCCGACATCGACCGGCAGCTCAAGGCGTTCCTCATGGCGCTCTGGCGCATGGCGCCGCCGATCCGCACCATCAATGACGTGAATTTCGACAGGCCGCGCCGGGCAAGCTTTGCAGGCCACATCATCCGCGTCCCGAAGTCTTTCCGGGGGTTCGCCGGCCGACAGGCGACGGACGTGTTCTATGCGGCGCTGGCGCACATCGCCGCGCATCTGCAATTCAGCCAGCAGAGATTTCCGGTCGGGAGTCTGAAGCCCGTGCAGGTGGCATTGACCTCGTTGATAGAAGATGCGCGGGTCGAGCATCTGGCGATGCGCGTCTATCCAGGCTTGCGGAAGCTGTGGTTGCCGTTTCATGTCGCGCAACCATCCGGCGCGCTTGCCGCTCCGTTGCTCATGGCCCGGCTTGCCCGTGCACTCATCGACCCTGGCTACGAAGATGACAATGGCTGGGTGCAGAAGGGCCGCGAATTGTTCGTCGCGGACCCAGACGGCTGGAGCAATCCCGCAATGAGCCGCACGATCGGAGGCCTGCTTGGCAACGATCTCGGGCAGATGCGGGCTCAATTCAATGCGAAGACCTACGCGGTCGAGCCGGCTTACCGGGACGACAATCAGGGTCTCTGGGACTTTGGCGATGCCGCGGGGTCGCCCGAAGAGCAGGACACCATCCTCGAATCGGTTCGGTTCGATCAGGTGGACGACAAGAGCCGGCCGGATCGCGAACGCAATACGCAAGATGACAGCGACGCCGATGGATCGAACCACGCGACGCTCGTGGAAGCGCGCGAGGAAATCGGTGCCCCAACGGCACGTTATCCGGAATGGGACTATCTCATCGGCCAGGATCGCCCGGAATGGACGACGCTCGCGGAATATGTGGCCGCACCAGGGCGCGCCCAGAGAATAGACGAGAGCCTGGAACGTCATTCGCAGCTCGTCTATCGTATCACGACGCTCATCCGCTCCGCCAAGGTCAGTCGCCCGCTCCGGCTGAGAAGACAACCAGACGGCGATCGGCTCGACCTCGAAGCCTGCATTGACGCGGCGATCAACAGGCGTCTGCGAGTGGCTCCGGACCCTAAGGTCTATGCCAAGCTGGAACGTCGCTTTCGCGATCTCTCGGTGCTTCTCCTGCTCGACGCGTCGCAGTCGACGAACGACATCGCCCGAGGGATAAACACTAGTGTGCTCGAACTCGAGCGCGAGGCTGCGGCGCTGTTGGCGCACGCCATGGCCGGTCTTGGCGATCCCTTTGCGCTCCATGCCTTTTGCTCGGATACTCGCGCGGACGTTCACTATTACCGAATCAAAGACTTTGACGCGCCTTATGATGCGTCGGCCAAGGCTCGCTTGGCGGGTCTCAAGGGTCGGTTCTCGACGCGAATGGGCGCCGCCTTGCGCCATGCGGGACGTGAGCTGGCGGGCCAAATGTCGTATCGGCGATTGTTGCTGATGATCAGCGACGGCGAACCGTCCGATGTTGATGTTGCGGACCGACAGTATCTCGTGGAGGACGCGCGTCGAGCGGTCATGTCGCTGACTCATCTCGGCGTCGACGTGTTCTGCGTCGGCCTCGATGCGGGCGGGGATAACTATCTAACGCGCATCTTCGGTCGTCGCAACGTGCTGCAGGTCGATCGTGTGGAGCGGCTTCCCGAAAAGCTGCCCATGCTCTATTTCCGGCTAACAGTCTAGACCAGACGTTCGCCTGAGATAGGGCGACCCGTCTCACAATATGCAGGTTGACGCGGGTTGCGCTGGATTGTGAACGTCTCGTCCGTTTCGACGAGGATCGCCGCCGCGGTCCGACTCTGGGCCAGGACCTGTTGCTCAACTCGCTTGCGGCGATCGTGGTGGGAGGAACCTCGTTGTCAGGCGGGGTTGGCGGCGACTTCGCGGGCTCACCTGCCGATAGGCGTCCTCGGATCGGTGCAGATCCATGAGATGGGCCCCTTCATTCGGGTCTGACCCGAGTCCATGGTGCCCAGAATGTGGCTCACATGGACGATAGCTAGATCCCCGTCCGTTCCCATGGGGGATAATGCTCCGCACCGTGAATTGGACCACTTTTGACCAAAGCGGTGGTTTATTGTTGCGTTCCAGAATGATTGTCAGCGATAATCGTCGGTCCACTTGCGGTCTCCGGTTCAATACGCCGAGGCGGAGTGTTGGACTGACGCAGTGTTGCTCGTGTTTCACACAATGTAATATTGAACAATGCCAAAATGATGGAGAAGATTGAGAATGGCAACTATATCTCGTACTACCGCCGCGCATCTGACCACAATGCGTGTCAGCCGAAATCTGGAAGAGGCCATAGCGAACTATGAACTCTTTGCCGTGACGGCGAAGAATGCAGCGCTGATCACCCCGTTAACACGTTAACGATCAACGCGGGTTTCAACGCGATATCTGCAGGTCTCCATCACGTGGTTGTGATTACATTGTGCCGTATCTGGGATAATTCAAAAAATGTTGCTAGTCTCTGGTCGATAAAGAAACTTTTGGGAAACCTAGTTACCGAAAAGATAGAGATGACTTGAGGCACTCGCTGGGATACTCAAACGAGTATTCGTTCGACGAAGGTCGTTTTAACGCTTGGTGATCAGATTGACGCTAGGAGCAAGTCTGATTCGCTGAAGGCAATAAAAGACACACGAGACCAATGGCTTGCACACACAAAATCACCGGACGCCGAATATCGCGAAGCTGCGCGTCAAGAGGTTTATGGAGACGAACGAAAAGTTATTGAGATGACAATCCCTTTGGTAGAGGAAGCAAATAAGCTGATTGGGTACGGCTTTTTTGACTTTGCCATTCTCAAAGAAAGGTGGGCGAAAGAGGCCAAAAGATACTGGAGCGCGACCACTATCGACCCTCGAAGAGACATCACCTTAATACCAACCCTCGCTGAGGCGGACTCACGAGGAGGATTCTCGAATCGGCGAAATTGCTTAGAGTCTGTCCGGAAACATCATCTTGAATTGCATAATTTTCGCGTCATGAGGCGGATAGAAGCGAGCTTGAGGAAGGCAAGCGC
>Ga0134126_10007930_pt1 | contig 13331 bp, 9 predicted proteins | sample KB31752_FD_96881 | JGI IMG/M metagenome (GOLD analysis project Ga0134126, IMG submission 96881) | Terrestrial soil microbial communities with excess Nitrogen fertilizer from Kellogg Biological Station, Michigan, USA - KB3-175-2 | ecosystem: Environmental > Terrestrial > Soil > Unclassified ...
CAAATATTTCGATACGCTCGCGCATACGGCCGTTTCCACGCTGCATCTGCTGCGGCATCGCGCCGATGTGGCACTCTACTGCAACGGCGCAAACGCCGTCTTCACTCTGCTGCCGCGCATCACCCGTATTCCCGTCGCGCTGAATGTGGATGGCATTGAACGCAAGCGCAAGAAGTGGAATCGTCTCGCCAAGGCGTGGTATCTGGTGAGCGAATGGCTGGCGACATTCTGCCCGAGCGTTGTGATCACAGACGCGCTGACGATCCAGGATTACTATCGCGAGCACTACAAGAAGGACAGCGTGTTTATTCCATACGGAGCGGACGTGGGCCCGGTGCGCACGCAGGCAGTCCTGAACGCGTTAGGGCTGCGGCCGGGCGAATATTTCCTGTACGTAAGCCGCATGGAACCGGAGAACCATCCGCTGGAAGTGCGGCAGGCGTTCGAAAGCGTGCAGACGCAAATGAAGCTGGCGCTGGTCGGCGATGCGCCGTACGCGCACGAATACATCCGGCGCGTGCGCGATACGAACGACCCGAGAATCGTCATGCCGGGAGCGATCTACGGAGAAGGCTACCGGGAGCTGGGCTCGCACTGCTTCGCATATATCCACGCCACGGAAGTGGGCGGAACGCATCCGGCGCTGATCGAAGCGATGGGACGAGGGGCGCTCGTGCTGTATCGCAACACGCCGGAAAATGCCGAGGTCGCGGGCGATGCGGGCATTCCCTTCGAGCCCGCGGAGCTGGCGGACAAGATCCGTATGCTGCTCGAAATGAGCGAGGCCGACCGGCAAAAGTACCGGCAGCGAGCAATGCAGAGAATAGAGAAAAAGTATTCGTGGGACGCGGTGACCGATGCCTATGAGGGGCTTCTCTCTAAGCTCGCAGGGAAGAGCTCACCGCAGAGGCGCTGAGAACGCAGAGGTACGCAGAGGAACATGCTCTCAGAAGAAATCGTGGGTGGATTCGGGCAGCTTGCCTGATGACGTGAAAGATTGCAATCAACTACTGCTCGTCGCCCGCTAGCAGCGGGCTGCGTATCCACTCGAAATGCCGCAGGAGCCTTCGTTCCGAATCGTCGTATTCCGGATGGTACATGTGAACATGCGGAGACGGCGGTCCATCCACGTCGCCCTCTTGCAGGGATTCCTTCAGCACCGCGCCAAACCGTTCTAAAGGCCCATACGCATATATGAGGTGGTGGCGATCCCAAACGACGGTAGCCCCTCCCTCTGGAGAATGTATCCACAGATCATGACGGGCATCATCAGTGAGGAACTCGCAAAACTCCGCCAAGAAGCCATTCAGGGTATGGAAATCGATTGCAGGGCTTTGATACCTGCCAAGCTCGTTCCCGCAGCGTGACGTGTGCAAGACATAGAGCACGTAGTATGGTGCTGGCAGCGAGAAGGCAAGTCTCCAGATCAACGAGATTTGAGCCTCGGACGCGCCGATGCGCAAACGGTCCGCGCCTGTCGTTTTCTCGATTTGGAATCGGTCGGAGTAGCGATACGGAGTGATTCTCTCCCCCAGCATTGAGCCGAGTTTGAAAAGCGTTTTGTCCAAGGCTCGATTATCGCGCAGTACGCGAACCGAACTCCCATCGCTTGTAACGCATCAATGACCCACAAACTCCTCCGACGAGGGATACTTTATTGTTGAACTCACCCACAGATTTCTCGAACGAGGCTATTTTCTATAACCCGTGCGGTCCTGCACCTTCACCCCCGCGCGCTTGCATTTCAATTCGAGCTGCAAAGAAAACCGCCTTTAGCCATGCAGAGGAACATGCTTCCTCTGCGCTTTCTCTGCGTTCTCAGCGGCTCTGCGGTGGATTGACGGCCGCTATTTTCTATAACCCGTGCGGGCCTGCACCTTCACCCCCGCGCGCTTGCATTTCAATTCGATTTTGTGGAATTCCTTGTCTTCCTTCGCCGGCGTGAAGCCGATTCCGTATTGATGGTGGAGCTCATCTGCGATCGACTTGAATACCTCGGACAGCTTATCTTCGCTCACGTGAACAGCGCGCCCCCCGGTGGCGTTCGCCATATTCTCCATCGGCGGCAGCCCGCGCGTATTCGCGTAATGGATAACGTAAACGGCTGTATCCGCCGATTGCGCGGCGCGCGTGGCTTCGTCGAGTTTCGCGATGCTTCCGTTGTCCAGCCCGTCAGTCACCAAAATAATGGCCTTGCGTCCGGGCATGCGCTCCAGTTTTCTTTCAGTCACCAGCTTCACCGCATCGTAGAGAAGTGTGCCGCCGCGCGGCCGCATCTCCATCGCGTCCGCGGATGGGACCTCGATGGGCCCCGCGTTGCCGAGAGCCTCGTGGATAAAATCCATGTGCGGCGTCAGGTCCTGCCACACCTGAACCAACTGCGCGAAGCCCACCAGCATGGCTTTGTCGCCGGGACGCATCACCTGCGCGAAGAACTGATTGGCGCCTTCCCGCTCTTCCGGAATCACCATGGCGACGCTGCCGCTCACATCCAGCAGAAGCGCAATCGTAAGCGGCGAATCCACTTCACGGGCGAAGAAGGCGATATCCCGCTTATGCCCGTCTTCACGGAGTTCGAAATCGTCCTTCGTCAGGTCCGCGACGTAGCCGCCGTGCGCCGTCCGCGCGGTGCAGGTTACGTTCACCAGGTTGACGTCCACCGAAATGGTGCCCGCCTCTTTCGGCGGATTGAGCACGATCTGCGCGACGGCGAGAAGGGCGAACAAGCCAGCGAGCATATTTGAAATAGTTGTACCTGCCCGTGAACGCGAACGCAATAGCCCCAAAGGAGCTTCGCGCCCCCGGAAATCCCGGGTACACTGATCCTGATACATGACTCGGGCCCTCGCCGTTCTCGTTCCGGCACTCGCCCTACTGCCTGCCGGCGCTGCGCAGGAGCCGCCTGCGCCCCTGCCGACGCTGCGCATCACCGTCACCCTCGTGCAGGTGGACGCCTCTGTCACCGATTCGGCCGGCCATCGCGTCACGGATCTGCACGCCGACGATTTCGAGCTCCTGCAGGACGGGCAGCCGCAAACGCTCAAGCTCTTTGCCTATAGCCCCCAGCAGAAGCCGCTCCCCGCAGTGGCGCCTGCCCTGATCGCCGAGGATGCGCCGATCGCGCCGTCTGACGTGAAGCGCACCATTGCGCTGGTAGTGGACGACCTCGCGCTCAGCTTCCAGGACCTGGCACGCACGCGACAGGCGCTGCGCGATTACGTCACCCGCAACATGCAGCGCGGCGATCTGGTAGCGGTGGTGCGCACCGGCGGCAGCATTGCCATGATCGAGCAGTTCACCACCGATAAACGCGTGCTGCTGGAGGCTGTCGATCTGCTGAAGTGGAGGTTCGCCGGCCGGACAGGCATGGGGCACATTGAGCCGCTGGGCGCCGCTGACCCGGACGCGCGCCGCACTTCGCCCGAATCGCTTGATTACGGCTACACGCTCTCCGCGCTTGGTTCGCTGGGAGCACTGGAGCAGGTGGTGCAGGGGATGAAGAATCTGCCGGGCCGCAAGTCCGTGGTCTTCCTCTCGAATGGATTGCGTCAGAATACGACGATCAATTCCGCGCTGGATCGCCTTACCGATTTGGCAAATCGCTCGGCCGTATCCATATACTCCATCGACCCCGGCGGTTTGCGGACCAATGAGGCACAGACGCAAAACGCGGTGCCACCCACGCCCGTGCCATCGAACGGTCCGCGGGTTCCGACAGTCTTTTCCGATAGCGAAGAGGCATCGGATGAACCCGAGTTCGGCGGCCTGCAGGACCTTGCGACGCACACCGGCGGCCTCAGTTTTCATAACCGCAACGATATTCCCGAATGTATCGAGCTGGCTGCGGAGGATCAGAGCGGATATTACCTGCTCGCCTACACTCCGCGCGAGGGGACCTTCGAAAAAAGCCCGGACAAAGCGAAGTTCCACCGCATCACGGTACGGGTCCGCCGTCCCGGGCTGCACGTGAGATGGAAGAGCGGATTCAACGGCGTGTCCGACGACGCTCCGGCGGTGCAGACGCCGCAGACGCGCGAGCGGCAGATTTTGGAGACCATGGCTTCGCCGTTCGCCGCCAGGGGCCTGGACGTCCGGCTGACGTCCCTCTTCTATCACACCGCCAAGGATGGCCCGTTCGTCTACTCCATGCTTCACATCGGCGCACGCGGGCTCTCTTTTATCCAGGAACCCGCCGGCGACTGGCACACCACCATCGATCTGGTGTCGCTTGCCTACCGGGGCTTCGATCAGCCGATGCTGCAGCACCAGATCGTGCGCGAAATCCGGCTATCCGACGCGCAGCATAATCAGGCATTGCGAGAAGGCCTTGTGTACAATCTGGGCGACGCTGTAAAAGAGCCGGGGGCATTTATTTTGCGCGTCGTTGTGCGGGATCATGCGTCGCAGGCGATCGGGTCGGCGAGCCAGTTCGTCACGGTGCCCGATACGCGCAAGAACCGGTTCGCGATTACCGGGCTGATTCTGAATCTCGCCGGCCCGGAGATCCTGAAGCAACTCGGCGTGGACCGAGACTCCGGACCCGCGCCCGAAGGTCTCGGCGAGCCCTGGAAAGAGGGCGGACCAGCCCTCCGCCGCTACCTGTCCGGCCAGGACATTGTCTTCGGCTACAGCATAGTCAACCCGAAACTGCACGGGCACGACAATAAGTTCGACGTGGTGTCGCAGGTGCGTCGTTATGCCAACGGCAAGCTCATGTACACAGGCAACGAACGCTCCGTAGTCGCCGATGCTCCCGACCCCGCGCATTTACATGCGGGCGGTGTATTGCAACTCGGGTCCAGGATGCCTCCGGGCGAGTACCTGCTGCAGGTGACGGTGACGGACCGCGCACAGAAGAAGCATCCACAGGCGACGCAGTTCATCGATTTCCAGGTCACCGAGAAGCCGCTGGCCACACGGTCGTTAGAATAAGACTAGTGAACCCTCCTTTCCGCTCGTACGTTCTGGTGTCGCGGGACCAGATCGCGCGCAATTACCGCAACGTGTGCAGCGTTGTCGGTCCCCAGGTGGACGTAGCGGGCGTGGTGAAGGCGGATGGTTACGGTCACGGCGCTATAGAGGTCGCGCGTGTGCTGGTGCACGAAGGCGCCAGGTGGCTGGCCGTCAGCAGCGTGGATGAGGGCGTGACGCTGCGGTGCGCCGGCATTCATCAGCCGCGCCTCCTGGTGATGGGCGGATTCCTGCCATACGAAGGCGAGGCGGTGGCGGAGTACAATCTCACTCCCGTGGTCCATTCGCTCGCGCAGATGCGGGAGGTCGAGCGGGTGGCGAATGCCAGCGGCAAGCCGCTGCACTATCATCTGAAGATCGATTCCGGAATGGGGCGATTGGGCACGCGCGCCTCGGCGGGCGAGATCCTGGCGGTGCTGAACGAATTACGCCACGCTCAGCTCGAAGGCCTGATGACGCATTTCGCCTCGGCGGCCGATTACAGCAGCACCCAAACCGACGAGCAACTTGCGCAATTTCATGCTGTTACGGACGCGCTCGGGCAGGCCGGGGTGCGGCCGCCACGGCTCCATACATCCAGCACCAATGCCATCGGGTACGGCAGAATCGCGGGCTGGCACAATATGGTGCGAGCCGGCCATGCCCTGTATGGTTACGTCTCACCGGCGAGGGGCGACGCTCCCAGGCAACTGCTCGACGTGCAGCCGGCATTGACGTGGAAAGCCAAGATTCTTGAGGTCAAAGATATTCCCGAAGGCGCCCTGGTGGGCTACGGCGGCACGTTCCGGGCCCCCCGGCCGATGCGCATCGGCATACTCGGCGCCGGTTATGCCGACGGCATGTTCCACCGGCTCTCCAATCGGGGAAAAGTGATCGCGGCGGGGCGGCTGACGCCTATCCTCGGCACCATTTCGATGGATCTGACCACCATAGACCTCTCCCATACAACAGCCCTGTCTCCTGGAAATGAGGTCACGCTGCTGGGCGTCGAAGGGGAGGCGGCACTCGATGCGCAGCAGATCGCACGGGTTGCCGGGACCATTTCCTACAACATTTTGTGCAGTATTAGCGCGCGTGTTCGCAGGGTTTACGTCTAAACTCACGAGCTCACGTCCAAAACGGCACAAAACGTGCTAGGGAAATTTCCGTTTTGCAGCCGATAATGCAGTATTGCGGTGATAAGATAGGAACCAGATGAGCTTACTGTCGCCCAGACTACAACTGAAGGTCGCGCAGAAGCAGATTCTGACTCCCGGCCTGGTGCAGATGGTCACGGTTCTTCAGCTTAATCGGCTGGAACTGAAGGAGATGATCACCCAGGAGATCGTCAAGAATCCGGTTCTGGAAGAAGCTGGGGAAGACGGTTCCGAAGAGGCTGTTACGCCCGAGGAACTGCTGCCGTTGCTCGAAGCCGAACACGTGTTGGATCCGGCCGATAAGCAACTGCTCGAAGCCTCGGTCTTGAACGGGGCCAACTCTCTGGACGGCTCCGCCGGTGACGTCGCCATCAATGGGACCCTGTTTCCGGACGCCGAAGAGACTGCTGCGGCGGTACCCGAACCGGATATTACCAGCCAGAACGATCCGCTCCTCGACGTGCCGGCGGCCACCGACCCCTTCGACGAGATCGATTTCGGCTCCTTCTTCGACGATTACCTGGATCCGGGGTACAAGAGCCCGGCTTCGGAATCTGTAGAAAAACCGTCGTTCGAGACGTTTTTGTCGGCGCCGGTAACGCTCGGCGATTATCTGCGGTCCCAACTCAGCGTCAGCCTGATTTCCGATGAAATGCGCGACGCGGCGGAATCCATCATCGGCAACCTGGACGAGGACGGCTGGCTTTCGGCGTCGCTGGACGAGATCGCTTCGGTCGGCTCCCACAAACCGGAGATGGTGGAAGCTGGACTGCACGTGGTGCAGTCGCTCGATCCGGCCGGCGTCGGCGCGCGGAACCTGCGCGAGTGCCTGCTGCTGCAAATTGAAAGCATAAACGGAAAGGGCGGCGTGGCATGGCAGATCGTATCGAGCCACCTGCGCCTCCTGGAAACGCGGCAGTACAAAGAGATCGCAAAGCTGATGGGGCGTCCGATGGAGCACATCGAGATCGCCGTCCATATGATTCAGCACCTCAATCCCCGTCCCGGCCTGCGCTATTCCGGAGCGGGCGCGCGGGTGGTGGAGCCGGACGTCTATTTCATCAAGGATGGCGACGATTACATCATCCAGATGAACGATGAAGATGTTCCCCAGCTCCGGTTGAACGCCCAGTACCGCCGCATGCTCGACCGCGAGAACGGCGCAACCAAGGAAGTACGCGACTACGTGCGCGAGCGCTACACGTCGGCCATCCAGCTCATGAAGAATATTGAGCAGCGGAAGCAGACCATCATGAAGGTCTGCCAGGCGATTGTGCGGCGTCAGATCGAGTTTTTGGCTCACGGGCTGGACCGCCTGAAGCCGATGATGATCAAGGAAGTGGCTGAGGAAGTGGGCGTGCATCCCTCCACCGTGAGCCGCGCGGTGGCGAGCAAATACGTCCATACGCCGCAGGGTGTCTTCGAATTGCGTTATTTCTTCTCCGAAGCGGTGCAGGGGCCATCGGGCGGTGCGACTCCGCTGTTACTCTTGAAACGCATGGTGAAGAAGATGATCGAGGACGAGGATCGCTCCAAGCCTCTTACCGATGAGCAGATCACCACACTGTTGCAGGGGCAAGGAATCAACGTTACGCGCCGGACAGTGGCAAAGTACCGGGAAGACATGAAAATTCCCTCGACCCATCAAAGACGGGTCAGGAATTAGTCACTCGCGGTATAACGGATGTAGGCCTCTTTATGAAGATCACCTACACCGGCCGTCAAGTGGAACTCGCTCCCGCCGAACAGAAGAAGCTGGCCGCGCGATTCTCGAAAATCGGCAAGCTGCTCGACGGCAAGCGCGAATGCGAGTGTCATGTCATTCTTTCTCAGGAACGGCATCTACATAACGCAGAGGCGACCATCAACTATTTCGGGCATCCGCTGGCGGGCCTTGGCTCCAGTGCGGACCTGTTCACCGCGATTCACGGCGCCGCTGAAAAGCTGGAAAAGCAAGCCGTAAAGGCGCGCACCAAGTGGCGCGACAACAAGCGCACGCCGCGCAAAGCCGAGCCCGAAGTAACTACCGAGCCGGCGGCTGAGCCGGAGCCGGAAGCCGCCGAGGCTCCCCGGATCTATCGCGTCAATCAACATCAAAAACGCAAGCCGATGACGCTCGACGAAGCCCTGCTGCAAATGGACAAGAAGCGCGATTATCTGGTCTACCGTGACGCTGAAACGGACCGCGTTTCAGTGCTGATGCGCCGCCGCGACGGCGACTTCGATCTGGTGGAGGGCTAGCGGCCGGTGACGGCACGCAAAGGCGTCCCTGCAAAGAAGAAACGCTCCGTCCGCCGCGAACCGGTGGCGCGCGCGGGAAAACCCGAACTGGTCATCATCACGGGTCTGAGCGGGTCGGGCAAAGGCTCCGTGTTGAAGGCGCTGGAGGATCTCGGTTTTTACGCGGTGGATAATCTCCCGCTCGAGCTAATTCCGAAATTCGCCGAACTGACGCGCGATAACTCATCGATTCGCTGCGCCGCTCTTGTGGTGGACATCCGCGAAGGAAAGAGCCTCAAGAACTTTCCGGAGATTCTGGCGCGGCTGCGCAAATCGGCAAATGCCAAGGTGATCTTTCTCGAAGCCGACGACCAGGCGCTGGTCCGGCGCTTCAGCGAGACGCGGCGGCCTCATCCGCTCGGCTCCGGCGAATCGGTTCTGAAGAGCATTCGCGCCGAACGCCGCCAACTTGCACCCATCCGCGACGTCGCCGACCTGGTCCTCAATACGTCGAAGTTCACTGTACATGAACTCCGCGAGGTCATCGGCGAAAGGTTTAGCGGGCAACGGGACGAATCGAAAATATTAATCTACGTGACAAGTTTCGGTTATAGGGCCGGGGTGCCTACCGATAGCGATCTCGTCTTCGACGTGCGCTTTCTGCCGAATCCCAATTACATTCCTAAGTTCAAGAACCTCACCGGACGCAATCCGGCGGTGGCGCATTACATCCGCTCGTTTCCACAAACCGCTGAATTCATTCAGAGAATTACCGATTTACTAAACTACTTACTCCCCCATTACATCCGCGAAGGAAAGAGTTATCTGACGATATCGTTCGGGTGCACGGGGGGCCAGCACAGATCGGTAATGATGGCGGACGAAATCCGCAAGAACTTAGTCGACGCTGGTTATAAGGCTAAAGTAAACCACCGGGACATTCTGAAACATACACAATAGAGCTCAGGCGATACCCCTATCGCAGTAAGAAATCAGCACTTACAGGTACAAGAAAGAAACTTTCCGCGCCCAAGGGTGTTTTCTTAGATAACATGCGGAAAGCGATTTGCCTTTTGTGCCTGTCGCTCTCGGCCACCTTGTCGTCGTTCGGAGCGCAGTCGTATTTCGATCCGGTCAACCATCAATGGCTGTTGAGTAACGGCGCCATTTCTGTGGGCTTTCAACTCACCGAGGGCGGCCGCTTCGCATTCACGTCTCTTTCGGATCTGACGACGGGAGATCTGTGGACGGCGGCGCCGAATGAGCCGTCCTCGCCGATTCGCCTCCAGGCCGGCAATGACCTCTTCGATGCGCAGCGCGTATTCGAGCTTGTGGGTCAGCGGACGGAGCAACTGACGCCCGCGGGGTTGCGGCAATTCATCGTGCTCAAAGACGTACAGGGCGCCGCGCAAATCACCGTGATCCTGGATCTCTACGATGGTTCGCCCGTGCTCCGCTACGCGATCTCCTATCGCAATCTGACGGGGGCCACGGCGAACGTCACACTCGCGGATCTTCTGCCGTGGAACTTCAACGATTTCGATCAGCGCTACACTGCCCTGCGCGTCAATCAATGGTCGGCAAGCACGCTGCCCGAAGATTTTGAACAGATGCAGGCGGCGGTAGATCCGTCGGGAACTCCGTTTGCCGTCTACTCCGGAGCGCATGCGAACCACTGCGGCTGGTTGGCTCTCCGCGACACGCTGTCGCGCGGCTTGTTTGCCGGATGGGAATTTGATGGAAAGAGTAAAACCACCGTCACGCAGCAGCGTTCCGCGAATCTGCTGCAACTTTCGTCCACCATTGAGTCGCTGAACCATCCGGTCGATCCGGGCGCGGACTTCCAGCTTCCCTTCGCCTTCATCGGATTCTTTCACGGGGATTTCGACGACGCCGGTTTCCGCACTCAGCGCTTCGTCGAAGCGGTGCTCGCAAAACCCATGCCGGACGCCTCGATGTTTCCTTATGTCGCGTGGGATTCCTGGGCATACGGTGAGGCGATCGACGAAGATACCTTGAAGCGGAATGCGGACGTCGCAGCCAAGAGCGGCGTAGAACTGTTTATCGTAGACCTTGGCTGGGCGCGCGCGATCGGCGACTGGTATGAGGACCCGCAGAAGTTTCCGCACGGCCTGTCCGCGGTTTCCGACTACGTTCATTCGCTGGGAATGAAGTTTGGGCTTCACTTTGCGCTGACGGAAGCCGACGCTAACAGCCCGGTGCTGCAAGCCAACCCGGACTGGACATCCACCGAGAACGACAATTATCACGGCGCCGTCTCCCTGTGCCTCGCCCATCAACCGACGCGCGACTGGCTGGTGCAGCAGGCAATCCGCATGATCGACGACTACCACGTCGATTGGATTCTCCAGGACGGCGAAAACATGGTCAAGCGCTGCACCAAGACGACGCACACGCATGACCCGGCCGACAGTAACTATTCCGGCGCAGTGAACGGCATTGACGCAGTGGTCTCGGCGATACAGGCGGCTCGCCCGAACGTGCTTTGGGAGAACTGCGAAGACGGCGGAAACATGATGACGTTTTCCATGGTGTCGCGCTACGTTACGTCGATTACCAACGATGCCAGCGGATCCTTGCCGTCGCGGCAGGCCGCCTATGGCGCGACGTTCCCCTTTTCGCCGCGTTATGCCGAGAGGTACATGACGCCGTCGGATTCTATCGATACGTATGGCACGCACAGCTACATGTTTGGCGGCAACTGGGTGATGATGAACCAACTGGCGTCGCTCGATGCGGACCAGCTTGGATTTCTGACGGAGAAAATCGCCACATATAAAGCAGTGCGCACGGCGGTTGCTACGGGCAAGGTTTACCACATCCTGCCGCCGAGCGCCGCGGGAGTGGACGTCATCGAAAGCTACAGCGACGCGCAGGATAGCGCCTTGGCGGTGGTGACTCGTGCCGCGGGAGGCAGCCCCGAGTACATTTTCCACCCGCTCGGCCTGAATCCGGACATGCGGTATACGGTGAGTTATGAAGTCGGCGCGGCGGTTTACTCGCTGCCCGGGTCGCAATTAATGATGAATGGCGTCCGTGTCGCCGTCCCTACGCCGTACAGTTCGGAAATCGTCTACATCAAACACCAATAGCCGAAATTCCCGCCTGCGAAACTCGTGGCACGCAAATTGCTCTTCCCGGACCAGAGGTGAGGAGGAAGCAATGATCGTAGCAGCGGGATTGGCGGTTTTAGTGGTGTTTTGCCTGTTACTTTCGATGGTGCAGACGCCGCCCGAGATTGGGCGCTGACACACCTTCGGCAAAACTGACACAGCCTTCGGGGAGTTCGGTATGGCGAGGCCCGCTTCTGAGCGAGCCCGATTCAAACCTGATATACTAGTCCCTTGAACTAAAATGCCGAAACGTACCTTCCAACCGAACAATCGCCACCGCGCGAAAACGCACGGATTCCTGGTCCGCATGGAAACCAAAAATGGCCGTGCGGTGCTTGCCCGCCGCCGCGCTCGCGGCCGCAAGAAGTTGACCGTTAGCAGCGAGAGGTAGTTGTACCATCTCTGGTCTTCCGAAACGTGCCCGCCTGCTGCGCTCCTCAGATTTCCGCAAAGTTTATGATGCCGGCTCCAAATTCGGCAGCCCGCTCTTTGCGGCGTTCTGCTTGCGAGAGCCGCAGCCGCAGGGGCCGCGTATCGGGTTTACAGTGCCACGCGCCGTCGGTAAGGCCGTGGTGCGCAATCGCATCCGCCGGCGCTTCCGTGAAGCCGTCCGAGCTTGCCTGGATCGGCTGAACCCGCAGTGGTCCATCGTCATCAATCCGCGGCGCAAATCCCTGGATGCTCCGTTTCCGGAGATCCTGCGCGAGATCGAGCGCCTCTTTCTGCGGTGCAGTGGATCTTAACGCGATCCTTGAGCGTATATAAGGTTTGTGTTTCCCCGTGGCTCCCCTCTGCTTGCCGTTTCCGGCCGACCTGCTCGGAATACATGCGCGAGGCAATTGAGCGCCATGGCGCTGCCAGGGGACTTTGGATGGGCCTGCGGCGTTTGGCGCGCTGCCATCCGTTTCACGCCGGCGGTTTCGACCCGGTCCGATAATTGAGTTTCGCGATGGATTTTTTCTAAATGGCAGAACCTGTGAACGGCGGCGCTCCCAACCAACCGCCCAAAGAAATGTCCATGGAGATCCGGCTTCTGCTGGCCTTCATCCTGATGGGGGTGGTGATGTTCCTGACCCCCTATCTGTTCAAGAGCAATACCCCGCCGGCGTCGAAAAAAGAGGCCGCCAAGACGGCTGAGACGACGGCCGCTCCAGCGGCTGCTGCGGCGGCTGCCCCGGCTGCGCACGATGCCGCCAAGCCGGCGGCTGCCGAAACAGCGGCAGCCACGGGTCCGGCCAACTCGCCGGCCACTGCCCAGCAGGTTTTGCCTGTCCTGACGATTGTCACCAACAAATACAAGGTCGCCTTCAGCAACCAGGGCGCAAATGTCCGTAGCTGGCAGCTCAAAGGATATAAGGGCAACGATGAGAAGCCGCTCGAGCTGACGAACACCGCGGTCACCACCGACTTCCCGTTTTCCCTGTATTTTCCCTCGCAAAAGCCAACGTCCAACGTCAATTGGGCCTTCTTTGACCAGAAGGTGGACCCCGACGGTCTCGGCGTCGCCTACGATTTTTCCGACGGCCATACCGTCGTGCACAAGCAATTCCGGTTTGAGAAGAATAGCTACCTGGTGCAGGTGTCGAGCAGCGTCACGATCGATGGCAAGCCGGTCGAGAACCTGATCGAGTGGCGCGGCGGCTTCGGCGATCTGACTGTGCCCAGCCCTGCATCCACGCAACGCACACTCTACTTCTCGGTGCCTGAGAACAAGCTAGTGGAATTGCACGCCAGCGCCGCCAAAAACGGTCCCGCGACCGCCAAGGGCGATTTCTCATTTGCAGGGGTCGCCGACACTTACTTCGCCGCGGTCTTCCTGCCCACAACGGGCGGCAACCAAATGGAGCAGGTGACGTTTTCCGACAACGTC
>Ga0134126_10007931_pt1 | contig 13329 bp, 14 predicted proteins | sample KB31752_FD_96881 | JGI IMG/M metagenome (GOLD analysis project Ga0134126, IMG submission 96881) | Terrestrial soil microbial communities with excess Nitrogen fertilizer from Kellogg Biological Station, Michigan, USA - KB3-175-2 | ecosystem: Environmental > Terrestrial > Soil > Unclassified ...
ACTACCGCCAGCTTTAAACCGGCATGGCGCAGGTGCCACGCGGTTAACGCGGCGCTTATGCCCGCCCCCATGATGGCCACATCAACCGACAAGTTTTCGTCGAGCGAGGGATAAGAGGCAACAATGCCATCCTTCATCAGCCAGTAAGGGTTTTGTTCGTAAAGATGCATGCACCAGTTTTAGGCATTTAATGTGGTAATGCCTCATCGGTTCAAATTGTTTGTTTTGTGTTTGTGTTATCAGCATATTAGCAAAATATAAATTGCACTTATACAATTTATTACACCCTGGTTTACTGATGCCCGAAGCAAAATCATTTACCGGTCATGACAAATTAAACAACTACCTGCTAAGGGTGACCTGCGTATGCTGGCTGGCGGCAAAGCTGATCGGCTGGCGGATGTGGACGGCATACCGGCTATTCCCCATGGCCCCCGTTTTTGAAAAGTCGGCTCAACTGCCTGCGGTTTTACATCTCGTATTATTTATATTATCCCTGCTGCTTATTGTTTCAATCTTTCTGTTCCCAAAATATAAACCGCTTTTTTGGGGCCTGCTGGCTATTGAAATTTTATCGTGCCTGCTCGACCAAAACAGGCTGCAGCCATGGGAATATCAATATATCTTCATCATTTTCATTTTTATTGTGCACCCGGGCAAGCCGGCATTTACCATGGCAGCGTTCGTTTTTATTTTGGCATGCACCTATATTTATAGCGGGGCAGGGAAATTGAACGAGGGCTTTTTACAAACAATATGGGCGAAAATGACGCTGCACCTGTTCCTGAAAATTGATATGCACGCAGCGATGCGTCCCTGGCCCTATTACAGCGGCTACGTTTTAGGTCTGCTTGAAATGCTTGCCGGCACAGGGCTGATATTTTTAAAAACCAGGAAAATTGCCGCAGGCTTTTTAATCGGGATGCACTTATTTGTCCTTTTATTATTAGGCCCCTTAGGCTTGAGGTACAACATTATAGTCTGGCCCTGGAATGTAGGACTGGTACTATATTTATATCTCATTTTCGTAAACAAGGGCCCGGTTGAAATTCCGTTGAAATTTATTTTTAGCGGCTGGAATAAGCTGGTTTTTATTTGCTGGGGCATTTTACCCGCATTTAACTTTGTGGGCTATTGGGACAATTATTTGTCGTCGGGCGTTTATTCGGGCAAACTGCCCCGCATGCTCATCTGCATCAGGGATACGGCCGCATGCAAACCGCTGCGAAGGTTCAGCCGGAAAGACTTGCTTAATACCTGTAATGGCGAAGCGGTTATCGATCTCCAGTATTGGGCTATGTCCGAAACCAGGGTTGCGCCATATCCCGAAATAAGGGTTTATAAACAAATACAAACGAAATTGCAGGAACAATATCCCCGCGCAGGCCTAAGCTTTGTTTACTTTATTAACGGGAAGGAACAATAGTTAATAACGTTTCTATTTAAGAAAATGCCCGGATAATAATTATAAAAAAATCGCAGTAATAAAAAATTGATTTATCTTCGAAATGCCGATTGCTTAAATCGGAACTTTTAACCAAAAATATACTATTGTGAATTCTCAAATTAAAGCTATAGGTGTGTATGCGCCATCGCAAGTTATACCCAACGACTGGTTTGCCGATAAAATTGAAACAAATAACGAATGGATCATTTCCCGAACGGGAATAAAGGAACGAAGATTTGCCGCGCCCGATGAATATACCAGCGATCTATGTATAAAAGCGGTCAAAAACTTATTGGCTGAGAACCCCGGGGTAAATTTGGATGGCGTAGACTTTATAATTGTGGGCACCACCACCGCCGACCAGGTAATGCCTAGCATGGCTACCAGGATCCAGAGTTACTTTGGCCTGGAGAATACCGGCTGTTTGGATATTATGGCCGCCTGCGCGGGATTTGTTTATGGACTGGTACTGGCAAAAGGCCTGATAGCCGCCGGCACACATAAAAAGATACTAGTGCTCGGCGCTGAAACGCTATCGAAATTTACTGATTTTACCGACCGTACCTCGTGCATATTGTTTGGCGATGGGGCGGGCGTAGCGCTTGTGGAACCCTCCGACAAGCCAAAAATACTCAGCGGCGTTACGGGCTCGGATGGCAGCCATGGCAAAGACCTTTACCTGTCGCAGCATTGCTCCGTGGTAAACGGGGAAGAAATTGTTCCAAATGGAAAGATCCATCAAAACGGGAAAGTTGTGTTCAAATGGGCGATACAAACCATGAGCCAAAAGATAAGGGAACTGTTAGCTATCAACAATTTACAACTGGAGCAGTTAGATTGGATCATACTGCACAGCGCCAATTTGCGCATCATTGAGGCTGTTGCAACAGAAATCGGCTATCCGATGGATAAGATGCTCACCAGCATCGAGTCTTTTGGCAACACATCGTCGGCCTCGATACCGCTGGCCTGGGATTTAGCCGCCAAATCCGGAAAGATCAAAGCCGGCAATAAAATGCTGCTGTTAGGCTTCGGGGGAGGATTAACTTACGCCGGGACAATCGTTGAGGTCTGACCGTTGGGTAAATCCTTGCTGTCGAGGCTTTATGGTAAAGTAAATTAAACTTCTCTTGGATATAAATCGTAACCAAACATTTCAACTCCATCAGTTTTCGGCTCAACCAAAAACGACCCGTGACCAGCAAGCAAAAATTCAAATGTTTTTTTATGCGTTTTTTCGGAAATGTCACTATATCTTAGATGAAGCTTACATTTTGGAAAGTCTTCCAACGCCATATATGAATTAAGGTTATCCAATCTGTTCAATATACTTAATTCAACCGCGATAAAATAACAAATAAGGTAGGGGTGAGGAAAAGGTATCCTTAATTTTATTGAAGATTCTTTATACGACAATAAAATATCGAAGCGTCGTTTTGTTTTGTAAAATAGTTGCCCTAGATAAGTTGAATCTTTTAAACCTTTGATTTTAAACTCTACAAAATTCTTATCGATGGATTCGATTGTTAAAGGATTGTCTGAATAGTTCTTCTGTAGGTACCCCCGTATTTCTTCCAATTCAAATTCCCAATAGAACTCTATATTTTTTGCAACCCCAACTCCGACATTAACCAAATCCACAGATACGTCATAAACGATATAAGTACTTTGATCGTTTTCTCTCCTTTGATTTGAGAAATCTAAGGCATAACCCCGTCCGTCAGAAATCATTTTGCAAAAACCATAAAAGCTTGAATTTGTAAAATACAAATCTGGTTTAATGCTTAAATCGATTTGATTTTGAAGTAATCTTTTAGTTTCAATGACCTCTTTTTGCTGAGAACTGTAGGTTAGGTAAACCAGTATTACGGTAATTATACTAAATAGTGTACCAACAACTCCACCGATAAACTCACCAAGGCTTCCGAAAAAATCTTTGTCAATATCCGTAAACCAATTAATGTGTGAATATTTTAAGTAGATTGTAATTGTGAAGCATATTATAACTACGCCCACAGTGGCTAATGTGATTAATAAGAAACTTAGGGCTTTTCGAATGTCTATACTCACAATTAAGATTTCATAGCAAATCTAATAAATAACATTATTATTTTTATATATCCATGAATTCTACGAAGATCTGGCAATGTCGATAGAAAAACCCATGTACTATGAACCTCCCCATGTACTTCCGGCTATGTACCATGGACTATGGACTTTCCGTCACCGCACCGGCTCAATAAAAATCTGTTTTATGCGGGGGAATTCTTTCTGGATGGTTTTGATTATCCTTTCAATGGCACTGGTTATTTGATGCGTTGTAAGGTCCTCTTTAAAAACAGTGTTTAACTGCAGTATTACTTCCTCGGGCGCCAGGTACATGCTAAAATGTTTTTTCACTTTTATCACGGCTTCATCGGCCTCGGTGAGTTTTACAATTTTTCGCAGGGTACGCCTGCTGGTGGTTTCGCCCATCAGTAAACTTTTGCTTTCGCGCACCAGTATCAACGATACGGCAATCAAAATAACACCGATGACCATAGAAGCTATCCCGTCATAACGAGGATTGTGAAGTACTTGCTCTAAATATACGCCCAGCAACGCGACCAGCAATCCGAGCATATCGCCAACATCGCCAAGCAGCACTATAATAATGGATGGGTCCTTACTGTCAGTTATCGCCCTCCAAAACGACGTACGGCCCCGCTCCTTGTTAAATGCTTTCAGGGCATTGAACATCGAAATAAAGGTAAATGCAAATGAGATACCTATAATGATGTAGTTCCATAATTGGTTCCCGGCTATTGCCGGTTGGTTAAACCGAAGCAGACCTTCGTAAAATGAAATACAACCGCCGACAATAAAAATAACCAGCGACACAATAAATGACCAGAAATATAATTCCCGGCCATAGCCGAAGGGGCGGCTGATGTCGGCTTTTCTTCCGCTTACTTTTACTCCCCATATCAATAATACCTGGCTGGTGGCGTCAATCACCGAGTGTATGCCCTCCGAGATCATCGACGAACTCCCCGTCACGGCCGCCGCTATGAATTTGGACACAGCGATGATTATATCAACAGCTAAGGAAACATACAGGAATGATTTTGACTTCATTTACCTACCATCAATAAAGGTTTATCATTTTATAACAGCATTTAAACTATTAGGTTTATATACAACCCTTAAATATGCAACCGGCTCCCATACAACCAATGAACCAATGAACTAATGAACCAATAAACTATTCCTCCCCCGCAAAAAACTTCTGGTTAAAATTCACCAAAAACAACTCGTTGGTTGCCCTGGTGCAGGCGGTATAAAACCAGCGCAGGAAATCGGTATTTACCATTTCTTCGGTCAGGTAGCCCTGGTCTACAAAAACCGCGTCCCATTGTCCGCCCTGCGCTTTGTGGCAGGTTATGGCATAGGCAAATTTTATCTGCAGGGCATTATAGTATGGATTTAATTTGAGCTCATTCCACTTTGTCCGTTTGTTGGGGATATGGTCGTAATCTTTCATCACCTCCAGGTAAAATCTTTTTTGGTCTTCCGGCGGCAGGGCCGGCGCTTCGGTATACAGCGTATCCAGCATTATTTTGCAATCCATTATGGGATCTTCCGCATAATCGGTAAACTCCAGCTGCACGTCGGCGAAGCGGAAGCCGTACATATCTTCAATCCGGCGCACTTTTTTTACGCGGGCAATATCTCCATTGGCAATAAAACCCGTGCTTCCCTCCTCCTGCTCCTGCAGCCAGAAATAATTGTTTTTCACTACCATCACCTGGTCGCCGCCCGTCAGTTGCTCTTCGCGGTACAGTATGCGGTTGCGTATCTGCATGTTGTAAGCGTTCGCGCTTTTGTTCGAGCGGCAAATAACCAGGGCATTATCGTTGCCATATTTGTTGTAGGCATAGTTCAGTCCTTCTTCCAGCATATCGCCGCCCATGCGGTACATATCTTTGTAGCCTTTGGTGATTATCTGCGGCATCTTTTCTTTGCCCTTGCGGATGATGTCCCTCACCCTGGTTACATTAAATAAAATACCGCTGTCTTTTTGCTGACGAAGCACATCGGTCAGCTCAAAGCTAAAAACATCGAGGCCAAACTTATCCCTCATCAGTTTTATATCCAGCGCCGGGCTATCGTCCGAACCCACCGGCGGCAGCTGCGCCGTATCGCCAACCAGCATCAGCTTGCAGTTTTTTGTGTTGTAAACGTAATTAATCAGGTCGTAAAGTAAAGATGCACGGTGATTAATACCTATCTCATCCGATATCATCGACGCCTCATCAACAATAAACAGCGTATTGTCGGCCAGGTTGTCGCCCAATGAAAAGCCTTCATCTACATTGAAAGCTGCTTTTTTACGGTAAATTTTTTTATGGATGGTAAAGGCTTTTTTGCCGGAGTAGGCTGTGATCACTTTAGCGGCTCGGCCGGTGGGCGCCAGCAAAACAAATTTAAAATTGTAACTGCGCAAAGCTTTTACCAAAGCCCCTAGAACGGTTGTTTTGCCCGTGCCGGCATACCCTTTCAATATAAAGCATTCATCCCCGTTGTCGCTTAACAGGAAGCTGTGAAGCTTACCGAACAGTTCAAGCTGCTGCGGCGTAGGCTCATGAGGAAATGCTTTTTGGATGTGGTCTGACACCATGCAAAAGTAGTTGATTGGGTTGATTTAGTTGATTGGGTGAGTGGTTTTGTTTCAGATCAAGCGAATTTAAAAAGGCGTCTAAGCTCTTATTTGAGCTAATCTTTATTGTATGATGGTTTAGTTTTTACCACAAAGACCGCAAAGTGAGAACCACAAAGGGCCACAAAGTTTTTTCTCTGTGATCTTTGTGAAACCTTAGTGCCCTTTGTGGTTAAAAATCACCCCCTGATTCGCCCTGGGTATTTCAAAAAAAGTGGGTTTACAAAGGTTAACACTTTTTGGGTAACATTTTTTATATATCATTGTAAATCAATTAATTATATGGTTTACGCGAACAATTTCCGGGTTTACACTTTTTCATGATCCGGCGCTTCTAAAGTTTTTTTAACCCTGCAACCAAAGTCCCGCGCGTTCGTATAAAGGCTTAATACCCCCCTTATAAATACCGGCAAAGACAGCTAATGAAGAAGCTTTACCTTGAGTTTATCCGCGGGGCGGCAGCACTTACCGTTCTGATCTATCACTTTTTAGAGTTGCATACCCTTAGCAATCATTCAAAACATTTCTACTTTGCCAACTGGGGTACCGATGCGGTCATCGTTTTTTTTATTCTATCGGGTATCGTTATTAATATTTCGCAATCGAATAACCCAAAATCAAAACTGGATTTTATGGGCAACCGGCTGCTGCGGCTCTACCCGCAGCTGGTTGCGGGTTTACTTTTGGGCTTATTGGCGCTGTATTTTACAAATTCCCCTTTTCCGTCGCCGGGGGAAATGGCAGGCAATTTTTTTATGATAAGCGCGGTAAAAGGCTACATGATAAATATTGTTCCCTGCCTTGAAAGCAACAGCCCCCTATGGAGCATTTCGTACGAGATACTGTTTTACCTGCTGTTTGCCTTGTCGATAGGCCGGTATAAGAAAAAGGCGGTTATCGTTTGGTTTTTTATTTCGCTGGCGATAATGCCCCTGTACTATTCGCAAATCGGTACGGATGTTTTGAAACATTTTGTTGCCGTGCTGGCGTTTTCATCTATCTGGCTTGCGGGCTATTATATTTACGAATACCGCAGCTATTTTTACTGTGATAAATACACGGCCTTATTCAGCGCCGGTACGCTGCCCCTGATCTCGAGGATGCATATTTCATCGTTATACTATGATCCGGCCAAGTATTTACTATTTGCCATATTTGCCATTCCATTTTTCAGGTATTGCCTGCAGGTTCCGAAGGGCGGCAAAAAAATAAAACTTTACTACCTCGCGGTACCCTACCTGTTTATAGTATATACCGTATTTAACCAGCCATATTTAACCTTTACGAGTTTCATGGCTTATACCATGCTGCCGCTATTTTTAATGGGCTGTTGCTTTTTTGTGGATATAGCCAAACTAAATAAGCGTGTCGCCAGGGCAATTGAAGCTACCGGCCAAGTTTTAGGTAAATATTCTTATTCCATCTACGTCGTTCATTATCCGATCCTGTTTTTGTTTGCCGCGTTTTTTCATAATGCGGCATTAAATCTTTTTCTGAGCCTGGTATGTATAGCCGCCTGGGCAATCGTGCTCGAAAACTATCTCCAGCCGGCACTGGTTAGTTATTTCAAGAAACTCGGGAACAGCCAGCTGCAACCCGCGCTTTTTGACCTTAAAAACCGCCCAGATTTTACCCTAAAGCCCGTGCATATTAAAAAGATCATACTGCCCATGGTGGCTGCGATTTCCTGGATGCTTTTTAACAGGTAACATTTTGCAGCAAGCGCTGCAAGCGCGTGGAAACACTGGTTTTATCCCGCGCCTCAATCCAACATGTTACTTCCTGTCCTGGCTCTTGATTCCTGGCGCCTGGCTCTTTAATTGCGTGCCGGCCTTTACTTTGCTTTCGGTTCTTTTTTCTGCTTGAAAAAATAAAATGTCTGGCTTGTGTAGCTGAATATGACGATCAGAAGCGTAGTTACAACTTTTGATATGGTGGGATACCAACCCAGGTAGTCGACAAAAAACTTAAGAAATACATAGTTGAATACGATACAGATAACAACAACCAATATATACCTTAACAATTGTACATGCCCTTTTAAACCCGCATGCTGAAACACTACATACCTGTTGAGGTAAAAGCCGGTCGGCAGCGAAATACATAGCGCTGAAAACAAGGCCGCTATGTGCGGACTAAGCGTTGTAAAACCAAGGTGGACGAAATGGTTTTTATAAACGAAATTATAAAACATTGAAAACAGCGAAATATCGAGCAAGGTGTTTGCGCCACCGCAGGCGGCATACCGGAAAGTTTGCAGCGACATGAACTTTTTGCAAACCGGGTAAAAAATATCGATCAGCCGCAGGATTGCATGCCTGGTGTTTTCGTGGATTTTGTTCATTATGGGTGTGAGTCCGGTAAATTTCGGTGAATATAAATAGTTTGAAGCATTAACAGTACCGGGGAAATGAAATTCGGCGGAAAATCGTTTTTTAAACCGGCCTCTACCCGGCTGCCTGACTTTAAAAACAGGTTGGGAAATATCGGTTTCTGTTGTTAAACATTAACTAAAGCGCCTTTGCTTTTCTCCCGGTCCTTGATGGTATAACCGAAAATACTGGTGGCTTGCAAATGTTCCACCTCCTTTACAGGCTTTCTGAATGTAAACAGCCACCATGCATTATACCGTAAACACAAATTATAAAAAATGATTGGAAGAATAATTCCCGATGACCAGACCAATATCACCAAAGCAGGTACATTGCTGATAGGGAACGCTTTGGTAAAAATGGTGCGCGCCATAGTCATGACAATAATATGCGTACAGTAAATGAACAACGAATGATAACCTACCACGCGCAGAAAGTTCATTTTCCGATATTTTTGAAGCAGGAGTGAAACATTAATTGTTAATGCAACGCCAACCAAAGCCTCTGCAATAAACAGGAAAGGCAGCTTGTATTCTACATACAGTTCGTTACTCTTCCCGCCTTCTATGGCATTCAAATTTAAATTGGTGCAATAATATTGACTAATAAGGAACACGGCTAACAAAGGGAAAAACACCTTCCAGGATGTAAAGCGCTGCAAATTCTTCTCAGCCAGCGCCCTGTCTGACAGGACATCGCCCAGGGCAAAAAAGAAATAGTACTCGCAGATGTCGGCTAAAACACCCGCTTTAAGGTCATGGGCATGGATATAGGCGGCTATACAAAATAATACAAAGCCTATGATAATATGAAGAACGGGGGTGATCTTTAATTTGGCTTTTAGAAAAGCAAAGATCACCCCGATACAAAACAGGGTGTTAAGGTACCAAAAGTGCCCAGTCTTTCTCGGGTCAATAATTAAATATAAATAGCTTATGGGGCCGACACCATTGTGCGTAAACCCGGATGTTACCAAATATATCGTGATCTGCACAATGCCCCAAATAAACAGCGGGTAAAGAATACTATTAGCGCGATCAGCGATGTAAGAATTCAGGCCTTTTTTATTTAGGCTTTTCGCTATAAGCAAGCCAGATACAATAAAAAACAAAGGCATTCTAAAACCATATAAAAACAGTCGCATGTAATTTAAGAAGGGATGGTCATTTAACGAAAGCCCGTGATCATCCAGTACTTCATAACAGTGGTTAAAAGCCACCATAATTATACCCATGCCTTTGTCATAGTCCATCCACAGCCATCTCTTTTGATTTATAATAAACCGGGAATTAAAAACGTCCATCTCAATAGTTTTTCTTTTACAAGTGATAACGTCAACGATCACAGGCTACAAATTTGCTTACGCATCATCAGGCATTCCAAAACTACGCCAATCGCTCAGAAATGTTTAAATGCCGAAAGCTATGCAAAGAAAAAAGGACTTTTTTTCCCTATGCCGATTGCTAATGTTCGGGTGTGAAGATGTTTTGGGAGGCCAATTAATTAGGCGTTATCCTGTTAGGCCCATTAGAGTCCATTAATACGACTAAATTTGCGGTTTCAGTTCTTCCAAAAAGTTTTCTGCCGTCGATAAAAATTTGTGGAAGCAAAAAAATATCTGAAATCTAATTTTCGTCAGTGCAACTACTCTCTTTTTTGATCGTGTAAATAATTCCCCTATTTATGCAAAAGATATATCAAAATGATATAGCTGAAATTAACATGCACTATTTTTGTTTATGTCACCCTTACAATCCGGTATTTCTAAAATATTTAAGTATTGTAGCAATTCATTTATCTATACCCAACATCCTTATTAAATTGCAGGCAGCAAATAACAAAAAATAGTTACTTTTGCGTATCTGCATGGACGATCACAACAACAATTACACCGATAATAGCTTTAACCTGTACCAGGCTTACAGTTATACATTATTGCTACAGGTAGGTACATCGTCGTTTAGCTACGCCGTTATTTATCAAAACCGCTTACTGGTGTCGGCCCAAAACTGCGACCTGGATGAACTGGTTAATCCGAGGCAATTGAGCGACCTGCTAACCGCCACTTATAAGAATGTGATCATAGGCATGCCTGCCGCCGCTTTGACGCTGGTGCCGAAAAGTTTATTCGCAGAAGATCATATTGCTGATTTTGCCCGCTTTTTGGATGTAAAGGAAACCGAAAAGGTATTTGCCCAAAAGCTTAACGATCAAAATATGATCATTTACAAAACTGCGGGCGCCCTGGTTTCGGCAGTGGAAAAATTCAATCTCCAAAATACGGTTTATAAAGCGCAGGGATGGATAAAAGCCATTGAAAAAAGCAATCCGCCCAATAACAACTTGTACCTTGAAGTAGAAAAGGATTCGGTGCATATTTTATATTTTTCGACCGATAGCCTTCGGTTCTATAATGTTTTTGAGTTTAAAAACGAGGACGACCTGGCTTATTTTACAACATTTGTTACGGAAGAGCTTAAACTGAAGCCCCAGTACATCACCCTGGTTGTGAGCGGCCAGGTTGATCATGACGATAAAAACATGAAGCGGCTGGCCGATTTTTATCCGAAAATTGAACTGAGCAGCCTCAAAGTCCTTGAGCTTCCGGGGCAAATAGCTGATCACAAATTCCTGGCGCTTGCCGCTTTATCTTTATGCGGATCATCGGCGGCGCATTAAAAGGATTGAGGCTAAACCCGCCTAAAAACCTGCCTGTACGCCCCACCACCGACCTGGCAAAGGAGGCGCTGTTCAACATCCTGCAAAACCAAATTGATTTTGAAGGCATAAAGGTACTTGACCTTTTTAGCGGGACAGGAAACATCTCGCTGGAATTTGCGTCCCGCGGCGCGGAACAAGTGGTAGCGGTAGACCGCAGCGTGCAATGCGTAGATTACCTGAAAGATACCGCCCGCCAGCATAATTTAAGTACCGTAAAGGTTTATAAGGACGATGTTTTTAAATACCTGCAACACGAAACCGAGCAATTCGACCTGGTTTTTGCCGATCCGCCTTATGACCTTAACCGCATCCCGGAAATACCAAAGGTAATTTTTGATAAGGGCCTGCTCCTGCCCGGCGGCTTGCTGATCGTAGAACATCAGTCCCTGCAGAACTTAAGCAGTCACCCGGCTTTTGTTGACCAGCGCAAGTATGGGCATTCGTCGTTTTCGTTTTTTAAATTAGCCTGAAACGCACATTTCATATTCATCCTGCCGGGTTTCCGGCAACAAATGCTGAAATACGCCTTTTACCCGTGAGACGTTTTCTATGTATAAGATGCTAAAATAGGGCCGTGGGCCCGGCGTGTTTTATAACAACGGGTTTCAACCCGTTGAACACAGCCTTCAACATTAAGAGTGCCATAGGCGAACGTCATTAAGTTAAGGGGAAACATTTTTTTTAGTGTTTTTTTTGCCCCTCTTTTTGCTTGCAAAAGAGAGGGAGGTCGAGCGAAGCGACGACCGGGTGAGTCAACTATAGAAGCGAGGTTAGCGCCACAGCACCGTTTGTGAACGCACGGCGACGTTAACTCACCCCGACTTAGCTTCGCTCGTCGACCCTCTCTTCGGCAAGCCGAAAAGAGGGTGAAAAAGTTATCTTTCACTAACTTAATGACATTGGCCATCGGCACGAAGCATATTTGTGATAGCTTCAAATTTTTATGGCCCGAACCTACGGTTCTCTATATCTCCGCTATTCCCTTTCAACGGATTAAAATCCGTTGTTATAATATTTTCCGGGGCTACGCCCCTTTTCACGCGCTGTTTACCACCGTCCCTCAGAAGGTGGCAGTAATGAATTACACGCTGTTTTCAGTCATTGCCGTCGTTTTAACCGACGGAGATAGATGCATCAATTAAGGGCTTTAGCCAAATTTTGCGGGTTATATAAGTTATGCAGGAGGATTGGCATCGATGATGGTGCATCGCGCTACATCACCTGCAGCACCGCTATGCCATGCTCTTTAAATTTGTCAAGCATGTTAGCACCGGCATCAGTAATAATAGCATTTATCAAACTTAAATCAGCAAACTTCAGATAGATTTCTTTTCCAATCTTGGCGGCATCGCATAAAATATAGCGATATGCGCTATTACCGGCAAATGCCGTCGTGATCGACGCCTCTTTTTCACTATTGGCAAAAAGTCCGTTCTCCGAAATCCCGTCGACGCCCAAAAAGGCTTTATCCGCCCTGTACTTTGAAATATGCTCGTTAGCGACGCTGCCATGTACCGCCTGGCGCTCATTGTCAAATTCGCCGCCGATGATATTTAGGGAAACAGCGCAATTTTGCAGCTCGTAAACCACAGGCAGCGAGTTGGTTATTACCTTTATTTTTTTATTTTTTATAAACTGGCAGAGCCGGAACACCGTACTGCCGCAATCCATAAAAATAACATCGCCATCGTGGATCTGTGCCGCCGCTAAGCGGCAAATTTTATCCTTTGCCGCAGAATTTTTGGCTGCCTTGTTTATAAAATCATGCGGTTTTTCAAGCGGGTTAACTTTGGTGGCGCCCCCGTGCGTGCGGTAGAGCATGCCGTCATTCGCTAACAGGTTCAGGTCGCGGCGGACGGTAATTTCTGAAATATCTAATTCTGCGGCTAACTCCTTAATGTCGACTGCTTCCTCAGCACTTAATTTATCGAGTATTTTCTTCTTTCTTTTTTGAAAGCTCATTTTATTCTTGTTAATTTGATCAAAAATAATCAAATCTAATCAATTTCAATCATTTTATAATGGATAAAATTAAAATACTTAAAACCGAGATATTGTCAGATAACTGGTACATCCTAAAAAAAATAACT
>Ga0134126_10007933_pt1 | contig 13326 bp, 14 predicted proteins | sample KB31752_FD_96881 | JGI IMG/M metagenome (GOLD analysis project Ga0134126, IMG submission 96881) | Terrestrial soil microbial communities with excess Nitrogen fertilizer from Kellogg Biological Station, Michigan, USA - KB3-175-2 | ecosystem: Environmental > Terrestrial > Soil > Unclassified ...
GATGACATCAACGACGCGATGGACGCGCTGCGGCATGACGCGATCGATGGTGCGGCGGTGATTGTTCCGTGAGTTTGTGAATGGCTGCCGAGTGCGATAGTGCCCGTTTACACTGCGACGGAGAGAGTGTTTCGACCGGACTGCGTGAAAACTCAGCGTAAAAACCTGACCTAAGTCGACCAGGTTTTGGCGCAACTGCGCTTCGATTAGGATAAAAGCAACGAACCGAAGAAAGTTTTTGGTTGCGATGAGACGGCTCGGGTCCGCGCGCTGAATTGCGGAGACCGCGAGCGAAAACCACCCCCTCGCCATTGGCGAGCCAAACAAGGAAGAGGATGATGGGCAAACTTGTACTGCTGCGGCACGGTGAGAGCGTTTGGAACAAAGAGAACCTGTTTACCGGATGGACAGACGTGGATCTGTCGGACAAAGGAAAGCTGGAGGCTCGCGACGCAGGCCGCCTGCTGATGGATGCAGGATTCGCGTTCGACGTGACGTACACGTCGGTGTTGCGGCGGGCAATTCGCACGCTGTGGATAGTACTGGATGAAATGGATCGCATGTGGGCTCCTGTGGTGCGGGACTGGCGGCTGAACGAGCGTCACTATGGAGCGCTGCAGGGACTGGACAAGGCGCAGACGGCGGAGAAATATGGTGAGGCGCAAATGAAGTTGTGGCGGCGGAGCTACGATGTTCCTCCTCCACCGCTCACTGACAAGGATCCACGCTATCCGGGGTTCGACCCGCGATACAAGAATTTGAGCAAGAGCCAACTGCCGCTGACGGAGTGTCTGAAGGACACGGTGGCGCGCGTGCTGCCGTGCTGGCATGAGATTATTGCGCCGCGCGTGAAGGCAGGCAACCAGGTGCTGATCACGGCGCACGGCAACAGTCTGCGGGCGCTGGTGAAGTACCTGGATGAAATCTCCGACAAGGAGATTGCGGGGCTGAATATTCCCACGGGGATTCCGCTGGTGTATGAGCTGGATGAAAAACTGAAGCCGATGAAGCATTACTATCTCGGCGATCCGGCGCGGGTAGAGCAGGCAATTTCTGCTGTCGCGAGCCAGGGCGCGGTCGCGAAATAAACGCTAATCCGGGCCTGAAGGCCCTTGTTGTGTTTGCCATTTTTCAGGGGGTTGAAACCCCCTGCTCCCTCCGTTGAGGACCGGGGCGGGCATGGTTTGAGGGCGTGCATAGTTGAAGGATTATACAGCGGGTGTTTTGCGGTAAGTGTCTTGGTTGCAGTGGAATGAGGGTTTAAACCTCATGTAAATCGAGCTTCTGCTGCTGAATTTCAGCAAAAAAAAAAACGAAAAACGGGTCGGTGTCAACTCCACGCGGCCCGGAAATTACGCTGCTTTGAGGAATGCGGTCGGAGAGGGCTATCTCTATTGTATCTGCTTCGGGATACTCGAAGCGCCAATCGTGCTGGCCACTCGGGGTGCTTGCCGTGCGGGGTGCTGGCGGCACGGGCATACTCTGGTCCGGTGTTGCTGGGCGGGGCTGCGCCGGATTTCTCAGGTGATGGTGGACAAGATGACGACCGTTCCGCGAGCGAAGATCGGCTCGAGGATGGGCCGGGTGGATGCGGCGGCGCAGGCGGTGCGGGAGGCCGTGGTCGATTTTTAGGGCTGTGAGGGGGGAGCCTGCTCCAGTTCCGACGAGTAATTCCCAGCCTTGCCGCGAAATGACTGCGTCAAGGCTGGGCATCGGCTAGTTCAGGCAAGCATCTTCAAGCCGTATTTCTGCACGACAGCCAACAACTTGAGCGCCATGCCGCTAGGCTTCTTGGCTCCCGTCTCCCATTTCTCTACCGTCGATTCGCTGGTATTCAAGTAGCGGGCGAAGACCGGTTGGCTGACGCGGAGACTCTCCCGAAGCGCCTTGATCTGATGCGGCTTGATCTGGGCCGGAGCGGCGAGACAGGATGCATCAAAACTGCGCATGGTGGTCTTGTCGATGGTACCGGCACGATACATTCCCGCAACCGTGCTATGAATGGCCTCGAACGCGTCGGTTTTATATTTACGATTCTTCTTCATGGCATATCTCCACCAGTTCTTTCAATTGCACTTCTCGGGCGATGCCGGCTTCTGATTTGCGGGCATAGAGAACCGCCAGTTCCCGGAAAGCTTCCAATTCATCGGCGCCAATATTGGCCCGATCCTGTTTGGCGAAAAGGTAGGCATAGACCCAATATCGGCCGCCCCTGGCGACGATGATGGAGCGGTACAAATTTTTGCTCAAGCGTTTTTTGAAGACGCCGCCGCCCAGATCGTCGGCCTGGCCAAGCATCACTTGCCGCATGGCGGCACATAGTTCGCTGTCCGGGATGTGCGTTTTTCTGGCGGCTTTGGCAAACCATGCGGTTTTGAAGACCCGCTCTGATTTGGCATGCTGATTCGCCATTCAGATACTGTAGCACCTGGTGCAACATCATTCAAGATGGAACATTATATCCAGGAGTGACTGCGAAATAGTTGGAACAAGTCGGCTGCGCGCGCCTGGAATGCCTAGATCGTTCCATCCCACCCTAGCTTCGCTAGGGTGGGCCACCCGGCCAATGTGTCGCGCATATATCAATCAATCCTGTTGGCTATAATGTTGGCGGCTGGGCACCCTGGAGACTTAAATCATGAACTTATCAATAGATGGATTTTACGCGGCATATTTGACAGGAAGCTCTGGTCAGGGCCTTGTTATGCTAATTTTTCGACACGGAACGATAGTGGGGATTGATGTGGCGGGTGCGAAGTACGATGGGACCTACACTGGTGCTGGTGGTGGTTTCGCGATAAAGCTAACCATATGGCTACCACCAAACGTATTGTTAGTCCAGGGGGTCAATACGGGGCCTCAAGGCGACAGTTCGCAACTAGACTTTCAACTACCTGCGGATTTTTTGTCGCAGCCCTTTATCCGCATAAATGCGAAACACGGGCCGGTGAATGCCAAACTAGTCAAGCTTAGGGAAATAAATGACTGACGGTCTGACGTTGCTAATAGCAATTTTCAGTGCGATAGCAACTGGATTTGCCGCTATCGCTACGTGGCGCGCGCCGACGGCCGCAGCGAAGCTTGCGGAATCACTTCGTCGTGACGCCGAGCGGTATGATGAGCGCCAAAGGCGGAAGCTAAGCGTGTTCGCAAGCTTGATGCAGGAACGGGCTCAAATCAATTCTGATAACGGCGTTCGGGCTCTCAATTTAATTGATTTTGTATTTAATGAATCGCGTGATGTGCGCGAGGCGTGGTCCGATCTGTATACGGCTCTTGGCATGAGTCCGTTCGTTCAGCATTTGGTCGAAGAGCATTTTCGGAAGTTGTTGGGTGCAATCGCAAAGGATGTCGGGCTCTCCGATGACCTGCACGACGATGATCTTGGTCGGGTTTACTACCCTAATGTTCAGGCTCAGGAACGACTGGTAAAAGATTTGCAGCGTCAACAACTATTAGCAAGCTTGCAGGGCCAAGCGGTGTCGAGCGCGGCTGCGACCGGCCCTGAGAACGCAGGATGGCCGCCGAGGCCGCAGTAGGGGAACCATTGCTCGTCCTGAGTCGCCATAGCGACTAGTCTGAGCTCCTGGCTACCAAGGATGGTTGGGGGTGGCGGCGGTGTCTAGATTGTAGTGATGGACGTGGGGCTCCATTTCGATGAGGAAGCTGGGGTCGAAGTCGTAGTAGCGGGCGCGGGTGTAATCCTGACCGGCGAAGCGCTGGATGGCGGCGTTGTCATCCCAAAATGACAGCATCTCGAAATGGGTGAGGTCGCCTTCTGTGCGGGACAGGCATCAGGCGCCGCGATTTCCGGGGATCGACTGATACTCGGGAAGGGCGATGGTGCGCATGAGGTGCAGATACTCCTGCGTTTTTGCAATGGGAACGACGCCGTGCCAGATGCGGGCGATCATGGTGTGCTCCTCCTGTGTGGACAAGTCTGATTGGATGGTAAGAGATTGACGGCGGGGGTGCGGGAGATGAGGTACCTCAGCGCCTGAAGGCGCGACGTGGATTTGCACCTGTTTCCCCGGACTGTCGGCGCGGCGACACGGGGTGTGCCGTTATCCGAGCGGGATGACAATTTTATTTCCGGGATGACAATTATTTTTTAACATTCGAACAAATCCCATGTCTCAGGAGCGAGACATGGGGCACCCAGGTTTGGCGTAGATTTGGATTTGATTCCTCGGACTGTCGCTGCCGGCGACGCGCTGGATGGTGGCGATGTTCTGATACACCGCGAACAACTCGCGATGGTGATACCGGCATCTATGCGGGAGAGGCCTTGGCGCTGCGATTGGCGTGCGTGGTGACACGAGAAGAAGAGGGCTATCCTACATGCAGTCGGTTGCTGTCCCGGCTCGGAGTGGAGGCCTATGCCGCTTATAGAAAAGTCCGAGGCAAACTTAGCTGCCTCGACCGGTTCCTCACGGTCGGTGGAGACGCCATCCAGTTCGTCGCGGGAAGGGCGGGCTACTTTGCAGCAGATGGTTGAGCGGTCGTTCGTGATCAAGGGTGAAGTGACAAGCACGGAGTGCCTCTACATTGAAGGCAGAATCGAAGGGATGATCCATCTGGCAGGTGGCCGGCTGACCGTGGGCAAGACGGGTGAGATCATGGCTGACATCGATGCGCGAGAGATCATTGTGCTGGGGAAAGTTCGTGGCGACTGCCGCGCGAGTGATCGGGTAGATATCCGCAACGGGGGTTCTCTGATGGGGAACGTGATCACGCCTCGAATTTCAATCGACGACGGTGCGTATTTCAAGGGTGGAGTCGAAATCCGGAAGCCTGGCGAGGTAAAGCAACCTGTCGTCGCGGTTGGGGAATCGGCCCCTGCTACATCCAGTGACAGGAGAGCCGAGGAAAGCAACTCGCAAGGGCGACCCCTGAAGCGAGAAGATGGATCCGACGAAGATGATGCATTGCCGAAATGGAAGTTGGAAGAACGGAAGTCGGCAGCTCGGAAGACTGTAGAAACCCACTGAAGGAATGTCGTCCGACATTCTCGCTGGCCGCCTAAGAGCGGTCGTTCCTATCACACAAGAACTGATCTTCGACTTGCCGATGCGGCAGGCTCGCTCAGGCATGGCTATCATCCTGGGACTGCGGTTGGAAAAGGGGGAAGCGAAGGTCGCAGGCTATGATCTGGATGTGGCGACGAAGACATCTACTCCCCTGAAGGCGCGGCGTGGGAAGGCGCGGCTGCGAAGCTGGCTGCGATGGATTGCGCTGGGGATCGCCGCGCTGTGGTTGCTGGCGGCGTTGGCGCTGGTGGGACTGCGGTGGATTGATCCTCCGACGACGGCGGTGCAGGCGGAGCGGCGGATGCAGGCCTGGTTCCAGCCCGGGGTGCACGGCAAGCCGTATCGCGAGCGCTATGAGTTTGTTCCGCTGAGAGAGATTTCGCCGAACCTGCAACATGCGGTGGTGTCCGCGGAGGACGCGCGGTTTTATCTTCATCATGGATTCGACTGGCACCAGGTGCAGATCGATGCGGCTGGAGATTTGGAAGGCGGGCAGGTGCGCGGAGCTTCGACGATTACGCAGCAGTTGGTGAAGAATTTATTTTTCGGGACGGGGCGATCGATATTGCGAAAAGGCGCGGAGGCGTCGCTGGTTCCGGTGGCGGAGCTGGTGCTGGGGAAGCGGCGAATTCTGGAGCTGTATTTGAACGAGGTGGAGTGGGGGCCGGGCGTGTATGGCGCGGAGGCGGCGTGCCGGTACCACTATGGGGTGAGCGCGCGGAATATTGGGCGGGACCAGGCGGCGCGGTTGGCGGCGATATTGCCAGCTCCGCGAAAGCGACGGCCGCAGCGGATGAATCGCTATAGCGAGATTATTCTGGGGCGTATGGGGCAGGTGGGCTGGTAAGGTCCGCGAGCGATTCAAGCCATTCTCATTCGTGCTGCGGTGCGGACTTCGATCTATCCCACCCTTCGAAAAAACGTGAAGGATGGGGCACCCCTCGGCACTTAGATAGCTGTCAAGATTCGGTAGCGGGGAAGCCGGCGCCGTTGAGTAGAATTATGGGCGCTTCCCATAGGCATTCGAGTGGTGTATAACTCTGCTTGCATAGTCATTCGAGGGGAGAGACGCGGACATGGTTTTGAAAAGGCCGCTTGAAAACGGGGAAATCCTACAAGGGACGCTGGACCTGCTGATTCTGCGGACGCTGGTGATGGGGCCGGCGCACGGGCACACGATTGCGCAGGTGATCGAGCACACATCGGAAAATGCGCTGGAGGTGGAGCAGGGCTCGCTGTATCCGGCGTTGCATCGGCTGGAAGATCGCGGGTGGCTGGCTTCGGAGTGGGGAGTGAGCGAGAACAATCGCAAAGCAAAGTTTTACAAGCTGACAGCCAAAGGGCGAAGGGAACTGAGCGCTGCGACCGGCCGCTGGCACAGGATGACGCGCGCGATCGGGCTGATTCTTGGGGACTCGATCGAGTCGACAGGGAAGTAGCGACGAGGAAGTAGCGGCGGGGGAGTGATGCAGATGAGCCTACGACGGATTATGCAGCGGTTGAAGAAGGACGAGGAGTTGGCCGAGGAGATTGAATCGCACCTGGCGCATGAAGAGGACGCGAATGCTGCACGAGGACTTGGCGCGGATGAAGCGCGGCGGCGGGCTCGAGTGCGGTTCGGCAATGCTCGCGCGACACGTGAGCGGGTGTGGTTGGATCGTTCGTTTCCGTGGATTGAAAATCTGTGGCGAGATTTGCGGTTCGCATGGCGCTCGCTGAGAAAAACGCCGGCGTTCGCTGTCATCGCAATTCTTGTGATTGCGGTCGGCATTGGCGTAAACACTGCGGTGTTCTCCGTGATCAATACAGTTTTGCTGAAGCCGCTGACCTATCCTGACCCGCAGGCGCTGGTGGAACTGGTGAACGTCACTCCGCAGGGAAATTTCGGGGGCGCAAGCATTCCGAAGTTCAATACATGGCTGCAGCAGAAAAAAATCTTCCAGCAGGTGGCGGCGTACGATTTCGGCGGGGCTGGAATGAATTTAACGGGCGGCGACCAACCGCAGCAGGTGCAGGGGATCCATGTTTCGGCGGGCTACTTTGCGCTGTTTGGCGCTCCAGTGGCGGCGGGGCGGACATTCACCCAAGAGGAAGACAGCCCGCATGGCGGCAATGTTGTGGTGCTGAGTTACGGACTATGGAAGAGCCGCTTCGGTGGCAATCCAAAGATTGTAGGTTCGAACATTCAGGTGGACGGCCAGCCATATTTGGTGGTGGGCGTGATTGGGCGTGGTTTTGTGACGGACACGCCCGCAGATTTGTGGGTGCCCTATCAATTCGATCTGGCGTCGCAGGATATGGCGAACTACTTTACCGTTGCGGCGCGACTGAAGCCGGGTGTCACGATTTCGCAGGCGAATGCCCAACTTCGTTTGGCCGCGGATCAATATCGGCGCATGTATGGTGCGGACTCTCTGCCCCCGCAAGGAGGTTTTGCCGTCCAGTCGCTGCAGGAATCGATGATAGGAGATACACGCTTTTCATTGTTGGTGTTGCTGGGGGCGGTAGGCTTTGTGCTGCTGATCGCGTGCGCCAATGTCGCAAATCTGCTGCTGGCGCGGGCTGCGGCGAGGAAACGCGAACTGGCGACGCGCGCGGCGCTGGGTGCTGGACGGCGGCAGATTGTTCGGCAGTTGCTGACAGAAAGCCTGACATTGTCGTTGTGCGGTGGCGTGCTGGGACTGCTGCTGGGGTACGTCGGAGTGCGCCTGCTGCTGCGGATAAATCCAGGAGATATTCCTCGCCTGGGCGAGAACGGTTCGGCGGTGACGCTCGACGTGCACGTACTGTTGTTCACGCTGGGAATTTCTATTCTGACCGGAATACTGTTTGGTCTGGCGCCTGCCATCAGCGCTTCGCGTCCGAATCTGGCCATGGTGCTGAATGAGAATTCCAGCCGCTCCGGGCTTGGGTTTCGCAGCGGTAAGCTTCGGTCTATTTTAGTTATTTTCGAGATGGCTCTGACGCTGGTTCTGCTGATCGGCGCGGCGCTGCTGATTCGAACATTCTTCAAGCTGCAGGCGGTTGATCCGGGTTTTACCACGAAGAACATACTCACCATGGCGATGTCGGTAGACGGCGATCGCTTTCAGAAGACGGCACCAGTGGCACAGATCATCCGCGATGGCAGGGATCGTGTGATGGCGGTGCCGGGCGTGGTCGATGTTGGCGTGACCAACTGCCTGCCGATGTTAGGGGGCTTTGGCATGACCTTCGATGTTGTGGGCCGGCCACATGCAAATTCTCCTTTCACTGGCGGCGCAGGGTTCCACTCCACATCCTGGAGCTATTTTGAGACATTCAAAATTCCGTTGATTCGCGGGCGATTGTTTACGCGACAGGACGACGGTTCCGCTCCGGGAGTTGCCATCATCAACGAGGCAATGGCCAAACAGTATTGGCCGAAGGGTGACCCGCTCACGGATCGCATCCAGATTGGAGTGGGCGCGGGGCCGGCGTTTGCCGAACCGCCGCGACAGATCATCGGCATCGTCGGCGACACGCATGATGGGGGGCCGAATCGCGATCCGGAACCGATTATGTATATTCCGCTGGCGCAGATGCCGGATCTGGAGACTGCGCTGAACTCACGGGTTGCGCCGTTGTGGTGGGTTGTCCGCACGCGGGTAGATCCCTACGCGCTGCGTGTTCCGATTACTGCCGCACTGCAACAAGCCAGCGGCGGATTGCCGGTAGCTCACATTCGCAGCATGGAAGAGATTGAAGCGCGCAGCATCGCAAGCCAGCGATTCAATATGATTTTGCTGATTATCTTCGGATCGGCTGGACTACTGATGGCTATGATCGGCGTCTATGGAGTTATGTCCTACTCTGTGCAGCAACGAACACAGGAATTGGGCGTGCGCATGGCGCTGGGCGCTCAGACCTGGAAGCTGCGGAATTTGGTGATCGGTCAGGGCATGATGCTTTCCGGCCTGGGAGTTGTGCTGGGGATTGGGGGAGCGTTCGCGGTGACGCGTTTCCTAGCAAGTTTCTTGTTTGGAGTGAAAACATGGGACCCTGTCGCGTTCATTGCGGCTCCGCTGATTCTTTGCCTGGTGGCACTTTTCGCTGTGTGGATACCGGCGAGGCGAGCGACGCGCGTGGATCCGATGACCGCATTGCGGATCGAATAGAGTCGATGCGCGCGGACGCCGGCGGATTTCGCGGGACGTGTACAGGGCCGGATGCGCGCAACGCGGCTACTGGTTGTAGTTGGCGAAGACGCGGATCACTTTGCCGGCGGGATTGAATTGCATGACCTCCGCAGTTTTGCCATTGCGAACATTGTTGCCGTAGTAGGCGACGATGGTTTCGACACCCCAGAGGACATCGGACAATTCGAAGCGAAGATCTGGGTAGGCTTTCAGGCCGCGCTGGAAGTAGTCGCGCAGGGCGGATTTTCCCTGGACCATGCCGGTACCGTTGTTGAGCAGCTTGAGAGCGATCGACGAGATTAAGACGACATCGTCTGCATAATGCGCGAGGATGCGATCAAGGTCGCGGCTGTTCCATGAGTCGGCCCACTCCTGGGCGAACGCATGGGCGAAGGCGGGTTGGATGGGAAACGAGAAGATTTCCATCTACATATTATTGACCGTCCTTCGCAGTCGGAGGTATGAGGAGAGCAAATACTCTGTTGGGCGGGAACTTTTCTTCACGAGATGGCGTACTGGGGTGCATGGGCGCGGGGCGGATGCAATGAACGCCTGATTCCATCAGGGAGGCATGGCGATGCGTATTTTTCCGGATCGGCTTCGGCAGGTTTTGCGGAGGTTGGTGCGCGCTCCGCTGTTTACGATTCTTACGTTGATCACGCTTGCCGTGGGGATCGGCGCCACGACGCTGATCTTCAGCGTGGTAGATGGAGTACTGCTGAAGCCGCTTCCATATCGGGCGCCGGAGCAATTGATCGGAGTGTGGTTTCGTTCGCGAGCGATCAATATCAAAGACCTGAACATGGCGGCGTTCCTGTATTTCCCAATCCGAGAGCAGAATAAAACGCTTGAAGACATCGGCGTGTATCAAAGCGATTCGCTCAGCGTGACGGGAACGGGCGAGCCAGAGGATGTGCCGGGGCTGAACGTGAGCGATGGAGTGTTGCCGATTCTGGGCGTGAGGCCGGCGCTGGGCCGGCTTTTTGGGCGGCAGGATGACAAGGCCGGTGCCCCGGAAACGGCAATGCTCTCGTACGCTTACTGGCAGAAGAAATTCGGAGGGTCGAGGACTGTCGTCGGACAGTCGATTACGTTAGACGGCAAGCCAAGGGAGATTATTGGCGTGCTGCCGAGAGGATTTCACTTCCTGAACCTGGAAGATGCGGCGCTGGTGCTGCCCATGCAGTTGGATCGCAGCGACACAAAGCTGGGAAACTTCAACTTTGAGGGACTGGCTCGGCTGAAGCCGGGAGTCACGATGGAACAGGCGAGCGCGGATTTGCAGCGCCTGATTCCGGTTGCGATACGGAGCTTTCCGCCTCCGCAGGGTTACAGTGAAAAGCTGTTTGAAGCGGCTGATTTCAGGACGAATCTTCGTCCGCTGAAACAGGATGTCGTGGGCGATGTGGGGAACGTGCTGTGGGTGCTGATGGGTTCAATCGGGCTGGTGCTCTTGATTGCTTGCGCGAATGTCGCGAACCTGATGCTGGTGCGCGTGGAGGGCCGGCGGCAAGAGCTGGCGATCGTTTCGGCGCTGGGTGCGGGATGGGGGAGAATTGCGGGTGATTTGCTGTTTGAGAGTGTGATGCTCACGCTGATTGGAAGCGCGCTGGGACTTGGGTTGGCATTCGCAGGGCTGAAGGTTCTGGTAGCTATGGCTCCAGATTTGCCGCGCATCCATGAAATTGGCATCAATCTGCCCGTGCTTCTGTTCGCCCTGGCATTGGCGATATTGACGGGTGTGCTGATTGGACTGGTTCCGGTTTTCAAGTTTGGGGGAAGGCAACTGAACAGCGGATTGCGTGAAGGCGGGCGGGCGCTGAGCCAGAGCCGGGAACGGCATCGCGCGCGGAACACGCTGGTGATTGTGCAAGTGGCGCTGGCGCTGGTGCTGCTGATTTGTTCCGGGCTGATGATCCAGACGTTTCGGGCTCTCGAACATGTGAACCCGGGGTTCACCGATCCCAACGCACTGCAGACATTTCGGATGTTTGTGCCGGAGACGCAGATTCCGGATAAGGACCGCGACAAACTGATCCATATGGATCAGGACATGATGAACAAGGTGGCGGCATTGCCGGGTGTGCAGTCGGTGGCCCTAACCGGGGGTGTGCCGCTGACGGGATATAGCTCCAACGATCTGATTTACGCGGCTGATCGCAGCTATCGGGAGGGAGAAATTCCTCCAATACGGCGATTCATTTGGATCTCGCCTGGGCTGTTCAAGACCATGGGAACTCCTCTGCTTGCGGGGCGCGATTTTTCGTGGCAAGACAATTACGGCAAGCTGCCGGTGGCCATTGTTTCGGAGAACTTTGCGCGCGAGTACTGGGGCAGTGCGCAGAAGGCGCTGGGCAAGCGGATCCGAACGGGATCAACGGACGACTGGCGAGAGATTGTGGGGGTGGTTGCCAATGTGCATAGCGACGGGGTCGATAAGACGGCACCCACCACCGTGTATTGGCCACTGATGATGAACAATTTTGAAACCCAGAAGGAGCGGGTGGAGCGCGGGGCGTCGTTTGTGATTCGGACGAAGCAGGCGGGTTCGCAGGCGTTCATGCATGAGGTCCAGCGCGTCATCTGGTCGGACGATGCGAGCCTGCCGCTCTCCGACGCGAATACGGTGGGGTACTATTACGCGAAGTCCATGGCGCGAACCTCGTTCACGCTGGTGATGCTGGCGGTTGCGGGATCGATGGCGCTGCTGCTGGGCGTGATGGGAATTTACGGCGTGATTTCCTACTCGGTGACGCAGCGGATTCGGGAGATTGGAATACGGATCGCGCTAGGCGCGCAGCGGGGACAGATATTAGGGATGTTTGTGCGCGACGGACTTCGATTAACCAGCATTGGGATTGCGTGCGGGCTGGTAGTGGCATTTGCCGCGATGCGCCTGATGCAGTCCCTGCTGTTCGGGGTGAGTCCGTTCGATCCGCTGACCTATGCGGTCATCACGCTTGGGATCTTTTGCACGGCGTGCTTGGCTTGCTGGCTGCCTTCGCGCCGGGCCGCAGCTGTCGATCCGATGAATGCGCTTCGGGCGGAGTGAAGCGAGAGTTCGGAGCGGACCTCACTGTCGTATTGTTCGTTAGCCGGGCAGGGGCCCACTCCAGATGACCCGACTACTGCACGGTTGCATTGTAGGCCTGTTCCCACATATTCCCCGCGGAGTTGAAGGCGAGAACGGCGAAGCGGTGGGTGCCTGCGGCCAAGGTGAGGGATGTGTTCAGTGCAGTGCTGCCGGTTTCGCTGTACTTTTTCGCGCCGTCGATCCAGACTTCCATTCGCTGGAGGGCGCCTGTGACGTTGGCTGCGGCCTGGATAGCGACTGGCGAGGAGACCGTCGCGCCACTGGCGGGCTGGCAGATATTGACGCCGGACGAAGTTGGCGCCGAGCATGCGCCGCTGGTCCCTCCGGCCGAGGCGGATACCGTGACGTTCTCGGCGCTCTCAAACTTTCCAGCGCTATCGACCGCCAGCACGGCAATGCGATGCGTGCCTGACGCGAGCGGCAGGGAGGTATTGACGCTGCTGCCGGCGATCTGATATTGCTTCACCCCATCGATATAAATTTCCGTCATCGTGACCGTGCCAGAGTCGGTGTCTTGGGCCACGATGTTGACCGGCGAGGTGACGGTCGCATTATTTGCCGGCGAGCAGATTGTAACCGTGCGGTTCGCGCCGCTGCCCGCGCAGCCCCCTCCCGAGCCTCCGCTGCCCGAGGACACCGTTATGTTCACCGTACTCGGAAACGTTCCAGCGCTATCGTGCGCTTGCACGGTGATGCGATGCGTGCCAGCGGCGAGCGGCAGAGAAGTATTCACGCTGCCGCCGGAGACCTGATATTGCTTCACCCGATCTATATAAATTTGCGTCTGCGTGATCGTCCTCGAGTCGGTTGCTTGTGCAACGATGTTGACCGGCGAGGTGACGGTTGCATTGTTTGCCGGCGAGCAGATTGTAACCGTGCGGTTCGCCGTGCTCCCCGCACAGGTCCCTCCGGTCGAGCCGGTTAACTGGAAGTTGAGCGTGGCGGTCGCGCCCTGGGCGATCTGGGTTGTCGCAGTGGCAGTCGTCATTCCGGTCGCCGAAGCAGTCACGGTATAGCTGCCCACCGAGATCGAGGGCGGCGTGTA
>Ga0134126_10007934_pt1 | contig 13325 bp, 11 predicted proteins | sample KB31752_FD_96881 | JGI IMG/M metagenome (GOLD analysis project Ga0134126, IMG submission 96881) | Terrestrial soil microbial communities with excess Nitrogen fertilizer from Kellogg Biological Station, Michigan, USA - KB3-175-2 | ecosystem: Environmental > Terrestrial > Soil > Unclassified ...
CCAGCTGAAGCCGCGCGCGGTGAGGCGCGCCGCTTGCGGCGGGTCGCGGCGCAGGTGTTCGGCGACCAGCTCCATCCAGTCCGGCGCGAGCATCGCCGCCAGCGGCGCGCTGGCGATCCACGGCCCCCGCGCCCGCGCCAGCGCCTCGCCGAGCCCATCGTAGAGGTCCGCGCCGCAGTCCTCGGCGACCTCCGCCGCCGCGCCACGCGCGCCGACCACCGCCACCTCGCGCACCAGCCCCTCCGCCGCCGCCGGCACCAGCGCCGTCAGCAAGCGCGCGAGCGCCTTGGCGTCATCGGAAGCGGTGAGAATCACAGAGATCACGCGGCCGCCTTGCGCCCCCTCCACCACCCGGCTGCGCCGGGCGGTCCCCCTCCCCCGCACTCTTCGGTGCGGGGGAGGAGCGAAGATGCGCGACCTCGCTCCTCCACCGTCGCGAAGACGACGGGGGAGGTGGATCGGCGCGCTACCAGCGCGACGAGACGGAGGGGGCGCAAGGCCGCGTCAACGGCGCCGAGCCGTCTCACGCCTTCTCCGCCAGGTGGTCGCGGTAGGCGTCGCGCAGCACCTTCTTGTCGATCTTGCCGGTGGCGGTCAGCGGCACTGCGGCGAAGATCACGTCGTCGGGCAGCCACCATTTGGCGACCTTCGGCTCCAGGTGCTGCAGCACCGCCTCGCGGGTGACGGCTGCGCCCTCGTGCGGCTCGATCACCAAGAGCGGCCGCTCCTCCCACTTGGGATGCGGCACGCCGATTACCGCGGCCACCTTCACGCCCGGGCAAGCGACGGCGATGTTCTCCAGGTCGATCGACGAGATCCACTCGCCGCCGGACTTGATCACGTCCTTGGCGCGGTCGGTGATGCGCATGAAGCCGTCGGCGTCGAGCGTGGCGATATCGCCGGTGTCGAACCAACCATCTTCCGCCGCGGCGTCGAGCGCCTGGCGATAGTAGCGCTGCACCACCCAGGGCCCGCGCACCTGCAGGCCGCCGCTGGTCTCGCCGTCGCGCGGGACCTCGTTCCCGTCGTCGTCGACGCAGCGCAGCTCGATGCCGAACTGCAGGCGCCCCTGCCGCGTCCAGATCATCTCCTGCGCATACTCCTCGCCGTGCGCCAGCAGCGCGGGCGTCGGCGTTGCGACCACGCCCAGCGGGCAGGTCTCGGTCATGCCCCAGATCTGCAGCACGTCGACGCCGTAGCGGCGCTTGAAGGTCTCGGCCATCGCGCGCGGCACCGCCGAGCCGCCGATCACCACCCGCTTCAGCGTCGCCGGCCGCCTGCCGTGCTGGTCCAGCCAGGCGAGGTACATCGTCCAGATGGTCGGCACGCCGCCCGAGAAGGTGACGCCCTCGGCCTCGATCAACTCGTGCAGCGACGGGCCATCCATCTTGTCGCCCGGCATCACCAGCTTCGAGCCGCAGATCGGCGCACAGTACGGCAGGCCCCAGGCGGTGGCGTGGTAGAGCGACGAGCAGGGCATCACCACGTCGAACGCCGTGAAGCCGAACGCGCTCGCCAGGCCCGACCCCATCGCGTGCAGCACGATGGCGCGGTGCGAGTAGAGCACGCCCTTCGGATCGCCCGTGGTGCCGGAGGTGTAGCAGAGCACCGCCGCGGCGTTCTCGTCGAAGCTCGGCCAATCCAGCCCCGGCGCCTCGGCCGCCAGCAGCGTCTCGTAGCAGAGCGCATCGAGCGACCCGGCCGCGTGCGCCGCCTCGTCCGCGAGCATGACATAGGCTTCGACCGTCTCCAGTTGGGGCGCGAGGCGCTCCACCAGCGGCAGCAGGTTCTTCTCGAAGAGCAGCACCCGGCTTTCGGCGTGGTTGATCGTGTAGACGATCTGCTCGTCGAAGAGCCGCGGGTTGGCCGTGTGCAGCACCGCGCCGATGCCCGGGACCGCGAAGAACAGCTCCAGGTGCCGGTGCGTGTTCCAGGCGATCGAGGTGACCCGGTCGCCCTCGCCGACGCCCAGCGCGCGCAGCGCCTTGGCCGCCTGCTCGGAGCGCCGGGCCAGCCCCGCATAGTCGTAGCGGACGATCGGCCCCTCGATCTGCCGCGAGACGATCTCCCGCGTTCCGTGCGCCGTGGCGGCGTATCGAAGGACCTGCGACACCAGCAGCGGCGTCGCCTGCATCAAGCCGGGCAACATGGACGTAACTCCCTAGGTTACGGGCATTCATAGCGCGGGCGGCTGGCCTGGGAACAGCGACGCGCCAGCGCGCACCAGCGACCTGTGACCTCAGCGCCGGGCCACGAGGAAGAGCCGCGGGAACGCCAGCAGCACCTTCGCGTCCGCGCGCGGCGGATAGGCTGCGGCGATGCGCGCGGCGTAATCGGCGACGAAGGCCGGCCGCTCGTCCGGCGCCAGCGCGTCGAGGAAGGGCCGCAGGCCGGTCGAGCGCACGAACTCGACGATCGCGGCCGCGTCGGCCAGCGGGTGCTGGTAGGCGGTGCGCCAGATGTCGAAGCGCGCCGAGAGCGGGGCGAGCGCGTCGTAGTAGGCGCTGGCTGGCGGCAGGGCGGCGCGGGACGCGTGCGCGAGCCGCGCCGCCCACGGCCCCTCGTCCGCCACGTCGACCATCAGCCGATGCGTCGCCTCGGCGCGGTTGTCCGGCATCTGCACCGCCAGCACGGCGCCGGGTTTAAGCGCCGCCAGCACCCGCGGCAGCTGCGCGAAGTGGTCGGGGACCCATTGATAGGTCGCGTTGGCGAAGACCAGGTCGACGTCGGCGTCCGGCAGCCACGTCGCCGCGTCGGCGCTCTCGAACCGGGCGGACGGCAGCCGCCGGCGAGCCTCCTCCAGCATGGCCGGCGAATTGTCGATGCCGAGCACGTCGGCGTCCGGGTAGCGCCGGACGAGCAGTTCGGTGGAATTGCCCGGCCCGCAGCCCACGTCGACGACGCGCCGCGCGCGGTCCGGCGGCACGCGCGCCAGCAGATCGGCGGCGGCGCGTGTGCGCTCATCCTCGAACTTCAGGTAGGTCGCCGGCGACCAGTCGGACCGGGTGTTCATGCCACCGACCTCGTCTCGGCCAGCATGGCCTCGCCAGCTGGCGTCAGCTCGACGCGTGCAGGCCCGTCCTTCGGCGCGCGACGGACGACGAGGCCGAGGTCGACGGCGTCCTCCCAGATCGGCAGCCGGGGGCACGAGGTCCGCCAGACCTCCATCACCTCGCCGTAGGGACGCGGCTCGTCCGCGAGCCAGGCCAGGAAATCCAGGATGAGCGGGTGGGTGGAACGCTGCAGCACGGAGCGCTGCGATCCCGCGGCGCGGGCAGTCTTCATTGGGCCGTCTCCTCGCGCCGGCTGGAGGGGCGCACAGGGCCCCAACGCGTCGCGTGCCTGCGATATTCGCCCAAGCCCGGCTTTTGGCAAGCGGCCGGGAAGGCACGTTTGGCCCGGCCGGTGCATTGTTCTTGTTTTGTTCCGATCCTCGCGCTAGGTTCGCGCCATGCCCATGGTTCCGCACAACGGGCCGCCGGCGCCGCGGGGGCGCGGCGCGCAGTCGAACGCGAGCGGGCGCTACGAGAGCCAGGTCCGCGAGTCGTTCGACGACGGCTGGACCGAGCTGGACGCGGCGCCCGAGCAGTTGCGCACGGAGGTCACGCCTGAGCGCTCCAAGACGATCATCGCGCGCAACGACAGCCCCGACGTCGGCTTCGACCGCTCGATCAACCCCTACCGCGGCTGCGAGCACGGCTGCATCTACTGCTACGCACGGCCGAGCCACGCCTATGTCGGCCTCTCGCCGGGCCTGGATTTCGAGAGCCGCATCTTCTTCAAGCCGGAGGCCGGGCGCCTCTTGGCGCGCGAGCTCTCCAAGCCGCGCTATCAGGTCGGCCCGATCCACATCGGCGGCAACACCGACCCCTACCAGCCGCAGGAGCGGCGCCTGCGGGTCACCCGCGCGGTGCTGGAGACGCTGGAGCGCTTCTCCCACCCGTTCTCGATCATCACCAAGTCGGCGCTGATCGGGCGCGACCTCGACGTCATCGGACCAATGGGCCGGGCGCAGCTCGCGCGCGCCGCCGTCTCGGTGACCACGCTCGACCGGTCTCTGGCCCGCGCCATGGAGCCGCGCGCGGCGACGCCGGAGAAGCGCATCGGCGCGATCCGCGGCCTCGCCGCGGCCGGCTGCCCGACGACGGTGATGTTCGCGCCGGTGATCCCCGGCCTCAACGACCACGAGCTGGAGGCGGTGCTGGAGCGCGCCGCCGAGGCCGGCGCCCGCAACGCCGGGTACGTGGTGCTGCGCCTGCCCTGGGAGATCAAGGACCTGTTCCGCGAGTGGCTGGAGGCGGCCCGCCCCGACCGCGCGTCGCGGGTGATGAGCCTCGTGCGCCAGATGCGGCACGGCAACGACTACGACGTGCGCTGGGGCGAGCGGATGAAAGGGGACGGTCCGATCGCCGAGCTGATCGGCCAGCGCTTCGCCGCGGCCAAGCGGCGGTTCGGCCTCGACGCCGTCCGCGCCCCGCTGGACCTGACCCAGTTCCACGTCCCCGCCGAGCCGACCAACCAGCTGGACCTGTTCGCCTGAGCCGCGCGGCGCCGAGAATCCCCCACCTTGCCTCCAGGGCCGAAATCAGCCCTAAGCTCCGCTCGGACGTCGGGCATGGTCAAGGAGCCGAGGTGGCGGGGTTTGCGGCTGCGGACGCGGCGTTCACCGGTTTTCGCGTGGTGTGGGAGCGGCCCTGGGCCGTGGCGATCTGGGCCGGCGTGCGGTTCGTGGTGTCGCTGGTGGTAAACCTCTTCATCGCCTACACGGCCGGCCCGGCGACGGCCCAATTGGCGCAGGTCAGCCTGAGTTCGCCGGCCGACGTCGAGAAGGTGGCGAACCTGCTCCAGGACACCGCGCCCACCCAGGCTGCGGCGTTCTTCGTCGGACTGGTGCTGACAGCCGTCCTCTACGCCGCGATGAACCGCGCCGTGCTGCGCCCCGGCGAAAGCCGCTTCGGCTACCTGCGGCTGGCCTCGGACGAGCTGCGCCAGCTCGGCCTCTTCGTCCTTTTGCTGCTGCTCCTGCTGGGCTTCGAGATCGCGGTGCTGTTGGTGGCGGCTGTCATCGTGGCGGTGCTGACCGTCGCGCTCGGCAGCGCCGCCGCGGTCGGCGCCAGCATCGCCTCGGCGATCCTGATCCCGGTGTCGATCGGCATCTTCCTCTTCTTCGGCGTGCGGCTCTCGCTCGCCTCGCCGCTCACCTTCGCGAGCGGCCGCATCAACGTCTTCGGCTCGTGGGCGATGACGCGCGGGCGCTTCTGGTCGCTGTTCGGGACCTACCTGATCGCCTTCGCGCTCGGCTTCGTCGTCCTGCTGCTGACCAAGGCGATCGAGGTGCTGGCGGTGGCGATCCTTGGCGGCGGCGGCCCACAGGCGGTCACTGCGGCGATCGCCTTCACGCCGAACTCCGTCGCCGAGATCCTCGCGCCGTCGGGGCTCGCGTACATGGTCGTGGTTTCGATCGGCTCCGCGCTGGCCGCGCCGATCACCATGTGCCCGCCGGCCACCATCTACCAGTCGCTCACCGCCGCCGCCCCCGCCGCGGCCCGGCGCGCGTTCGACTAGCGGCCGGCGGCTACCTCAGCCTTCAAACTCTCCGAGCCACCGAAAACGTCCTTCTCCCTCCAGGGAGAAGGATCACCAGCTGACCCTCGAAATCCGTCCCGACCTGCGCCGGCATGGCGCTTGCTGCTGGATCACCGCGTTAAGACTTTGGTAACGTTTTGGCGGAGGTGCGGCATGGATCGGAACGCGCAGATCTGGTGGGGGGCGATCACCTCGGAGCGCCAGGCGCGCGAGATCATCACGTGGGCGGCCTGGTCGCTGATCGTGATCGGCGCGGCGCCCGTGGGTTCGCTGGCGGTGTCGGCGTTCCGCGGCGAGATCACCCTGGCCGCGCCGTTCTGGCAGAACCTCGGCGACAACTGGTACGTCATCGGCCAGGGGCTGTTCGTGACCGTCGTGGTCGCCGAGGCCGTGCTGCTGCTGAGGACCCGCTCGTGGGTCGCCGCGCTGATGCTGTTCATGTGTTGCGCGTTTGTCGGCGCGCTGGTGCTGGCGACCATCTTGCGGGTCGGATCCAGCGTGGTGCTGACCCCTGCGGCGATCGGCCAGGACCTGGTGCTGATGGCCTGCCTGATGTTCTTCAGCCATCTCGTCTGGCGCGCCATGGACGCCGCCCAGGCGCTGCGCCGCCTGCAGCTGGTCGAGCACTTCTCCTAGGTCACACCTCGCACCACATCCGCACGAGGTTGTGGTAGACCCCGACCAGCGAAACGGCGGCGGCGTGGGTGTCGCCGAGGTCGGCCCTGGCGGTGGCGATGGCGCGGTCGAGCTCGTGGAGCAGGTCCCGCCTGCCCGCCTCCGCCACCATCGACTGCACCCAGAAGAAGGCCGCCCAGCGCTCGCCGCGGACCACCGGCTCGACGCGATGGACGGTGGTCGCCGGGTAAAGGATCGCATCGCCGGCCGGCAGCTTGACCCGCGCCGGCGCCAGGCCGCCGCCCTCGATCACAAGTTCGCCGCCGTCGTATTCCGGCGGATCGGCGAGGAACACCGTGCAGGAGAGGTCGGTGCGATAGCGCGCGCCGGCGACCGGCGAGACGCGCACGGCGTTGTCGATATGGTCGCCGAAGCCCATGCCGGCGCCGTAGCGGTTGAAGAGCGGCGGGAACACCTTCAGCGGCAGCGCGGCGGACATGAAGTCCGCGTTGGCGGCGAGCGCGGCCAGGATCAGCTCGCCCAGCGCAGCCGCTTCCGGCGCGTGCTCGGGGAGCTGCAGATTGTGCTTGGCGAGGCTGGACTGCGCGCCGGCGGTGGCGCGTCCATCAGCCCAGGCGGCGCCGGCCAGCGTCTCGCGGCAGTGGGCGACCTGTTCGGCGCTCAGCAGGTTGGGGATGCGCAGCAGCATGCGGATCAGGCCGCCCGCGGCCGGGCCAGCGCGGCGATCCGCGGCTCAGGATGCCGCGACAACGCCTCGGCCATCGACGCACGCGCATCGGCCGGCGCGCCCGCCAGCGCCTGCTCGAACCAGCCGACGGCGCCCGCCACGTCGCCGCCCGCCGCCAGCAGCGTCGCGTGATTGTACTGGGCGCGGAAGTAGCCGGCCTCGGCCGAGCGCCGGTACCAGATGCGGGCGGCGGCCGGATCGCGGGCGACGCCCCAGCCCTCCTCGCAAGCGCGCGCCAGCAGGTTCATCGCCCGCGCATGGCCCTGCGCCGCCGCCCTGGCGTACCAGGCGCAGGCCTCCGCCTGGTCCTGCGGCAGGCCGCGGCCGTCGAACAGCAGGTTCGCGTAGTTGTACTGGCCCCAGTCCAGCCCCGCGTCAGCGGCGCGCCGGTACCAGGCGCCAGCGGCCGGCAGATCGACCGGGCCGCCCCAGCCGTTCTCCAGGCAACGGCCGACCATGTTCATCGCCTCGGGCAGGCCTTGCGCGGCCGCCCGCTCGAACCAGCCCCGCGCCGCGGCCGGATCGGGCTGCGCGCCGTCCAGCCGCAGCTGGCCAAGCCGCAGCTGCGCTTCGGCGAGGCCGTAGCGCGCCGCGCTCTCGATCCACGCGGCCGGCTCGGCCGACAGCGCCTGGGCGAGCTCGCCCTCGCGCATCTCGCCCAGCTGGCACATGCGCCGGTAGTGGGCCTCCGCCTCGGCCGCGGCGGTCGAGCGGCCCGCCATCAGAAGCTTGCCCTGAGCGCCACCTTCACCGTGCGCCCCGGGGCCGGGACCGCATGGTTCTCGGCGGCCGAGGTGAAGTAGACGCCGCCGTAGTAGAGCTCGTTGGTGAGGTTGATCACGTTGAGCTGCGCCGTAAGCCGCGGGGTGATGCGGTACGCGGTCATTGCGTTCCACACTGTCGCGGCCGGCACGCTGGCGGTGTTGGCCGCGTCGGCGAAGCGGCGGTCGAGGTAGTTGCCGCCGAACCCGATCTCCCAGGCCGGCGTCACGTCGTACTCCGCCCAGACGTTGACCGAGTTGCGCGCCAGGTTGGGGATCTGCTTGCCGATCGCCGACGGCGTGCCGGAGGCGATCGTCCTGCCGTCCAGGTAGGTATAGCCGGCGACGATCTCGAGCTTGTCGGTGACGCGCCCCGTCGCGCCCAGCTCGATCCCCTGCACCCGCTGATCGCCGTTCAGCACCGTGATGGTCGGGTTGTCCGGATCGTTGGTCTGGGCGTTGTCGACCTCGGTGTGGAAGATCGCGGCTGTCAGCAGCAGGCCGCCGTTCAGCACGCTCGACTTCACGCCCGCCTCGTAGTCGGTCGCCTTTACGGGACCCAGGTTGGCGGTCTTCGTGGTCAGCGCCAGCGCCTCGGCCGAGGGGTCGAACGACGTGCCATAGGCGACGTAGAAGCTGGCGCCGGGGGTCGCCTTGTAGACCAGCGCCAGCCGCGGGCTGCCGACCACGTCGGTGTGCGCCAGGTCGAGCACCGCGCCGCTGGTCAGCGTCACCTGGTGGAAGGCGGCGTCGAAGCGGTCGATCCGGGCGCCGGCGATGAAGTCGAAGCGCGGGCCAAGGCTCATCGTGTCGGTGACGAAGGCGGCCTGCGAGTTGGCGCTGGTGTTCTGGGCGCCGGTGATCGGCTGGAACGGCCGCGCCATCGTCGGATCGGGCGCCAGCAGCGGCGTCTCCGGGAGCCAGTTGTTGTTCTTGTTGAACGGGTTGTTGTAGCGGAAGAGGTCGTTGGTCAGCCACGACAGTTCCGCCCCCGCCACCAGCACGTGACGCACCGGCCCGGTTTCGAACCGGAAAGTCGCGTCGAGCTCGTCGGTGACGTTGGTCTCGTTGGCGCCGCTGGAGGGCGAGTCGCGCCCGACCAGGATGCTGGATAGCGGCGTCCCCGGCGCCGGCGCCCCCTGCCCGCCCGCAGCCACGCTGCCGAGGTTCGGCGAGTGGAAGATGTAGTTGAAGCTATAGTCGGCCGCCCGGAAGCTGTTCTCCAGCGAGACATTGGCGTTGAACTGATGCTGGATCACCAGCGTGCCGATATCGACGTCGGATCTGGCGCGGTCGGACAGGAGGCCGAAGTCCGCCCCGCGCGGAACCGGCGCCGGCGCGCCATCGATGAAGGGCACGCCGGTATCCGGCCGACCGTCCTCCGAGAGGTGCATGTATTCGAGCGTCACGGTGGTCGCCTGGCCGATCCCGAACGTGGCGGACGGGGCGACGCCCCAGCGGCGGTTCCGCACGAAGTCACGGCCGGCGGTGCTGGAGGATTCGCCCATGGCGTTGAAGCGCACAGCCGAGCTGGCGCTCAGCGGCCGGTCGACGTCGAGCTCGCCGCGGATCTCGTCATTGGTCCCGCCGTCGATGGTGACGTAGCCGAACGGCTGCAGGCTCGGGGCCTTGGAGACCTGGTTGATGACGCCGCCGGTCGAGCCGCGCCCGAACAGGGTGGCGGACGGCCCCTTCAGCACCTCGACCTGTTGCAGGTCGAAGGTGTCGCGGTTGTAGACGGCCGCGTCGCGGATGCCGTCGAGGAAGAAATCGTTGAAGGCCGAGAAGCCGCGCAGGTTGACCGTGTCGCCGCGCGCCGCGCCCTCGCCTGCGTTCAGCGTGATGCCCGGGACGTTCTTCAGCGCATCCTCGAGCCGGGTGACCGCCTGGTTCTGCAGCAGCTGCAGAGGCAGGACGTTCACCGACTGCGGCGTATCCTTCAACGTCAGCGGGATCTTGTCGCCGAGCAGCGGACGCACGCCGGTCACCACGACATCGGAGACCGAGGCGGCGTCGGCGTCCGCCGCTTGCGTGTCGGCCGTCTCGGCGATGGCCGCCGATCCCGCGCTCCAGGCCGTCAGCACCGCCGCGCCGCCCAGGGCGAGCGATGGCAGCTCGAAGGGCCGATCCTCACGCTCCGCGCCGAAGAACACCCGCACCAATCACTCCCCCAGGGTTGCTTCAAAGCCAGGGCGGCGCGGCCAATCGGCGCCGCTGCCGAATGGCTAGCACGACGTTTCGCTATTGCGAAGCATTCTCATTTGCAAAAGCGCGATCGGCGTTCTGCGAGTTCGGTCCGCCGCTTCGTTCGCCCGGCCGACCGATCAAGGCGCCCGCAGCGCTTGTCTCGCCCGGGTGAATGGCGTTCAGTCGCGTCAAGCAACAATCCGGGAGACGCCGCATGAGCCTCGACACCCTGGCGCCCCAAGGCGGCGTCGCTTCCGCCGTCGCCGAGGAGATCGCCCTCTGGCCTGGCGCGCCGCCCGAGCCCTCCGCCTGCGGACCCGGCCCCGAGCAGACCTTCCGCAATGGCGTGCCGGACGGGCGCCAGACCACGATGCTGCGCAACGTCGTCACCCCTACCCTCACCGTCTATCGGCCGGCCAAGGCCAACGGCGTCGGTGTCATCGTCGCGCCCGGCGGCGGCTGGCGGATCTTGGCCTGGGAGCACGAGGGCACGGACCTCTGCGCCTGGCTCAATGAGCGCGGCTACACCGCCTTCCTCTTGAAGTACCGCCTGCGCGGCACGCCGGCCGACCCGGCGGAGTACGAGGCTCAGATGGCCAAGATGATGTCGCGACTGCGTGCGCCGGCCTCGCCGGCGACCGCGCCGCGCCGCTTCGGCGACGTGCTGAGCGATCCGGTGATCGATACGGCGCGGGCGATGGCCAAGGCCGACGGCCAGCGCGCCGTGGCGCTGGTGCGCGAACGAGCCGGGGAATGGGGCGTCGAGCCCGACAAGGTCGGCATGATCGGTTTCTCGGCCGGCGCCTTCCTGACCGCCGACGTGGCGCTAGACCCGGGCGTCGCGCCGCTGGCCTTCGCCGCGCCGATCTATGGCGGCGAAGTGGGCGCGGGCGGCGTGCCGGCCGACGCGCCGCCGATGTTCACCGCCGTCGCGGCGGACGACGCGCTGCTCTTCAAGGTGGTCGAGCAGATGTACCTCGACTGGTCGAACGCCGGCCGGCCGGCGGAGATCCACGTCTATCGCCGCGGCGGGCACGGCTTCGGGATGGCCAGGCAGGGCTTCCCCGTCGACGGCTGGACCGACGTCTTCGCGGCCTGGCTCGCCGACCTCGGCTACGCCTGAGACGCGCCGGCATGGACTTCCAGAGTCTGCTCTATGCGGCGAACGACCGGGTCGCGACAATCACGTTGAACCGGCCCGAGCGCTACAATGCGATCGAGGGGCGGATGCCGCGCGAGATCCGCGCCGCCGTCGAGGCCGCCGAGGCCGATCCGGACGTGCACGTGATCGTGGTGAAGGGCGCGGGGCCCGGCTTCTGCGGCGGCTACGACCTGAAGCGCTACGCCGAGCGGTCCGACGCCGGCGCCAACACCGGCGCGCAGGAGATGCCCTGGGACCCGACGCTCGACTTCGCCGGCATGTGGCGCAACACGCAGGACTTCATGTCGCTGTGGCGGGCGCGCAAGCCGACGATCGCCCAGGTGCACGGCGCGGCGGTGGCCGGCGGGTCGGACATCGCGCTTTGCTGCGATTTCCTGGTGATGGCCGAGGACGCCCGCATCGGCTACCCGCCGGCCCGCGTCTGGGGCGTGCCGACGCCGGCAATGTGGGTCTATCGGCTGGGTCCGCAGGCGGCCAAGCGGCTGATGATGACCGGAGATCTGATCAGCGGGCGCGAGGCGGCGGCGATGGGCCTCGCGCTGCGCGCCGTGCCGGCCGCCGAGCTCGAGGCCGAGGTGCTGGCGCTGGTCGGCCGGCTGAAGGGCGTGCCGCGCAATCAGTTGATGATGACCAAGATGGTCGTCAATCAGGCCTACGAGAACATGGGCCTTGCCACCACCCAGATGATGGCCACCTTCTTCGACGGCGTCGCGCGCCACAGCCCCGAGGGCATCTGGTTCCGCGAGCGCGCCGAGGAAGTCGGCTTCAAGCAGGCGGTGGCCGAGCGCGATTCCGGCGAGCCGATCGCCCCGCAGGTCTCGAAGCGCTAGCGCCGCCCTGCGCTGGATCGCGATGTCAGCGGCTTCCATCGCTCCCGCCGGTGGATTGACCGTTCGACAGGCGTTGCTTGTCCCGGTTTTCGGCCGGTGGGCCGTCGCATCGCTTGTCTTCCCCCGGGTGAATGGCGTTCACTCAGCGCCAGGATGTCAGGAGGACCAGGATGCCCCTCGATACCGCCGATCTCGCACTGGATTTCGACCCTGACGCGCTGCGCGAGAAGTACCGCCGGGAGCGAGACAAACGCCTGCGGGCCGACGCCAACGACCAGTACATCGAGGTGAAGGGCGACTTCCGCCACTACGTCGACGATCCCTACATCGAGGCGCCGATCGTGCGCGGCCCGCTCACCGACGAGGTCGACGCGCTGGTGATCGGCGGCGGCTTCGGCGGCCTGCTGGCCGCCGCGCGGCTGCGCGAAGCCGGCGTCGAGAAGATCCGCATCGTCGAGAAGGGCGGCGATTTCGGCGGCACCTGGTACTGGAACCGCTATCCCGGCGCCCAGTGCGACATCGAGAGCTACATCTACCTGCCGCTGCTGGAAGAGACCGGCTACATCCCGAAGGAAAAGTACAGCTTCGCCCAGGAGATCCGCGACCACTCGCGGCGCATCGGCGAGCACTTCGACCTCTACAAGGACGCCTGCTTCCAGACCGAGATCCGCGACATCCGCTGGCTCGAGGACGAGAAGCGCTGGCTGGTCGCCACCAACCGCGACGACGCGATCAGGGCGCGCTACGTGGTGATGTCGAACGGGCCGCTGAACCGGCCGAAGCTGCCCGGCATCCCCGGCATCGACAGCTACAAGGGCCACTCGTTCCACACCAGCCGCTGGGACTACGCCTACACCGGCGGGGACTCGTCAGGCGGCCTGACCAAGCTGGCCGACAAGCGGGTGGCGATCATCGGCACCGGCGCGACGGCGATCCAGTGCGTGCCGCACCTCGGCAAAGGCGCCAAGCAGCTCTACGTCTTCCAGCGCACCCCCTCATCGGTCGACCTGCGCGGCAACAAGCCGACCGATGCGGACTGGGCCGCCACGCTGGAGCCCGGCTGGCAGAAGCGGCGGATGGAGAACTTCAACATCCTGGTCTCCGGCGGCGTGCAGGACGAGGACCTGGTCAGCGACGGCTGGACCGACATCATCCGCAACCTGATCTCCATCGCGGCGGTGCGCGGCGACAAGCCGATGACGATGGAGGAAGCGCAAGTCGCGATGGAGATCGCCGACTTCAAGAAGATGAACCAGGTCCGCGCCCGCGTGGACAACACCGTCGAGGACGAGGACGCCGCCGAGGCGCTGAAGCCCTGGTACCGCCAGTTCTGCAAGCGGCCGACCTTCAACGACGACTACCTGCCAACCTTCAACCTGCCGAACGTCACCCTGGTCGACACGTTTGTCTATAACGTTGCGCCGACCACCGAGACC
>Ga0134126_10007936_pt1 | contig 13323 bp, 11 predicted proteins | sample KB31752_FD_96881 | JGI IMG/M metagenome (GOLD analysis project Ga0134126, IMG submission 96881) | Terrestrial soil microbial communities with excess Nitrogen fertilizer from Kellogg Biological Station, Michigan, USA - KB3-175-2 | ecosystem: Environmental > Terrestrial > Soil > Unclassified ...
CGGCGTTCGCCAGTCTCGGCCAGCAGGAAATCGTCGGCCTGACGTTGACGCTCGGCCTGCTGTGCTTTGCCGTGCTCACGGCCATCATTCTCGTGCGCACGCGCGCGCATGCTTCACGCAACGCGGCCAAAGCCCATGACGAGGTGATCGCGCTGCGCGCCGACATCGACCGCTTCAAGGCGCTGCTGATGTCGGAGCCGCAAATTCTGGCGTCCTGGGCTGCCGCCGCCAGCGAGCCGGAAATCGTCGGCGACACCAGCCTGATCGCGCCCGGCATGCAGCCGCAACGCGTGCTCGCTTTCGGCACCTGGCTCGAGCCCGCCGCCGCGCAAAAGATGGACGAGGCGGTCGACATCCTGCGCGCGCAAGGCCGCGGCTTCGTGATGACGCTTGTCACCAATACGGGCCGTCCGATCGAAGCCGAGGGCCGCGCCGTCGGCGGACGCGCGGTGCTGCGGTTGCGCAATGTTAGCGGCATCAAGCGCGCGCACGCCGATCTTGCCGAGCGTTACGAGCGACTGCGCGGCGAAGCCGAGACGCTGCGCGCGCTGATCGACGCGCTGCCCTCGCCGGTGTGGGCACGCGACGACGCCGGCAATCTGACGTTCGCCAATCCGGCTTACGCGCATGCGGTGGAAGCCGCCGAACCGGGCGACGCGGTCGAACGCGGCGTCGAATTGTTTGGCCGTTCGACCCGTGATGAACTCGCGCGTGCCTATGCCGACGGCAAGATTTTTTCCGGCCGCGCGCGCGCGGTCGTCGCCGGACAACGCCGGCATTTTGACGTGGTGGATGCACCGGGCGGCGAAGGCAGCGCCGGCATCGCCATCGATGTCACCGAAATCGAAACCCTGCGCGCGCAGCTCGCGCACATGGCCGAGGCGCACCGGCGCGTGCTCGACCAACTCGCCACCGGCGTCGCCGTGTTCGCCGCCGACCGCAAGCTCGCCTTCTACAACACGGCGTTCCGCTCGCTCTGGGATCTCGATGCCGGCTTCCTCGATCAGGCCCCGGCCGATGGCGTCGTGCTCGACCGCTTGCGCGCCGAACGCAAGCTGCCCGAGGAGCAGAATTTCCGCGAGTGGAAAGCCCAGTTGCACGAGGCCTATCGCGCGGTCGAAGCGCAGGAGCACCTGTGGCACTTGCCGGACGGGCGCACGGTGCGCGTCGTCACCACGCCGAATCCGGAAGGCGGCGTGACTTACATCTTCCATGACGTCACCGAGCGCCTCGACATGGCGCGACGCTTCGAGGCACTCATCAAGGTGCAAAGCGAGACGCTCGATCATCTGGCCGAAGCGGTCACCGTGTTCGCCAGCGACGGCCGGGTACGCCTGTTCAACCCCGCTTTCGCGTCGATGTGGAAACTCGCGCCCGACGCGCTGACGCAGCGTCCGCATGTCGACGCCGTCACCGCGTGGTGCCAGGCGCTGCACGACGACAACGCGATCTGGCGCAGGCTGCGGACGGCCGTCACCGCGATCGACAACCGCGAGCCGACGATGGGCCGCATCGAGCGCCGCGACGGCGTGATGATCGACTGCACCACGATGCCGCTGCCCGACGGCGCCACGCTGCTAACGTTCCAGGACGTCACCGACACGATCAACATCGAGCGCGCACTACGCGAACGCAACGAGGCGCTCGAAACCGCCGACCATATCAAGGTGGATTTCGTCCACCACGTTTCCTACGAATTGCGCTCGCCGCTCACCAACATTGTCGGCTTCGCGCATTTCCTCGCCGATCCGGCCTTCGGCGCACTCAACGACAAGCAGCGCGAATATCTCGGCTACATCACCGTTTCCACGAACGCGCTGCTCGCTATCATCAACAACATCCTCGATCTCGCGACCATCGACGCCGGCGCCATGCCGCTCAACCTGGGCGACGTCGACATTCGCGCCGCGATGCAGGCCGCGGCGGAAGGCGTGCAGGACCGGCTGGTGAAGGAGAACATCACGCTCGACATTCGCGCCGTCTCCAACATCGGCAGTTTCACCGCGGACGAGCGTCGCCTTCGGCAAATTCTGTTCAACCTGCTCGCCAACGCGATCGGCTTCTCGCCGCCGAACGAAACCGTCACGATGACGGCCGAACGCCACGCGGACGCAATCGTCTTCTCCATCACCGACCGCGGCCCCGGCATTCCACCCGACAAGAAGCACCGCGTATTCGACTGGTTCGAAACCGATTCGCTTGGCTCGGAGCATCGCGGCGCCGGCCTCGGCCTCTCGCTGGTGCGCTCGTTCGTGGAATTGCACGGCGGCACAGTGACGATCGAATCGGCCGTGGGACAGGGCACAACCGTCACCTGCGTTTTTCCGCTCAAGCACGCCGCGCGGCGTTCGGCGGCCTAGGCGCAAAAAAGCCTCCGCGGCGGACCGCGGAGGCTTTGTCTTCAACAAACGACGCCGTGAACTAACGTCGATACGGCGGCGGCGCCTGCTCATAGCCGACGAACTCGCCGTTGACGCACGCGTCCTTGTTCATGCCGAGCAGCGCCTGGAATCCCCGACACGGCTGAACGGCCGCATCGAGCAGCGCCACAGTGCCGATACCGGCAACGCCGCCGACGGTAGCCGCGCCTGCCACCGTGGTCGGAAAGACCGCGCCGCCTACGGTCGGACCCCACCAGCCTTCGGAAAGGCCGAGGCCGACCGCCGTGCCGGCCACCGCGCCGGTGCCGACTTCCACGGCCGCAGCGCGGCTGTGACGGTGATGATAAGGCCCGGGCGCCGCCAAGGCCGGCGTGGCGACAGCAGCCGCCAAGGCAAGTGCAAGCATGGGAATAACTTTACGCATCGCGATGCTCCTTTGATTTTGGCTGCCCCGACACCATGGAAAATGCCTCGCGCGGCAGAGCGTTCCGCTTTTCGCTGGCAGAAGCGTCGTGCATGCAGGAATAGCGGCGATGATGTGATGCCTGTGCCGAACAGCGGCTCCGGCGCGGAGAAACGATGGCGTTAAAATGGCAGGCGCCGACGCTCGCCAACGTGTGGCCTTTAAAACAGGGCCGCGCATCACCATATTGAATTTGTCATTTCAAGCAACGCGCATCGCACGCGTGAACTGGAGATTTGTCATGGACAAATTTGATTACAACGCACCCGCCGAATTGTTTCCCGCGCGCAATCGCAAGGTTACGAAGAGGTTTAATTATCGCCGTTTCGACAAGGCGGCAGAGGCCATTCGCTTCGCGGTCGAGGAGCTTCCCGAGCCGCAGTTGCTCGGCTCGTTCATCGAAATCGAGGAAAAGCGTCTCGGTCACGAGGATATTCGGGCGCTTTATGACAGCGAGAACTACCCGCTCAAGAAGCGTGTAAACTGAGCGTTTTCAGGCGCCGTCTATATTAGGTTAACGCGCCTTTTTGGGCGCGTTTGACGAAATTGGCCGATTCGCGTAGAGACTCCCGCGCAACCAGGTTTGCGGTTACTGCCTTGTTTCGCTGCCCCGAGATGGGCGCTCATCAAGTCACCCAAAAAACTCGGATGTTTCGATCGTTCAGGCGATGACCGTCTGAACATACAAACGCAAGCAGCGTTCATACAAGGAAGATAACTATGGCTACCGGTACTGTGAAGTTCTTCAATACCCAAAAGGGCTTCGGTTTCATCACGCCGAGCGACGGTTCGCGCGACGTGTTCGTGCACATCAGCGCGGTCGAGCGCGCGGGCATGAGCTCCCTCAACGAGGGCCAGCGCGTCAGCTACGAGATCGTGACCGAGCGCGGCAAGCAGGCGGCAGGCAATCTGCAGAACGCCTGACCTGATCTGATTTCGAAAAGCATCAGGACGCCCGGCCTCGCGCCGGGCGTTTTTTGTTTCGTTCCCTTTCACTGACGCGCCTGCGGTTGACGCGCCACCTCAACATCGGACAGGCATCCATGAGTCACAAATTCTCCGCCGGCCAGCAGGTGTATTTTTCGTCGGGATTTTCAAAATCCTCCTCGCAGAGCGTCTATAAAATCCTCAGCGTGTTGCCGATCGAAAACGACGACCGCCGGCGTTACCGGATCAAGAGCGCCACCGAAGCGCACGAGCGCATCGCGGAAGAAAACCAGCTTACCGTCGAATGACCCGGCCCGGAGAACGGCCGCCTTGTGGCTATTCGCGGCGTCCGATCGCGGCGAGAAATTTCGGCTGGAAGATGTTCAGGAATGCTTTTGAGGCCGGCGACAACGGCCTTTCGGTCAGCCGCAGAATGCCGATGCGGCGCTTGATCGCGGGGCGCAAAGGCCGCGCCACAACCGGATAATCGTTCGCCGCCGGCAGCGCAGCCGCCGGCACGATGGCGACGCCGAGATTGCTGGCGACAAAATCGAACAGTGAGCCGAACTGGTTGGTGACGATGCTGTGGTTGAGCGTGAGCCCCATCGCGCCAGCGGCGGTATCGATCGTGAGCCGCAGACCGGAATCGGTCGGCATTGAGATCATCGGATCGCCGGAAATATCCTTGAGCTTGATTGTCGCCTGCGCGCACAGCCGGTGACGCCGTGGCAACACGACGTAACACGGCTCGACCGCGATCGACTCCGCGGTGATGTTCTCATGCGCACCCGCCGCGTTGCCGATGCCGAAATCGGCAAGGCCGCTGCGCACGTCTTCCTGCACCGCACTGGCAAGCCCCTCGCGGATATGGATGTACATTTTGGGATGCTGCTTGCGGAATTCGACCAGCGCGTCGGGCAGCACGTGATGCGAAATCGACATCAGGCTGGCGATGACAAGCTGGCCGCGCATTTCCCCGTCCAGCGTTCGTACCTTCTGGATCTGCTGCGACAGCTCACCGAGCAGGCGTTCCGCCGCCGGAATGAATTCGCGGCCGGCTTCCGTCAGTGAAACGCGACGGCTTGCGCGGGTGAACAGTTTCACGCCGAGGCGGGTTTCCACCTGCTGGACGATACGGCTGAGGCCCGGCTGCGACATGTGGAGCTGCGCCGCCGTTGCGACGAAGCTGCCGAAGCGCGCCAGCGTCACCACCGCGCGCAGGTGCCGGGCCGAAAGATCGACGTCGCCGCGCATGGCCACCATTATGCAAAATCCGCATCGATATTCGCTATCCATATCAAATTGACATTGATTGGCACTGCCCGTCAAATGCCGGCCATGCCGACCGCAGCGGCCGCGACGCAACCCCAGATCCTCGACAACATCAGGGTTCTCGACCTGACGCGCTTCCTGTCGGGCCCGCAGGCCACGCTGTTTCTGGCGGCTATGGGCGCGGAGGTCATTCGCATCGACGAGCCGCAGGCCGGCGATCCCGCCGCCGCCGCGCCGCCCTTCGCCGGTCCCGAAGGCGTGTCGCTCGCCCGGCGCACGCCGCAGGACATCGGCATCGCCTATCTCAAGCGTGCGCGCGCCAAGAAGGCGATCACGCTCAACCTGAAATCCGAGGAAGGGCGCGCGCTGTTCTTTCGCCTGGTCGAGCAGGCCGATGTGCTGGTCGAGAATTTCCGCACCGGCGTCACCGCCAGGCTCGGCATCGACTACGCGGCGCTGCAGGCGCGCAATCCGCGCCTGATCTATTGCTCCATCACCGGCTACGGATCGAGCGGGCCGGACAGCCATCTCAAGGCCTACGACCTGATGGTGCAGGCCGCGACCGGATTGATGAGCGTCACCGGCGACGCGGACGGCCAGCCGTGCAAGACCGGATCGCCGCTTTCCGACGGCATCGCCGGCACGTTCGCGCTGTCCGGAATTCTCGGCGCGCTCCTTCAGCGCGGGCGCACCGGCAAGGGCCAGTTCATCGACGTCTCGATGGCCGATTGCCTCATTTCGCTGATGTTCGACGAACCGCTCGATTGCTACGCGCAACTCGGCCTGCCGCATCGGCAGGGTAACCGGATCATGCGGTTTTCGCCGTTCAACAGCTACGCGGTGCGAGACGGCATGGTGGCGATCGGCGCGGCGACGCAAAAGGACTGGATCGCGCTGCTCGAGGTGATGGGCCGCAGCGACCTGCTCGCCAACGACCAGTACATGAGCACGAGCTGGCGCATCGCCAACAACGCCGCCATCGATGCCGTCGTGGCGCAATGGGCTGCGGGCTTCTCCCGCGCCGACGTGCTTGCGCTGCTCGAGGCGAAGGAAATTCCCTGCAGCGCGGTCCGCACTGTCGACGACGTCACGGCCTGGCCGCATTTGCGCGAACGCGGCATGCTGCAAACGCTCAAGCATCCGGACATGCCGCTGCCAAACGGGCCGCTGGCGCCGGAATTTCCGCTGAAGTTCAGCGGCGCGCAGACGGGCTATTCCGCCCCTGCGGCGGCGCATGGCCAGCATAACAAGGAAATCTACCGCGACGTGATCGGACTGTCCGACGACGAGCTTGCACAACTCGCGAGCCGCGGGACGATCTAACTTCCCGGCGACAACAAGACGTGACGCATCAGTGGAGAGGACGATGGAACAGGACAGCGACGACACCGAAGTGAAAATGTATTCGGACTTCAAGAGTCCTTACGCCTACATCGCCTTCGATCCCGGCATGGCGCTGTCCGAACGCTTCAAGGTGAGCGTGCGCTGGATTCCCTTCCAGTTGCGGCTGAAAGGCAAAGGCGAGCGCAGCGTTTATTCGGAATACAAGGTCCGGTATTCCTACATGGACGCGCGGCGCCGCTCGAAGGACCGCAACCTGTGGATCCGCGGGCCGCTGAAAATCTACGACACCATGCCGGCTGCCGTCGGCGGGCTGTTCGCGGACAAGCAGGGCCGCTTCCTCGATTACGGGCGCGCGGTGTTCAAGAAATTCTTCCTGCGCGAATTCGAGGCCGACCAGCCGGAAGCGGTCGCGCAGCTTCTGGACAGCATCGGCCTTTCAGGAAAGGACTACGGCGATTACCTGCAAGGCGAAGGACGCGAAGCCTACGAGCGCTGCCAGCAGGAAGCAGCCGCCGATCATGTGTTCGGCGTGCCGTTCTTTATTTTCCGCGGCGAGCCGTTCTGGGGTCATGACCGCATCGAGCTTCTCGAGCAGCGCCTGACGGAAGCCGGACTCGCGACGAAAGCGGCATCGGCCGCGTGACATCATGATCGATCTCTATTTCTGGACCACGCCCAACGGCTACAAGGTCACGATCCTGCTCGAAGAGCTGGGACTGCCGTACACCGTCATCCCGGTCCACATCGGCAAGGGCGAGCAGTTCGCGCCGGAATTCCTCAAGATCAGCCCCAACAACAAGATCCCCGCACTGGTCGATCACGACGGCCCGGGCGGAAAGCCGATCGCGATCTTCGAATCCGGCGCGATCATGATGTATCTCGCCGAAAAAAGCGGCTGGCGTTTCATGCCGGCCGACATGCGGCAACGCTACGACGTCGTGCAGTGGCTGATGTTCCAGATGGGCAGCGTCGGCCCGATGCTCGGCCAGGCGCATCACTTCCGCCGCTACGCGCCCGAGCAGATTCCTTACGCGGTCGAGCGCTACACCAATGAAGCGCGCCGCATCTATGGCGTCATCGACAAGCGGCTTGGCGAAGCGCCTTACCTGGCCGGCGATTATTCGATTGCCGACATGGCGACCTATCCGTGGCTGCGGCCGTACAAGTGGCAGGGCCAGAACCTCGACGACTTTCCGAACCTGAGCCGCTGGTACGGCGACGTGCGCGCGCGGCCCGCCGTGCAGCGCGGCTTGGCCGTGCTGAAAGAACGGCTGGAACGAAACAAGGAAAAGCCTACCGGCGCCGCGTGGGACGCGATGTTCGGCAAGCAGCAATACGAAAAACATTAGCGGAAGAACCCATGAAACCGAACATGCCCATGCTCACCGGGTACCGCGTGCTCGACATCACGCAATTCGTCGCCGGGCCGACCTGCACGCGGATCATGGCCGAGATGGGCGCCGAGGTGATCAAGGTCGAGCTGGCACCGTTCGGCGACCGCGGCCGCGCCGCCGGCGACAGACCGCGCGATCCGAAATTCAAGAACGGGTCGCAAAGCACCTACAACTTCCAGCACAATCACTCGAAGAAAAGTCTCGCGCTCGACCTCAAGCAGCCGCGCGCACGCGAACTGGTCAAGGCGCTGGTCGCCAAGGCCGACGTGGTGGTCGAGAACTTCGCGCCCGGCGTGATGAAGCGCATGGGACTCGACTACGACGCGCTGAAAGCGATCAATCCGCGCATCATCATGTGCTCGATCTCGCTCGCCGGGCAAACGGGGCCGCTCAGCGACAAGCCGGGATTCGATTACATGGGCGCGGCATACGCAGGCGTGACCGGCCTTGCCGGCGAGACCGATCGCGGACCGGCGCAATTCGTGACTGCCATCGGCGACGCTTCGACCGGCGTGATGGCGGCGATGTCGATCGGCTTCGCGCTGCTGCATCGCGAGCGCACCGGCGAGGGGCAATACATCGAGTGCTCGCTGGTCGACACTTATTTCAACATGCACGAAGTCAACGTGCCGAAGTCCACATTGCGAGGCGCATCGTTCGCACCGCGGCGCGCCGGCTCGCTGCATCCGGACGGCGGGCCGACCGGCGTCTTCCGATACAAAGGCGAGGAATTCATCGCCATCATGGTGATGCCGCATCAATGGAAGCAGATGGTCGCCGCCATGAACAAACCGGCGCTGGCGGATGATCCGCGCTTTGCCACGCCGCGTGACCGGCGCGACAACAACGAAGCGCTGAAAAGTGTCATCGAGGAATGGTTGCAGACGTTTCCGAGCCGCGATGCCGCCATTGCGGCGCTGGAAGCCGCGCGCATTCCGTGCGCGCCGGTGCTTACGCTGCACGAAGCCATCGCGCATCCGCATTTGCGCGAACGCGGGACCGTGCGGCACGTGAAAGACCGCCTGATCGGCGAATTCGACATCCCGGGCATGCCGGCGAAATTCTCCGCATGGCCGGACCGCACCGATCTCCACGCCGACCTGCTGGGCGAGCACAACGAGCAGGTGCTGCGCGACCTGCTCTCGGTATCGGACGAGGAAATCGCCGCGCTTTATGACGACAAGGTGCTGGTGCGCGACACGCTGCTGGATAGCGGCAAAGCGCCGGCCGCCTGAAAGGCGCGCTTTTCCCCCCGGAAACGAGGGCAAATCTGGCAAATTACCGCCTGCCGCGCCTATAAGGGCGCGGTTTTGAGGCGGGTGATTCGATGTTTCCCACGACGTCCGGCGGATCGGGCTTCACGGTATCGCTCGCCGACGAGCAGGCGACGCACCGGCTGATGGTCGACGTCGCCGCGCTGGTCGAGCCCGGCGACCTCATCACGCTCTCCGGCGATCTCGGCGCCGGCAAGACCACGTTCGCGCGCGCGCTCATCCGCCATCTCGCCGGCGACGAGACGATCGAGGTGCCGAGCCCGAGCTTCACGCTGATGCAGGCCTACGAATTGCCGCGCTGCGCGGTCATTCACGCCGACCTTTATCGACTGTCAGGCCCCTCGGAGCTTGCCGAACTCGGCTTCGACGACATGCCGGAGCGCGCGCTGATACTGCTGGAATGGCCGGACCGCGCCGCAGGTTTTCTGCCCGCCGACCGCCTCGATATCGCGTTCACGCTGTCGCCGCAGCACGGCGAGACGTTCCGCAACGCGCGCATCACCGGCTACGGCAAGATGGCGGCGCGCGCCGAACGCATCGCACGGCTGCGCAACTTCATCGACACGTCCGGCTTCGGCGAAGCCTCCCGCGCTCACATCCAGGGCGACGCCTCGACGCGTTCCTACGAACGGCTGCTGCTCGACGGCCAGAGTTACATCCTGATGAATTCGCCGCGCCGCCCGGATGGGCCGCCAGTACGCGACGGCAAGCCGTACAGCGCCATCGCGCACTTGGCCGAAGACGTCACGCCGTTCGTCGCCATGGCGAATGCGTTGCGCGAGCACGGATTTTCCGCGCCCGCCGTCATCCATTCCGACCGTGACGCCGGTCTGCTCATTCTCGAGGATCTCGGCACCGAACTGTTCATCGACGGCGAGCCCCCGGCGCCGATCGAAGAACGCTACGAAGCCGCTGTCGATTTCCTGGTCGCACTGCACGGCGACACGCTTGGCCCCGTAATTCCCGTCACGGCCAATCTCGACTACACGCTGCCGCGCTACGACATGGACGCGCTGCTCATCGAGGTCGAATTGCTCGCCGACTGGTATCTGCCGCTGCTCGGCACCAGCGTGACGCCGGGCAAGCGCGACCTTTACATCGCCCTATGGCGCGATGCGCTGCTGCCCGCCGTCGAGAGCGCGCAGACCTGGGTGCTGCGCGATTTCCATTCCCCAAACCTGATGTGGCTGTCCGACCGGCGCGACACCGCGCGCGTCGGCCTGCTCGACTTCCAGGACGCGCTGATGGGCCACCCGGCTTACGATCTCGCATCGCTCCTGCAGGATGCGCGCGTCGACGTGCCGGAGATGATGGAGATTTCGCTGCTGTCGCGTTACACGCGCGCACGTCTTGCCGCCAACCCCACGTTCGACGCGCCTGCCTTCGCGCGCGTCTATTCGACGCTGGCCGCGCAGCGCGCTTCGAAAATCCTCGGCATCTTCGCGCGCCTCGACCGCCGCGACGGCAAGCCGCAATATTTGCGTCATCTTCCGCGCGTAGGCGCTTACCTGCAACGCGCGCTCGCGCATCCCGCGCTCGGCCCGCTCAATGCCTGGTACAGCGCCAACGTCCCGGCGCTGAAGACGATCTGACATGACCTACCCAACGAGCAAGCCCGTTCCCCGCACCGCCATGGTGCTCGCCGCCGGCCTTGGCACGCGCATGCGCCCGCTGACCGCGCGCAAGCCGAAGCCGCTGGTTGAGGTCGCCGGCAAGGCGTTGCTCGATCACGTGCTCGACCGTCTCGAAGACGCTGGCGTCGAAACCGCCGTGGTGAACGTGCATTACCTTGCGGAGATGATCGCGCATCATCTCTCGACGCGCGCGAAGCCTCATATCGAACTCTCCGACGAGCGCGGCCTGTTGCTCGGCACCGGGGGCGGCGTCGTGAAGGCGCTGCCTTTGCTCGGTGACGCGCCATTCTTCCATTTGAACTCCGACACGGTCTGGATCGAAGGCCCACGCCCGAACCTCATCCGACTCGCCGAGGCCTTCGACGCGCAAACGATGGACGGCCTGCTCCTGCTCGCGCCCACCACCAGCATCGGCTACGACGGCTTCGGCGACTACGCCATGTCGCCGGACGGCCTCCTGCGCCGCCGCGACGAGCGCGAGGTGGCGCCGTTCGTCTATGCCGGGGCGGCGATTTTGGCGCCCGCGCTGTTTGCCGGCGCGCCCGGCGGCGACTTTTCGCTTACCGCCCTATTCGACCGCGCCGAGCGGGCCGGCCGCCTGCACGGCCTGCGCCTCGACGGCCTGTGGATGCACGTCGGCACCCCCGATGCCATCGGCGCGGCGGAAGCCGCGATCCGCGCCAGCGCGCGATAATTCCCCATAACGACAGAAAATGAAGACGCGCTGCAAAGGCGTGTATGATTCCTATATGCCGCCCGTGACTCCCCGCGTCTTCAACATCCCCGCCTCCGCACCGTTCCTGCCGGTGCTGATCGACGCGCTCGTCAACAACAGGCTTGGCCTCGACTTTCCGAATTCCGGCGATCCCAAGTCCTGCGGTCCAAAGTCCTGCGCTCCAAAGTCCTGCGATCCATTGGCGCTGGCGCAGGCCACGCTCTACCTGCCGACACGGCGCGCCTGCCGGCTGGCCCGCGACATCTTCCTCGACACATACAAAAACGACGCGGCGATCCTGCCGCGCATCGTCCCACTGGGCCACGTCGATGAAGACGAAATCGGCTTCGCCCACCTCACCGCCAGCGACGCCGCCGGTCTCGACGTCGAAGACGCGCTCGGCGGCTTCCATCGCAATATCGCGCTCGCCGGATTGATCCTGAAATGGGCGACGTCGCAGGGCATGCGCGCCGAAGGCGGCGCGCCGCTTGTCGCCAACAGCCCTGCCGCCGCCTTCAGGCTCGCCGGCGATCTCGCGCACCTGATGGACGACATGGCGACCCGGCAGGTGCCGTGGGACAAGCTCGATGACCTGGTGCCGACCGACCTCGACGAATACTGGCAGAAGACGCTCGGCTTCCTGAAGATTGCACGCGAGGCATGGCCGCAATTTCTTGCCGAAAATAATCTGCTCGAACCGTCCGTGCGGCAGAACAGGCTGATCGCCGCCGAGGCCGAGCGCCTGAAACAATCCGGCGCGCCGGCGATTGCCGCCGGTTCGACCGGTTCGATTCCGGCGACCGCCGCCCTGCTCGAAACCATCGCCACGTTGCCGAAAGGCGCCGTCGTGCTGCCGGGTCTCGATACCGATCTCGACGAGGAAACCTGGCGTGCGCTTGGCGATGAGGACGCCGCGCCCAGTCATCCGCAATTCGCCATGCAGGCTTTGCTCCGGCGTTTCGGCATCGCGCGCACGGCCGTGCAGACGCTCGGCGTTGCGCGCGGCCGTGAACTGCTGGTGTCCGAGGCTATGCGGCCGGCCGAACAGACCGACCGCTGGGCCGCACGGCTTGCCGAGATCGCCCCGCACATCGACACCGCGATGAAGGACGTCGCCGTAATCGAAGCCGCCAATGCCGAGGAGGAAGCGCTCGCCATCGCGGTCGCGTTGCGCGAGGCCGTCGAGGAAAAGGACAAGACAGCAGCGCTGATCACGCCAGACCGCACGCTCGCGCGCCGCGTGCTCGCTGCGCTGGCGCGCTGGAATATCGAGGCCGACGATTCCGCGGGTGAGGATCTTGCCGACACGCCGGCGGGCGTGTTCGCGCGGCTGGTGGCGGAAACGGCGCTCGCCGGTCTGCCGCCGGTATCGCTGCTCGCGGTGCTCAAGCACCGGCTATGCCGGCTCGACCCGGCAGCAGTCACCGCGCTGGAACGCGCGGTGCTGCGCGGTCCGCGCCCGAAGGCCGGCACTGCCGGACTGGCGCATGCCCTCAGGGCTTTTCGCGATACGCGCGCGAGCCTGTATCGCAGCGATCCACGCAAAAAACTGACCGAGGCGGATATCGACAGAGCGGAAGCGCTGGTGGCATCGCTGGCGCAGGCGCTCGCGCCGCTCGAGACGATGAAATCCGGCAAGCAAAGCTTGTCGTCGATCGCACAAAAGCACCGCGATGCAATCGCCGCGCTGGCTGGCGAGCAGGAAATTCTTGCGGCGATTTTCAACGACATTATCCCGCATGGGGCGCTTGCGGTTGCGCGCGCTGACTATGCCGAATTGTTTCACGCCGCCCTTACCGGCCAGCCGGTGCGCAAGCCGCCGGGCGAGGCGCGCGTGCGCATTCTCGGCACGCTGGAATCGCGCCTGCAACACGTGGATCGCGCGGTGCTCGGCGGGCTTGCCGAGGGCATCTGGCCGC
>Ga0134126_10007937_pt1 | contig 13323 bp, 15 predicted proteins | sample KB31752_FD_96881 | JGI IMG/M metagenome (GOLD analysis project Ga0134126, IMG submission 96881) | Terrestrial soil microbial communities with excess Nitrogen fertilizer from Kellogg Biological Station, Michigan, USA - KB3-175-2 | ecosystem: Environmental > Terrestrial > Soil > Unclassified ...
GCCAGGAGCAGCCGGGCGGTCGGCACGTCGAGGCGGTCGAGGTAGTCGTTCAGCACGGGAAGCGGCTGGGGTCCCTGCGGACCGCCCAGGCCGGCGACGAACCGGCCCGGCGCGCTGGCCTCCAGCTCGGCGTAGAGCTGGCCGACCGGTTCTGGCCGGTAGACGTCCACGGGGATGATGGCCGGCGCCACCCGCGACGAACGGGTGGTGGCGGCGAGCTCGGCGAGCCGGTCGAGTCGGTCGAGCTGCCCGCCGGGCAGCCAGATGGTGCCGTAGCCGAGCGCCTCCATCTCGGCGGCCTCGCGGCGGTGGGTGCCGTCGGCCGAGACGTTGAGCACCACACCGAAGTCCCCTAGGTCGAGCTTGGTCATCGTCAGCCTCCTGGCGACGACGCTATGAGCTCAACCGGACTTGAGGTCAAATATCGATGTCGCGCTCCAGCAGGACGGTGCTGTGCCAGGGGCCGTCGAAGTCGTGTCGGCCTACCTGGCGGAAGCCGAGCCGGGCGTAGTAGGAGCGCAGGCCGGGGTTGGCCTCGACGCAGTCGAGGCGCAGCACGTCGGCGCCGGCGCGGCGGCCCTGGTCGCCGGCCCAGTCCAGCAGCCGGGCGCCGAGCCTGTGGCCCGCGTAGGCGCGGTCGATGACCAGCCCGTGCACATACACCGCAGGCCGCGGCGTCCCGATCCCGGTCCACATGGGGTCGGACCAGAGGAGCCGCAGCGCGGCGCGGGCCACGCCGTCGGCGCGGACGAGGTGCCACTCGCCGGCCCGGGCCTGGCGGGTGATGTCGGCCAGCGTGACCTCGCCGGGGTGCCATTGCTCGATGCCGCGCCCGGCCAGCCAGTGCTCGGCCGCCGTGCGCAGGGCCAGGATGGCGGGGGCGTCATCCGGGGCGGCCGGCCGCACGTCCACGGGCTCACGGTAGCGCGCACCCAGGCCGGGAAGAATGCGCTCATGACGCGACCGCCGCTGGCCGAGGAACTGGACCTGGAGCCGCATCCCGAGGGCGGCTGGTTCCGGCAGACCTGGCGAGCGCCGGTGAGGTTCGAGCCGGCGGGCTACGACGGGCCGCGGTACGCGGCGACCGCGGTCTACTTCCTGCTGCAGCCCGGTGAGGAGTCGCGCTGGCACGTGGTCCGCTCGGACGAGCTGTGGCTGTGGCACCGGGGCGGGCCGCTGGACCTGCGGCTGGGCGGTCAGGGCGACGAGCCGGGCCCGGAGAGCCCGGTGGTGCTCGGCCCGGACCTGGACGCGGGCCATCGACCGCAGGCGCTGGTGCCGGGCGGGGTCTGGCAGCGCGCCGCGCCGGCGGCGGCCGAGCCGGTGCTGGTCAGCTGCGTGGTCGCGCCGGGCTTCGACTTCGCGGACTTCCGCCTGCTCTAGCCGCCTGCTCTAGCCGCCTGCTCTAGCCGCTCGGTCGCTGCCGGCGTAGAGCTCGGTGAGCAGGGCGATGGCCGCGTGGGTGGAGGGGTGTGGGTCGTGCCGACGCCAGATGAGCTGGACGGCCACCAGCGGGGCATCGCGCAGCGGCCGGAACACGATCCCGTCCCGGCGGTACTGCGTGACCGTGGCCTCGGTGGTGATGCCGACGCTGCGGCCGGAGGCGATGGCCGCGAGCCAGTCGTCGATGTCGTGGGTGTGCTCGATGGCGGGCTGGGCGTCGGCCGGCCACAGGTCGGGCGTGGTGGTGCCGGTGCGCCGGTCGACGAGCAGGGTGCGCTGGCCGACCTCGGCCAGCCCGATGGACCGGCGGCGGGCCCAGGGGTCGTCGGCGGCCAGCGCGCAGTAGCGGCGCTCGTGTCCGACGATGGCGCCGGCGAACCGGTGCTCGTCCACCGCGGTGCGCACCACGGCCAGGTCGCAGGTGCCCTCGGCCAGGCCGCCGGTGGCGGTGTTGGTCCGGACCAGGTGCAGCTCGATGCCGGGGTACCGGGCCGGCCAGCGGCGCTGGAACTCGGCGGTGTGACGGCCCATGGCCGACCAGGCGTGGCCGACGCGCAGCCGGGCGTGCCCGCTGGTGGCCTCGGCGACCAGGTTGTCGGCCTCGGCCAGCAGGTGCCGGGCCCTGGTCAGGACCTGGACGCCGGCGGTGGTGGGGGTGACGCTCCGGCTGGTCCGGTGCAGCAGTCGCACCCCGAGCACATGCTCCAGCGCGATCAGGGTCCGGGACGCGGCCGCCTGGGAGATGCCCAGCTCGATGGCGGCGTCGGTGAAGCTGCCCGAGTCGACGATGGCGACCAGGCACCGCAGGTGGCGCAGCTCAAGATCCATGCGTCCAGCGTATAGATGGCCGCGTGCATGCATTTTGCGCATGTGACGGGCGGGCGCATGCTGGCCAGCATGACCACATCGGCTGAGAGCACATCGGGCCGGCAGCAGGCGGCGGGCATGGCCCTGATGACCGGGAGCGCGCTGGCCAATCAGGCCGGCGCGGCCACGGCGGCGCTGGCCTTCCCTGGCCTGGGGCCGGCCGGGGTGGTGGCGGTGCGGCAATGGGTGGCCGCGGCGGCCCTGCTGGCGGCCGGTCGGCCACGGGTGCGCTCGTTCACCTGGTCGCAGTGGTGGCCGGTGCTGGTCCTGGCGGTGGTCTTCGCCACGATGAACCTGTCGCTGTACACCGCGATCGACCGGATCGGCCTCGGGCTGGCCGTCACGCTGGAGTTCCTGGGGCCGCTGGCCGTGGCGCTGGCCGCTTCCCGCCGCCTGGCCGACCTGGGCTGCGCGCTGGTGGCCGGGGCGGCGGTGCTGGTGCTGGCCCGCCCGCAGCCGAGCACCGACTACCTGGGGATTGTGCTGGCTCTGGTCGCCGCGGCCTGCTGGGCCTCCTACATCCTGCTCAACCGGGTCGTCGGCCGCCGCCTGCCGGGCGCGCAGGGACCGGCCGCCGCGGCGGGCGTCTCGGCGTTGCTCTACACCCCCATCGGGATCGTGGTCCTGCTGTCCCGCCACCCGTCGCTCGGCGACCTGGGCGAGGCGGCGGCCGCGGGCCTGCTGTGCTCGGCGATCCCGTTCCTATCTGACACGCTGGCCCTGCGCCGGGTGCCGGCCCGGTTCTTCGGGGTGTTCATGAGCGTCAACCCGGTGGTCGCCGCGCTGGCTGGCCTGGTCGTCCTGGGCCAGTCCCTGGCCTGGGCCCAGTGGCTGGCCATCGGGGCCATCGTGGCCGCCAACGCCGTCAGCGTGGCCCTGCGGCCCGTCGCCGGCCGCGACCGGAGGCCGCGCCGGGCGGCCGGTGTAGCCGCCGGTCACGGGGGTATCACGGGCTGAAACGGGCAGCACGCGGGGGGATGGCATGGCCAAGAAGACCGAGATGATCGAGCACCGCACGTGCGACCTGTGCGGTCAGGAGATGTATCCCGAGCAAGTCGTCACGCTGCATCGCAGCGACAACAAGTTTTCCGGGGCCAAGATGGCCGTGATGGGCGCCCTGAAGAACGAGCCCGGCCAGGCCGACGTGGACATCTGCCCGGCCTGCCGGCAGCGCCCGGTCAGCGACGTGATTGACCTCATGTACCCGTCGCACAACTGACCCGGACCGGGCATACCTCCGGACTCGTGCCAGACTAATCCTGGCCGTTGAACGGAGGAACAATTACATGACCGGCCCGCAGGATCCGCCCCCCGGCGTGGACACGTCCCGGCCCAGCCCGGCGCGCGTCTACGACTACCTGCTGGGCGGCACGCAGAACTTTGAGTCCGACCGCGCGGCGGCCGAGCTGCTGAAGTCGCGGGCACCCGAGCTGGTCGACTCGGCCTTTGCCAACCGGGGCTTCCACCAGCGGGCGGCCAAGTGGATCGCCGAGCGGGGTGTGCGCCAGTTCATCGACATCGGCTCCGGGCTGCCGACCGTCGGCAACACCCACGAGGTGGTCCGGCGCGTCGCGCCCACCGCCAAGGTGGTCTACGTCGACAACGACCCGCTGGTGCTGGCCCACGGCCGCGAGGTGCTGGGCGACGACCCGGCCACGCGGGTGGCCCTGGCCGACATGCGTGACCCGGACGCCGTGCTGGGCCACCCCGACCTGCGCGCCATGATCGACTTCAGCCAGCCGGTCGGCCTGCTGCTCACCGCGGTGCTGCACTTCGTCGCCGACGAGAGCGACCCGCAGGCGCTGGTCAAGAAGTACCTGGCCGCACTGGCTCCGGGCAGCTATCTGGCCCTGTCCCACATGACCAACGACCACAAGCCGCCCCAGGCGGTGCAGGTGCTGGCCGAGGTGGGCCAGCGCGCGGCGGGCGGCAGCTTCCATCGCACGAAGGACGAGGTCCGCGCGTTCTTCGACGGCCTCAGGATCGTTTCGCCCTACCCCGGTGCCGACCTCGACGTGACCTGGGTCGGGCTGTGGGGCTGCGAGGACCCGGCCCTGGCCGACTCGGAGGGCTCGCGCTGGCTGTACTGCGGCGTGGCCGAGAAGCAGCTCAGCGGGGCACGGTGATCGTCGTTCCGTAGATGGCCGAGGTCCGGTGGCGGCCGATGGCGCTGCCCCAGGCCAGCGCCAGCCGGGTGCCGCCGGGCAGGAGCGAGATGCCGAAGGTGTCGCCGGGCCAGATCCGGCGGTTCCCGGCCCGCGGCGAGACCTTGACCGCCGGGCCCAGCCAGCCGCGGCGGATTGAGTACGGGCGGACGTAGGTCGCGTAGCCGGCCTTGGGCGCGTCGGTCTGCCAGGCCACGTAGGCGATTCCCTGGCGTCCGGCGACCGACTCGACAATGTGCACGGCGTGGTTGCGGCCCGGCGTGACCCGGACCGGCCGGGCCCAGCGCCGGCCGCCGTCGGCCGACCAGGTCAGCCAGCCGATGTCACCGCGTGCGCCCTGGGTGTCCCAGGTCGCGTACAGGTTGCCGCCCGCGTCGATGGACAGGTCGCCGTCGATCCACCAGGTCGGCAGCGCGATGGAGCCACTGCCAGGGAACAGCTCGCGCGGGTGGCGCGGCCACGTCCGGCCATTGGCCGAGGAGGTGAACACCTCGTGCCCCGGGTACAGCTTGTCGACCGGGGCCGGGCCGACCCGGTGACCCCAGGACAGCACGTCGACCCGGCCGTCCGGCTGCACCAGTACCGGCGCGCTGTACCCGCCGTTGCGGGGGAAGCCGGGTCCGACCGGGGTGATCGGACCCCAGGTCCGGCCGCCGTCGGTGGACCGCTGGATGACCGAGTTGACGTCACCGTCCTTGAACGCGCAGCTGCCGGCCGGGCTGCACTCCAGCTGGATCTTCTTGGCGCTCGGGCCGTAGTCCCAGGTCAGGTACACGGTCCCGCGCGGGCCCACGGCGATGAAGTCGCGGTCGCCCCAGTTGCCGCGCACCGGCGGCCGCACCGCGACGACCTTAGTGAACTTCTGCCCGTGGTCGAGCGAGGCGGCCACCACCGGGCGCATGTAGCCGTGATCCTGCCGCATGTAGGCCGCGTAGACCGTGCCGTCCGGGGCGACCGCGATCGACGGGTCCCAGGTCGGGCCGCTGCCGGGCATCTGGAAGGCCCGTTGGTAGGTCCGCCCCCCGTTGACCGACCTGGCGAACCCGATGCCATGGCAGCCGATCCACAGGTCATAGACATAGGCCGGGGCGGCCGTGGCCGTCTCGACCTCGGCGTTCTGGCCGCCGCAGGCCCGGCTGACATCCTGTACCGGGCTGGCCTGGCCCGGAGCGCCCGACCTGGCCTGGCCCGCCGCCAGCGCGGGTGTGGAGCCCGTCACGACCAGCGCGCTCAGCGCCGCCAGCACGCCCAGCCTCCGGCTAAGCGCCCAGGTCACCCTGCTCCCGCCCACGGTCCCCGTCATCATGACCTCCCGCCGCCAGCCTGGATCGGCCCGACATAACGTGAAAATCATGGATGAGCGGGCCAGAAAACGCGAGTGGCTATGGGCCGGATCGTGGGGTTTCCGAGCGAGCCCGGTAGGCCGTCACCCGGGCCCGGCTGGCGCAGCGGGCTGAACAGTAACGGCGCGGTGAGCCGCCCGCCGTGGCCGCGAACGGAGCGTCGCAGCCCGGCGCCGCGCACAGCCCGCCCGGCACCGCCTGGCGGGTGGCTAGCAAGGTGGCCAGGCCGGCCGCCGACGCCGCCGCGAACCAGTCGGCCCACGGAGCGTCATCGGCCCGGTCCACGTGCACGTGCCAGGCCGTCCCGTCATGGCGGCTCAGCCGGGGCGGCCCGGCCGACGTGGCCAGCAGGTCGTTGAGCAGCCGCGCCGCCGTGGCCGGGTCCGGCGCGGCGAACACCGCCCGCAGCGTCGCCGCCACTCGCCTGAGCCCGGCCAGGTCGGCGTCGGTGAGCACGATCGGCTCCGGCTCGCCGAACTCCCGCAGCACCGCCGAGACCTCGGCCGCACCGGCCGGCTGGCCGCCGGTCAGGAGGCCGGTCAGCGCGGCCGCGCGCTCGGCCGCAGCGGCCGGATCCGTGAACTCTGCCGTCATGCCGCTACTGTAACGTCTTATTCTTATGAGCCGTTACAGACTCGGTGCGTACCTGGCCGGCGCCACCGTCGCGCGGACCGCCGATGAGATGTCCGGGCCCGCGCTGCTCCTGCTCGGCCTGGCCGTCACCGGTTCGGCCCGGACCGCCTCCCTGCTCTACGCGGCGCTGACCATCGCCGGCGGCTGCGGCGGGCCGCTGTTCGGCGTGCTGCTGGACCGCAGCGCTGCCCCCGGCCGGCTGCTGGCCCGGGCGCTGGCCGGCTACGCGGCCGGCCTCGGCGTCGTCGCCGTAGTTCTCGGCCACCTGCCGCTGCTGGCCGTGACCGGCCTGGCTGCCGCGGCCGGCTTCCTGGCCCCGTCCCTGACCGGCGGCTGGACCTCCCGGCTGCCTGACATCGTGCCCGGGTCGCGGCTGGCCCGCGGCTACTCACTCGACGTCAGCACCTACGCCGCCGCCGCCCTCATCGGGCCCGCCCTGGCCGGCCTGGTGGCCGCCGCGGCCGGCGCCGGCTGGGCCATGGCGGTCGTTGTCGCCTTGCTGCTGATCGCCACCCCCGCCGCCTGGCGACTGCCCCGGCCCCCGCCGGTCGGCCGGGCCGGCCATCCGGCGGGCCGGGCCTCGGTGCTGGCCGACCTGCGGGCCGGATTCGGTGCCATCCTGCGCGTCCGGCCGCTGCTGCGGATCACCGCGTGCTCGGTCATCGCCTACCTCGGGGTGGGCATGCTGGTCGTCGCCTGCCCGCTGCTCGGCCAGCGCCACCTCGGTGGTGCCGACCGCGGCGCGCTGCTGCTGTCCCTGCTTGCGGCGGCCTCGCTCATCGCCAACGCGGCCCAGTCCCGCTGGCCGCCCCGGCTGGCCCCGGACACCATGTTCGCCCTGGCCACCGCGCTGGCCGGCGCCGCCTACCTGGGGCTGGCTGCGGCCTCGCGGGCGGGCTGGGTGATCGTCGCCATTGTCGTGGCCGGAGTGGCCGACGGGCCTCAGCTCAGCGCGGTGTTCGCGGTCCGCCACCGGGAAGCGCCGGCCCGGCTGCGGGCCCAGGTCTTCACCACCGCCGCCAGCCTCAAGCTGGCCGCCGGCGCCCTCGGCGCCGCGCTGGCCGGCCACCTGGCCACCTCTCCAGCCCTGGTGCTGGTGGTCGCGGCCGCCACCCAGGCCGCGGCGCTGCTCGCCTTCCTGGTCATCGGACGCGGCCGCCATGTCACCTCCGCCCCCCAGCCCGCCGCGTCCAGAGGGAGCACAGAACCCTCGGTGGATATCTGAGATGTCGAATGGAGATATCTCTGATATCCTATCCTCAGGATAAGCGGAGGTGGATCTCATGACCATGGTGAAGACGCCAATCGAAATCGACCAGGAGGCACTGGCGGTCGCCGCTGAGGTCCTAGGGACAACGACCAAGAAGGACACCGTGAACGCAGCCCTGCGCGAAGTGGGCCAGCGTCTGGTGCGACTGCGCGCGCTGGCCAGGCTCGGTGAGATGGCGGACCGCGGCGACTTCGACGAGTTCGTCGGTGACAAGGCGGCCTACCGCAGGTGAGCCCGGCCCTGTACCTGATCGATACGTCAGGACTGTTCCGGATCCTGCAGAGCGATCTGCGAAAGGCGTGGGCCGACCAGCTAGCCGCTGGCGTGATCGCGACCTGCCCCATCGTCGAGCTGGAATTCCTGTTCTCGGCACGATCGCTGGCCGACAGGCTGGAAAAGCAACGGCTCTTGCATGACTTGTTTGGCTGGGTGCCGATGCACGAGGGCATCTACGAACGCGCCGATGAGATCCAGCAGTTGCTGACCGAAGCCGGGATGCGCCGATCAGCTGGCCCGGTCGGTCTGCTCATCGCCGCTACGGCGGAACGTGCCCGGCTCACCGTGCTGTGCGACGATCGCGACTACCGGAATGTCAGCACCGTCACCGGCCAGGCGGTCAAGTTCGTCACTGACATCTGAATCCGAGCGGGCCTGGGCTGGGCTGGCCGTATGCCGGCGCGCCGCCCGTTCGGCTGGTCCGACGACGCTAGGCCGACCGGGGCCGGGCAAGAAATGCCTGGCCATAAGGCGGGCCGGGAAATACCGTCCTGGTTATGAGGGTGCTTTCTGTCAATGTCGGCCGTCCGCGGCCCAACCCGTGGAAAGGCATCAGGTCGACCGGCATCGACAAGCGCCCGGTCGAGGGCGCGGTCGCGGTCACCGCGCCGGGGCCCAAGGGCGATGGTGCGGTCGGCCTGGCCGGGGACCGGGTCTATGACGTCCGCCACCACGGCGGCACCGACCAGGCGGTCTACGCCTACGCCAGGGAGGACCTGGACTTGTGGGCGGCGGAGATGGGCGTGGCGCTGCGCAACGGGGTGTTCGGGGAGAACCTGACCACCGAAGGCGTGGCGGTGAACGACGCGCTGATCGGCGAGCGCTGGCGGATCGGGGCCGAGGTGATCCTGGAGGTGTCGTGCCCGCGCATCCCGTGCGGGACGTTCCAGGGCTGGATGGGCCGCCAGGGCTGGATCCGGCGGTTCACCCAGGCCGCGCAGCCGGGCACCTACCTGCGCGTCATCGAGCCGGGTGATATCCAGGCCGGGGATCCGGTCGAGATCGTGGACCGGCCGGACCACGACGTCACCGTGGCCATGACCTTCCGCGCGCTGACCCTGGAGGCCGACCTGCTGCCGCGGCTGCTGGTCGCGACCGCGCTGCCGGACGACATCATCGAGCTGGCCGGGCGGCGCACGACGGCCTGACCCCGAGCGCGGCCGGCCAGAACCCCGCCTAGCGCCAGGCCCGGCGCAGCGCGGCGTAGGCCGGCTCGGGGGAGTCGCTGGCCAGCACCGCGCCGAAGTGGGACTCCTGGTTCTGCGGGCCCTGGTTGTCGTCGCGGATGTCGTACTAGTAGAAGCCACCCGCCCAGCTCAGCCGCTTCCAGATCCGGGCCTCGCTTAGCGGGCCGCGACCCTGGCGGCGATCGCGCCGTAGGCGGCAGGGTTGCGGGGCGGCAGCCAGAACCAGATCAGGTTTGGTGGTCTTGCCGCCGCTGGCCCACGGCGGGCTGGTGTCGACGATCAGCAGCGGGTGCAGCCGGTGGCGCGCGGCCTGCGCCACGATCTTGTCCGGCGTGCTCCAGCTGAAGTGACCCCTGGCCGGCTCGACGTAGGCCCACTGGACGTCGTCGCGCAGGCTGTCCGCCCCGCCGCCCTCGATCAGGCTGACGTACCTGGCCGGGTCGGGCTGGGCCGCCACATGGGCCGAGTAGCCGACCGGCCGGGCCGGCGCCGGGATGACGCGAGCGGCCGAAGCTGCGCCCGGTGTGTGATGGGATGTCGGATATAAGTCTGCGCTGGAGGCACGGGTGAGCGAGCAGCTGGGACCGGGCGGCGTCCTGCCCGGCCTGACCCCTGGCTCGCGGGTCGCCAGCTACCTGCTCGAGGAGCAGGTCGGCGTGGGCGCCATGGCGGTGGTGTTCCGCGCCGCGGACCAGCGGCTGGCCCGCCGCGTGGCGCTCAAGGTCCTGGTCCCGGCGCTGGCCGCCGACCAGGGGTTCCGGCAGCGGTTCATCCGCGAGTCCCGTGCGGCGGCGGCGGTCGAGGATCCGCACATCATCCCGGTTTACGAGGCCGGCGAGGCCGGGGACCTGCTGTTCATCGCGATGCGCTACGTGCCGGGCGGCGACGCCAGGACGCTGCTGCACCGGGAGGGCCCGCTGCCGGGGGCCAGGGCGGCGGCGATCATCGCGGCGGCCGCGTCGGCGCTGGACGCGGCGCACCGGGCCGGGCTGGTGCACCGCGACGTGAAGCCCGGCAACATGCTCATCGACGCGCAGCCGGGCCGCCCCGACCAGGTGTACTTGTCGGACTTCGGGCTCAGCAAGGGCGCACTGGTCGGGCTGACCAGGGCCGGGCAGTTCGTGGGCACGCCCAACTACATGTCCCCGGAGCAGATCGAGGGTCGGCCGGTGGACGGCCGAACCGACCAGTACGCGCTGGCCTGCACGGCGTTCGAGCTGCTGACCGGGGTGGCGCCGTTCCAGCGCGACGACGGGATGGCGGTCATCTGGGCGCACATGTCCCAGCCGCCGCCCCCGCTGGCGCCGCGCCGGCCCGACCTGCCGCTGGCTGCCGACCAGGTGCTGGCCAGGGCCCTGGCCAAGGCCCCCGAGCACCGGTACCCGAGCTGCGCCGAGTTCGCGGCCGCGCTGCGCGCGGTGCTGGGCGCGGACCCGCGCCAGCCGGTGCTGGCACCGGGCCACCCGGCCACCTGGCCAGCGGCGATGGCCGCCGGCCCGGCCCTCGCGCCGCCCGGCCCGGCTGTCGCGCCCGCCGGCTGGGGACCCGCCCCGGCCACGCCCGCCCCCAGCCACGCCCCGCCCGGCTACCAGGCCCCGGTCTACCCGGCCGCGCCCCCAAACGGCCCGCCCTCCATGCGCCCAGCCGGCCCTCCCATGCGCCCGCCCCGCCCGCCCCGTCGGCCCACCCCCCTCCAGCTCGCGCTGGCCGTCGCCGCGCTCCTCGTCGTGGCCGGCGTCATCCTCGCCGCCGTCCTGCTCAGCTCGCCAGGCCCAGGCACCGCCGGCCCGGCACGCTCGTCGACCCCGGCCGTCCGCCCCTCCAGCCACCCGGCCCGACCCCACCCGGCCCGGCCCCACCCGGCCCGGACCCGCCCGGTCCGGCCCCGGCCAGTCCGGCCCAGGGCGCGATCCAAACCCCCGGCGACCGAGTTCACCGTCTGCGTCGACCCCGTCGACTCCTGCAGCCTGGCCCAGATGCAGACCAAGCCGAGCACCGTGCTGCTGTCCGGCGACGGCTCGGGCCTGATGAAGTCGGTGCGGTGGTCCGGGTGGGGCTCCCCGGTCGCCACCGGCGTCGGCACCTACGAGCTCGACAACTGCGTGCCCAGCTGCGCCCAGGGCAAGTACCGCCCGTCCCCGGCCACGATCACGCTCAGCGGCCTGACCCCCTATGCGGGCGGGAAACGGGCCTACGCCGACATGGTGATCAACGCCCCGAAAGCGGTCGGGACAAGCAGATATCGGCACCTTGTGCCCTAGCAGGCAAATATTTACTAAGTTCCTGCGGCCAAAGCGTTATCTCTATGCACTTCCGCGTCCCGAGGCGGACAAAGTATAAATTCCGCTAAGGAGGTGCCCTATGAGAAAAATCACAGCATCGGCGGGCCCGGTCGGCGGTCGCCTGCTCAAGTGGAGCGGCCTGGCATCCGCCGCGATCCTGGCCCTGGCCGCGGCTGGCTGCGGCACCAGCAGCTCCGGCCCTTCGTCGCACGCCAGCGCGCAGACACCCAAGGCCGGGGGCACGTTCACCATCCTGGCCAACTCGTCGTTCGGAGTGGCCGACCCGGCCCAGAACTACACGCTCGAAGAGTGGCAGCTGCTGATCGACACCCACGACGGACTCGTGGGCTTCGCGCACGTCGGCGGCCTGGCCGGCTCCAAGATCGTGCCCGACCTGGCCACGTCGCTGCCCACCCCCACCAACGGGGGCAAGACGTACCTGTTCCACATCCGGACCGGGATCAAGTTCTCCAATGGCCAGACGCTCGAGCCCAGTGACTTCGTCAGAACCTTCGAGCGCCAGTTCACCGTGCCCGGCCCGACCTCGTTCTACAGCGGCATCGTGGGCGCGAGTAAGTGCAGCACCAAGGGCTGCGACCTGAGCAAGAGCGGCGTGATCGCCAACAACGCGGCCCACACCCTGACCATCAACCTGACCGCGCCCGACCCGGAATTCCTCGACCAGCTCGCGCTGCCGTTCGCCTACGTGGTGCCAGCCAGCACCCCGCTGAAGCTGACCGGCAACAAGGTCGCGCCGGGCACCGGTCCGTACATGTGGAAGTCGTACAACCCCAACACCGCGGCCGTCCTGGTCCGCAACCCCTACTTCCATGTCTGGAGCGCGGACGCTCAGCCGGCCGGCTACCCGAACGAGATCGTCGAGAAGTACGGGCTGCAGGTCTCCGACGAGGTGACCGAGGTCGAGAACGGCGGGGCCGACGAGGTCTTCGACGGCGACTCGATCCCGTCGGACCAGCTGACCCAGCTGAACAGCCCCAAGTACGCCGGGCAGGTCCACGTGAATACGCTGACCGCCGACTGGTACTTCGCGCTGAACACTCGGCGGGCGCCGTTCAACAACCTCCAGGCCCGGCAGGCGATCAACTACGCGGCCAACCGCTCGGCCTACGTCAAGATCGCGGGTGGCTCGTCACTGGCCGTCCCGGCCTGCCAGATCCTGCCGCCCAACTTCCCCGCCTACAAGGCGTACTGCCCGTACACCACCGGCTCGCAGACCACCTGGTCGGGACCCAACCTGGCCAAGGCCAAGCAGCTGGTCAAGGCGTCGGGCACGGCCGGTGCCAAGGTGGTCGTGGACGGCACCACGGACCAGGTGGGCAAGGCACTGGTCGAGCAGATGGTCTCCGACCTGAACTCGATCGGCTACAAGGCCAGCGCGCAGCTGCTGACGTCGGGCGTCCAGTACCCGTTCATCCAGAACTCGTCGAACTCCGGTAAGTGGAACGTCGGCCTGTCCGCCTGGTACCAGGACTATCCGGCCCCGTCGGACTTCCTGAACGTGCTGCTGGGCTGCGGGACCATCCATCCCAACAGCGACGCCAGCCCGAACATCGCCGCGTTCTGCAACAAGTCGATCAACAGCCAGATCACCAAGGCCGAGTCCATGGAGGCCAGCAACCCGGCCGGGGCGGCCGCGATCTGGACGCAGATCGACCACGCGGACACCACGCAGGCTCCCTGGGTCGACATGTACAACCCGAAGCAGATCGACCTCCTGGCCAAGAACGTCCACGGCTACGAGTGGAATCCGCAGTGGTACATCCTGATTGACCGCCTGTGGCTGAAGTAGCCGTGCTCTCGGCCGGGCCGCAAGCGGCCCGGCCGAGAGCGCATTCC
>Ga0134126_10007941_pt1 | contig 13318 bp, 10 predicted proteins | sample KB31752_FD_96881 | JGI IMG/M metagenome (GOLD analysis project Ga0134126, IMG submission 96881) | Terrestrial soil microbial communities with excess Nitrogen fertilizer from Kellogg Biological Station, Michigan, USA - KB3-175-2 | ecosystem: Environmental > Terrestrial > Soil > Unclassified ...
AAGGATTATTCTTCACTGCTTCGCCCGGCAAATCCTGGTCCTGTGCTACCGGCGGCATTTCCGGGATAGTTTCCGTTGACGTCCTGATTGCCGCAACCGGAAGTCCTGTGAGTTGCGCCAGGCGCATGCGAAGTTGGTCGGCGGCAGCTTGTGTCTGTGCAATGTCCAGCCGCGTCCTTGCGCCCGCAAGTTTCGCTCTGGTGCCTTCTACCTGGTTGTCCAGGCCGGCCTGGATGCGTTGCGCAACAATATCTTGAAATTTCTGCGCGGCCTGCTGCTGTTCTCTTTGAATCGTCAGTGACGAGTCCAGCAGATCAAGCTGCACGTAATCCAGCGCAGTCTCCATAATCACGTCATTGCGGCGATCGGCATTCTGGGCCGTCGTGACCGCAACATCGCTCTTGGCGGCTTTCACGTAGTTGCGCTGCGCCAGGTTGAAAAGCGCGCCTTGAAAATTCACGTTAAAGATTGAAGGCGCCGCGCCTTCCAGGCTGAGCGGGAAACCATACGATGCTCCCAGGCCGGAGCCAAGCACCATCTGTGGCAGGAACACGTCGTGTGCCTGCCTCACCGCCGACCGCGCGCGCTGCAGGTCCGCCTGTGAGAGGCCCGTGGTCGCGCTGTTTTTGAGCGCCAGTTCAATGGCCGTGCGGAATGCCAGCGGCCTGTCCTTGCCGGAAGAAGTATCTTGCGCGATCAGAGTTAGAGGAAGCGCCACGACCCAGGCTGCAATCAGGACGACACGGGCATGCAATTTCATTTTTCACCTGCGCAAATTGTTCGGATGGTGTGGAAAGACGTGATTCTATCGGGAAACGCGCGCCAGCGCATCCTGCGCCGGGCGGTACTCTGAGGCCATATTCAGCGCGCTCTGGAACTCGGCTGCGGCTTCTTTCTGTTTGCCTTGCTTTTCAAGCACGACTCCCAGCAGGTAGTGGGCGCGAAACGCCGGCCCGTCTTCTGACGGTCCTTCTTCGGAGAGATAGTGCAGCAGGATCTGCGCTGCGCGGGCGAAGTCGCGTCCCGAATGCACAAGCAACGCGGCTGCATCGAACTCGCTGGCTTCACCCTGTTGCACCACGGCCAGCGAATGGCGGATGGCGTCTTCCATTTCGCCCAGCCGTCCCGTGCGCCGGTAAAAATACGCCAACTCCACCCAGTAACGCGAGGGCTGGCTGCTGGCCGCAATCGCTTTCTTGTACTCTGCTTCCGCGCCGGTGTTGCCCTGCTTTTCTTCTACGCGCGCGTAAATGTAATTGGCCAGCGCCCGGTCCTGCCTGGCTACATAATCGGCTTGCTGTTTAGCTTTGTTCTTGTCGCCGCCGAGAAAGCCCGGAGCTTCCAGGTAAAATTCGCTCAAGTCAGAGCGTGCGGGGAGATTGTTGCCGTCCAGCGCCACCGCTCGTTCGAATTCGGTTTTCACCTTGCGTGCCAGCCCAAAAGCCGTAAAGGGATTGGCCTCTTCCGCTTTTCTTCCCATAGCGCGCCCCAGCCATAAATGGTAGGAACTGTTTTGCGGATCAAGCGCCAGCGCCTTCTCCGCCATGTGCATGGAGTTGTCCCAGAGTTCAAGCTGAAAGTAAACACGGCACAGCAGGTTGTACCATCGCGCATCGTTGGGCGCGCGCGCAATCGCCAGATTCAAGACATGGATTGCCTGGTCGGCCTTGCCTGCCTTGAGCAATACGGACGGATCGACATCCGCCCCCGCCATTGGACCAGCCGCTAATAAGAAGAGAGCCGCTAACCGGAACAAGGACCTCAACGCTCGACCACCTTTATATCCATGCCATTGCGCAAAGGCTGCGCGTTGATGGCGCCCAGCGCGATTAATGCGCCTTCCGGAACCCCCTTCACCACTTCCACCCGCGTCAGACTGGAAAGGCCGGTCTGTACTTCCTGCGCCAGGATTTTATCGTTTACGATTTCGTAAACGTAACGCTTGCCGTCCACGTCATGCACCGCCTCGCGCGACACCGTGAGCGCATTGTCATGGCGCGCGGCAATAATGCTTACGTTTACGTTCACGTTCGGCAACAGCTTGCGGTCTGCGTTGTCGACCTCTGAAGTGATTTCTCCCACGGTGCGCGTTCCCACCATGGTCACGGAAGTTGGAACGCGCGTGAGCGTGCCCTCCCAGGTGCGGCCGGGGATCGCGTCCCACTTGATTTCCACTTTTTGGCCTTTGGCCAAGCGTCCGATTTCTGGCTCGTCTACAAATGCGCGCACTCTAACTTTTTCCAGGTTCGCCACCTGCACCAGAAGCTCGCCGGCATTCACATATGCTCCTGGCCTTACCGGAAGCTGGTAAACCGTTCCTGCGAACGGCGCCCTCACGTTGGAGTGTTGCAGCAAATCCTGTGCCGCGGCATACGCCGCGCGGGCCTCCGCTGCGGAGGCTTCTACCTTGGCCACCTCGGGCGAAGAGTAACGGTCCTTCGCTTTGGCTTGCAACAACTGGAGATCGGCCTCGGCCTTTTTCAGCCGGTTCTGCGCTGCTTCCACCTCTGCCGGAGACGCTCCGCCACTCTGCTGTAATTGCTGGATCGCTTGCAGGTTGCGTTGGGCCTCGTCGCGTTCGGCCTGTGCTTTGGTCAAATCAGCGCGGCTGGTCAGCAGCTCTTCCTGCGTCCCGCCGGCTTTGATCCCGCTCAGCGCCGCCTCTGCCGCTCGCAACTGGGCCAGCGCGTGTGCTGCCTGTGACCGCGCGTCAGCATCGTCCAACTCCACCAGAAGCTGGCCCGCTTTCACGTGGTCTCCTTCCTTCACCAGAACTTTGTTTACCGTGGCCGGCGCGGGAGCATGCGCCTCAAAGCTGTCGATCGGTTCGATCTTCCCGTTGGTGGAAATTACGCTGGCAATCTCCTCGCGGACGGCTCTTTCCGCGCGCACCGGCGTTACCACGTGACGGCGATTGATGCCCGTAAATAGCAACACTGCCGCTATCACCAGGACCACCACCACCAGCACGGGCCTGCGACCGTTATTTTGGCTTTGTCTCGCCATGCACTAAAAAAAATCAGTTCAACCGGCCAAACTTCCCAGTATATCCAAGCCGGAAGTGCGGCGCAGAATCCCATTTTCTGCGTTGATGGAAGTCATTCCAAACTTTTCTGCCGGATGTTCTATTTTAGATGATCTTCTTTTAGATGATCGTCCCACTCTCGCGGTTCCGTGGAAATGCGGTTGTTACAATAGGTTCCTGATGTCACATCGTACAGGCTATACCCGCGATCACGCAAAATCAGGGCTCGACCATGACTTCCCTGAAATCGATACCTGGCCCAACCAGTTTCCCGCCTATGAAATCCTGATTGACGTGCCCGAGTTCACCTCGGTCTGCCCCAAAACGGGCCTGCCCGACTTTGGCGTGTTGGAAATCCGCTACATGCCCGGAAAGCTCTGCCTGGAACTGAAGTCGCTCAAGGAATATTTGCTGCACTATCGCAACCTGGGTATCTTTCAGGAAAACATCGTGAATCAGGTATTGGAAGATGTTGCGCGCGCCACGAAGCCAAAATGGGTCGTCGTAAAAGGCGTGTTCCGCCCTCGCGGCGGGATTGGGACAACGGTGGAGGCAAGATGGCCAAGGCCAAAGACCAAAGATCAAAATATAAAACTGCTTTAGCCCGGAGCGCCGGCTCCGGCGGCCATTTTCTTTGCCGCTTCCGCATCCTTCGGCGCCGCGGCGATTTCTCCCGAGCTCTTGTTTTCCGGAAACTTGAACCCCACGTAGGTCCCGGCGCTCATGCCCAGCAATCCGAGCAGCGTAGGATTGAAATCCGGGATGCTCAACTTGGTGAAGATCCTTACGACGAACACGAAAGCTAACACCACGGTCCAGGCGATGATCTGAAGACGATGAAGTTCCAGGTCGTTGCCGCCGCAGATGTCTTTCCAAAAGCCCTGGCTTGGAGCCTTTGCAGTATTGTTCTGGTCCACCAGCACTGCGGCAAGGTACGTGGTAGAACTGATTCCCAGTAGCCCCAGGATGGAGGTGGGAATGTCCACGGCCGGGTCCCACGTCATGATGAATAAAAAGAAATATGCGTTCAGCAGGAGCCATGTCCATACGGCCATCTGCGTGCGCGCCAGGCTGAACGGCCCGCCGCTATAGTCCCTGAGCAGCGAGGTCTTCCGTCCCAGCACCAACACCCCCGCCAGCGTGACGCACAGGAAGGCGATGCAAACGTACTCCCATCCGAGCGGCAGCAGGACCATCTCAAACTGAGCGTTGCTCTCCGCCGGGGTTCCTCCCTCCAGGCCAATGCTGGGCCGCGCCTTCCGTGAAACTCCTTTCAGGAAAAGGCCGCGCAAGTTTCTTTCCTGCACGATAAGGTCATCCCAGGTTTGGTCAGTCTCAGGGGTCCTTTGCAGTCTGAAGAGCAACTCATTCAGCTCAGGATGCGCCGGATCATACGCAACCTCAACCGCCACCGGATACGTCTTTGCCAATTGCCTGCCATTCAAAAATAAAACCAGGGTTGAGGGCGAATTCTTCTGGTCGATCCAATTCTTCAAATTGCGAACCCTGAGTTTGATGTGGTGTCCCAGCGGGACGCTGAGATCGGTGGCGCACTCATGATTTTCACCCACCACGCATTCCACCACAAGCTGCGTTTCAGCCTTCACGGGCGCTGCCGGGGCGGGCTGCGTTCCCACCGGATCCGGGGCCCTCTGCGCTGGGGCTGCCTGCGGTTCCGTGTAGGCGGAGACAGCCAGGATCACCGCGAAAAATGCCGGTAAAAAGATGGGCTTGAGAGATTTCCGGTTGAACATGATCTTCCTTTTGACTATTGCTGTTGGGTTTGTTGCTGCATCTTAACATCAAAAACCGAAAAAACATCCGGTCTACCGCGAGAACATTGCCCGGATCGTTTTCCTTTACGGTTGCATGGCAAATGCCCGGCAAATCCACGGTCGTGGCTGGTTTCCGGCGGGTATAATCCCACCAGCCCATGCTGCCAAAATTCTATCCTCGCCTCTTGCTGGCGGTGCTTACCGGACTGAATATCCTCAATTACATTGACCGCAATGTGCTCTTTGCGGTGCAGTCCGACGTGAAAAAAGAATTTCTGGTGAGCGATGCCAAGATCGGCCTGCTTACCAGCGCTTTCTTCTTTACTTATATGTTTGCCGCGCCGGTCATCGGCTGGATGGGCGACCGCTTTCCCCGCAAAAACATCGTGGTCTTCGGCATTTTTATCTGGAGCGGCTTCACCTTTCTCACGTGGTTCGTGCATGACTATAGCCAGCTTCTTTTTCGTCACGCCATCGTCGGGATTGGTGAAGCCAGTTATGCAACCATTGCTCCAACGTTGATTGCCGATTCCTTCCCAATGCTCAAGCGCGGCCGCATGTTAGCGATATTTTTTCTGGGATTGCCGGTCGGCAGCGCTGCGGGGTACTTTGTTGGGGGATACTTGGCGCACGCTTTTGGTAGCTGGCGCGCGCCGTTCATGGCCGCTGGAATTCCAGGCTTCCTGCTTGCGCTTCTGCTCTGGATGCTTCCCGAACCGCCGCGAGGCCAACATGAAATGTTTACGCCCGCCAAAGTGAAGGGGCTCCTGCGCGGCCTGATGCGTAATGGCGCATTCGTGACGGCCACACTCGGCATGGCCGCCTACACCTTTGCCATGGGCGGCATGCAGGTTTGGATTCCCACGTTCTTGGTTCGGCTACGCGGCCTGGATCTTAAAACCGCGAATATCGACTTCAGCTATATCGTGATCATCAATGGCATTGGGGCCACGCTGCTGGGCGGCTGGATTGGCGACCGCCTGCTCAAGCGCTTTTACGGCGCGTACTATTCATTTTCCGGTATCGCCATGTTGATCGCGGTGCCGTTCATGGTTGCCGCCATTTATGCTGTAGGTTCGCTAATGTTTCCGGCCATGTTTGTTGCCGTATTTTTTGTTCTGGTCGGCACCGGCCCTACCAATGCCGCCCTTATCAACTCGGTAAGTGCTAACATTCGCTCCACTGCGCTGGCGGTCAACGTTTTCATCATCCACTTGTTGGGCGACGCTTTTTCTCCCACGCTCATCGGCCGCATTTCTGACGAGACCGGCTCCTTGCAGGTGGCTTTCTGGGTGGCCTTTGCCGCCGCCGGGCTTTCCGGTCTCATCCTGCTTTATGGCGCAAAATTTGCTCCACGCTTCCAGGTCCAGCAAGCATGATCGTATTTGACTGGACATTGTTCTTTTGGATTTCAGGCCTGCTGCTGACCGCGATCTGGCTTGTTCCCGCTGTGCAACTTGCTCTGCATTTTTCTGAAGTGGCCGATTTAACTCAGCCCGAATGGAATCCCTCGCCAGATTCGCCGTTGCCATCACTCACAATTGTTGTTCCGGCGCGCAATGAAGAAGCCGAGATTGAAGCTGCGCTCCGATCTCTGCTGCAACTCAACTATCCGCAGTACCAGATCGTCGCCGTCAATGACCGCTCCACTGACCAGACTGGCGCGATTATGGAACGCCTGGCAGCAGAACCTGCCTCCGCCGGGAAGTTGCGTGTGCTCCATGTGCGTGACTTGCCTTCAGGCTGGCTGGGCAAGGTGCATGCCATGTGGCTTGGTTCTCAGGAAAACGTCACGCAGAGAAACGCCTCGCAGGGAAACGCCGCGCAGCAGGCCGCCAGCGACTGGCTCCTGTTCACTGACGCCGATTGCGTCTTCCAATCTGACTCTGTCCGTCGCGCCATGCATTACGCGACGAAGACCGCGACCGACCATCTTGTGCTCTTTCCTACCGCGCACATGAAAACATTGGGTGAGAGCATGATGATTTCTTTTCCTCAGGTCATGTCCAGTTTTGCCATGCGTCCCTGGAAGGTGCGCGATCCTAAAGCTCGCGACCACATTGGAGTTGGCGCATTCAACCTGATTCGTCGCTCCGCTTACGAGGCCATCGGCACTTACGAGAAGCTGCGTCTGGAAGTGGTCGATGACCTCAAGCTGGGTGAGACGATCAAAAATGCCGGTCTGCGGCAGGATGTTGTTTTTGGCCGCGATCTTGTCAGCCTTCGATGGGCCGTAGGCGCTGCCGGCGTGGTCGCCAACCTGGAGAAAAATCTTTTTGCTTTTTTAAAGTTCCGCATCAGCCTGGTGCTGGCCGTATGCGCGCTCACTTTCTTCCTCTGCGTCTGTCCGTTCCTGGGAATTTTTCTTGCGTCCGGTTGGGCAAAAGCAGCTTTTGCCGCAGCGATCGCCGTGATTGCGTTGGCTTATACACTCTCCGGACGTTACATGGGGAACTCTGCGCTGCTTTTTCTTACCTGTCCCATCGCCGCGCTGGTATTCGATTTCGCCGCTTTGCAGTCCGCCTTTCTCGCCCTGCGCGATGGCGCCATCACTTGGCGCGGCACAAAGTATCGGCTGGTGGAACTAAAGAAAAAGTAAAGTTTCCACGCGCCTGCAATTTCACTGGCCAAACGGATTTATGCGGACGGTTGAAACTGCAGCACCATGAGCGCCTGATCGTCCAAGCGTGGCGAGCCTGAGCGGAAGTTCAAAACCTCTTTCAGGCATTTATCCACCAGTTCACGCGATGGCAATTGATGGCAAGTGCCCAGCAGTTTTGCCAATGACGCGCTGCCGAACTCCGCGCCATCCGGGCTTTCCGACTCTGAAATGCCGTCGGTATAAATCACAAGGCTGTCGCCCGGCGCAGTGCGCAGGGTTGTGCTTGCGAACTTCTGGTCGCAGAAAAGCCCAATCGGAACCGTAGCGGCTTCAATCGCTGTCACGCCGTGGTGTCCCAAATGAAACGGCGCGGGATGGCCGCCGTTGCAGATCTCGACATTGCCAAACTCGTCCGCCCGGCCCACGATGAGCGTGGCGTACTGCGTAGGCAGCGTGCTTTCACAAAAGAGCCGGTTGGCGCGTTCGACGAGCTGTTCCAGCGGCAGACCGGTGGGTATCAACACCCGGAAGAGCGCATGCAGGTTTGACATGAGCATGGCTGCGGCCACGCCTTTGCCGGAAACGTCGCCCACCATAAAATAAAGATCTTTGCCGTGATGTACCAGGTCACAATAGTCGCCGCTGACCTGCCCTGCGGGCTCATAATGATAGGCCACTTTCCAACCTGCGGCGCTAAAGTCGCGCTTGGGTAGAAGTCCGGCCTGGATACGTGCCGCCAGCAATATGTCCTGCTCTAACGCGCGCTGTTCTGCGGGCTTAAGGCACTCCAGGCAGAGCTGCATCAGGGGATCGGCAAACAGGCGTTCCGGCTCCACGGTCCCGGCGCAATGTTCGCAGACGCCATAGGTGCCGTGGTCCACGCGCTCCAGCGCATGGTCAACCTGCTCCAGCAGGTGCAGAAGGTTCGCCGTCTGGGTTTTGGCTACCGCTGTTTCCAGTTTTTGCCGCCGGACCATCAATTGGTCGCGCAGCATATGCAGATCTGTAACCTGGATTGCCATTGGGGAAACTCCTTCTTGTAACTGAATCTTTTCGGAGGTCCGGCGATTCATATTTTTCGCTCTGGCCGTTGTCCCAATTCTTCTAAAAGGCATCTTATCGGCAACTGTCCGGACAAAACTATCCGGCTCTTGCTCTGAAATACTTGGTTCCGAAATACTTGTTCTAAAAAGTAGTGTTTAACTCTGGTCACGGCCAACTACATTGGGTATTCTGCCAGTTAGGGAAAAACATGCGGGAAGAGATCGCACTTTCGAGCATTCTGGGCGCGTCCGTCTATGACAGCAGCGGCGCGTTTGCAGGACACGTGCGCGAAGTGGCCATCTTTCCCCAGGAAGACCCCAACCGCATCTCCGATTTCATCGTAAAAACCCGTGAAGGCGACCGCCTGCTGCCCTCGCGCCAGGTCAAAACCGTGATCGGCTCGGCCATCCAGGTTAACGGCTCCGCGCATGACTGGCAGCCGCTTTCCAGCTCTGAAGGCATGCTGCTGCTGGAGCGCGACCTGCTGGACCAGCAAATCATCGACGTTTCTGGACGCAAAGTTGTCCGCGTGAATGACGTTGATCTGCTGCGTGAGCAGTCTAACGGCACGCTCAAGCTCAAAGTTGGCCGGGTCGATATCGGTTTGCGCGGAGCAATCCGCCGCTTGCTCAAGGGCCTTGCTCCCAGCCGGGCGGTTGAAGCGCTGGCCATGCGCATGCCGGAAAAGTCGATTCCCTGGGAAGCCGTTGACCTGATTGAGACCGATCCGGCGCGCCGGGTGCGCCTACGGTTGGCTTACGAGCGGCTTTCCAAACTGCATCCGGCGGATATTGCCGATATTCTGGAAGATCTGGCGCCGGCAGAGCGCGAGTCCGTCTTTGGATCATTGAATCAAGAAGTGGCCGCAGAAGCGCTGGAAGAGATCGATCCCAAGATGCAGATCGAGCTCATGCGGTCCATTGATTCCGATAAAGCCGCCGACATCGTGGAAGAAATGGACCCCGATGCCGCCGCTGACCTGCTGGGCGACCTGCCTCAGGAAACGTCAGAAGAAATCCTGGAAGAGATGGAGCCCGAAGAGCGGCAGGAAGTTTCAGAGCTGCTGGCCTTCCATGAAAATACCGCTGCTGGCCGCATGACCACCGACTACATTGCCCTCTCGCCTGAGCACACCGTGGGTGACGCCATTGATCGCCTCCGCAGCTTTGAAGGTCCGGTGGAAACCGTGAGCACTATTTACTTGACGGACTCCCAGGAAAAGCTGGTGGGCTCTGTGCCACTGGTTTCGCTAGTCCTGGCGCCGGGCGGTACACGGTTGGGAACTCTTACCCCGGAACATGTGATCTATGTGGAAGCCAGTGCGTCAGAAAAAGACGTGGCGGAAATGTTTGATAAGTATAACCTGCTCACATTGCCCGTGGTAGATGAAGAACAGCGCCTTACCGGAATCATCACCGCAGATGACGTCATTAGTTTGTTGCGCGACAGGATTTGAGAAGCATTTTCTTGGACCTGCTGCCGCTGTCGTCGCCAGCTCTCTTTACTGAATCCATGCGCAAGCCGGACCAATCCAACAAAGTAAAATGTTGCTAGCCTTGCTTTGCGAGAGCCAGCGGGAGGAGTGGAACTATGCAGGTAGTTAACCTGGCGCAGAAGTTCGCTGCTTTTCAGGATTATTTCAACCCCAAGATTGTGGGCGAGTTGAATAATTTCCAGGTCAAGCTTGTAAAGGTGCAGGGCGAATTCATGTGGCACCACCATGATGCGGAAGATGAGATGTTTATGGTGACCAAGGGCGAACTGCACATGAAATGGCGCGATGCCGAAGGCCGCGAGCACGACGACCCTATTCGTCCCGGTGAGTTCATCATTGTCCCGCACGGCACTGAGCACATGCCTTACACGCTGGTGGAAACCCATATCATCCTGTTTGAGCCGGCCACAACGCTCAACACCGGCAATGTGCAGAATGAGCGCACCGTGGCCGATTTACAGAGAATATGAGCGGCCGCATTACTTTCATCCATCGGGTAGTCATTTTGCGTTACTCGCGAAAGCTTTTCCGACGAGACAAGTGCCAGGGCACGAGTTTACTCGTGCCGTTCAGATTAAATAAATTCGGGGGCTTCAACCCCTGAAGAAGTAGAATTTGCCGTCACGCATCACGGCTGCTGTGACCTTTCCGGGACGCATAAATTTTAGTCTGGAAAAACCCGCAGGGGCTAAAGCCCAGGCTAGGGAGCCATGGTGGCACGAGTAAACTCGTGCCCTGACACTTGCCTCGTCGGGGGACAATGAGTTTTACTCGCGCAGCTCAAACCCAGCCGCCTTTATTCCCTCCACCATCTTTTCCCGCGTGCGCGTCACTTCCTCGGCGGTCAGCGTGCGATCATCAGCTCCCAGGGTCAGGCGGAAAGAAACACTCTTCTTCTCCGGCGGCAGCGGAAAGATCAGCAGGAATTGAAGCGCAACCAGGCTGTCTCCGGCAAATTGGCGCAGCTTGTTTTCCAGATCCGCCACTAGCGCATGTGCAGGCGCGACAATCGAAAGATCGAAGCTGCTGGTGGGGAAGCGGCGCAGCGGACGATAAGGCGCACGCTGTGACGGCAGAGCTTGCAGTGCATCAAGATCAAGATCGAGAATAGCTGCGCGGCCGCGGTCCAGCAGCCCAGGATTCAGCTCATAAAGATCGCCCACGCGCTGGCCGCCGACTTCAATATGCGCGGCGCGCTCCGGATGCATGGTTTTGCCGTGCGCCTTTGCGGGCACGATCTTCGCTCCCGCCGCGACATACTGGACAACGCGTTTCACCTCCAGCAGGTTCGCGCCGTTCGTCTCGCGACCATATATTGCAGCCGTCAGGTGCGTGCGCTCTTTCGGTGCGCCATCAGCGCCTTTGCTGTAAGCGCGTCCGATCTCGAACAGACGAAAGTCGGTGAAGTAGCGGCTGTTGTCTGCCAAATTGCGTCGAACTCCGGGCAGCAGCGTAGGACGCATATATTTCTGGTCGGCAATGATGGGATTGGCGACCTGTAACAATTTCTCCGTCGAGTAGCCGAACATCGCCGCATCAGCATCCGAGATGAACGAATAGTTCGAAACCTCGGTAAATCCCTGTCCAACCATGGCGGCGCGAATGGCGCGGTGCTGTTCATGGTCCAGATTGCGCGGGGTTGGCGCAGCCTGAACTGCAGGCGACTGCGGTACGATGGAAGCATAGCCAACGATGCGTCCGATTTCTTCCACTAGGTCCTCAGGGATGGAAATATCTTTTGTCGCGCGCCAGCTTGGGACTGTGAGCAGCAGTTTGCGTTGCTCAAGCTGCTCCACATGGAAGACCAGAGACTTGAAGATGTCGACCACTTCTTCCGTCGAAAGCTTGCGGCCAAGTTTGCGCTCGGCCCAATCGATATCGACCTGGATTTTTGGCGGCGTGGACTTGCGCGCGTAAACGTCAATGGGCGGCGCGGCCTGTGATCCAGGCGAAATCTGCTTCAGCAACTCAACGGCACGGGCCAGCGCGCGGACAGTATTCTCCGGGTCCTGCCCTTTTTCAAAGCGCATGGAAGCGTCCGTACGCAGCTTGAGGCGGGCCGAAGACTTGCGGACATTTGCTGCAGGGAATGACGCGGCCTCAAGCACAATGCGCTTTGTCGTCGAGCGAATCGCCGTGTCATTGCCGCCGATGATTCCGGCAATTCCGACTGGTTTCTGCGCGTCAGCGATCACGATTTCTTCCGGGCTCAGGGAATATTTTTCACCGTTCAGGGCAAGAATCGACTCAGCTTTGTGCGCGGCGCGGACAATGATGGTATCGCCCAGCAGATCGGCGTCATAGGCGTGCATGGGCTGGCCGAGTTCGCAGAGAACGTAATTCGTTATGTCCACAAGATTGTTGATCGGGTTCACGCCGAGCGAGTTCAAGCGATATTGCATCCATAGCGGAGAGGGTGCAACCTTCACGTTCTCCACACGCTGTCCGCTGAAGCGTGCGCAGAGCGCGGCATCTTCAATCGTGATGGACAGATCGCCTTTGCTTGCGGCTGTCGGCAAATCGCCCACAGGATCGGCCACGCTCAGACCGGCGATGGCAGCAACTTCACGGGCCATGCCCAGATGTCCCCAGAGATCAGGCCGATTGGTGAGAGATTTATTGTCAATCTCAATGATCGAATCGGGCTCGGAGTTTTCCGCGCGCGCAACGGCGGCAACGCTAGCGCCAGCGAAAGCGCCAGGATCATGCACGCCTTCACATTCGGCGGTCTTCATGGTGATTTGCTGGGCGAGCGTAGTCACGTCCATTTTCAGGCCGGGGACAAGCTCGCGAAGCCAGTTGTAAGAAAATTTCATCGTCAGAATGCTCGCCGAAAAATCAAACGCAAGGTCCCTCACCTCTACTCACGCGCTGATCTGCCCATTCACGTCAAAATCGGGCGCGAACGGGGGCCCTGAACAACGCGCGTTCGCTTTACGAGGTTCGGGATGACGTACTTAAATCAAAATCAACCATCTAAAACTGATTCAGAAAACGCAGATCGCCGCTTTGCAGCAGGCGGATATCGTCAATGGCGTAGCGCATCATGGCCAGCCGCGTCAGGCCCAGGCCAAAAGCAAATCCGTTCCACTCCTGCGGATCAAGCCCGCAATTGGAAATTACGTTCGGGTGTACCAGCCCGCACGGCAGCAATTCCACCCATCCGCTCTGTTTGCACACGGCGCAGCCGTTGCCGCCGCAGATCAGGCACTGGATGTCGAGCTCAAACCCGGGTTCCACAAAAGGAAAGTAGCCGGGGCGCAGGCGCACGGTGACTTTGCGGCCAAAGACTGAGCTGAGCAGCGTTTGCATGAAATAAATCAGGTGCGCGACGGAAACGTCGCGGTCCACCATCATGCCTTCAACCTGATAAAACG
>Ga0134126_10007942_pt1 | contig 13317 bp, 11 predicted proteins | sample KB31752_FD_96881 | JGI IMG/M metagenome (GOLD analysis project Ga0134126, IMG submission 96881) | Terrestrial soil microbial communities with excess Nitrogen fertilizer from Kellogg Biological Station, Michigan, USA - KB3-175-2 | ecosystem: Environmental > Terrestrial > Soil > Unclassified ...
GCAATTGCGCGGTACTGCTCGATCTCATCCAGTCCGTTCAACACTGGCTGTCCGGTCAGGTCGTAAAGTTTTTTTCGACACAAATAATTGTTGCGACCCTTCATGTAACACACGCTGAGCTTGCGATTGCCTTCGGGATACAACGCTTGCTGAAGGAAAGGAACGTCTTTGTGGAAAAGCTGCTCCTGCAGATTCTTGGTTCCGGTCGAAATGATCACCCGCTTGCCCGATCGAATGACCGGCATCAGGTAAGCCAGCGTCTTGCCGGTTCCGGTGCCGGCTTCAACGATCAGGTGACGGCGTTCTTCGAGCGCCTGCTCGACTGCCTGCGCCATTTGCAACTGCCCGCGCCGAAATTCGTAGGCAGGATGCGTCTGCGACAACAATCCGCCCGGCCCAAAAAACTGATTGAGCGATGGACTGCCTTTGGGGATGGAAACGGCGGGCTGAGAACCGGCAGGCACGGAGTCTCTATAATAAACGCGAGTTCAACATAAGACTTGTCGAGCAGAACTCGACTGGACAGCCGAGGGCGGCTGTCCCCACGCGACCCGTGCAGTTTCGACTTCGGTTTCCACTCAATGACTTCTTCTCCTCTCATCGCCATCGTCGGCCGGCCTAATGTCGGCAAATCCACGCTGTTCAACCGGCTGGTGGGTTCACGCCGCGCCATTGTTGGAGATGAACCCGGCATAACTCGCGACCGTTTGTATGGGGAAGGTCATTGGCGCGGTTACGACTTCCGCATCGTCGACACCGGCGGCATCATTCCCGAGAACAAAGATTTCATTCCATCCGAGATTTTTCGCCAGGCTCGGGTTGCGCTCGATGAAGCGGCAGCGATTGTGATGGTTGTCGATGCCCGGACGGAGCTGGCTGCGCCCGATCTCGAGCTGGTGCGTTTACTTCGGAAAACTGGCAAGCCGATATTTGTCGCTGCCAACAAAGTCGATTCTGACAAGCAATCTTCTCTTGCGGACGATCTTCATCGACTGGGGGTTCGCGAGATCATTTCGATTTCTGCCGAGCATGGGCGTGGGGTTGACGACCTTCTCGATGCGGTGCTTGCGGCGCTTCCGGCAAAAGCATTAACCACAGAGGGTACGGAGAACACAGAGGGAAAAGCCACAGAGCCGCGGTCACAAAGATCTACACGCAGGCATGAGTCGATGCTCTTGCAGACGACCGAAGACCGAGAGCCGACGACCGATGAGCGCCCTCCCTCCGAAGTCAAGGTGGCAATCATTGGCCATCCCAACGTCGGCAAGTCTACGCTGCTGAATCAGCTCACGGGTGCCGATCGGTCAATCGTCTCCCCCGTCCCCGGCACGACCCGCGACGCAGTGGACGAAGTCGTCGAACGTGACGGCATGAAGTTCCGTTTCATCGATACCGCAGGAATCCGACGCAAAGGCAAGACGCACCTGATGGCGGAGAAGCTCTCGGTGGTAATGGCGCGCAAGCATCTCGAAGCCGCCGACATCGCCCTGCTGGTGATCGACGCGACCGAGGGCGTGAGTGCTCTCGATGCTGCCATCGCCGGCTACGCCCATGAGAGCGGGCGTTCCATGATCATCATCGTCAACAAATGGGACCTGATAACCAGCGGGCAGAAAAAAGCAGTGAGCCAGTCCCGCACCGCACGCATTCAGGAAAGCAAGCGCCCCGACGACCGCGCCGCTTACGAGCAACGTCTGCGCTATGCGCTGAAATTTCTGAACTATGCTCCCGTGCTCTTTATCTCAGCGGCGAAGGGCAAGGGCACCGACAAAATTTTCCTCACGCTCGAGAAAGTCGCCGCCGAGCGCCGCAAACGTGTAACTACCGGAGAAATGAACCGCTTCCTCAAGCACGTCGACTTCGACCGAGCTTCTGTCCCGGTGCGGCAGCGGGTCAAAATCCTGTATCTGACTCAGGCAGCCGTGGCTCGCCCCACCTTCATTTTGTTCACCGACCGGCAGGTAAAGCTGCACTTCTCTTATCAGCGCTTCCTGGAAAACCAGATTCGAGCAGCTTTCGGGTTCGAGGGCACACCAATCTGGATCAAGGTTCGGGCTCGATGAACGTTCGCAGGCCGTACGGGCTCGGGATGACACATTAAAAACTCAACCACAAAGAGCACTGAGTTCCACAGAGGAATACCACAGAGGCAGTCAGATTTTGCAAAGTTCTTGGGTTCACTCTGTGGCGTTACTCAGTGTAACCCTGTGTTCTCTGTGGTGAGGGCTTTTTGGCAATGAAGAGAGACCTGGCGGTGCGGTGGAAGGGGCATGAACGGCGCCAGGGTACATGAGCGGTCCTATCTGCTTCCGTGGTGGTGGGTAGGCATCGTAAAGTCGTTCGCCTGCGGCGTACGAGCTCGGGATGACACTTCTAATGATTTCTTACGCTTAATGATTCCTTACCGCTGTGGTGGGCTGTTCAGCAACTGTTCCAGCCGGTTCAGCAGATATTGGGGGTCTTCTTCGCCCTTGCGTATCCAAAGGTCGGCGATACCCAGGCTCTCGTCGAGCAGCTCGCCATAAGCGGAAAGAATGATGATCGGAACCGCCGGGTTGATCTTTCGAATTTCTCGAGCTACCTGAAGGCCGTTCATGTCTGCCATCCAGTAGTCGAGAATCACTGCGTCAACCGGCTCAGCTTTGAAAGATTTGATGCCTAACGCGCCTGATTTAGCGGCTAATACCCTGTAGCCTACCGACTCTAGCAGGTGCTGCCTCAACTGGAGCGCAGTCTGCTCGTCGTCAATGCAGAGGATAGTGGCGGTTTTAGATTCCATTTCGAGGGCGCGCACAAAGAGACCGCAAGGCAGCTTTGTTAGCCTGATACAGACAATGGCACGGAAGCAATACAGCAAACCATGTAGAGTCTTCGCCGGCCCGGCACTAAGGAGCTACGGGTCCGGTTGATTCCCGGATTGCGATCTCTGGCTGAACGGCAAACTCTCGCTGCCAATCGCATTTATGTTCAATCTGTCCTACAAGTAAATCTACCGCAATCTCTCCCATTTTGTGCAGGGGCTGTCTTATCGTCGTCAGGCTCGGATAGTGAAATGCGGCTGCCGGAATATCGTCGAAACCAACCACCGAAACATCTCCTGGGACTTTCAAGCCGACTTCCTGGAAAGCCCGTATCGCTCCTATGGCAGAAATGTCGTTATACGCGAACAGCGCGGTGAATGGCCGTTTCTTATCCAGCAATTTCTTGGCGAACGGATACCCCAGGCTCGGCGTAGAGTCGGTTGATTCGATCTGAATTACTAATTCCGGATCCAGTTCCAGCCCGATTTCCCCAGCCACGTCTTGCACCGCTTTCCACCGACTTGGGGAATCCGCGCTCTCCGGATGCCCTTTGAGAATTGCAATTCGCCGGTGCCCCAGATCCATCAGGTGCTTCAGCGCTAACTCAGCGGCCCGGTGGTGATCTAGAACAATGTTCGTAACGCCGTCGTTCTCCCTATGTCCGGGAATAGCTACCGCCGGAACCGGCAGCGACTGCGCTAAATTAAAGTCCAAGGAAATAAGCCCCTCGGCGCCCCGCTGCAGCAGCAGGCGGCAATACTTGTCAAAAAGTTCCTGATTATGGCGGTGCACGCCGGTTACAAAGAAGTAATTTTTTTCACGGGCGCTGGCTTCAATTCCTGCGATGACCGTAGAACTGTACCCGTCGCCGATTTCGTGGGCGATCACTCCAATAGTAAACGTTCTCTGCTTGCGTAGCGATCGGGCGAAAAAATTCGGCCGGTAATCGAGCTTGCGGGCCGCCGCAATAATGCGCTCGCGAGTCGGCTTGGGAATGTGCTTTGCCGACGGGGCATCGTTGAGTACGGCAGATACCGTTCCGGCCGATAGCCCGACATGGGCCGCCACCGCCTTCAGCGTGACTATTCCGTTTGAATCCTGTGCGTTCTTTTTATCGGCCATAGTCAAGCTGGTACAGGATGGAACTTGCGTGGCTCTTTGTTAGCGACGAAAGGCCTTTCATTATATTGCAATCGCATACTTTCGCGAGACACAAGCTTCGCAATCCATTTGCTTAGACGTATGACGACGCGATTAGCCGCGCAATCCGGCTCGCCACAAGAGATAACTGGCGCTTTCCTTCATCACCGCCACCGTGCTCAGCCAAGGCGACTTCGGTTTTGAATCAGGCCGCGGAGCCAGAAAAACCTGTAAACCTTGGTGTGTCAGCAGCTTGCGTATGCGGAACATGTGGTAAGCATCGCTCACCGCCAGGCAACTGTTCATATGATTTGCCCGCATGATGGCGGCGACGCGCTCTGCTGACTCCGCGGTGTCGTTTGCCTGAGTCTCCGCGATGAGTGCAGATTCAGGGATTCCCTTGCGCATCAGGTAATCGTGCCCGACCCCGCCTTCGCTGAATTTTGGATCAGCCGCAGAGCCACCGGTTGTGATTACGACCGGCGCCAGTCCTTGCCGGAAGAGTTCATTGGCATGGTCGAGTCGCGCCTTGAATACCGGTGACGGCCGCCCGTCATACTGTGCTGCCCCAAACACGATGATCGCATCCGCAGAATGAAGCTCCTGCTTGGTGGAGTCGTTGAGGATGGTTATGAAGATTGACGCGAATACGGCCAGCACCGTCACGGCCGCAATCACAGTTGTCCAGAACAGCCATCGGCTGGATTTCCGCTCAGCTTCCGCCGTAGACATCACCCCTGCGCGAAGAATTCCGAAATCTCCTGGGAAGGAATGGCGCCCTCGCGCAGAATCTTCCAGCGCGCCTCGTCGTCAGTGAGATCAATAATGGTGGAAGCGATTTCGCGCGGCGATTCCCCGCCATCCACAATGATCGGAATTCGATTACCTAACTGATCTCGTACTGCCGCCGCCGTGGTGCATTCCGTCTCGCCGCTGAGATTTGCGGAAGTCGCCGTAATCGGTATTTGTGCCGCTATAACCACCGCCAGCGGAATGGGAGCGTTCGGCACCCTCAGCGCCACGTTTCCCGTGTTAGCTGTGACCTTCAATGGAAGCCGTGACGCCGCCCTTACGATAATAGTCAGAGGCCCCGGCCAGAACTTTTCCGCGAGCTTATAGAATTCATCAGGCAACGGTTTTGCCAATTGTTCCGCTTGCTCCACGCCTTCAATCAGCAAAGAAAGCGGCTTATGGCGAGAACGCGACTTGATTTCATACACTCGCTCGACCGCGCGCAAATTAAAAGGATCGGCAGCCAGCCCGTAAAAAGTATCGGTGGGCATGCCCAAAACTTCGCCGGCGCGAATTTGGTCCGCCGCATACCGGACGAGAGACGGCTCCGGTTTATCACTGTTAATCTTGACCATTTCCACGCGCACTGCGGCTCTCCCGTGCTCTTTTATTTTCGAGAGTTAAGATAACACGAGCACCCGCCCGCCGCCGAGTGGCGGGAATGATCTCTCATCAGGAGCCCCTGTTGGAAAATACGCCAAATGCCGCCGGCGACCGCTTGCGCCGCATCGAAGGACGCCACAACTCGCTCTTAAAAGAATTGCGTCAAGCGTTCAGCCGGGGCGAATTAACCGCGTCCGGTGAGTGCGCTATTGAGGGCTTCCGGGTCATTGAAGAAGCCGTCCGCAGCGGACTTCGATTCCGCGCGGTCTTTGTCAGCGAATCCGGCCAAGCCCGTGCAGCGCGCTTGCTGCCGCAAATCGGCTCCCACGTCGAAACCGTTCTTCTGCCCGACAAGCTTTTCGTCAGCGCTGTCCCCAGCGAGACGCCTCAAGGCGTGGCTGCCTTAGTCCACATAAAGACGCAGCCCCTCGATCAGCTTATCGAGAACGCACCGTCAGCGCCGCTACTGATAATCGCCGGTCTTCAGGACCCGGGAAACTTGGGCACCATCCTGCGTTCAGCTGAGGCCTTTGGATCTGCCGGCGTGGTTTTAGGCGAAGGCACAGTGAATCTTTACAACAGCAAAGTGGTGAGGGCGTCGGCAGGGTCAGTTTTTCGCCTTGCGAGCGTAAAAGCCGACTTGAAAGGCGTGATCGAAAAGGTGCGCGCCCGCAGCATCAGGTTGATCGCGACATCATCGCACAAGGGCACTGCGCTCCCAAAGGCGGATCTAAATCGCCAAATTGCAATCTTCATCGGCAACGAAGGGGCCGGCCTGGACAAGAAACTCATCTCAGAAATGGACGAGTTGATCATGATCCCGCATTCGCCGCGCGTCGAATCGCTGAACGCAGGAATCGCCGCCAGCATAATTTTGTATGAGGCAGCAAGGCAGAAAACCGTGGTGAACCGTCTTTCATGAGCCTGTTTCAAACCAGTCCCGGCAGCAACAACCCAAGCGACCAAGGCCGCCCCCTTGCCGACCGCATGCGCCCGCGCACGCTCGACGAATATGTCGGCCAGGAGCACCTCATTGGCCCCGGTAAACCGCTGCGCGCCCAAATTGAACGTGACGACCTCGGCTCGCTTATCTTCTGGGGCCCTCCCGGCACCGGTAAGACTACACTCGCGAAAATCATTGCCAGCATGACTCGCGCCGAGTTCATCGAGTTCAGCGCCGTGCTCTCGGGGATCAAAGAGATCAAGCAAGTGATGGCGGAGGCCGAACGAGCGCGTCAATATGGCACTCGCACAATTGTCTTCGTCGACGAAATCCATCGCTTCAACAAAGCCCAGCAGGACGCCTTCCTTCCGCACGTTGAGAAAGGCAACATTCGCCTCATCGGCGCGACCACCGAGAACCCGTCTTTCGAAATTATTTCCGCGCTGCTTTCCCGCAGCCGCGTGTATGTCCTCAAGCCGCTCACCGAGGAACAGATCGTCCTTCTGCTGCGGCGTGCTCTTGAAGACACCGAGCGCGGGTTGTGCGCCATGAAATTATCGGCAAGCGACAATGTTCTTCGCCAGATCGCTGCTTACTCGAGCGGCGACGCCCGCAGCGCCTACAATGTGCTGGAAGTCGCGGCTGCTCTGGCTCTGGACAAGACGCGAATACCCGTGGAAGAAAGTCACAATCCCCAGCCTCCCCAAAGTACGGGGAAGGCTGGGGCACCCTCAAAACTAATAACTAGCGCCCGCGAAATCACAGCCGACATTGTCCAGGATGCTCTGCAGAAGCGCGTGTTGCTGTATGACAAAGCCGGCGAAGAGCATTACAACCTGATCTCGGCGCTGCACAAGTCCGTACGCAATAGTGATCCCGATGCGTCACTCTACTGGCTGGCGCGCATGCTCGAAGCTGGCGAGGACCCGTTGTATGTCGCCCGTCGCATCGTTCGAATGGCGGTCGAAGATATCGGCTTGGCCGAACCCAACGCGCTCGCGGTGTGCATGGCTGCCCGCGACGCGGTTGATTTTCTTGGCATGCCAGAAGGCAATCTGGCGCTGGCGCAAGCTGCGGTTTATCTCGCTATCGCTCCCAAGTCCAACGCTCTTTACACTGCCTATTCCGACGTTCAGCAGGACGTAGAACGGACCGCTGCCGAGCCTGTCCCGTTGCACCTTCGCAACGCGCCCACCGGTCTCATGAAGAATCTTGGTTACGGTAAGGACTACCAATACGCGCACGATCTCAAAAACAAAGTTGCTGACATGCAGTGCCTTCCCGATAATCTGAAAGATCGCCGCTACTACCACCCCACGAACGAAGGCATCGAAAAACGCATTCGCCAGCGGCTGGAAGAAATCCGCTCTCATCGATCCGACGCCCCACCCTCGAAAACTAAAACAGAATCCGACGAGTAGCTCAGGTCATCATGTGTGTTAGCAAACCCTGGTGTAACCCATGGCTACAATTCCCAACCCGGCTCAGATCACCTCTTTCATCGATCACTCATTGCAGAGTGGACGAATCGAGGATCTCCTCAAGCTGCAGGAATGGATCCCAAAGATCACGTCCATCCTGGACCTCGACCTTCTAATTGACCAGATTGTGAATCACGTTTCCTGCGCATTCGGTTGCATCGAAGCGAACCTTTACCTGCATGATGAAGAGCGCGGCGAGTTGGAGCTTGCCTGCGTATGCGGTTGCACCCTTCACGACAAAGGCGATCGGCTGAAGGTCGGCATCGATGGGATGGTCGGCCGGGTTGCTGCCACCGGCAAAATGCACTATGCCCCGGACGTAAGACTTGATCCTTATTACCTGGGTTGTGAGGAATCCACGCTTTCGGAGGTCGCTATACCTCTTATCGTGGATGGTAAGGTCGTGGGCGTTTTCTCGGCTTCTCATTCGGAGCTCGATGCTTTTCCCCCACAACAATTGCACCTGCTGCACGCACTTTGCGAACACATAGCAGTCGCGCTGCACAATTGCCGGCGCTTTCGGGCCGAGCAAGAACAGCGCCAGCGCATGACCCGCGAGTCTGAAGAAGCGCGGATCATCCAGCAGGCGCTCTTACCCAAAGCGTCGCCCTATGTGCCTGGATTCGCTATCTCCGGGCTCTCCGTTCCTGCCGGCGATATTGGCGGCGACTGGTACGACTTTATCCCCTTCAATGATGGCTGCTGGGGTCTGGTTTTGGCTGACGTTTCCGGTAAAGGCACTGCGGCTGCGCTGCTGATGTCGGCCACGCGCGCCATGCTGCGCTCCCTTGCGGATACCTGCAGCTCTCCGGCGGAGACGTTGACGAGATTGAATAAACTGATGGCTGAGGACTTCCCCTCCGGCAGATTTGTCACCCTGATTTACGCAATTCTCGATCCCAAAAACCGCACTCTGAAATTCGCCAGCGCCGGTCACTTGCCGCCGCTACTCGTCGAAGGCGATCGTGCGCGCTTTCTGCCGACAGAAGCCGGAACTCCGCTGGGCTTAGCTATTACCGGATTTTCCGAGAGCGAAATTCAACTTCCGCCCGGTTCGCGGCTGGTGCTCTACAGCGATGGCATCACCGAGGCTTCCGCTTTGAACGACGATGAGTACGGCTCCGAGCGCCTGCGTGAGCATGTCCTCAACCCTCTCGCTTCGAGCGAGAGCATTCTTACAGACGTTCGCCATTACGTGAATGGCGCAGGCTTGCAGGACGATGCCACGGTCATTTTTGTGAGAGCGTAAGACGGGAGCTATCGGAATCGCTTCTGGTGCTCTTTAAGAATGCAGAGATTCATGGCCACGAAAATGCCGGCCTTCTCTGCTTTCTCGGCGGCTTTCTGATTGATAACGCCTTCCTGCATCCACACCGCTGGAACTTTCAGCGCAATCGCCTGATCGACGATCGCCTCCACGCATTCTGGACGGCGGAAGATATTTACGATGTCAATCTTTTCTGGGACTTCCCGCAAAGACGGGTACGCTTTTTCTCCGAGTGATTCATCAATCAGTGGATTGACTGGAATGATTCTGTAACCTTGCGACTGCATGTAGGCCGAAACGCCGTAGCTCGGCCGCATGGGACTATCAGAAAGCCCGACTACCGCAATGCTTTTTGACCGCTGCAGCAGGTCGCGAATCGGATCAGTTTCAGGACGGGAGGGCACGGTCGTATTCTAACTGGCGATTGGAGCACAGGCGCTACCCCTTGCCCGGATCCAATTTCTGTTTGAACATTCGCAAAGCAAGTTTGCGAACAGTATCAGAGACTTCCTTATTAGCCGACAGGTTCTTCAAGTCTTGGACCAGCAGATTTTTCATGAGTCCGAGACCGACATCAAGTGGCGTACGCGGGTTCGCCACCAGGTTGCGAACCACGATGTAATTTTTCGCGAATCGCCGTTTCATTGGGATCGCGCGCAGCAAAGCTTCCAACACGTTCTTTTGATTGGCGAATTTTTCCACCTCGCCATCCGTTATCTTTGGCGAATCGAGAACCGCGAGCGCAACCACTTTTGTCCCGTCCCGGACAAGAATCGACCGCTCTTCTTTCGATCCCTTCATCGCCAGCTGGATCCGCCCCTTCACGTCGAGCTTGGCAATTTTCTGAAGCACGCTGCCCCTTTGCTCGTCTTCCGGGTTCGTCAGTTTTTTTGGCGGCATTTTCACTGTTGGAGCCGCTCTGACTGGTGCTGGGATGGCCGTAGCGGCTGCAACCATAGTCTTCGGCTCTTCGGCGCTGAAATCTTCTTGAATGCCCCCGATCGGCTGAAAGGGCTTACTCGCGTCCGCCGCGATTTCACTGGCGTGCTCGGTCATGAATGCAATTATTACCTTCTCGGTTTCAGGATCCGAGTCAGCCGCTCCCGGATCAGGCACCACATCGAACTCTGCTGGCGTCTGGGCGTCAGCGGCGGATTGTGGCGCCACCGGCGCTTGCACCGGGATGTCGGCCTGGGGTGCAGGATCTGGCTTTATCTCGACGGTGACAGCGGCCGATTTTCCCGTGATCAACTCTTGCACGCGTACCGATTGCACTCCGCTGAGCCGATTATTTGCAGCTAGTTCTTGCAGTACCTGTTGCGATTTCTGTATTCGCGGGCTGGCCAGCATTGCGTCAATCCACTCGCCTTTCAAGGCGGAGCCAAGCTGGCCAATCTTCTCCAAGGTGACTGCAGAATTTTCCAGCAATAGAGGGAACAAAGCCGGACGGAGATTTTTCGCTGATAACCAATAATCCAGCACTTCTTTCGCCGTGCCTGGGTTCGACACTATCGCCTTGGCGGAATTTTCATCCCATCCCGCAAGGGTTATGCGCGAGGTCTCGCCGAAGATTTTGTTGTTGTCAGCCAGAAACACCAGAATCTCGACCATCTCTTCGGCCGATACGTCCAGCGCGCCCTTGGCCGCGGCCATCATCTGGTGCGAGGGCAATGCACATCTGCGAACTAATTCCAGTAAGCGTGCCATGGTTGTTCGGATCGGAGAGCTTTACCCTATAAGGTCTCGCAACCACGCGATGGCTACCAGCATTTTTGGGGAACGGCAGGTTACCGAAGGCACTATGCGGACGAATCGGCCGAGGATGTTCCATCCCGCCTCATGCGCAGGTAAGCATGGATAAACGGCTGCAAATCACCGTCAATCACCCGATCTACGTCGCCCACTTCGGTCTTGGTGCGATGGTCCTTGATCAGCCGGTAAGGTTGGAGAACATAAGACCGGATCTGCGATCCGAAATCGATGTCCAGCTTTGAGTCTTCAATCTTCCGCGTGGCTTCGCGCTTCTTTTCCATTTCAAATTCGTAAAGCTTGGAGCGCAGCATGCTCATCGCGCGATCTTTGTTTTTATGCTGCGACCGCTCGTTCTGGCAAGCCGCCACAAGGCCGGTAGGAATGTGGGTAATGCGGACCGCCGAATCCGTGGTGTTTACGTGCTGCCCACCCTTACCGCTCGACCGGTAAGTATCGATGCGCAGGTCGTCCGGCTTAATGTTCACCTCAATCGACTCATCGATCTCCGGCGAAACGAAAACGCTGGCAAAAGAAGTGTGCCGGCGTTTGGCTTGATCAAACGGCGAAATACGCACCAGCCGGTGTACGCCAATCTCGCTGGTCAACAGGCCGAATGCATATTCGCCATTGACCCCGAAGGTGGTCGATTTAATTCCCGCTTCCTCGCCCGGCTGGTAGTCGTAGAGTACCGTCTGAAATCCCTGGCGCTCCGCCCAGCGCAGGTACATGCGCATCAGCATCTCCGCCCAGTCCTGCGATTCTGTCCCTCCCGCGCCCGGATGGATGGTGACGATCGCGTTTCGCGCGTCATTGTCGCCCGACAGCAGCGTCTCGGTCTCCAGGCGTTCTACGCGCTCGCGCAAGGAGTCTATCTCCCGCCGCAAATCGGCTTCCACGTTTTCGCCCTCGCGAGCCAGATCAAAGTACGCGGCAATGTCTTCGGTGCGCCGCAGCAAATCGGCCTCAGTGGAGAGCATGCCTTCAAGGCGCTTTTTTTCACGCATTACCGCTTGAGATTTTTGCGGGTTCGACCACAGATTTGGGTCGGAGGCTTGTTTGTCGATTTCTGCTAGTTGCGGGCGGAGTTTACCGGCGTCAAAGGTACTCCCGAAGTTCGCGGACTTTTTGCTGTAATGCCGAATATTCCTGTTCGAGTTCCTGAATCATGCTGAACCTCTGCCTTTGGCAAGAGTAAAGGCCGTAACCAGCGCCGCGATTGAAATTATCGCACACAGGTATGCCAGCCAATCGCCGTGGCGCGTATAGAACGTGGTGCGATCGTTCAGGCCATATGAAGCCTGCAGAACCGTGCGGACTTTCCGAGCAACCGTTTGTTCGACTCGTCCATCGGGGTCGATTGCCGCAGTCACCCCGGTATTAGTAGTGCGCAACAGCCAGCGTGCATTCTCCACCGCACGCATCCGTGCCTGCTTCAGATGTTGCGCGTACGCGCCACTATCGCCGTACCAACCGTCATTCGAGATGTTCACAAAAACCTGCGCGCCATTTTTTGCGAACTGACGTACTTCGTCAGGAAAGATGGATTCGTAACAGATAAATACGCCCAGCCTTTCGTCGCCTGCCGGCAAAGGCGCGCGCGATCGTCCGCGCGAGAACTCGCCAACTTCTTTGGTCAGTCCGCCGGCGAACCCAAGCCATTCTTTGAAAGGCAAGTACTCGCCGAATGGGACCAGATGCACTTTATCGTAACGTGTGACAAATTCGCCGTTCGGATTGATCAGCGCCGCCGAATTGAACATTTGGCTCGGCTGCTGCGGAGACATTTTCGCGTTTTCGACGCCGACATTTCCGGCCACGACCCAAGTGTGCGCCGTGCTTGCAACTTTACTCAGCGCGGCACGAAATAGCGGATCCCCGCCGTAAAAAGGCGCCGGTGATTCCGGCCAGGCGATCAAGCTCGGATGTTGCAGCATACCTCCCGGGGGGTTCAAACTCATCCGGCTCAGGTTGGTAAGCGTGTCGTCGAAAAATTGTCGCGTCCAATCATTGCTGTCCAGCACCGGAATATTTTCCTGCACCAGCAGCGCGGTTCTGTCGGCAGGAAATTTTGGCGCAGGGATCCATTGCGCGCTTTGCAAAAGAAGGGCTGCAGCAACCGCCGCAAACAGCAAAGATCGCCGCCGGCTGCGGTGTACCAGGAATGCAGCGCCGAAAGCGGCGTTCACGATCATGATCTCCAGCGAGATTCCGTAAACTCCTGTGACAGTTACTAGCCTCGCCAGCGGGATGTTATCCACCTGCGTGATCCCAAGCAGGTCCCACGGGAATCCAGTGATGCGGGTTCGCGCCAGTTCCACCGCGACCCACACAAATGGCGAGAGCACCAACGCCGTGCGCTGCGACCATTTCGCAAGAATGCTAATCACCAGGCCAAACAATCCGTGATATAGGCCCAGGTACAAACTGAAAAGAAACAACAGGCCGGCAGCACCTGCGCCGTTGATCCCGCCGTATTGCTTCATGGTGCTGTAAATCCAATAGCAACTGCCGCAGTACCACAGAATTCCGCAAAGATAC
>Ga0134126_10007943_pt1 | contig 13316 bp, 11 predicted proteins | sample KB31752_FD_96881 | JGI IMG/M metagenome (GOLD analysis project Ga0134126, IMG submission 96881) | Terrestrial soil microbial communities with excess Nitrogen fertilizer from Kellogg Biological Station, Michigan, USA - KB3-175-2 | ecosystem: Environmental > Terrestrial > Soil > Unclassified ...
CAATTAAATGCTTCAATGGCCGGATTCAGACAGAATCCGGGCGAGGTAATGTTTTAACAGACGTTTGTAATGGGTGGGGTAGAAACGGGGGCCGCTAATGCTCACCCCGGCGGTTCCTTGACGGGTTAGGTTACAGAGCGGGGAAAAGTGCTACACCCCCAGATTCGTCGAGTTCGGGATCACAAGTTGGGTAAATCCTGGATTCGGTCTGTATAATGTTCTGATTGCCGTGAGCGGACCCCGTAAGCACCACTACGTCCCCGTTTTCTACCAGAAGCAGTTCACGAACGCCAAGGGGCTGCTATGGGTCTATGACCGCTGTCTTCACTCATACAAAGAATTGTCACCGACGACCGTCTGCTGCAAGAGAGACCTCTACGCTCTGAGACCCGAGAATGCCCCTCGGGACCAGCGCATCGAATCTCAGGTTATGAGCTACATCGACGGCGTAGGTAGTTCAGCAATACGTGATCTCCTGTCCAGGTCCGCGACTCCGGAGACGCTCGATAATCTGGCCTATTTCATCGGCGTCCAATTCAATCGGCTTCCGTCGTTCGGTACGATGGTTTCGGAGATGTACACCAAATCCCTTACAGGGGTAGTGCGCATGATGACGGCCGATGTTGGGCGGATGCAGTCGATCATTGAACGTTACACCGAAGAGACAGGGGAATCCGTCGATGTATCAGCGAAATCTATAGTCGAGGCAGTTCAAGGAAATCACATCGAAGTGATTGCTACCGAACGTCCATTCCTGGAAAATATATTCAGCGCGGCTGAGAGAATCAGCGAAGTTATCGTCGCGCTCGATTGGCAAATACTAATAGCGCCATCTGGAACCGGCTTTATCATCAGCGACAGTCCTGTAGTGGTCGTCCCGCCGAGAGGCATAAACGCAGTGGGATTCGCCGTGCCGGGTACCGTGACATACTTTCCCTTGACATACCGCTATTGCGTCAGGCTGGGCGATGCAGGCCGATCCTTCAAATATAGAAAAATCAGCAAGGACACGCTCCAGATCATCAATGACAACAGAGCTGCGAATTCGGAACGGTTCATCATGGGGCCGGACAAAGCACAACTTGTGAGCAGTGTCGTGCGCAGCGGAAGTGTCGAGGAACAGTCAACACCCCGCTACGTGGTTGAAGCGACTGAGCAGAAAGAAGGTGGCTCGATCCAGGTCACCACTCAGCCGCGTCGTTACTTCTATGCTAGCGGGTCTCAAGCGCCATAGTTTAATGACGTGATATCCTTTGAGTCAGCGCATCAGGTGGAGGATTCATGGAATTTACGCGGAGGCTGCTGGGTTCATCAGCCATTGTGTCGCAAAATTCCGGAGAAGAAATATCCGTCGCACTCGATATGGAAGGCTTTGTTCGAAGGCTACTCTTATTCGATACATACGTACTGTATTCAGTCCGACTGAAGGAAATTCCAGAAATGGTACGCCACTTTGGTTTGCAGGGGACCATCGATTTGCTTTCGAGTGGTGCCTTAGAAATCCGCTGCGAATGCGCTCAGTTCATGGAAGGTCAGTTCAACACTCCAGCAAGCCCGCCGCTGGTATTTCAGTTTCACGTGATTGATGCACATTCTTGGGATCAATACTTCATAGACTGTTTAGCGGAACTGCGAAAGGTCCCAGGCTTGAGCACTCGGGAACTGATGAACTTACAGAGTGCAGTGGCCGGTGCAGTCAGGCGGTGCGACAACAGGCAACTGTTCACCACGGAGGTCGCCCCTGCCTTTGAAAGCGATATACTCCATAATGCGCGACTAATAAAAGCAGCAGTGTTGTTTGTTCTTTCCAAGCAACACGCTGTATCTGACCTCGATTTCGCCTTAACAATTCACAAAGTTGGGGTCGACAGATACGAAGCTGAAACGAACCTTCCAGAAGCACTCCTTCTAGGCAGTGAAGAAGTTCACAATCAGATTAAATCGGCTTTGCTGGGACTCTCTGGACTAACCCAGCGCATTGCGGAAATGAAGGCTCATGCCGCATTGTCAGGGTTCACGGAGGCGGAACTGCCGCTATTTAGTACAAAGCTGGGTTCTTTAGTAGATGCTCTCGGTTCGAAAACGCAGGAAGAACGTTTCCTGAGAGTCATTTCCATCGCTGGGCTGCCGAATATCACTGCGGGCCAGCGAATCGACGTAGAGAAGCTTCTTCAAATTAGGAGCGAACCTGAGGCCCTTCAGTTCCGCAGCTGGCTTGCTGATATCGACAAAATTAGCGACTCCGAAATACGCGACTGCGTCGCGAGCCTCAACGCTAAATTAGGGCTTGCGGTTCATGGTGCAACGGGCAAAGTGCTGCGATTGTTGACAACAACAATAGCCAGCTTTGTGGCGGCACCATTGGGTATCACGCTGACTACTCTAGATCAGTTCATCTGGGATACATTTTTCAGGAGATCTGGAATAGCAGCGTTCGTTAATCATCTATATCCGTCGATCTTCGAGGCTGGGGGGAATAAAGCACAAAAGTTTATTTGATTGAATTTGTCAAAAACTTCAAGGTGAAGCCAACCTAATCCGGTGCCGCAGAAAACCATCCAATGGGAGGAACCCTTGGCCGACAAACACGCCCTCGAAAGCACCCACCCAAGGAAAGACTTCATATAGTGGAGTGGGCTCGCACGCACGTAGACATAGGGGACAGAGACGCACGAAACCGGCCCCTCTCCTTTCAAGCCACCCCGAATCACCGTGCAGAGTGCGCACGCGGGCAAGCAAAGCGTTGGATTTTTTCCATATAAGGGATATAGTTCGCGAAGGTCAAGAAGTTCTATTTCCGCGAGGGGGAGTGCTTTTAGGATGCACAATCTCGATGCGCTCTTAGTTGCAGCAATAGCGACTAGCGGAAGCCAAACCACCCCGGCTCTGCCTGGTGGACTTGTAGCGTGGATTGTGTGCAACGCTCGCAAGCGGAGAGCTATCGGGGGATGGTTACTTTTCTATTACTGGCAGTTATACGGCGGCCTGGTTTTATCGGCATTTTTCTTCACCGCAAATATTCAGAGCTACGTCCCTGAGAATTTCGATGACAAGACAAGATTCGCACTATTCTTAGCCTCAGCCGTTCCTGAGCTCTTGGTGCTCCTTGTACAGGCAACTATCGCAACGTTTGCGCTTGGGGTCCGAACCCGCGATATGCTCAAGCTGCTTCGTCAGGTACTTGTCGTGCAGGTGGTTGTGGAGATTCTAGCTCTTGCAATTGATGCAAAGTATTTCCCGGACAATTCTGTTTTCCCGGGATTGATGCTCATTGAGGAAGTGCTCTGGCTAGCTTATTTCTTCAAGTCGGCTCGGGTCCGCCACGTTTTTGCCATCCGAGATTGGGACGTGGCGGTTAACACTTTCCATCCTGTCAAATTGAAACTCTCTACTTAGATGTGTTGTCAAGGGCGTCTTCCTGTTTCAGCAACGGGTACATTTCATTTCTCCAGATTATAGATTGCGCGCTTTCGTTAAGCCCTTCCATTGTCTTTGCGACTGCAATCTGCTGTTTGAGCAAGGCCATTCTCCGAATGTCGATGTTCAAATCGGACATCGTTTTAGGTCCCTGGACATCGCCGTCGGGGAACTTTGCAATATAGCTCGGATATTCTCTTACGAGACGATGCACAACAATGTCCAGGCTTGTAACATCTGGCTCTATGGACTTGTACATTTCGACATACCAAGGTATCCCTTGATCCCCATTTGGACTTCGAGCTTTTGAAATTCGATCACCTAGCGTGCGCATCTGCGCAAAATCTGTCAGCACTTGAGCAGCCTCAGCTCCGCCTTGACCAATAACGTAACCAATGCTTGCTGACATCGACAAAAAAAGAAGCGCTAGAACCACAGCCTTAATAAGGACCCGATTGTGTTGCCGTTTGATCCCAGCGTCGGTTGACGACTCTCTTGAGATAACCTTCTCCCATGTTCTCTTCATCGCTACGACGAGAAAGGCTGTGGCAACCAAACTGAACATCAACGAAATCATGGTGACGTTTCCCCAACTGTTGCGCCCAACTGCATGCGCTATCGTGAAAAACGCGAACGAGCACGACGCAGTTGATGCCAAGAACCACAAGGTAAACGCAGCATAAGGAATCTTCCAAACCCTCACACTATCAGAAGGTGGATTACCCTGGGCTGAGGGTAAGACTACTTGGGATTTCCATTGCGATGACAGTTCTTCGACAGTTTCAATCGGAGGTTTCGGTTCGACTTGAAAATGAGCACCGGGCAATAGGTGGCCACAGTAGTTGCAGAATTTATATGATGAATCATATGGTTTGCCGCAATTGACACAAAACGATCCTCTCTCTGGAACAGTAGTGGGTACACCAGCATGCGAACCGCACTCTGAGCAGAACTTTGCGATAACTGGAAGTTCGCAACCGCATTTCTGACAGAACATATTTGCAACTCAGCCAATCCGCTAAATTCTAGTTCTAGACTACGAACTTTGGAAGCGTTATCGTAATTGTAATCGACAGTGTCCTTTTGCATAAACTGCGGCGCGCGAAATGATGGCCAAGCCACCTTCTGTTCAACTTGTGGACAAAAAGTGTACCGTTCTTCAGGGTTGGCGACTTCCAGACCACAGAAGGCCGGGAAGCGATTACTCGCATTGGTCTGTCTTTCCGCCATCACAGCCCTACTTGTATTTCTATACTTCATTAGCAGGACACCACATACGCCCACAGGTGTGCCGGAGGTTCCAAAGCCGTCGACCGAGTCGACCGTCCCAATCCCCGACAAAGCGGTCCTGACGATTGTTGGTACAAACCGGACAGGCTCGACGGTGATCCAAGGGAGCGGCTTTATTTTGACCTCCAGTGGTCTGGGTGGGACAAATTACCACGTGTTGGAGGGGGTCTCGCGGGCCACCGCTGAATGCTGCGATGGGCGGGTGTTCGAAATCGGCCCGATTGAGGGCGTCGACGCGAAGAGGGACCTGGTTGTTTTCCAGCTACATCAGAGTGGTAGTGAGAACGACCCGCAAGCTTTGCCCCATGTCGTTCTTGGATCTTCACGGAATTTGACCATCGGGGAAAAGGTTATCGTCATTGGCAGTCCACAGGGGCTAGAAAACACCGTGAGCGACGGTATCTTGAGCGCGACTCGCGAATATGACAATGTTCGATACCTGCAAATCACAGCTCCTATCTCTCCAGGCTCTTCGGGCGGACCGGTTCTCGATCCATCTGGGCAAGTGATCGGCATAGCTACCTTCCAATTTGTAAAGGGACAAAATCTTAACTTTGCTGTTGCTGTCGAGCATCTTCGTCCCCTGCTTGACGAACATCTGCAACTTTCCCTCGTCAAGTTCCAATCCCTTTTTGGGCAGTCCGATCACAAGCAAGTTGCGAATGCTAAAGCAGCGCGAACACAATCGGAGAATAGCAGCCCGGTTGCTAAGCCTCTGACAGGCCAATTCGCGGGAATCGTGCACAATCTATCAGCGAACACCTCGGCAGAATTTGGAATACTTGTCAACGATTCCGGCGGCGTCCTATCAGGATGCATGGGCGTGCGGCAGCCACTATTTGGAAGCGGTCCGCTGTCGGGTTTTGTTAACGAGTTGAGCGTTTTATTCACTGTCAAGACCGCGATTGGAACAATCACGTTTGTCGGACAACAAAGCAAAGGTGAATTAAACGGGACCTACACCGTCGAGCGCCAGGGCTCTCCGAACGAGGAAGGTACTTTCACACTGAGTAGAGTTAACCCAAAAGGTCCGGGCACAAACTTTGACGTAGCCAATTGTCCCACGGACGCTGAAATGAATAAGTGAAGCTTCGCAGTTCATTTTGCTGCGATCAACAAAAACTCCAGGCCGATTATCTCGGCGCTGCCATACCAACGAGTTGCGCGAGAGCGAGCCAATGCCGTGGGTGCGGCACGCGCATCCCTGATCGGATATCCGTAGCGTACGGCTTCGAGATCTCCAGTGCATCCTTTATGGTCCGAACGGTAATTGTGGCGAGCCCCGGTATAATCCTTTCACGATAAGTCTTTTCATTAAGCCACTCTGGCAGGTCCGACGGTCGCCACGCGCGCTTCGCAGCTTCTTGTCTTCGCATCGCCGCCGCGCGAAGGGCTTCGGCTCTTGGACTGTGCGTTGCAACCCGCCCTAACTTCGCCGCGTTGACAAGATTTTCTCGTAGTGCCATCGGTGAACATGCTCCGCAGTATTGAGCGCCACGAGTGGATTTTCCACAATTTCGGCAGACAGTCTCTGGCCGGGGTGGAGTTTCGGTCGAAAGGTGGGGTGGAATCCCTCTGCCCTCCCGACGGCTATTTTGAGTCAATCGTGTGCTCGGGAATATCCGCTTGCTTCGCTTCGGTACGGACGCGGAGAATATCCGTGCGATTTGCTCTGCGAGTGGTGCGACGGCCCTAGCCCAAGTCGGCGCAGTTTCAGAAAGCTGAACTGCAAAAGAAGCCATCAGGCGACAGTTGCCGTCGCGCTGTTCGAAAAACCATTCGCGGCGCAACGGTCCGCGTGTGATCCAATCGAGCACGTACGCATCGACGCGCGGTCGAATTGGTTCCATGAGATCAGAGGCCAAGCTATCACGCGAAGGACTATCGAAGTGCATGACACCCAGGCCCGGATCAAGACCAAGTGCGGCGATAGCTAGCCGAGCTTCGGACTCAAGCAAGGCATAGAGATAATTCAGCATTGCATTTGGCGGATTGACAGCGAGGCGAGGCGACGCCGTAAGTGGCGATTCACGGCCTCCGAACGTTCGCCAATGCTCAGGTATGCGCGCAAAATCCTTGGTCGGAAATCCGACCGGCACTGGTCGCCATGCCGACCAATAAGCCTTGGCGGCAAGTGCTTCGAGCACGCGCAAAGCCTCAACTGACTGACAAACTGGGAGTCCACGGCGCATCTCCGCGATCCGGTCTGCGGCGGCCCCCGAGCTTCGGAGCTTCTCGCGAACCAATTGTTCTTGTGCAATGAGTTTCTTGTCGAGCAGGTCTTTCGAAATCTCTAATGCAATGCCCGATTGATGAGCAAGGGCTTGGGCGCGTCGCAGTCGAGCGTCGGACGAGCAAACTGGGCCGGTTGTTGCGAGTACGGAGCCGTCGCGGTCAAGCATCACGAAAGCTGCATCTTGGTCGGCCAGCCAGCGAAGCGCAGCGAGCGAAACAAATCCATCGGAGCCGATGACAACGAGACGGCGCAATCCATGTCCGATACGCGGCAATCGCGTTTCCCGTCGGGCAGTGCCGATTCCGTCCTGAAGTGTTAGGTGCCCGCGATTAACGTGGACTTTTATGCCGTAACCGAAGAGGGTCACAACTCCGTGTTTTGGCACAATCGGAGTGAAATTGCAGTATTGGGACTCTTGAGGTACGGTCTGCGTAGCTGCCATTGGAGCACGCCTCCATTGGTGGTTAGGGCTTGTCGTCTGCTAGTAACAGGCGGCAGGCCCGCTTTGATTTGAATCTAATTTACGTTCATGATCCTCTAATTTTATCATGTTTGTCCGTGGGTGTCTGGCCTCGCAAATCTGAGAATTGAGCGATTCAGTGAGGCTTCGAAAGCGTCAGCTGGGATTGTTCCGTTAATCCTTTAGTTGATCCTGCGGGAGGGAGTCAGCCTCTTTTTTGCGCGCTTTACTCCGCTCCCGCTCTTTCGGATCGCAGATGATTCGGATCGTGTGCGGACTCACTTTCATTTCCCTTGCTACCTTTTCGTAGGCTTTTGTTTTTGAGAGCCTCTTTTTCGGTCCTACATTTTCTGTCAATTCTTTGAAGCGTTGCAGTGCTTGCAACCGTTCTCGAAACCGGAGCGCTCTTCGCTTGCCGCCATGCGGAGCGGGCAGTGCATGGGCAATCTGAGATATGCTTCTTCTAGCCCACTTGGGCAGTAACCGCGCGATTTCGAGAAATTCCTCTTCGGAGTATTTGGCGTCCTCCTGAGTCTCCTTGATCCATGCACGCATTTCACCTGTCGATTCAGTGGCTTCCCAAAGCTTCGCTTCCCACTTCCTCCCCTTGGCCATGTTGAGGCGGTAAAGCGAGAGAGCCATTAATTCTGGCGGCATATTCGTAATCTTCTCGATTTTGCCCAACTCCTTCGAAAAAGCGTGCAGCACTCTATTCAGCGTTTTATTGAGGGTATTCATATATGCGCGCGAAAAATACTTTAAGCGTGCCAGATTGACAATAGAAATTTGGCATCCCTACAGTGGCCCCAGATTCGGAGACGACGAATGCCACGACACGGGATGCCACACAGACGCAAGAACAACAAACGCCGGGCCCAAAAGCGTCATCGGCGACATCTGGTTCCCCATACGAAACGCGCAGCACAAGTCCTAGAAAAGGTCCTTGCGGCGGTGTCATTGTCGAGGCGAGAAAAGCTTGATCTTCGCTCGGCTGCAAAGATCGAAGGAACCCGTCTAAGCACAATTCTTCGGTACGCGCCATCGGCTGTGCAAAGGCACAATGGCACATACCGAGTAAGGAAAGTAATCCGCGTAGCCCGTCGGAAAGCGATCACAGATCCGCGAGTTGCCCGCGCATTGGGCTTCATGCGCAGGGAGCGCGTCTCAGCGTCGGAAGCAGCGCGCCGAGAGAAAATGAAACTGGAGACTTTCCGGAAAGGTGCTGGAAGGTTTCTTTACAGGTCTGGTCCCGGCAAACCATGGAAAGCACGAAACGAAGATCAACTTCGCTTTTCCATGACGGTCCTCACCAGTCGAGGCCCACTCGACGTAATAGTTTCCGACTTGCGAGAAAGGAAGCTTCTCCACGATTACGACTCTGCCTTACGGATGTTCCGAGCTGGTGAAGATGGGGCGGAAGCCCCACTCAAAGAATTTGAAGGCAAGACGGTCGGCGGCCAGACGCTCGTCACCGATATCAAGCTGCTTATCGAACTAGAAGAGGCCGGGCAGCTCGATTACGAAGGTTTCTATACGGCAATCGGATCGCGGTCATGAAATCACAGGGCCGCCCAAAACACCTTTGTGTGATTTGTGACCTAACCAGAAATATCGAACAAAACCACGCGGGTGGTCGCAAGCTCCTCCCATGGTTCGCACTCCCGTTCTGCGAACGGCACCACGCCCAATTCCACCGCCTACTTGAAAGTCTGCGAATTAACCTTTCCTACACACCCAACAGGTTGAAACGCTTGGTGACGGCGGCTCATGCACTCAACATAGCCACATGGATGGTGCTTCAAGCTCTTTGGGAAAGCCTGCCGGACGAGGACGCCTCGCCGCGGAAGATGACTCGCCGCGCAAGCCTCAGGAAATCTTCGTCCGGGCCCACAGCAGCGCGCGCGCGAAGGATTCGTTAGACAAGCGATGGTCCCCTAAGTGGCCCGAGCAATGCCTGATCTTTGATTCAGAAACTACGCTCGACCCTGCTCAGAAGCTCAATTTCGGCGCGTTCCGGCGGTGTAAGCTCGTAGACTCCAAGTATTTGTGTATCGCTGAGGGAATTTTCCATCGCGACGATGTCTCGGCAGTTCAACTAAGGCTTCTTCAGAAATACAAAGCCGATCCTCCAACGCTCGCAGGTGTCGAATACTTCCCAGGAGAGACGCAGTTAAGCCTGCGGGATCGCATGTCGTTCCTCCGCAGTGTGTTCTGGAAGTCAGTGCGAGAGGGCGAACTGATCGTCGGTTTTAATGTGCCGTTCGATTTATCACGACTGGCGGTCCAATCGAAAGAAGGAAACAAGGGCGATTGGTCCATCGCTTTGTCGCACCTCTGGAAAAACCCGAAGACCGGGCGAGTCGTGCCTAATCCTAAGAGGCCTCGCATCGTCATTGATGCTCAAAACAGCAAAATGGCCTTTATAAAGCTTGGCAGCATTCTTCACAAAGACGAATGGCCCCATGAAGGCCGATTTCTTGATTTGCGAACGCTGGGTTGGGCGCTGCGCAATCGTTCCTTCAATTTGAACGGCGCTTGCAAAGCATTTGGCGTGAAGGGCAAGAAAGATTACAAGACCTCGGGAAGGATAAGCTCAGAAGAGATCGAGTACTGCCGAGAAGATGTTGCAGCCTCGCATCGACTACTTAATGCGATGATGGCTGAATTTGACCGCAATCGCATCGATTTGCATCCCGACAAATCGTACTCGCCTGCTTCGGTTGCGAAAGCGTATTTGAAGAAAATGGGAATTCGGCCGCCGAAGCAAAAGTGGAAAGTTCCCAACAAAACCCTGGGTATCGCGATGCAGACCTACTACGGCGGGCGAGCGGAATGTCGCATCCGACGAATTTCTGTGCCGGTGATCCATACGGACTTTACGAGCCAATATCCCACCGTCAACGCACTGTTGGGAAACTGGAATGTGCTGATATCTAGCTCAATCCGGTTTGTGGACTATACGGCAAACGCAAAAAGGCTACTTTCGAAGACGCGATTAAAGGAAACATTCAATAAGGATTTATGGAAACAGCTCTCTTTCTTTGCTCTCGTGAAGCCGCAAGGCTATATTTTGCCAATTAGAACGGTGTATAACACCGGACTTATCAACAAAAAGACCCAAGAGATCAAAAGGACCCAAAACATTGGCCTGAATTATCTGCACTCCAAAACTCCAGTCTGGTATGCCGGCCCAGACCTGATTGCCAGCAAAATTCTTACTGGAGAAGCTCCGCATATTCTCAGGGCCATTCAAATGGTTTCTGGTAATCCACAAAAGGGTCTAAAGCCAACAAATCTCGGCGGGATGGTTCCGATAAACCCGACGGAAGATGATTTCTACTGCAAGGTGATCGAACAAAGAATCTCGCACAAAAAGACGAGCAAGGCTCTGGCTGACTTTCTTAAAGTGCTTGCAAACTCCGGCAGCTACGGTTTGTTTGTGGAAGTAAACACAGAAACAAAGAAAAAGGAGAAAAGAATCGGTTATTTCTCCGGTGAAAAGAAAGGAAGAATTCCCTCCACGTACATAGAAAAGCCGGGAGCGTGGTATTTTCCTCCGCTCGCTTCTCTCATTACAGCCGGTGGCAGGCTATTGCTAGCCATGCTGGAAAAGAGTGTCGATGAAAAAGAGGGAAGCTACCTGTTCTGCGATACCGATTCGCTTTGCATCGTGGGAACGAAGCAAGGTTCGTTTGTCCCTTGCCCGGGTGGGAAGTCCAGTTTCAAAGGAAAAACCGGATTCAAAGCTCTTTCCCTACAAGAAGTAAAGGAAATTGCCAGCAAGTTCAGAAAATTAAATCCATACGATCCCGAACTCGTGCACGAGATCCTTAAAATCGAAGACGTAAACCATGTCGATTCCGATCCTGAGAAGCCATTGCGCCAGCTCTTTGGTTACGCGATTTCCGCAAAACGGTATGCGCTTTACTCGAAATCGGGTGAAAACATTCAAATCGAAAAAGCGAGCGGGCACGGACTCGGTTATTTGTTTGCGCCAAAAGAAAGAAAAGACGATGAAAACAACGAGGAAGAAGAAACGCCGCAGTGGGTAATGGAGGCTTGGAACTTTCTGCTAAGAAAAGAATTTAAGCTGAGGCCCGAAGAACCGCCTTGGTTGGATTTACCCGCAATGATGCGGATGGTTGTTACGACGCCAAACGTTTTAAAGAAACAGAGGCCGGAATGGCTGGGGCCATTCAATTTCTTTTTATTTCCACTGCTCTCGGAACTTGGCGGATATCCTTCGGGTTTTAGCAAATCTAATTTTGTGTTCATAACGCCCTACGAATCAGATCGGGGAAAATGGAAATCCCTGGAAGGAATCAATCTCTTCGATGGACAGGGTTATCAAATAGCACAGCGCCAAACTATAAGACAAAACAAAGTGGTGCCAGATTCATTTCGAATCGTCCTGAACCAGTATCTGAAAAAGCCTGAGGTGAAATCGCTTTCCCCTGATGGAACTCCGTGCACCGGAGCAACCCAAGGACTCTTAGGCAGAGCAAAAATTGTCGCTGGTAATCTAATTCCAGTCGGTAAAGAAACTGATCGTCAATGGGAACAAGGCGACCACCCGAGCATGTTGGATTTCGGTATCCAGGTCTATGAAAAGCAGCGAAAAATGGTCGTTGCAGACCAGGCTTTACGGGATGAAATCGCGAAACATAGATTACGCCAGCTGATGCGAGCGACAAAATTAAGCCAGCACACGATTGAGAAGGTCTGCGATGGAAAACCAGTGCGCCGGAAAACGCTAGAGCAAATACGTGCAGCGGTCGACGGTTGAATGGATTTTCCCATGTGTGTCCCAATAACGCGTGCCTCCAATCGCGTTCGCAAGGAGGTTTGCGATGAGGGCGTACCGAAAACGATGCCAATAGCCGCCGCTCCATACCCGCGCCAGATCATCGCAAAATTCTACTACTTTGGGTTGGCGCGCATGATTGCAAAGATGCCAGAGCCACCCACTGGTTCGCTGAACAAGGTTCCGATGTGAGTGAATCGTAGAATTTGGTAGTGTGATTTATGTCAGACCATCGGGGTTGAGATAAATGACACTCAAAAGAGCAGTCATGTCCGCCGCTCTCGCTTTTGCATTGGGGCTTGAAATAATCTCTCCCGCTAGGGAGGGTCATCCCCACGTAGAAAAAGAGATCGTCGCGGAACCGAAAGCCGTAGGGGCAGAAGCCGACGCCCTCCGACCTGTCGTTACCCCTCCAGAAAATCCTTGGCTTATAGGCTATACGCTACGTGTCACCAGCCCCGAGGAACTGAAGGGCTGGTGGGCAAATATGATACCGTCGCACACTCGTGGTTTCGTCACCGTCGTGCGGACTCAGACATGCGGCGAAGTCGTGTTCAACGAGACCGCCCATCTGCGGAATCCGAGCCTGCCAGAGGGACAGCAGGAGTTCTCGACGCGGGTCTATCTCAACGAGGACTATTCCGTTTCGACGTACACGCGAAAGGTAGCCGAGCAGCTTCAAGCATGGCTGTTGCAGCGGGGCGTTGCTACTCAGCTTTTGCTTCAAGAAGTCCACGGCAAAGGTCAAGCGCCAGACTATCGCACACCTTTGTCAAACTTCGCGCCTGTCTATGACGACTGCGATGGGGTCACAGAATTGCCGACCATCTGATGCTTCCCGCACAGCCAAATCCCGACGCGGAAATCGGACAACTGCCTACGAGTTTCCGATTACGACTTATCGGGCACTTGAAGCGAATGAAGAGCCGTCACAGGCTGCGGGAAGTCGGTATATCAAGAGCTTAGATTTTGTGACGATGGCCACGAACTCGCCCGAAGGTGAAATCGCCGCAGTCCTTCCGAACTCAACGTCGTTGGCCGTCGCGAAACGTCGTCGCCAATCGAGGCATGACTTTCCTGTGAGGGTATCGACCACCCGAACCTCCTCG
>Ga0134126_10007944_pt1 | contig 13316 bp, 11 predicted proteins | sample KB31752_FD_96881 | JGI IMG/M metagenome (GOLD analysis project Ga0134126, IMG submission 96881) | Terrestrial soil microbial communities with excess Nitrogen fertilizer from Kellogg Biological Station, Michigan, USA - KB3-175-2 | ecosystem: Environmental > Terrestrial > Soil > Unclassified ...
CTATGCGGCATCGTGAACAGCTTGCCCCAGTGCGGTCTCGCCCGAAAAGGATCTAACGCCTGCTCGATGAGGGGCAATAATTGTTTCACCGCCTTCCAATCCGGTTTCCAGGTAAAATGGATAGCTGTGACCTGCCCCTCGCTGCAAGGACTCATCCATGCGTCATCCGCGGCGACACAGCGCAGCTCGGAGATGAGCAGATGCGGCGCTACCCGTTCACGTAAGGCCTCAACGGCCATCACGGCGGCAAATGAATGTTGGCATGGCACGAAGTATTCCGATTGCAGCTCATCGCCGCTGCTGGGCGTAAACCCCATTCTGAAATGTGGCAACCGTTCATTCCACGGCCCCGCCACTCCCAGCTGCGGAGTACAGTGCTCCGCGGAGATACCCCGGATAGGATGTACGTCTACGGTAGCTGCCTGCGCACCGAAGAAAGACGATCGCCCGGCGAAGTCTGCATTATCCTCCGACCGGACCTTGACCCATACGCTGTCGATATTCCTGTCACGCCAGCCCGTAAAAAGACTCACGCTATAACCCGCCGACATGATTTCATCGAAATGATGTTCCAGCGCCGCGATCGGCAGCTCGCCGAAAACATATTGCCTCATCGTATAGGATGGCTCTACCGCCAGAGTAAGCTTAGTGATCACGCCTATGCCGCCGAGATGGACCAGCGCCCCGCGGAACAGATCGCCATCATGCTCACGTGTCAGCCGGATCGTCTCACCCTCCGGTGTGACGAACTCCATCCCTAGGACGACACTCGACAAATTACCATTCCGTATACCCGAACCATGCGTCGCCGTTGCACAACCGCCTGCCACGGAGATATGTGGCAGCGAGGCAAGATTGTGAAGAGCGAAACCGCGATCGTTCAGCCAGACGGCCAGCTCGCCATACCTGATGCCGGCTTCTACCATCACCGTTCGACCGGGCCTATCCAGCGCCACGACACCATCCATTCCGGCGACAGAAAGGAACCCATCATGCGAATCGGCGATATCGTTGAAACAATGCCGCGTACCCAGGACCTTGAAACCTGTCTGGGCCCGCACCCACTCCCGGATCCCCTCAGGCGATGCCGCCGAATGGAGGGCCGTTGTACTATATTCCAGGTTCCCGGCCCAATTGGTGATAGTATCCATATAAGACATTGATTTTAAATATATTAATTTTTTCGATCCCAGCCCTCCGCCGGTGATATTTTTCCGTTTATTATAGCAGTAACTCCTAATACCCTCCGAATGAAAACGAAAATCCTGCCCATCCTGCTGGTCTTCATGACCCTTTATTCCTGTAAAAAGGACCCGGTCACGGCGCCGTCGAACACTGCCCTCCAACAACATAATAGCGCTATTTCTCCCGATAGTATCGTAAATCCTGCCCCGGACACCACAGACCTACCGGTCTACCCGTCCACGGCAAGATCCTGCAATTTCCTTCCCATCTACGGAGATACGATCATTTACCCCCAACCGACGGCGGGCGGTGACGATGTACTGACACCCGTCAACGATCCCGGTGCAGGTCACTATTTTGCATGGCCCGCAGGAATGGTCATCGATCGGAATACAGGGGTGATCAACCTGACCCAAAGCCAGACAGGCTTGAAATACGCCATCGGTTTTGTGAAGACGGGAACGACCGACACCTGTCTTACATATTTGACGATTGGCGGCGCCTCCTATGTGGACAGCGCCTATGTCGTCTCCGGCGGCGGAATAAAGGCATTGCCTTATTTCAACGGCAACCCCTTCCAAACCTCCAATTGCGTCGGCTCGGGTCAGGGCAGCGGCTGTAGCTTTGATGTGACAGGGTCGGCGGCAGCACTTAATGTCGTGGTCAGTAACTCTTCCGGAGAGATCGATCTTCAGAACACGCTTCTGGGCGGCTCCGGCCAGACCGGCGTCTTCGGTGCCACTCCTTTCAACGGACAAACCGTCACGGTCCCCATCTACTATCAGATCAGGATGGGAAGCAATAATGCCCTTCAGCACATCGATGTGCAGCTGATGTATTTCAACAGCAAGGCCGACATGAATATGGCGTTGCTGAGCACCTTGTCCACGCGGTCGATGAATCTTTATGGTGGCGGACTGATCAGCACATCTGCAATGCCGCGTCCTCCGTTGATCATCCTCGTTCGAAAGAATTAAGACAGATTCTTTAAGTTCTCTACAGCATTTGTCCCGATTGCGAAGATAAAAACGATCCGATAACATTTCGCTTATACGAAACGGTCCGGAGCTCCGTTAATGGTTAAATTCGACCAACCTTATGAAACACCATTTCTGTTTGCTCATCTTTTTTTTATTCACGGCGCTCATCGCCTCAGCGCAGGAAAAGGCCGCCAAAAAAGATTCGATCGCCCCGAAAAAATCACATTGGGTTGCCGGTCTCACCTATCAGAATAACGATGTTTACCTGGGCAGAAGGGACTCGGTAGCTATCCCTTATCTCAGTCCGTCATTCGGGTATCATGACAGATCCGGTTTCTTCATCACTGCCAGTGCATCCTATCTGCTCACACCCGGTGAGCAACGTTTCGATGCAGGCTCGATCGAGGGCGGCTATAGCTATGAGTCCGATCATTTCAGCACGGAGATCACGGCCGCTAAAGATTTTTTCAGCGATCGGAGTTTTGCCGTCACCTCCGAAATACTGGGCAGGCTTTCCGGACACTTCTCCTACGATTTCGATGTCATCGAGCCCTTTGTGGACATCGATGCCAATTTCTCGGAAAAGACCGATATGGCGTTCGGATTGGGCGCAGAGCATTCCTTTTCCATCATAGAAAACGTGCTGGAGACCGATCCAGCCTTTCATATCAATTTCGCTTCGCAAAACTTTTACAACGGCTATTACGGCAAACGACGGTACAATCCCAACCGAAAAAACAGCAATTCCTCGACGTCCGTCACGGCCGCGATAGCCAATGCCTCGAAGATGCAATTGATGGATTATGAACTGGAAGCGCCCATCGAATACAACTGGCGGAAAAAACTCAAGCTCAACTTTACTCCGACGCTTGCAATACCGGAGAATCCGGCCACCGTTACCACAACGACAAAAACCACGGGTGGAAAAAACACGACGCAAACAACGACGGAAAGCCTGAACGGCGTCTTTTATTTTTCGGTCGCCATCACTTATACGTTGTAAGAACCTTTTTGCCATGATGCCTAAATTGCTTATTTTGATGTACGCAATATGATACTCACGATACCGCGCGACTGGCATTCATACTCAAATTGGCGGATACGTTGCATGCGATGCCGGATGCTCATGCCATCGAGGACATGGCCTGCTGCATGCTCGCCGAAAATTTACCCGCCCAATTCGCCTGGTTTGCCGAGATCGGCCCCGACCGCCGGCATATTTCCGTCCGCAGTGAATTCACACGCGATCGTACGATACGACTCGCCGGCGTGTATCCCGTCGATCAGTTTCAATCCCTGGTGAAGATCATCGGGGCGGAACAGCCCTATATCATAGACGACGCTTTTCAATCCTTCCAAATCGGTAATCCCGAACGTTCCTTTTATGAAGATCATCGCATCCGCGCATGTTTGGCATTTCCCGTCGCGAAAGGAAACCAGACGCTGACCTACATCGCCATAGCAGTCGGCATCCCTCACCACTGGACGGCGAGTGAAGTCTCGCTGGTCCATGAGACTGCCGTACGCATCGACGACGCGATCCGGGTCGTTACGCAACGCAGCACCGACGAAGAAGCCTTGCGCAAAAGCGAACAACGGCTTAGCCTCGCACTCACCTCCGCCAAAATGGGAGCCTTTGAATGGACATTGGAGGGATACCGTCTGACGCTACCCGGGTTCTCCCGGGAGGTCTTCGGCCTTATGCCCGGAGAAGAATTCCCTACCGGCGATGCTTATTTGAATTTGATCCATCCGGATGACCGCGACAGCCATCGGCAGGTGTTCGAACATGCGGGCGCCAGCGGAGAACATTATCAAAGCATTTATAGGATCATACGCCCCGTCGACGGGAAAACGGTGTGGATAGAAGAATGCGGATGCGGCTATAAAGATGACCGCACGGGAACTTCCGGCATCCTCGGCATACACTGGGACGTCACACAGCGGGTGATCGCCGAAGAGCAGACAAAGGGTCTGCTTTGTTTGCGCGAGGAACGCGCCCATCTCATGCAAAAGCTCAACTCACAGGTATCCCGTCTGCATAAATTGATGTGCGATCTGCTCGAACCTCCCAAGGCTTTGGAATCAGCATCAGAGACCACGTGATCTGTATCATAACCGCACAATTTCCGTAACAGTAGCGGACATCAATATTGCGGGCCTTCCCGTCGGCATGGCCGTCGCCTTCCTCATCGGTCCGCGCCGCGCTGGCCAACCCCGTGAGATCTTTGCGTACCGAATAATTATCTTACCGCGCAATCCTGTGGGGCGAGACTGCCCAGCGAAGCAACCCTAACGGGAGTATAGGAATTCTTATAAAGTCCATCCTTTACGACGTCGGTCCCCCAGCCCATCACCGTCCCGTCTTTTTGCAATGCAAATCCCGTCATGTTCCCGCTCTGCACCGCGACTACGTCATGAAGTCCGGCAAGCTTCATCGGCGTCAGCGCATACTCAGTCGATTTGGTGGCAATGCCGCCGAGACGCGCGTCCCCCCAACCCAACACATCGCCATTTGCCATCAGGGCAAAATGAGTCACATGATTACCGCTGAACGAAAGCGGATGGCTGATGCTCTTTACCCTCACCGGAACGGAACTATATTTTCTCGAGCCCGAGACATCCGTTCCATCGATCGGGTCCTCGCCATTCCCCAGCATGCCGGACCAGGCCATTCCCCACGCCCACAGCGAGCCGTCGGCGAGCTCTGCCGTGCCACCATAATAGCCGCATGAAATGGCTACCGCGTTCGTGATGCCGGAGACTTTCACAGGGACAGGCGACGATTTGATCGAGCCATTCCCAAGACGGCCATCCTGACCGTCACCCCAGGCCATCACCGTGCCATCCGCCAGCAATGCATAGGCGCCCGAGATATCGATGGCATTGGCGATGCCGGGGATCCTGACAGCGCAAAACATTGATGGGCCCCGTTTCATGATTAGCCTGACTGTTATAGTTGACTATCCAACAACAGGGACGCCGGCTTGCGCCGGCGGTCTTCACTGCTGCCCCACCCGGGCCATGTGAGACGCCAGCTCCCGCGCCTGCCGGGGCGCCATGTCTCACAAATTCAACCCTCCTGTTATTAGCTTTACCCTCGGCCGTTCCATTCGTATCCATCGGCTTGCTCGCCCCGAATCCCTTAGTAGTGAGCCGGCCGGCATCGATACCCATTCTGACAAGCGCCTCCTTTACGGCATCGGCCCGCTGTTGCGACAACCGCATGTTTCCATCGGGACTGCCATCGCTGTCCGTATGTCCGTCGATCTCGAATTGCAGATCGGTATGAGCCTTCATCAATGTCGCGATCTCTCTCAGCGCGCCCGTAGACTCTGGCCTGATGGTCGCCTTATTCACGTCGAACAGGATGCCATGGGTAATGAACTTCCCTTCGGTGATGATCTTTTTATATTTGTCATCGCCTCCCTCAGCTATACGAACATTCCTGATGAACAGACCGTATTTCCCGTTACTGTGGATGGCCAGATGACCTGCGCCCTGTGGCACCGCGTTCGTGGCGGCGAGACGGTATTGGTCGATATATACTTTTCCAAGCGCCTTGTTCAGATAGATCGCGACATGATGCCAGACTCCGGGTATGGCAAGAGAAGTCTTCAACGGTGCAGGCACGGCATCCGCAGGTTGGCCCGCCCACCGATAGCGGTCGTTGGCGGAAAGCCGGAAGGCATATTTCGGATAGCCGTTGTAGTTCTCATCCTCCGGCGAGTGAAACGTTACGAGGAAGTCCATCATCGGTTCAAATTTGGTGGGCTGCAATCCCTCGAATAGAATATCGAATTCCAGGGTGAACTGGTCGGGCAGATAGTGCACCGAATTCATCATAGGCAATACACAGGCGCCCGTACCTGCGTCGAGATGTAATACCTTTTCCCCGTCGAACGTCTGCATCTCGGCCTTGCCGGAGGTGACGATAAAATGCGATGGCAATTCCGCATCCGCCTCGCCGCTGACATCCGGCTGAAAGATGATCCGATCCCCGGCTACAAAGTCATAATTGGCATAATCCACCCCGGCTGCCGCGGACGGAGCCGCGGGGACGGTGTCCGCAACATGCGCCGGAGGAGTGACCGGATTTCCGGCGACAGGCTTTGGCGCCGGCTTCGATGACGCCTGGTCGACAGCGTTCTTTGCCCCCTCTTTGATCTTTTTCCACAACTGGGCCTGCACTGGCGTACAGAGGACAAGCAGGATCACCGGCAACATACCGGTATTCAGAATTCTTTTCATAGATGAGAAATTGGTACAAAACTCGGTTCTCGCGCGATCCCGTACAATCCCGGGAAAACAGGTTTTTATCCTATCCCCCCTTCGGGGGATTTTTTTAAATTCCTTGGAAGAAAGTCTTATTTTCATGAGTTTAGTTGTATGCTCCAACGGCTGCTAATATCGATCTGTACTATTTCGTGCTGTTTTTTCGCACGAAACGCGTTCGCGCAGGACCGGATCATAGATAGTCTCCAATCGAGACTTAGCTCGACAGCACTCCCGGATACAGACCGCATCGATGTCATGCTGGCCCTCGGCGACCGGCTGGGATATTCCGATGGCGCTCTTGCCAGGAAATACCTGGACAGCGCTTATGCGCTCGCCAGCAGTAAAAAGTTGTACCTGAAGATCGGCGATGCCCTGTCTTCCTACGCTCAGGCCTATTACCGCACTAATAACCTCGACACTGCGCTGGACCTGCTGCGCCGGGCGGATACCGTCTATGGCATGGCCGATCCGGATAAAGCGAAAGGAGCCCTGGTCAGCAGCAAAATGAATATCGCCACGGTGCTCAGGACCATGGGGGATTTCTCCACGGCCATCGGGATGTACCTCAAAGGGGTCGATGTTCTCGATCGACGCGATATTCCCGACTGGCGGATAAAGCTCATGACGGCGTACATGAACATCGGTTTGGTCTATAACGAATTCAACGAATATGACAGGGCGTTGTTCTATCACCGGAAAGCGTTGGACCTGGTAAATCCGGAAGTGGCGGGCGACATAAAGACCTATTACCTACGGTTGCATCGTATCCATGACCTGATAGAATTGAAACAATTCGACTCGGCCAGGTACTACCTCGGGAAAGAAGATCCGCTCTATAAAAAGCTCGGCCAATCGGATATCCTTTCACAGATGTACTCCAACTGGGGTTTCTACTATCTGGGAGTCAGGAACGAAGATGCCGCGATCACCGCTTTCCAGAACTCTTACCGGTATGCCCTGACTTCGAACAACGGTTTCAGACAGGTGCAGATGCTGTCCCGTCTGGGAGAGATCTACCGGAACAGGAAGGACTACCGCGCAAGCGCGCAGTTCCTGGAAAAGGCATATGAGCTTAGCGCCACCCTCGACGACAAACCCGGCGAAATGAATCTTGCAAAGGCCCTGTCTTCGATATATGCCAATGATCTTCATGATGACCGGAAGGCCGTCGCTCATTTCTTAGCGTATGTCCGTCTCAGTGATACCCTCAACGAGTCTGCAAGCCGGCGTAAGGTCAACGAGCTGGAGGCGCAACATCGCATCAGCAGGAAGGAGGATAGCATCGCGATGCTTCAAAAACAGGGGCATCTGCAGGACCTGCTTCTGAAACGGACGACGGCGCTGAGTACGACATTGATAGCCGGCAGCCTCTTGCTCCTGTCGCTGGCGATCGTCATCATCATCAACTTCAGAAGGAAACACCAGATCCTTCAACAGGCGAAGCAACTCCAGGAACGACACATACTGGAGATGGAAAGACAACATCAGCTGGTAGCCATGCAGTCGGTATTGCAGGGCCAGGAAGAAGAACGAAGCCGGCTCGCCCGCGACCTCCACGATGGAGTAGGCGGCCTTTTGTCGGGTATCAAACTGTCGTTGGCCGGCATGAAAGGAAATGTATACCTTCCGGAACAAGGCGCGCAGTCCCTCGGCAATGTCATCTCGCAACTGGATCACTCCATCAGCGAGCTTCGTCGTGTTTCGCACAATATGATGCCCGAGGCATTGATCCGGTATGGTCTCAGGGAGGCATTGGAAAATTACTGTGCCAATATCAATGTTTCCGGCGGTATCCGGGTGCAATTACAAACGTATGGAATGGAAGAGCGCCTCGAACAGTCGACGGAGATCGTGCTTTACCGCATCGTCCAGGAGTTGCTGAATAATGTGATCCGCCATGCCAGGGCCGGACAGGTGCTGGTACAGCTGATCAGGAAAGAAGATCGTTTTAGCCTTACTGTAGAAGACGACGGGATCGGCTTCGATCACGGAAAAGTGGGTTCCATGATGGGTGCAGGGATCGCCAATGTGAGGGCCCGGGCGGAATACCTGGGAGGTACCGTCGATATCCATTCCGCTCCCGGTCAAGGTACATCGGTCAATGTCGAAGGCAACTGTGCATAATTTCGCTACAACACATGATAAGATCAAAAATAGTGAGAGTCCTGATCATCGACGACCACCCGCTGATCGTCGCCGGAATGCAGAAGATGCTGGCCTCCATCGCTGAGATAGAAATAGCGGGTGCGGCTGGCAGCGCCTTCGAAGCATTGAAGACCCTGAAAACCGTCCCCGTGGACATTGCCCTGCTGGATATCAATCTCCCCGATATCAATGGGATCGAGCTGTGCAAGAAGATAAAAAAAGAATTTCCTGCCGTCAAAGTTCTTGCCATCAGTACCTACTGCGACCGAAGCTACGTATCGAGGATGATCGAAAATGGCGCCCTGGGCTATCTTGCAAAAAGTGCGGATGCCGACGAGATCCTCAAAGCCATACGGACAGCAAGCGAAGGCCGTCTCTATCTCAGCCTTTCCACCGAGCATCTGTTACAATCTCCTGCCGTGATGACGCCCCCGGGCTCACCGCCCGCACTTACCCGGCGCGAAAAGGAGGTGCTTCAGCTCATCGCAGAAGGACTTACCAATCCCCAGATAGCGGAAAAATTATTTATCAGCCCGCTCACGGTTGATAGTCACAGAAAGAACCTCCTGACCAAACTGAATGTGAATAATACGGCTGCACTCGTCCGCCTGGCCGTCGAACAACGACTATTATAATCAATTTTCGTTTATCTTCGATTTTTCTCTATATTTGTCTAATTCGAAAGAAAACAAAACTTCGTTTAGCTTCGAATACTTTCGATCATGCTACCTAATCATCGGAGAGACAAGATATTAGAGCTTTTGAAGGAAGACGGATCGGCGAAGGTCGTCGATCTGGCCCGGCTGTTCAAAGTCACCGAGGTGACCATTCGCCAGGACTTAGAGAAGATGGAACGAGACAGTCTGCTGATCCGCGAACATGGCGGCGCCTATCTCAAGAATATCGAAGCCCAGGTGAAAAGCTTCGAGCTCAGCCATCAGGAAAACCTGGACAAAAAGGAACGGATCGCCGTCAAATGTCTTGAATTCATCGAAAGCGGCGACAGCATCATTCTCGACTCGGGCTCGACTACGACGGAGATCGCAAAAAAACTCAAAGGGTTTAAAAACCTCACCGTGATCACCAACGCGCTGAACATCGCCATGATGCTGGGCACCGAACCCGGCATCAACCTGATCGTCACCGGCGGCGAATTCAAGCCGCCTACCCTGTCCCTCACCGGCCAGAAAGCGGCGGATTTCTTCAACGGCATCAACGTGCAAAAACTGTTTTTAGCCACCGCCGGTCTGAGCCTTAAAGCAGGGCTCACCTACCCCAGCATCAGCGATATCGTGGTTAAAAAGGCAATGATCGAGGCCGCCGAGACCACCTATCTCGTAGCCGACAGCACCAAGATCGGGAAAAGCTCTTTCGCCAGCCTCGGCGCGCTGTCCCTGATCAACTACGTGATCACCGACCCCGGTATCAGCGAACGCGATAAACGCATCTTTGAAGACAACGAGATCGGACTGATCCTCGCAAACTAAATAAATCAAACATGAACGAAAAGGTCAGCATAGGAGTTATTATCGGCAACCGGGATTTCTTCCCCGACAAATTAGTCTCTGAAGCCCGCCGGGACATCCTTGGACAATTTGACAAATTGGGACTGAATGCCATCCTTCCCGAAGAATCAGATACCAAATTAGGTGGCGTGGAAACGTTTGCCGATGCCCGCAAATGCGCCGCGCTGTTTTCCAAACACGCCGACACGATCGTAGGCATTCTGGTGATCCTGCCGAATTTCGGCGACGAAAAAGGTGTAGCAGAAACGATCAAGCTCTCCGGACTCAATGTCCCCGTGCTGATCCAGGCCTACCCCGACGAGCTCAACAAACTGGATGTAGCCCGCCGCCGCGATTCCTGGTGCGGCAAGATCTCAGTTTGCAACAACTTGTATCAATACGGTATCCAGTATACGCTCACGGGCAAACACGTGCTACACCCAAAAGACCCGGGCTTCGAAACAGAGCTTAAGGACTTCGTCGCCATCTGCCGCGTCGTCCGCGGTCTTCGCAAGGTCCGTATCGGCGCCGTCGGCGCCCGCCCCGGCGCTTTCAACACTGTTCGATATAGCGAAAAGATCCTCCAACGCAACGGCATTTCCGTGACCACCGTCGATCTTTCCGAGATCCTCGGCCGTGCAGGCCGGCTCACCAAAGACGATGCGCCGGTAAAGGCCCATCTCGACAAGATCCTGGCCTATGCACCGAAAGGCAAGACTCCAAACGAAGCCATGCTCCAGATCGCGAAACTCGACGTCATACTCAACCAGTTCATGGAAGAACATTATCTCGACGCCACCGCCATTCAGTGCTGGACCTCACTGCAGCAGAATTTTGGCTGCAACGTCTGCACCAGCATGAGCATCATGAGCGAGAACATGCTGCCCAGCGCCTGCGAGGTCGATGTCACCGGCACCCTTAGCATGTATGCGATGCAGCTGGCTTCGGGCTCACCCAGCGCACTGGTAGACTGGAATAACAACTATGCCGACGACGACACCAAATGCGTGCTTTTTCATTGCGGCAACTGGGCCAAATCATTTTTACCCGACATCCAGATCAGCAACGCACCCATCATCGGCACGACCGTGGGCGTAGAAAATACTTACGGAGCGCTCGACGGCCGCACCCCGGCCAATCCCCTTACCTATGGCCGGATCAGCACCGATGATCCGAAAGGCATCATCAAAGCCTATGTCGGCGAAGGCGTCCTCACCGACGATCCGCTGAATACCTTCGGCAACCGGGCCGTCGCGCAGATCGCCGATCTGCAGGGGCTGATGCAATATGTCTGCCGCAACGGGTTCGAACACCACGTCGTCATGAATGCCTCGAAGACGGCCCGGATACTCGAAGAAGCCCTCGGCAACTACATGGGCTGGGAACTGTACCATCATAAATCGTAAACTATGACAGACAATGAACTCGCAAAAAGATCGACTCAATACCGCCGAAACATCCTGAAGTACATCGTCAGGGCGGGCGCGGGTCACACGGGCGGAAGCCTCTCCTGTAACGATATCCTCAACGTTCTCTATAACCACACCCTGAACGTAAACCCGGAAAATTTCAGATCGCCCGACAGAGACAGGTATATCCAAAGCAAAGGACATTGTGTGGAAGCGCTCTTTGTAGTGCTCGCGGACAAAGGATTCTTTCCCGAATCCGATCTGAATACACTCTGCAAATACAGATCGCACTATATCGGTCACCCCACACGCAAAGTCAATGGCGTAGAACAAAACACCGGCGCCCTCGGCCATGGTCTGCCAATCGCGGTAGGCACGGCTCTCGCAGCCAAAATGGACAAAAAGGACTACCGTGTCTTTACACTGATGGGCGACGGCGAGCTGCCCGAAGGTTCCAACTGGGAAGCTGCCCTTACCGCCGCGCACTACAAGCTCGACAATCTCTGCGCGATCATCGACTACAACGGTCTGCAGATCACCGGTCCCACCGCAGACGTTTGCAATACCGACCCCATCGACAGGAAATTCTCAAGCTTTGGCTGGGCCGTTACCCATGTCGATGGGCATGATCTCAAAGCGCTGCAGACGACCTTCGACAGTCTGCCTTTCGAAAAAGACAGACCCAGCCTCGTGATCGCCCATACCGTAAAAGGCAAAGGGATCAGCTTCATGGAGAACACGCTGAGCTGGCATCACGGGGTACCCAACCAGGAACAATATACGCTCGCCCTCAAAGAACTGGGCGACGCCGTCATTTAAAAAACAAGATCATGGCCAGTATAGTCGTAGAAAGCAAACCCGGAGCAAAACCCAATCTGGAAGTCTTCTCCGCCACCTTGCAGGAACTGGCGGCGACGGACAGGGACATCGTCGTCGTCACCAGCGATTCCCGGGGTTCGGGTAAGCTCGTCCCCTTCGGAAAAAAATTTCCCGACCAGATCGTAGAGATCGGCATCGCCGAACAAAACCTCGTGGGCGTCGCGGCCGGCCTGGCCTCCGCCGGCAAAAAGACCTTCGCTGTATCGCCCGCATGCTTTCTCACCGCCCGGGCGCTTGAGCAGATAAAGAACGATGTCGCCTATTCGGATAACCCGGTGAAGCTCATCGGCATCAGCGCGGGCGTGAGTTATGGGGCACTGGGTTCCACCCACCACAGCCTCCACGATTTCGCAGCGCTCAGAGCCATTAACAACCTCATAGTTGCCGCCCCCGCCGACAACTTCGAAACCGAAGAGGCGATCAGACAGGCCGCAGCATCGTCACACCCGATCTATCTCCGTTTTGGGAAAAAGAATATGTCGCTCCTCACCACCGATCGGGGCAATACCTTTCGTTTCGGTAAGGGGCGGGTGATCACAAAAGGCGGCGACCTGGCCTTTATCGCTACCGGCGAGACCGTCCAGCCCGCATTGGAAGCCGCCGCCGTCTTGCGCGAAGCCCATGGCGTCGAAGCCACGGTGATCAGCATGCACACGATCAAACCGCTGGACACTACCTTGTTGCGCGAGACAGCCGCCACAACGGCAGCGATCATCACAGTGGAAGAACATAGCATCTACGGAGGTCTCGGCGAGGCCTGCGCGTCCTATCTGTTGCAATATGGATACGGCAAGCCCTTCCGCATTGTCGGTATCCCCGACGAATACACCGTCACCGGTTCGCAAAACGAGATATTCGATCACTACGGCATTTCCGGCGAAGGCCTCACCAGCACCGCGCTCGATCTTTTAGGTAAATAGCATAGCCATGAAAAA
>Ga0134126_10007945_pt1 | contig 13315 bp, 11 predicted proteins | sample KB31752_FD_96881 | JGI IMG/M metagenome (GOLD analysis project Ga0134126, IMG submission 96881) | Terrestrial soil microbial communities with excess Nitrogen fertilizer from Kellogg Biological Station, Michigan, USA - KB3-175-2 | ecosystem: Environmental > Terrestrial > Soil > Unclassified ...
CTGGAGCTCGCGATCGCCACGATCGACCACGTCTACCCACTCGCGCGCGGCGGTGCGCACGTGCCGGGCAACCTCGTCGTGGCCTGCGGTCCCTGCAATCGGATGAAGGGCGACATGCTGCCGCACGAGTTCTTCATTCGATATCCCCTCGCCGGTCTCAATTTTCTGACGTACGCGCGCGTCGTTCACCGCGCGCTCAAACGCGGCGCACGCCGGGCGATCAGCCTGGCCTACGCGGCGTAGCGGGCGAGCCCCGGCGGCGCCTCGCGCCGCCGGTTCACGACCAGAGCGTATCGAGGAGAGAGTGCAGCTCGCGCGGCGCGAACGGCTTCTGAAGGTAGGCCACGACGCCCAACGAGTTGCCGATCTTGTCGCGCATCGCGTACGCCCGCGTACTGGAGAACATCACCGGAATCTCGAGCGACGCGTAGTCGCGGCGTAAGCGCTCGAGGAATGCCGGGCCGTCCATCACCGGCATGTTCACGTCCAACACGATGAGATCGATGGTCGGACGTTGTTCGATCTGCGCGAGCGCCTCTTCGCCGTTCGAGGCGTAGAGCACTTCCAGCGGTTCCCGCGCATAGGACGACAGCGCGGCGGCGTACGCTTTCTGGAAGAGGGCCGAGTCCTCGACGACCAGCACCGTTTTCGACATCACGGCTCCAAAGTGGAGGACGGATCGCGCTGCCTCACCGACGAACCTGCACCAAATCGCGCAACGCTCGAGCCGTTGCGTCCTTAGGTCGCGCGCGTCGATGACATGCATCAGCCGCGCCGCCCCCGCTAGGGCGGTCGTGCTCCGCCACCCGTCATCGCGTTTCCGTTCGCGTGCCCCCAGCATCCCGTCGTACACCTCGCGCCATCCTGTCCCGGTTCGACGAGCTGAGCGCCGCCATCGGCCGGCTGGTCGTTTCGGATCTCGAAACACGTGGCGCGCTCCGAACGGACGTTCTGGCGCTGATCGACCACGTACCCGCTCGCGAGGCGCGCGCGTGTGTTTCTCTGCGCCTCGTGGCTGAGGCGCTTCGGCCGGACCGCGATCGCGGTGAACGGCAGCCGGCCCTGCACCGGGCGGCTCTTGCCCTGCTCGAAGCGGTGCGCACGTACCTCGCGTCGCCGAAGGCTTCCGACCGGTTGTCGCTGATCGAAGGCCCGGAACGATCGGCCATTGCGATCATGCGCAACCTGCCCGAGGCGTCGCCGGCACTCAAGCCGCGCACGTCGGACCTGATCGGGCTCACGGACCGGCGCCCGCGCTCGGTAGTGGCGCGCGCCGATTCGCTGCCGGCGCTCGCGCTGCCTAACGACACCGACCGCTCGCTGGTGGGCGACTTCTGCGACGAAGCGCGCGAGTACATCGAGAGCGCGGAAGCGGCGCTGCTGGTGCTCGAGCGCGAGCCGGACAACGGCGAAGCGGCGCAGACCGTGATGCGCGCCTTCCACTCGATCAAGGGCACGGCAGGTTTCCTGAAGCTCGACGGGCTCGTGGCCCTCGCGCACCACGGCGAGTCGCTGTTAGGCGAGCGGCGGCATGGCGACGGATTCGCGGGACGGATCTCCGCGCTCTCGCTCCGCGCGCTCGACGCGTTGCGCGACACGGTCAAGAATCTCGACGCGTCGCGCAACGGCGCGCCGCTCGCGTATCCGCCCGGCTTCCTCGACGCGCTCCGCGAGCTCGAGGACATCGACGCCGAGCCGGGCGCGCCGGCGGCCGAGCCCGCCGGGCCGCGCGCAGCGTCCGCACCCGCGCGCGACGCCGGTGCCACACACAGCGCGCGCGTGCGCCTCGACCGCCTCGATGCCCTGGTGGATCTGGTCGGCGAATTGGTCGTCGCGCATTGGATGATCGCGCAGGATCCGGCTTCGGGACACGATCATCCGGAGCGCGCGCGCAAGGTGGCGCACGCGGGCAAGCTCGTGCGCCACCTGCACGACATGAGCATGGGCCTGCGCATGGTTCCCTTGCGCGGCACGTGCAACAAGCTCGTGCGCCTGGCGCGCGATCTCGCCCAACGCGCCGGGAAGGAGGTCGACTGTCGCGTCGAAGGCGAGATGACGGAGCTCGACCGCAACATGGTGGAGCTGGTCGCGGATCCACTCATGCACATGGTGCGGAACGCGATCGACCACGGGATCGAACCGCCGGAGGAGCGCCAGACACGAGGCAAGCCGGCCGCCGGCTGCCTAACGCTGCGCGCCACGCAGATGAACGGCCAGGTGGTGGTCACCCTGAGCGACGACGGCCGCGGACTCCAGCGCGACCGCATCCTCGAGCGCGCACAGGCGCGCGGCCTCGTGGGTCCCGGCGAGGTGCTGAACGATGCGGACGTGCTCGACCTCATCTTCGCTCCCGGCCTCTCGACCGCGCAGCAGGTGACCGACGTGTCGGGACGCGGTGTGGGCATGGACGTCGTGCGGCGCAACATCCAGGCGCTGCACGGACGCGTGGATGTTCAATCGACGCCCGGCCAGGGCACGACCATCACGCTGCGCGTGCCGCTCACACTCGCCATCACCGACGGCATGCTCGTTCGCGTGGGCGACGAGCGCTACATCGTGCCGACGACCAACGTCGTCGTGAGCTTTCGCCCCGAGCGCAGTGCGCTGTTCACCGTGGGCGGACGCGGCGAGATGGTGCGGCTCCGCCACGACGTGCTTCCGTTGGTCCGATTGCACCGGCTGCTCGACGTGCCCGGCGCATGCGACGATCCGGCAGCAGCGCTGCTCATGGTGGTTGGCGCCGGTGAGCGCCGGTGCGCGCTCCTCGTGGATTCGATCGTCGGCCAGCAGCAAGTGGTCGCGAAGCCGGTCACGGCCGGCATTGGCGACGTTCCGGGTATTTCCGGCGCCGCTATCCTGGGCGACGGTCGCGTCGGTCTCATCCTCGATGTGCCGCAAGTCCTCGAGCTGGCGCGGCGCGCCCAACCGAATACGCAGGCCGTCGCATGAGCGCTGTTCCGGGCAAGTACCTCACGTTTTTCCTGGGCGCCGAAGAGTACGGCATGGAGATCCTCGCCGTACACGAGATCATCGGCGTGCTGCCCATCACGCGCGTCCCGCGCACGCCGCCGTTCGTGCGCGGCGTGATCAACCTGCGCGGCCGCGTGATCTCGATTCTCGATTTGCGCCGCAAGTTTGATCTGCCCGCGGTCGAGCCGGGGCCGACGAGCTGCGTCATCGTCGTCGCCGCACACGCCGCGCACGTGGGCCTGCTCGTGGACCGTGTGTCCGAGGTGGCCGACATCGCCGCCGGCGACATCGAGCCGCCGCCTCCGTTAGGCGCCGGCGTGCGGACCGACTACCTCGTGGGCATCGCGAAGTCGGCCGCGCGCGTGCGCCTGCTCCTCGACATCTCGCGCGTCATCGACGCCGGCGACCTCGCCGCCGCCGGCCCCGACGGCGGCGCCCCGACCGCTGCCTGACCGACGAGCCGCCCCTCATTCCGGGACCGATGGCCATGACCATGAATTGGTTTTACGATTTGCGCATGCGCTGGAAGCTGACGGTTGCCTTCGCGGCCGTGTTCGCGATGGTCGTCGCCCAGGGCGTTTATATGGATCGCGCGATCAACACCGGCGCGACCGACCGCGCCGCCACACGGCACGCGATCGACGTGATCGACGGCGCGCAGGATGCGCTGGCCGGACTCGTCACCATGGATGCGGGCTACCGCGGCGCGATGCTCGGCGAGGGCGACGCGGCGCAGCACGACGTCGACGCGGGGTGGGACACGTTCCGCCGCCAGGTCGACTCGCTGCAAACGCTGTCGGCGGCCGACAACGCGCAGCGCGCACGCTGGGACCAGTTGGAGCGGTTAGGCACGTCGCTGCACGATGACATCGTGGTGCCCGCGCTGCGCACACGTCGCGCAGCCGCGAGCCCCGTCACCGATGGCGCCGGCGAACAGAAGCAGCTCGACGATCTGCGCCGCCTCATCGCGACCGGCATCGCGCAGGAGCAGAGCGTCCTGTCCACCGTCCGCGAGGCCGGCGCCGAGCGCGACGCGAACGTCGGCCGCGCGCTGTTCTGGGGAACGCTCGTCACTGTGCTCGTCACGCTCGTTGCCGCCTTCGTGCTCGAGCGCGGCATCAACTGGCCGGTCTCCGAGCTGTCGACCAAGATGGACCTCATCGCCAAAGGGCAGGTGGATGTCGAGGTCTGGGTCACATCGCACGACGAGATGGGCGATCTGGCGCAAGGACTCAGGCGCATCATCGATGCCCAACGCGACTTTGCCGCCGTGGCGCGGCATCTGGGCGAGGGCGACATCGGCGTCGCCGTGACGCCGCGCGGGCCCAACGACGTGCTCAGCCACTCGTTCCAGGAGATGGTCGAGGCGCTCGCCGGCCTAACGCGAGAAGTGCGTGCGCTCATCGACGCCGCCCAGCAGGGCGAGCTCACGCGGCGCGGCGACGCGGCGCGGTATCGCGGCACGTTCCACGACCTCGTCGCGGGCTTCAACGAGACGCTCGATGCCGTCGTCGCGCCGGTGCACGAAGCGGCCGAAGTGCTCGACCGCGTGGCGGCGCGCGATCTGCGCGTGCGCATGCGCGGCGAATATCGCGGCGAACACGCGCGCATCAAACAAGCCTTGAACAAGGCACTCGGGCAGCTCGACGAAGCGCTCGCCGAGGTCGCGATGGCGGCCGAGCAGGTCGCCGCCGGCGCGGGTCAGGTGAGCGCCGGCAGCCAGCTTCTCGCGCAGGGTGCGGCCGAGCAGGCAAGCTCGCTCGAGGAAGTGTCGAGCAGCCTCCAGGAGATGGGTGCGATGACGCGCCAGAACGCGCTCAGCGCGCGCGACGCGCGTCAACTCAGCGAGGCCACCCGCGACAGCGCTGCGCGTGGCGCGCACAGCATGAAGCGTCTCGCCGAAGCAACCGATCGCATCACGGGCGCCGCGGCCGCCACCGCGCGCATCGTGAAAACGATCGATGAGATTGCGTTCCAGACGAACCTGCTCGCGCTCAACGCCGCGGTCGAAGCGGCGCGCGCGGGCGACGCGGGTCGCGGCTTCGCCGTGGTCGCCGAAGAGGTACGCAATCTCGCCATGCGCAGCGCCGAAGCGGCGAAGAACACGGCGTCGCTCATCGAGGAGTCTGTGAAAAACGCGGAGAGCGGCGCGACCATCAACCGCGAAGTCATGGCGAACTTCGGCGACATCACGGAACACGTCAACAAGGTGGGCGCTGCGATGGCGGAGATAGCCGCTGGCTCGGAGCAGCAGAGCCAGGGCATCGAGCAGATCGCCGCGGGCGTCGAGCAGATGAACGCGGTCACGCAACAGACCGCCGCCAACGCCGAAGAATCGGCGAGCGCGGCCGAGGAGTTGTCGGGACAGGCCGAGAAAATGGAAACGCTGGTCGGGCACTTCCAGCTCGTCACGGCGCCCGCGAGCCCGCGCCGCGACGGTGCACCGCGCACCGCGCGTCGCACGCCGCACCGCGGCGTGCCCGCGGGTCCGTCGCCCATTCGGCCGATCACGCCCCGCGGCGGGTCGCGGCACGCGCTGAGCTCACCGACGCCGCCCGCGCCTAACGCAACGCCGCATCCGTTCGACGGCGACGATGACGACGTTCTCGAGGAGTTCTGACGCACCCGCCGCGGACGTCGCGGCGACGCCGTGGGCGCTCATCCCGCCGCTTCGCCCGCACGAATTCCGGCGGTTGCGCGAGCTGCTGTACGAGACGTGCGGCATCCGCTTGCGCGAGGGTAAGGAAGAGCTCGTGCGCTCGCGGCTCGGCCGCCGTGTCGCCGATGCCGGCGCGCCGACGTTCGCGGCGTATCTCGATCGCGTCGAACACGACGCGGCACAACGACACTTCGCCGAGCTCGGCGAGCTCGTCGATGCGCTCACGACGAATCAGACGGCATTCTTTCGCGAACCGGCGCACTTCGACTTCTTCACGGCCAAAGCGCTGCCCGCGCTTGCGCAGGCCACGCGACCGATTCGCGTGTGGAGCGCCGGATGTTCGACGGGCGAAGAGGCGTTCACGATCGCTGCGCTGATGCGCGAGCATTTGCCGGCGGATCGGTACGCCGGCGCGCGCATCTTGGCGACCGATGTCTCGTCGCGCGTGTTGGCGCGCGCCCGCGCCGCGACGTACGGCGCCCGTGTGATCACCGCGATCCCGGCCACGATGCGCCGCCGCATACTCGACGTCTCGGCATCGGGCGATCGCTTCGTGGTACGCGAGGAGTTGCGCGCCATCGTGCGCTTCGCGCGACTCAACCTCATTCGCGACTGGCCGCTCCGCGGTCCGTTCGACGCGATCTTCTGCCGCAACGTGATGATCTACTTCGACGCCGGTGTCCGGCAGCGCCTGGTCGAACGGTTCTGGCACATGCTGGCGCCGGGCGGCCATTTGTTCGTCGGACATTCCGAGAGTCTGGGGACGATGACGCACGGATTCCGCTACGTGCAGCCGGCCGTGTACGTGCGTTAGGATGGCGGCGACGCGAACGACCGGCGAGCGCATCGTCGGTGTGGGTGCCATGTGCGTGTCGAACACGCCCGGAGACCGCCTCGTGGCTCATGCGTTAGGCAGCTGCCTCGGCGTGGCGGTATTCGATCCGGTGGCGCACGTCGGCGGCCTGCTGCACGTGCCGCTGCCGGCATCCACCGACGACCGCGACCGCTCGCGCGGCCGCCCGCTCGAGTACGTCGACACCGGCGTGCCGGCGCTGTTCCGGGACTGTTACCGGTTAGGCGCAACCAAGGCCCGGCTGCGCGTGGCCGTCGCCGGCGGCGCGTCGTCCGGGGACGCGACGGCGGACGGCTTCCAGATCGGCAAACGAAACCTGGTCATGCTGCGCAAGCTGCTGTGGAAGAACGGCGTCCTCATTCACGCGCACGACGTGGGCGGCACGCGCGTGTGGCGCACCATCTCGCTGGATGTCGCCACGGGGCGCGTCTGGCTCAAAACACCGGAGCGGGAGGGCGAGCTGTGATCGATCGCGTCGAAGCGCCCGAAGCGGACCGGGCCCCACTGTCCGTGCTCGTGGTCGACGACAGCCGGGTGATGCGGGCCATGATCATCCGCACGCTCCGTCTCACGGGGCTTCCGTTAGGCACCGTACACGAGGCCGGCGACGGACTCGCCGGGCTCGGCATCCTCGAGCGCGAGCCGGTCACGCTCGCGCTCGTCGACATCAACATGCCGCGCTTGAGCGGCCTCGACATGCTCGCGCGTTTGGGTCGCTCGGCCACGGGCCCGCGCGTGATCGTCGTGTCGTCCGACGGCAGCGACGCGCGCGCCTCGCAAGTACTGGCGATGGGCCACGGTTTTCTCCACAAACCGTTCGCGCCGGAAGACCTGCGCGATGCAGTGCTGCGCGCGCTGGATACCCGGGATGATGACCGATAATTCGATCGCCCTGCGCGTCGCCGCCACGCTGGCGTTCGAGGAGCTGGGACTCCTCTGCGTCGGCTCGGCTGTCGACACGCCGAGCGGGCTCGAGACGCTGCCGGCGGTGGTGAGCGTCGCGTTCGATGGCGCGCACACCGGCTGCCTCACGCTGCGCGTCTCGGACGATGTCTTCCGCGCGCTCGCCGAGAACATGCTCGGCCTGGACGGCGACGACGCGGAGCCCTGGCGGTGGGACGCGTTAGGCGAGATGGCGAACGTCATCTGCGGCAACGCGCTGCCGTACATCCTCGGCACGCATGCCTGCCTGACGCTGGCGCCGCCGGCGCGCGGCGCGCCGCCCGCGAGCCGCTCCGCCTCGCACGTGGAGCTCGAGGTGGAAGCGGGCCGCGCCCGCATCCTCCTCGAGCTGGCCGAGCTCCGGCGTCAGTAGTCGACGGGCCGCAGCCAGCTTTCGCCGATCGCCGTCGAGCTCATGATCGCGACGCTCGGCAGGCGGCGCTTCCAGTGCGTGCGCTCGAGCCGGCGACGCACCAGCTCGACCTCCTCCCGCACGAATCCGCGCGCCTCGAGCTCCGCCGGCGTGTAGCCGTGCAGCAGCCACTGCAGAATCAAATCGGCCTTGGCGTACGAGATGCCGAGATCGCCCTCGTCCGTCTGGCCGCGCACCAGGTCGGCGGTGGGCGGCTTGTCGATGATGTCGCCGGGCACGCCCAGATGCCGCGCCAGCGCCCACACCTGCGTCTTGTACAGGTCGCCTAACGGATTGAGCGGCGGGGAGTCGTCGGCGTGCCAGGTGAAGTAGCCGAGCAGGCGCTCGGTCTTGTTGCCGGTGCCTAACGGAATCGCGGCGTATTTCGCCGAGAGGTCGAACAGCGCGATCATGCGCGCGCGCGCCATCACGTTGCCGCGGCGCGTCGCGTCGGCGTCGGGCTCGTTGGCCAGATAGCCGTCCACCGCCGCGCTGATGTCCACCGTCCGGCCCTCGATGCCCAACGCATCGATCACCAGCTGCGCGTGCGACAAGCTCTCCGGACTCGAGGCCCGGTACGGCAGCCTGAGCCCGATCACGTTGTCCGGGCCTAACGCACGCGCCGCGAGGTACGCGGTCACCGATGAATCGACGCCGCCCGACAGCGCCACGATGCCGTTGTGGAACCCGCGGCCCGTGATCTCATCGCGCAGGAACGCCGCCAGCCATTCCTCCGTGAGCGCCGGGTCGATCTCGAGTGGCGGCGGCGTCCCGCCCGCTTCCATGCCGCCATCGACCACCACCATCGATCTCGCACGCGCGGTCCCCGCCGACGTCGGCGGGATCGTCCTCGCCTCGCACCCATCCGTATCGAACTGCGGTGGCTCCTCGTGGCCCGTCTGGATCCGGTCGAGCGTGTCGAGCAAGTGCGGCATCGCCGTGCGCAGGTCGGCGAGCAGCGGCATGTCGGCGCGAGCACGCGTCAGGTCGCCCAAGTCCATCGCGATCGGCAGGATTGCTTCGCTCCATAGCGGCCCGCGCACGCGGACCTCGCCTTTGGGTCCGGCCACCAAAGCTCCGCCGGGAAACGACTTGCCCGCTTCGCTCGACGCGAGGTTGGAGAACGAGACGAACACCCCGTGCTCTTCGGCGATGTCTCGCACCAGCCGCTCCCAGCGCGCCACGCTTGATGGCCCGGGGATCCCGTCTTCCCTCGGCCACGGCCCGCGGGCCGGCGCCGCCGAGCAGATGAAAATCGCGCGGGCGCCATCAAGGGCGAGCAGCGTCCCGGTCAGGCTGTGCCAGGCATCCTCACAGATGAGCACGGCACAACGGCCCCACGGCGTGTCGAACGCGCGGAACGATTGGCCTTGTTCGACAAACCGCTCCTCGTCGAACAGCCCGTATGTGGGCAGAAAGTTCTTTCGGTGGACGTGCCGGATGAGCGGCGCGGAGCCTCCCACTCGCACCCACATCGCGCTGTTGTAGAGCGTGTTGTTCCAGACCTCGTAAAAACCCAGCACGATCTCGAGCGTCCGGTCGGCGGCCTGCGGTACCGCATTACGGTACACGCGCTGCAGATCAGCGGCCTGCGTACCCGCCGTGAGTGCGAACTCGCGCACGCCGCCCTCGAGGAAGTATCCGGTGAGCGCCGTCTCGGGCAGGTGGAGCACCTGCGGTCTTGGACTGAGCGTGTCCACCTGCGCGAACAGCTCGCCCAGGCGCGCGAGGTTCGCTTCGTATTCGCCCTTGCGAGGAGCGAACTGGATGGTTGCGACGTCGATGACAGAAGGCATGGCAAAAAGTTGGTGCGACGGGGCCGGTGGAGCAATGTCACAGAATTCCGAGAAGGGCGGGTTATCTTGCCGCCCGCTGATCGTGTGTCATTCGGACCCCTGTCGGGTATTACTCAAGGAACGTTCGGCGCACGGTGCGCCGGGATAGCTGGAGCTTTGGTGAACGATATGAACGTTGCAGTCGCCGTGCGCCGTCGGCCGCACTGGATGCGGGTCGCGGGCGCGGCAGTATGCCTCGCAGTGGCCGTGCCGCCCATGGTTGCGGGCGCGCAGAGCGGTGCTACGACCGGCGAAGCATGGCAGCTCGTGCAGCCAGCGCAATCATCGTTGGTCTTCGCGCGAGACGGCACCTCCCTCATCGGCGAGATCGGTCGCGAGATACGCACGAGCGTGTCGTTGCGCTCGCTGCCCAGGTACGTCGGCCAAGCCTTCATTTCGGTCGAAGACCAACGCTTCTACCAACACGATGGGGTCGACGTCGTCGGCGTCGCCGCGGCGCTCAAGGATGCGCTCCGCGGACACGCGCGCGGGGCCAGCACGATCACCCAGCAGTTGGTGGGTAACATGCATCCGGACCTGATCAACCGCGGCGACCGAAGCATCGCGCGCAAGCTGCACGAGCAGGCCGCGGCGCGAGAGATGGAGCGCCACTACAGCAAGGAACAGATCCTCGAGGCGTACCTCAACGACATCGACTTCGGCCACGGCTGGTACGGCATCGAGGCGGCGGCGCGCCATTACTTCGGCACCGAGGCCGCCAGCCTAACGCTGGAGCAGGCGGCGACACTGGCCGCGCTCCCCAAAGGCCCGGCGATCTACGATCCGATCAAACACCCGGACCGCTCGCGCGAGCGGCGCAACCTCGTACTGTCGCTCATGGCGGACCAGGGCTACATCTCGCGCGACGACGCCGAGCGTGCCGAGCAGCAGCCGTTGGTCACGGCGCCCGACGCGGGGATGCCGGCAGCGGCGCCGTACGTCGTCGATCTCGTCCGACAAGAAGCGGAGCAGGCCGGTGTCCCGGTGATGAACGGCGGCTATCGCATCATCACGACCATCGACGCGGGCCTCGAGCGCGACGCCACACTGGCGCTCGACTCGGGTCTCGCGCGCGTCGAAGCGCGGCCCGGGTATCGTCACCCGACGTTCGCGCACCACGCCAAGAACAGCACCGATTTTCTCGAAGGCATGGTGGTGGCGATCGATCCGCAGACGGGCGACGTCCTCGCGATGGTCGGCGGCCGCGACTACACGGCATCGCCGTTCAACCGCGCGGTGAACGCGGTGCGCCAGCCGGGGTCGGCGTTCAAGCCCATCGTCTACGCGAGCGCGCTTCGCGACAGCATCCCACCCAACGCCTTGATTGCGGACACGGCGCTGGCGATCCCGATGCCTAACGGGACAGTGTACCGGCCGGGCAACGCCGACGGCCGGTTCGACGGTCCGCTCACGATGCGTGAGGCGCTCGTTCGGTCGCGCAACCCCGTCGCCGTACAGTTGGGCATGCGCGTCGGCATGGACAGCGTCATTGCCCTCGCCAAACGACTCGGCATCGACACGCCGATCGCGCCGTATCCGTCGAGCGCCATCGGCGCGAGTGCCGTACGACCCGTGGACCTCGTGTCCGCGTACACTGTGTTCGACAACCTGGGCGCCGTGGTCGAGCCTCGATACGTGGTGCGCGTCGACGACCGTGCGGGCCATCAGGTATGGGCGCCGCAGGCCCAGGCGCCGCGCTTCGCGCTCGATCCGCGCATCGCCTTCATCGTGCGCGACATGATGCGCGACGTCGTGGCGCGCGGCACCGCGACGTCCGTGCGCAAATGGGTGCCCGACGCGATTCCGGTCGCGGGAAAAACCGGAACGACCAACGACAACACCGACGTGTGGTTCGTCGGCATGACGCCCGACGTCGTGGCCGGCGTGTGGTTGGGCTTCGATACGCCGCAGCCGATCGTGGCGGGCGCCGCCGGTGGAACCCTCGCGGCGCCGATTTGGGGCGACATGATCGCGCACTATTATCAGGGCAATCAACCCGCGGGTACCTGGGACGATGTGCCCGCCGGTATCGCGACCGCCGAGCTCGACCGTTTAGGCGGCGAGCCCGCGACCGATAGTACTCCCCCGGGTCAGCGCTACACTGAATACTTCATGGACGGAACGCAGCCCGGTGCGCCGGCATCGGCGGCGTGGGCGCTGTGGTCGTGGGGCCCGATCGGCATGCAGTGAACGGGAGGTCATGTGTTCGGCGACATCGGCATCGACAAACTGCTCCTCATCCTGGCCGTCGTGCTCGTGTTCTTCGGGCCGCGCCGGTTGCCGGAGCTGGGTGCGACGTTAGGCAAGGGCATTCGGGACTTCAAGCGCAGCCTGGGCGGCCGCGACATCGACCTGCCCGTCATGGCGCCGTCTGCTGCGACGCGCCCGGTGCATGACGACGCGCCCGACGCCGCGCCGGCCGGGCCCAAGCGCTTGATTCCGTAAGGCGGGATGGCGGCCGCGCCGATCAGCGCGCGCCGGCGGGCACTTCCTCTTCGACCGGCGGATGCGCGCTCGCGCCGGCGCCGTTAGGCGCCAACGCGATCGCGAACACTTCATCCAGCGTGGTCACCGGATGGAAGGTGAGCACCTTGCGCACCTCCTCCGGAATGTCCTCCAAGTCGGCCTCGTTGTCCTTGGGCAGCACGATGGTCGTGATGCCGGCGCGGTGCGCGCCGAGCACCTTTTCCTTCAGGCCGCCAATGGGCAGCACGCGTCCACGGAGCGTGATTTCGCCCGTCATTGCCACGTCGCGCCGCACGGGCACGCCGGACAACGCGGACACGAGCGCCGTCGACATCGTGACGCCCGCCGACGGACCATCCTTCGGAATCGCGCCCGCCGGCACGTGGATGTGGGCCTCGATGCTGCCCAACCCATCCTCGGCGATCTTGAGGCTCCGCGCGTGCGTCGCGGCGTAGGTGAGCGCCGCCCGCGCCGACTCCTTCATCACGTCACCCAACTGGCCGGTGAGAATGAGCGACACCGTGCCTAACGGGCCGGCCTGCGTGAGGCTGTCCGGCGACACCGGCGTGCCGTACAACCGGCGCACCGCCGCCTCGACGAACATGATGTCGCCGCCCGCCGGCGTGTAGTACATGCCGGTCGCGACGCCCACCTCGTTCTCCTCCGCGGCGTGCTCGGGGTGCACCTTCGGCCTGCCTAACAGCTCGCGTACGTCCGCCGGCGTCAGCTCGTGCGGCACCTGCTCGCCCGACGCGATGCGGCGCGCCACCTTGCGCGCCACGGCGCCGATCTGCCGCTCCAACTGCCGCACACCGCTTTCGCGCGTGTACTGGCTCACCACGCTCATCACCGCCTCGTCGTCGAACACCACACCCTTGTCCGACAACCCCGATTCCTCGAGCTGGCGCGGAATCAGATACTTCTTCGCGATCTCCGCCTTCTCGCGCTCGGTGTAGCCGGAGAACTCGACGACCTCCATGCGGTCGAGCAGCGGCGCCGGGATGTTCTGGATGAAGTTGGCCGTCGCGATGAACAACACCTCGCTCAGATCGAACGGCACGTTCAGGTAGTGATCGGTGAACGTGTCGTTCTGCGCCGGATCCAACACCTCGAGCAAGGCACTCGCTGGATCGCCCTGGAACGAGACGCCGAGCTTGTCGACCTCGTCGAGCAGGAAC
>Ga0134126_10007946_pt1 | contig 13314 bp, 14 predicted proteins | sample KB31752_FD_96881 | JGI IMG/M metagenome (GOLD analysis project Ga0134126, IMG submission 96881) | Terrestrial soil microbial communities with excess Nitrogen fertilizer from Kellogg Biological Station, Michigan, USA - KB3-175-2 | ecosystem: Environmental > Terrestrial > Soil > Unclassified ...
ATCGTCGGGGCCGGGATCGCCGGGGCCGGGGCCGGGGTCGGGGGTGCCTGAGTCGGGGTCGGGGTTGGTGGGGGCGTCAGGGCCGGGGTCGGCGGCGGCCGGCGGGACCAGGGGCAGGGTGCCCAGGAGCAGGCCGATGAACGCGGTGGCGCGCAGGTAGTCCAGGCCGCCGGCCTGCCCGGCGGACTTCATGGCGCGGGCGATGGCGGTGAGCCGGGCCATGGCCGCCGCGGCGTGCACCGACGGGAGCCGGGTCCCCGCTAGCGTCGCGGTGCCGTCGGCGGGGTCGGGGTACAGGCTGACCTTCGCATGGCGCTGAGCGTCCTTACGGCGCTGCTCGGCGCCTTCCGGGTCGGCCGCGATGACGGCGCGGCGCAGCGCGGCGCGGAGCTGGCCGCTGGTCTGCTCTCCCGCTCGGGGCAGCACCGCTGACTCGACCGCGCGGGCGGTGTCGTCGTCCAGCGGGCTGGTGGCCTCGGCGATGAGGCGGGCGCGGTACAGGTCGATGGTCCCGGCCGACAGCGCGGCCAGCGTCGCGGGCAGCCGCCAGCGCAGGGTCACGCCCAGGCTGGTCCAGGCCATGGCGGCGGGCTGAGACATGACCAGCTCGAGGCCGACGGTGGACGCGGCGGCGGGAGTGACCTGGTCGGGGCGGCCATCCTCGTCCACCTGCACGTGGTCGTCGCGGGTGGCGGTGCGGGAGGCCATCTCGGCGACGGCGGCGAGCTCGCCGGCCTGGGCCCAGGCGGCCAGCCGCCGATAGGCGGAAGCGACGCCGGGCAGGTCCCACTCGCCGACGGCGGCGGGGTCGGTGCCGGAGATCCAGGCGGCCAGACCGGGGCCGGGGGGCAACTGGTCGGCGATGGCGCCGGTGAGCTCCCGCGCGGTCCCGTCTTCGGCCTCGGTGGCGGCTTCGGTAGCGGCGGCCTGCTCGTCACCGGCGGGGCCGGTCTGGGTGGCGCCGAGGATGGCCAGCAGCTGCTCCAGGTCCAGGTCATAGGTCCAGGCCAGCCCCTCAAAGCGGGAGTCACGATCAGTGCTGACGGGAGCTGGCATCCGGATCACCTCCTCCGCGAACGGGGTACCTTAATCATCTTCTTCGATCACACTATCGGCTGCCTCTGACATTCCGCCGTAGCAAGCGAACGCATGAACGATCTCGTTCAGCCCTGGACCGGGACGAGGCCGGCGTGTGACGATCCCTCGGTGAGCGCGCAGCAGCAGTCCACGCAGCAGACCACGCCGGAGATCGTCAGCCTCAGCTCGGTGCCGGGCTGCATCGTGTTCGACCTGCCTGGCGCGGCCGTCTCGGCCGGGGGCACCCGGCTGGCGCCGGACGTCACCCCGGCGGAGGTGGCGATGCTGGCCCGGGCGATGACCTACAAGTTCGCGGCGCTGGGCGCCGAGGTGGGCGGGGCCAAGGCGGGCGTCGTCGGAGACCCGGCCGACCGGGCGGCGAGGGCCGGGCAGATGGCCCGCTACTGCGCCGAGATCCGGCCGCTGACGGACTCGGGGCGGTTCCTGACCGGCCCGGACATGGGCACGTTCGAGGAGGACTTCGCGCCGCTCCGCGAGCGCCAGGCGGCCCCGGCGGCCATCAACGCGGTGGTCGACGGGGTGCCGTTCGAGGACGTGCTGACGGGCTACGGCGTGACGGTGGCGGCGCAGACGGCGCTGGGCGGCGAGTGGCCGGGCCGGTCGGTGGCCATTGAGGGCTTCGGCAAGGTTGGCGGCGGCGTGGCGACCGAGGTGGCCCGCCGGGGCGGGCGGGTGGTGGCGGTGTCCACGGTCCGCGGGTGCCTGGCCGACCCGGCCGGGCTGGACGTGGACCGGCTGCTGGCGCTGCGCCGCGAGCATGGCGATGCCTGCGTCGAGCGGTACGGCCGGCCGGTCACGCCGCCTGCTGGGCTGTTCGTGATCGAGGCGGACGTGCTGGTGCCCGGTACCCGGCCCGGCGCCATCAGCGAGGCCGTGGCCGAGGCGCTGCCGGACAGCGTCAAGGTCGTGGCGCCGGCCGCCAACGTGCCTTACACCAGGGCCGGGGCCGCGGTGCTGCACCGGCGGGGTATCGCGGCGTTGCCGGACTTTGTCTGCAACGCGGGCGCGGTGATCGGCTACCGGTCGGCCCCGGACGACCTTCCGGATCAAGTCCTGGCGGCGGCGGGCGCGACGATCGCCGACCGCATCGGCGAGGTGCTGGGCCATCCCGGCGGCCCGCTGGCAGGTGCCTGCGAGCGGGCCGCCGAGTTCCTGCGCGGCTGGTGGGGTCCGGCGCCGGAGCCGCCGTTCGCCGGCTAGTCAGCTAGGCCGCTAGCCGGCGGGAACGGCCTGCCAGCGCTGGCCGACCCGGACTACCGGCTGGTGGTGCTGTCCGACCGCTGCCGGGCGGATGATGGTGACATGGAACTGGCGGGCGAAGAGCAGGCCGGGCTGGCGGGCACCTGCCCATTCACCATTGACCGGCCGGTCATGCGGCAGCGCTGGGAGCGCCTCACGTTCCTGCACTGGTCCTTCGACCCGGCCGAGGTGCAGCGGCTGCTGCCCGCCGGCCTGACCGCGCAGACGTTCGACGGCTCGGCCTGGGTCGGCCTGGTGCCGTTCTTCATGCACGTGGCCACGGCGGGCGGGCGCCAGGCGCCGTGGGCGTCGCGGTTCTGCGAGACCAACGTGCGCACCTACGTCGTCGACCGCGAGGGCCGGGCGGGCATCTGGTTCTTCTCCCTGGACGCCGCCCGGCTGGGCGCGGTGGCCGTGGCCCGGTCCACCTACCGGCTGCCGTACTTCTGGTCGGCCATGCGGCTGGAACAGCGCGGCCCGGAGATCGCCTACGGCTGCAGCCGGCGCTGGCCAGGGCCGGGCGCGGTCAGCCGGGTCCGGGTCCGCATCGGCGAGCTGATCCGGCCGGACCAGGTCAGCGACCGGGACCACTTCCTGACCGCCAGGTGGATCCTGTTCAGCCGCTCTGGAGGCCGCGAGCGGCTGGCCCGGGCCTGCCACCCGCCGTGGCCGCTGCACCGGGCGCAGGCCCGCCTGGTCGACGACGGGCTGATCACCGCGGCCGGGCTGCCGGCGCCGCGCGGTGAGCCGCTGGCGCTCTACTCCCCGGGCGTGGATGTCCGTATTGGCCGCCCAGAGTAACCCGGAGTCAAAAGTTCACGTATGTGAGCCACCGAAAATGGGCATCTGAAAGGTAACGCAGCGTGTCCGCGGCGCTCGTGCCGCGGAACGTGCAAGGTTAGCCGGGTGACGGCGGAAGGCGGGCCCGCCATGACCTTCGCTCATGTGCTGCTGCTCAGCGGCAGCGTGCTGGTGCTGCTGGTGATCTATGGCCTGATCCGGCGGGCCGGGCGGCGCGGTTACCGGCTCCGCGACCTGACCGACCTGTCGTCGGGTGTCGACCCGGACTGGGAGCGCTACCGGCGGACCATGCGCCGCCCCGACGTCCCGCGCCGGGACGGGCCGGACGCCGACGGGACCGGCCGCCCGCCCGAGAAACGCCCGCCCGAGAAACGCCCGCCCGAGCAGCGCAGCTCTTAACGCTGCACGTCGTCGCGGTGGGCGCCGAACCAGGCCGCCTGCCGCGTCATCCGCTCGGTAGCCGGAGCGTCGCGGGGCAGGCCGTAGACGGTGCCGGGGAAGTCCAGCCCCTCCTGCACGGCCCAGATCTGCTCGTGCTCGCCGGGCGGCAGGATCCGCGCCGGGTCACCCACCGCGATCCAGCCGATCGGCACCACCGCGCCGGCCGCCAGCACCGTGCCCACGTGCACGACGCCGTGGATGCGCACCTCCGCGCCGGCGCCCACCTCGCAGCCGGGGAACAGCGCCGACCCGGTGGCCAGGAACGCCCCGTCGCCGACCCTGGCCCCGTTGACGTGCGCGTGCGGCCCGACCAGCACGTCCTCGCCGAGCACCACCGGGTGCGCGGCCCGGCCCCGGACCAGCGCGTTCTCCATGATGACGCAGCGCGCCCCGACCATGATCTCGCCATCCTCGGCGGTGAGCACCGCGCCGAACAGCACCCTGGCGTCGGGCCCGAGCCGCACCGCGCCGCACAGCACTGCGGTGGGAGCGACGTAAGCGCTGGGATGGACGTGCGGGACCTGGCCCCGGTGCTCGATCAGCATGACTCCAGCCTGCCAGGAATCCCGGCCTGAGCCGGCCAGGAATCCCCGCCTGCCTGGGGTTTTGTCGCGTCTCACGCCCACCGCGGCCGACCGCGATGCATAGAAGCCGTTTTCCGGGTGAGTTGTAGCAAGCCCGTTGTAGCAAGCCCGATTCGGAAAACGATCTGGAGGTGCATCTCAGTGAGCTGGCTGTGGGTATTCCTGCCGGTCGCACTGGTCTTTATCGCCGCGGTCGTCGGCCTTCCGCTGTGGCAGTCCCTGTGGTCGCGAGACGACCGCGAGGCCACCCGCGCGGACGCCACGCCGCAGTCGCGGCCCGAGCACGTCCATCACTGACCGTCCGTGAACGTATCCCTGCACGACGTGCACCAGGCCCTGACCGACCTCGGCCGGCTGCGCTTCGGCGAGATGTCGGTCGAGGACGCGATCCAGGAAATCGCGCGGACCACCCACACGGTGTTCGACGTGGACGGCGCGGGCCTGATGCTGACCGACGCTGACCAGCGGCTGCGCACTGTCGCGGCCTCGGATCGGCGGTTCGTGCTCCTGGAGGACCTGCAGCTCCAGCACGGCGAGGGGCCGTGCATCGAGGCCTTCGACACCAAGCAGCTCGTCGGCACCCAGGACCTGGAGGCCGAGGAGCGATGGCCCGCCTTCACCGCGGCCGCGGTGGCCCGCGACGTGCGCGCCGTGCTGGCCAGCCCGCTGCCCTACAACCGGGACGCCGTGGGCGTGGTCGCGGTCCTGTCCGAGCAGCGCCGGCCCTGGTCGGCGGAGGGCGAGCTGGCCCTGCTGGCCTTCACCGACCTGGCCGCGCTGCTGATCGCCAGCATGATGCAGGGCGAGGCGCAGTCCCTGGTCGCGCAGCAGCTGCAGGGAGCGCTGCGCTCCCGGCAGGTGATCGAGCAGGCCAAGGGCGTGCTGATGGGCACGCAGGGCATCACGGCGCGGGCCGCCTACGAGCAGCTCCGCGCCCGGGCCAGGGCCGAGCGCCGCAAGCTATCCGTGGTCTGCGCCGAGGTCTGCGCGCGGACCCTGTCCCACGCCGAGAACACACCATGACGCCGCCCAGACCCCCGCGGCCCGTCTATGTCGATGCTGGTTCCCGCGCCCGGTCCGGGCGCCTCCTGACCGCAGTCGGCTCAATTAGGTCGTCACTGCCAGACAGGAGAACCTCATGATCATCCTCGGAATCATCCTGCTCATCTTGGGCTTCCTGCTCCATGTCGCCTTCGTCTGGACGCTCGGCATCATCGCGCTGATCGTCGGCCTCATCCTGATGCTGCTCGGCTCGGTCGGCCACGCGGTCGGCGGCCGACGACACTATTGGTGACCAGGCGGCCTGGGATAGATCTCCAGGTCACTCCCCCGGACCGCCAGCCACACCTGGCGGCCGGGGCTGAGTGACAGGTCGGCCACCGCCTCGGGCGTGACGTCGGCCAGGGCGGGCGGCTGGCCGTCGAGGCTGAGCCGGACCCGCTCGGCCAGCAAGGTCAGGCCGGTCACCTTGGCCGGCCAGACCAGGCCGCAGTCGGTCCCGGCCGGCCGCTCGCTGCTGACGGCGATCGCGGCGGGCCGGACGGCGACGAGCACGTCGCCGCGCAGATCCAGCCCGGGGACATCCAGCCCGGGGACATCCGGCCACAGGTTCAGCCCGACCAGCCGGGCCACGTACTGCGTAGCCGGCTGGCGGGCGACCTGCGCGGGCGGGCCCTCCTGCACGATCCGCCCGTCCTCCAGCACGAGCAGCCGGTCGGCCAGCACGAGCGCCTCCAGCGGGTCGTGGGTGACCAGCAGGCACGGGCCGGGGAAGTCGGACAAGTGCCGGCGCAGCTCGGCCTGCACGTCGAGCCGGGTGCCGGCATCCAGCGCGGACAACGGCTCGTCCAGCAGCAGCAGCGCGGGCTCGCCGGCCAGCGCACGGCCCAGGGCCACCCGCTGGGCCTGCCCGGCGGAGAGCTGGCCGGGCTTGCGGTCGGCCAGGCCGGCCAGGCCGAGCCGGTCGAGCCAGTGCCCGGCCGTGGCCCTGGCCTGGTGACGGCCGGCACCGCGGGCGCGGGGCCCGAAGGCCACGTTCTGCGCCACGGTCAGGTGCGGGAACAGCCGGTAGTCCTGGAACACGAAACCGACCGGCCGGCCCGCCGCCTCCACGAACGTGCCGGTGCCGGCGTCGTCGATGACCTGACCGGCCAGTTCGATGCGGCCCCGGCCCACCGGGGTGAGGCCGGCCAGCGCGTGCAGCAGCGTGGACTTGCCGGCGCCGTTGGGCCCGAGCACCCCGAGCACCTGGCCAGGGGGTGCGGTGAACGCCACCCGCAGCGTGAAGCTGCCTCGGCTGACCTCGGCATCCACGCTCAGCCCCGTCATCTGGCTGAGCCGCCCCGCGCGGCTGAGCCGCCCCGCAGCCACCGGTCCCGCAGCGAGACCAGCACGACGACGCTGACCAGCAGCAGCACCAGGCTGAGCGCGATGGCGGCATCGGGGTCGGTCTCCAGCGCGTAGTACACCGCGATCGGCATGGTCTCGGTGCGGCCGGGAAAGCTGCCGGCGAAGGTGATGGTGGCCCCGAACTCGCCCAGCGCGCGGGCCCAGCACAGCACGGCGCCGGCCCCCAGCGAGGGCGCCACCAGCGGCACCGTGACCCGGCGGAACACCGTCATCCGGCGCGCGCCCAGGGTGGCGGCGGCCTCCTCGAAGCCCTGGTCAGCCGAGCGCAGTCCGCCCTCCACGGTGATGATCAGGAACGGCATGGCCACGAACGTCTCGGCCATGACCACGGCGGCGGGCGTGAACGGGATCGTCAGCCCGAACCAGGAGTTCAGGTACCGGCCCAGGAACCCGGTCGGGCCGAAGGCCAGCAGCAGCGCGACGCCGCCCACCACCGGCGGCAGCACCAGCGGCAGCGTGACCAGGGCCCGCAGCAGCCGCTGGCCGGGGAAGGTGGTCCGGGCCAGCAGCCAGGCCAGCGGCACGCCGATGACCAGCGAGATGGCCGTGGCCGTGGTCGCGGTCCACAGCGACAGCTCCAGCGCCTGGGTGGCGTCCGCGCTGGCCAGGGCCGAGCCGAGACTGCGCCACGGGGCGCGGATCAGCAGCCCGGCCAGCGGCAGCACCAGGAAGGCGATCGCGGTCAGCGCCGGGACCAGCAACGGCGCGGGCACGCCCCGGGCCGGGCCGCCGCGCACGGCGGCCCGCCTGCGTCGTGCCCGCGTGGTCAGGCTCCGGGCCGTCACGGCGAAATCAGGGACTCTCGAAACCGGCCGCCTTCAGCACCTTCTCACCGGTCGGCGACAGCACGTAGTTCACGAACGCCCGCGCGGTCGACGCGTGGCTGCTCTTGGTCACGGAGGCGATGGGGTAGGTGGTGGTGGCGTTGTCGCCGTCCGGGATCTTGACCCCCTTGACCTTGCTGCCGGCCGCCATCACGTCGGTCACGTAGACCATGCCGGCGTCGACGTCACCCAGCTCGACCTTGGTCAGCACGGACTTCACGTCGGTCTCCAGCGTGACCGGGATGACGGAGATCCCGGCGTTCTTGAACACTCGCTTGGCCACCACGCCGCAGGGCACCTGGGACTGGCAGACCGCGACCTTGACCGAGGGTTTGGCCAGGTTGTTGAGCGAGGAGACGTGGCCAGGGTTGCTCGGCGGCACCGCGATCTCCATCTTGTTCTTGGCGAAGTCGCTCGGGCCCGCGGCCTTTCCGGCGCTGACCACCTGGTCCATGTTCTTCACCGCCGCCGAGGCGAACACGTCGGCGGGCGCGCCGTTGATGATCTGGGTGGCCAGGCCCGAGCTCGGTCCGAAGCTGAACGTCACCTTCGACCCCGGATTGAGGGCCTGGAACTGCTTGCCGAGCTGCGTGAACGAGCCCTGCAGCGAGGCGGCCGCGAATACGGTGATCGACCCCGAGGTCGAGGTGCCCACCGACCGGGTGCCGGTGGACCCGGTGGCCGGCTTGGAGCTAGCGCTGGAACCGCACCCGGCCACGGCCACGATGGCCAGCCCGGCGGCGACAACGGCGAAACGACGCATGTGATCCCCCAGAGTCGGCAGGCCGCCCGCGCGGCCTCGCGCCGCACGGCCCCCAGCGTTGCCAACTAGTAACGCTGAGACTACAGAACGTCGTCACTCGGGGGCGGCGCAGACCCGCCCGAGTCCGGGCCCGGGCGCCCCCCAGGTGCGTCGGCTGAACGGTGATCTAGCCGGCGTGGCCATTACGGTCGGGCGGCGACGTGGTTTATGGTCGGCCCCGGTAATCCCCGACCGGAAGGGCAGCATTATGCGCAAGCGACCGCTTCTCGCCATCGCCGCGGCCACCGTCACCCTCGGGCTGGCCGGCGCGACCGCCGCCACCGCGGCGTCGGCCGGCACCACCGCCGCCGGGCCCGGCGGCCGGACGGTGACCAGGACGACGCTGGAGCCGCGGCACGCGGGCGACGCGGCCGCCCCGGGCTGCGGCTTCGTCAACGCGGTTCCCTACGACCGGTACAAGGGCCTGCCCGACTTCACGGCCAAGAAGGCGGCCCGCAAGTACATCGCGAAGATGTACACCACCCAGGGCGTCATCGAGTTCCGCGCGCTGACCGCGCAGGCGCCGTGCACCACGTTCTCGTTCCGGTTCCTGGCTCAGCGGGCGTACTTCAACCAGACGCACTGCCACCGGCTCACCCTTCAGGGCATCTTCGTGCTCCAGTGCGGCGACCCGACCGGCACCGGCTCGGGCGGGCCCGGGTACAAGTTCAACGACGAGAACCTGACCGGCGCCACCTACCCGGCGGGCACCGTGGCCATGGCCAACGCGGGCCCGAACACCAACGGCAGCCAGTTCTTCTTCGTCTGGAAGGACACCAAGCTGTCGCCGAACTACACGCCGTTCGGCGTGGTCATCAAGGGCATGAACGTCCTGCGCAAGATCGCGGCCGCGGGCGACGACAGCCAGAACGGCCCCGGCGACGGCTACCCCCACAGGTTCGTAGAGTTCCGCCACATCAAGATCATTTTCACTTCATAGGACTAACGGTCCGCGGCGGCCGGCGCCTTCGCCGGCCGCCGCGCGGTCAGCGCTGGTCGCTGGCGCTCTCGTGCCGCCAGCCGTCGCCGAAGCGGGGGTGCGCTCCTTGCTCATCGGGTCCCCTGTCTCGCCGCGGCCATCGGTCAGGCGTCAGCCTATCCAGGGCGGCGTGCCCCGAGACGACGCCTCGCCCGGCACCGAGACGACCGCGCTCCCGTGGCCGCAGACCACCATCCGGGCCTGCGTCACCGCCGTGACCTGGCGGCCCACCCCGGCCGGCAAGACCAGCGAGTCCCCGGCGGCCAGCGTCGCCGGCTGCCCGTCCAGGTCGATCCGCACGGTGCCGTCCAGCACGTGCCAGACCTGCTCGGAGTCGAAGACGTGCTCGGGCCCGGCCTGGCCGGCCCGCATGTCCACCTGCCACAGGCTGAGCTCCTGGCTGGCCCCCTGGGTGGGCGAGGCGAACGTGGTCATGACGGCGTTGGGGGTCTCGGTCCGCCGGGCCTGGCTGGAGCGGACTGGGGTCGAAGACATCGCGGGCCTCCTGGTATCTAGACAACCTCGTTGTCGATATCGTACACCAGGTTGTCGTTTCCTGGCCGGGCCGGCCACCATGGCCCCATGGCCAGGGACCGATACGGCTTCGAGCTGCCGCTCCTGCTCGCGGGGGCGTTCCGCGCGCTCATCGACGACCTGCACGCCGAGCTGGCCCGGCAGGGCCACCCCGAGGCGCGGCCGATCCACGGCTTCGCGCTGCAGGCGCTGGGCCCGGACGGGGCCACGATCAGCGAGCTAGGCCGCCGGCTGGGGGTCAGCAAGCAGGCGGCGGCCAAGACGGCCGCCAGCCTGGAGCAGCTCGGCTACGTGGAGCGCCGCGAGGACCCGGCCGACCGCCGGGCCCAGCTCCTGGTCCGCTCGGCCAGCGGCCGGGACATGCTGGCCCGCAGCGCGGAGATCTTCGAGCGGATCCGGCAGGAACTGGCGGTCCGGATCGGCGAGACCCGGCTAGGTGCGCTGGAGGACGACCTGGAGACCGTGGTGGCGGGCTACGGGCCGCCGAGGCTAGGAGACCTGCCGGGCTGGCTGCGCTGACGGCCCGGCGGCGGGACCGCCGAACGACGTGGTTGTTGCTCTCACGTCGCTAGAACAGCGTGGCTGTAACAACCACGTCGCTGGCGCGAGCGGCGCTGACTGGCGGCTCCGCTGCTTCTTGCTGTTATCAGCGGACGCGGCGAGCCGCTTCTTGCTGTTATCAGATTCTTGCTGTTATCAGCTGGGCTGAAGCACGGTGTAGGTCAGGCTGGCGGGGTGAACAGCGTCGTGGTAGACGTCGACCCGGCAGCGCACGGCCCTGGTCGCGGTGCCGAACGGCTCGCCGGTGCCGAAGTTGCGCGCGTACCGGGGGAAGGCCCCGGCACAGACCTGGAGCCGGATCCGGTGCCCGGCCCGCAGCCGGTAGGCGGTCGCGGCCAGGTCGACCCGGACGGCCAGGACGCCATCCGGCCCGGCCTCCGCGTCGGGGGCCGGGATCGTCTCGGGGCGCAGCCGCCGGACTCCGTCGACGATGTTGCGCGAGACCCCGGCCGGGTCCACGTCGCACAGGCGGACGAACAGGTCGGCGTGCTTGCGGCCGGTCCGCACGAAGATCCGCGCGCTGACCGGCCCGGCCAGGTCGGTGGTGGCCGGCAGCGGCTCGCTGGTGTAGACCAGCACGTCCGCCCTGGCCTCGACGGCGGCGTTGTCGACCTGCTTGCCCGGCGGGAACAGCAGCGGGCCGCCCGCCGACGGCGTCGGGTCGGCCGGGTCGTAGACGAAGGTGTCGGGCCCGCCGTCGCCAGGGGCCCGGTCCTGGCTCAGCCCGCCGCCGGCCCGCAGGTACCAGGTTGACTCGGTGGTGCCGGGCGGCGGCCAGTCGGCGAACTCCAGCCAGCGGTCGGCGCCCTGCAGGTAGACCCGGACCGGGGGCCCGGACGGGGCCGGGCCGCCGCGCAGGTGGTGGTCGAGCCAGGCGATGTCCTGCTGGGTCATGGCCCGCAGCTCGGCCGGCTCGCCGTGCAGCCAGGGGCCGATGGTCAGCCGGGCGGGCACCCCGGCGGCCCGGATGGCCGCGTAGTCGCGCAGCTGGCCGGGCAGGAACAGGTCCCACCACCCGGTCACCATGCTGACCGGCGGCAGCGCGCCCGGGTCCGCGTCGTGGTCGATGCCGGCCCAGAACTGGTCGCCGGGCTCGCCGTGCTGGACGAAGTCCCGCCAGTAGGCCACCGGGGCGTCCGCCACGGCCAGGTCGGCGGCCTGAAGCGGGACCTTGCGCACCGCGCGGCCGACCCTGGACCGCTGCCGGGCCTGGTCGAGGACGGCGGCCAGGCCGCGCTCCTGGCGGCCGACCAGGCCGGCCCAGCCCAGGGCGTTGAGCAGGTTGGGCGCGCCGTGCTGGTAGAACGCGGCCGAGAAGGCGCCGGTGGTGATGTTGAGCGAGACCGAGCTCAGCGGCGGGTCGGCGTAGGGCGCGACGGCCCACTGGGTGTGGCCCAGGTAACTGCCGCCGGTCGTGCCCACCTGGCCGTCGCACCAGGGCTGGCCGCGCAGCCAGGCCAGGGTGGCCAGGCCGTCCTCGCGCTCGGGCAGGAACGGCCGGAACAGGCCGCCCGAGCCGAACGTGCCCCGCACACTCTGGATGAAGACCTGGAAGCCGCGCCGGGCCAGCGGCGCGGCGAACACGAAGCCCACCGGCCCGGACCGGCCGTAGGGCGAGCGGATCAGCACCACCGGGAGCGGGCCGTCGGCCCCGGCCGGGCGGTAGTGGTCGCCGAGCAGCACGACGCCGTCGGGCATGGGCACGCCGACGTCCCGGCGGACCTCGTAGGGCACGAGCGGGCCAGGCAGGCCCAGGGCACGGTCGGCGGCCCGGCCGGCCACGTGCAGCAGGGGGTTCACCCGGTCATAACATCACAGGACGGGCAGGTAGCGCTCCAGCTCGAACTCGGTCACCTGCCGGCGGTACTCCTGCCACTCCTCGCGCTTGTTGCGCAGGAAGAAGTCGAAGACCTGCTCGCCCAGGGCCTCGGCGACCAGCTCGCTGCCCTCCATGACGTTGATCGCGTCGGACAGGCTCTGCGGCAGCGGGTCGATGCCCAGGGCCCGGCGCTCGGCCGAGGACAGCGCCCAGACGTCGTCCTCGGCGCCGGGCGGCAGCTCGTAGTCCTCCTCGATGCCCTTGAGACCGGCGCTCAGGATGACCGCGAAGGACAGGTACGGGTTGCAGGCCGGGTCGATGGACCGGAACTCGATCCGGGTCGCGTTGCCCTTGAGCGGCTTGTACATCGGCACGCGTATGAGGGCGGAGCGGTTGTTGTGGCCCCAGCAGATGTAGGCCGGGGCCTCGCCGCCGGCCCCGGCGATCCGCTCGGTGCCGCCCCACAGCCGCTTGTAGGAGTTCACCCACTGGTTGCAGACCGCGGTCAGCTCGGCCGCGTGCCGGAGCACGCCGGCGATGAACGACCGGCCCACCTTGGACAGCTGGAACTCGGCGCCGGGCTCGTGAAAGACGTTGCGGTCCCCCTCGAACAGGGACATATGGGTGTGCATGCCCGAGCCCGGGTAATCGCTGAACGGCTTGGGCATGAACGAGGCGTATACCCCCTGCTGGAGCGCGACCTCCTTCATGGCCAGCCGGAACGTCATGATGTTGTCGGCCGTGGTCAGCGCGTCGGCGTAGCGCAGGTCGATCTCCTGCTGGCCGGGCGCCCCCTCGTGGTGGCTGAACTCCACCGAGATGCCCAGCGCCTCCAGCATCGAGATGGCCTCGCGGCGGAAGTCGTGGGCGATGCCGTGCGGGGTGTGGTCGAAATAGCCGCCGGAGTCGATGGGCCGCGGCTTGGCACCCGGCTCGGGGCGCTCGCGGAGCAGGAAGAACTCGATCTCGGGGTGGGTGTAGAAGGTGAAGCCCAGCTTCCCGGCCCGGGCCAGGGCCCGCTTGAGCACGTACCGCGGGTCGGCGAACGACGGCGTCCCGTCCGGGAGCAGGATGTCGCAGAACATCCGGCCCGTCCCGGCCGAGTCATCGCCGACGGGCATCAGCTGGAACGTCGACGGGTCCGGCCGGGCGATCATGTCGGCCTCGTAGACCCGGGCGAAGCCCTCGATGGCCGAGCCGTCGAAGCCGATCCCCTCGGCGAA
>Ga0134126_10007947_pt1 | contig 13314 bp, 9 predicted proteins | sample KB31752_FD_96881 | JGI IMG/M metagenome (GOLD analysis project Ga0134126, IMG submission 96881) | Terrestrial soil microbial communities with excess Nitrogen fertilizer from Kellogg Biological Station, Michigan, USA - KB3-175-2 | ecosystem: Environmental > Terrestrial > Soil > Unclassified ...
CCAGATCGCTTCACCTTGGAGGAAGACAGGGCAGACGGACCTGACCCCGAGACGGAGAGCGCCGGCAGCGGATGTCGGCGGTACGCCGCACTGCTCGCCAGGCTGTAGCAGGCGAAGGCATCTCGGATGGCCGTGGGCATCAGGCACTGCCCGCACTCGCGATCTACTTGCGCTCGACCCCACCCGACTCGGGGAGGACACAGCTGGTCCGAACAGTCCACCACGGATCAAGAGGTTGCAGGTTCGCGTCCCGCCGAGCGCGCCACCATCTCCCCAGGTTGACGGGGGCGGGCGCGGCGCGGCCAGGGGCGCTCTCAGAGTGGGGGGTCGGTGTCGGTGCCGATCGGGTCGCCGGGTAGCACGAGGCCGGTCTCGTAGGCGAGCACCACGAGCTGGACCCGGTCGGTTCGGCCGAGCTTGCCGAGCAGGTGGCTCACGTGACTCTTGACGCTGCTGCGGGACAGGTGCAGCCGGTCCGCGATTTCCTCGTTGCTCAGCCCGCGACTGACGAGCCGCAGCACGACGAGCTCGCGCGCGGTCAGGTGGCGGAGCGGGTCATCGGCGGGGGAGCTTGGCGACGGCAGGTATCTGGCGTACCGGTCGAGCAGGCGGCGGGTCACGGCCGGAGCGAGCAGCGCGTCACCGGCGGCCACGATCCGGATAGCACGCACCAGCTCCTCGGCGCTGGCGTCCTTGAGCAGGAACCCGCTGGCTCCGGCCCGTAGGCCCGCCACGATGTACTCGTCCAGATTGAACGTCGTCAGCATCAGCACCCGCGCAACGGGGCCGCCGTCCGCGCCCGGAGCGGTCAGCTGTCGGGTCGCCGCGACCCCGTCCAGGCCTGGCATCCGTACGTCCATCAGCACAACGTCCGGACGCAGCCGTCGGGCCAGCTCGACCGCCTCGTACCCGTTGCACGCCTCGCCAACGACGTCGATGCCCGGTGCTCCGGCCAGGCATCCGCGCAGGCCCGCCCGCATCAACGGCTGGTCGTCGGCGATCAGGATGCGGGTGCCCACAGCCGCCTGCCGTCCAGGGGCAGGGTTATCGCCAGCTCGAACCCGCCGAGCTTCCCCGACCCGATGGTGAGATTCCCGCCGAGCAGGGTGGTCCGTTGGTGCATTCCGGTCATCCCGCGCCCGGCGACCGTGTCCCGGGCGGTGCCCTGTCCGTCGTCCCCGATCCGTACCTCCAGCGTCTCCGCCGTGTAGTCCAGTAGCACCGCGGCGCGCGCGGCCCTGGCGTGCCGCAGGCTGTTGGTCAACGCCTCCTGGATGATCCGGTAGGCGGCCAGATCGACCGCCCCGGGCAACGGCCGGGCCTCGCCGAGGACGGTGAGGTCGACCGGCAGCCCCGCCCGGTCCACGCGAGCGAGCAGCTCCGGCAGGTCGTCCAGGCGTGGCCGCGGCACGTGCTCAGCCGCCGGATCCTCCGTGCCGAGGACCCGCAGCAACTGCCGCAGCTCGGTGAGGGCTTCCCGCCCGGTGGCCTCGACGGCGGCGAGCGCCTGCCGCACCGGCTCCGGCTGGGCGGAGCACTGCCGGCGTGCGGAGCCGGCCTGACCGATGATCAGGCAGACGCTGCTGGAGACCAGGTCGTGCAGCTCCCGGGCGATGCGCTCGCGCTCCTGCTCGACAGCCAGCCGGGTCCGTGCCGCCAGAGCCTGCCGCTCCAGGTCCGCGATCTGCTCCAGCTGCGCGGCCCGACCACGGCTGAGCTGCAGCCAGTAACCCGCGATCCAGGTCCCCACGACCGACAGCATGTACGCCAGGAGCTTGTCGTCGGTGAAGGTGCCGCTGCCGGCCAGCGCGGCGACGGCGAGACCGGCCACCACCGCGCCGGTGGCGGCCGCGGACACCCGCAACGAGCCGACTTCGGCGACCGTGAACAACGCGGCCAGCATGGCGAACGGCAGCGGCGGCGGGGGGTAGCCGAGCGACTCGACGAGGAGCGTCGAGATCGCGGTGACGGCCAGCACGGGCAGCGGCGCCTGTCGCCGCCACGCGAGCGGCAGGGTGCCGAGCAGCACCAGCCCGAGGCCGAGGCCGTCCGCCTCGAGGAAGGGAACGACCTGGTCGTCGCTCGGTACCTGGGATATCTTCCCGGCCAGGCTGACCAGGGAGAGACCGGCGGCGATCAGGGCCAGCAGCGCGTCACGTATCGCCGGGTCGACGACGCTACGGCGGCCTGATCCCGACGATGCCGCCGCTCCGCGCTGGCGATCCGCCATGTCACCGCTCTGTGTCTCCGCAGCCTGTCATCGAGACACACCACCGTCGGCGCGAGGCAGTTCCTAGTCGCAACAAGCCGACGTTAGCATCGGGTCGCCAAGGTCGTCGGGCTTTCCCGAACTCCGCCGCGGACCCGGGTGACCTGGTCCCGAGACGGAGTCCGGTCCCCCCTCGGGACCGAGGCGGTGTCCGTCCCGAGGCGGGAAAGAGGACAGTCTCGCGCCGGAAGACGCCGTCGCTGTGTCGTTCCTATCGTGGTCGTGCCGCCGCTGGGCGGCGTCGTCCTGGCCCGCTCGGGGGGGCCGCCATGATGCGGTGGATCGTCGGCTCGAGTGTCGCGTTCGCGCGCCTGGTGATCGCCGCGGCGATCGGGGTGCTGGTCTTCGGCGTCTTCCAGCTGCGGTCGGCGCGGGTGGACATCTACCCGCAGTTCACTCCGCCGTCGGTGCAGATCCAGACAGAGGCCCGTGGGCTGTCCGCCGCCGAAGTGGAGCAGCTGATCACCGTGCCGCTGGAGCAGGACCTGCTCAACGGCATCCCGTGGCTGAAGCACATCAGCTCGGAGTCGGTGACCGGGCTGTCGTCCATCGACCTGGTCTTCGAACCCGGTACGGACATCCTCAAGGCTCGGCAGATGACGCAGGAACGGCTGTCGCAGGCGGTCGCGCTGCCGAGCGTCGGCACCCCGCCGGTGATGATCCAGCCGCTGTCGTCGACCAGCCGGGTGGCCATGATCGGCTTGAAGTCGTCGGAACTCTCGCTGATCGACATGTCGGTGCTGGCGCGGTGGAAGATCCGCCCGAAGCTGATGGGCATCCCCGGGGTCGCCAATGTCGCCGTCTGGGGTCAACGCGACCGGCAGCTGCAGGTGCTGGTGGACCCGGCGAAGCTGGCGAAGAACGGCGTTTCCCTCAGCCGGGTGGTCGACACCACCGGCAACGCACTGTGGGTGTCCCCGCTGACCTTCGTGGAGGCCTCGACCCCGGGTACCGGCGGTTTCGTCGACACGCCCAACCAGCGCTTCGGCGTCCAGCACGTCTTCCCCATCACGACCGCCAAGCAGCTGTCCGCGGTCACGCTCGAGGACAACTCCGGCTCCACGCTGCGGCTGTCCGATGTCGCCGACGTTGTCGAGGACCACCAGCCGCTGATCGGCGACGCCGCGGTCGGCGACGGGACCGGGCTCGTCCTTGTCGTCGAGAAGTTCCCGGAGGCCAACCCGCTCGAGGTGTCCCGTGCCGTCGAGGAGGCGATGGCGACGCTCGCGCCGGGCCTGTCGGGGGTCGAGATCAACACGGACATCTACCGGCCGGCGTCCTTCCTCGAGGCCGCCCTGCGCAACGTCGGGCTGGGGTTCGCGATCGGCCTGCTGCTGCTCGTCGTCGTGCTCGGCGGCCTGCTGCTGTCGTGGCGGGCAGCGCTGATCGCGTTCGTCACGATCCCGGTCGCCGTCGTGGCCGCGGCGTACGTGCTGCACCTGAGCGGTGCCACCTTCACCACGGTGAGCCTCGCCGGGCTTGTCGCCGCACTGGGAATCGTCGTGGACGATGCCGTGGTCGCGATCGAGGCGATCCGCGGCCGGATACGGGAACGCCGTGCGGCGGGGGCGGAGTCCCCCGCCGCCGCGCTGGTCGTCGAGGCGGTACTGGCGACCCGCGGTCCGCTGCTGGTAGCGACCCTGGCCGTCATGCTGGGGGTGCTGCCGGTGCTGCTGCTCGGCGGCGTGGCCGGCGCGTTCTCCAGGCCGGTCGTGACGTCCTACCTGCTCGCCGTGTCGACGTCGATCGTGGTCTCGGTCACGCTCGCACCGGCGCTGGCCGCAGTGCTCTGGTCGGGCCGGCCGGCTGCGCTACGCGCGAGTCGGCTGGTGCGATGGGCGCAGGGAGGAGTGGAGCGGTCGCTGCCGTGGCTGGCGCATCGCCGCCGCGTCTGGCTGCTCGTCGGCGTCCTCGCGCTGGCGGCCCTCGCCGCGGTCCCGCAGCTCGGCAGCTCGCCGATGCTGCCGGCGCTGCAGGACCGGGCGCTACTGGTGCAGCTGCGGTCGGCGCCCGGCACGTCGCTGTCCGAGATGGACCGCGTCACCGCGGCGATGAGTCGGGAGCTGCGCACGGTCCCGGGCGTCGAGGTCGTCGGAGCCCACGTCGGCCGGGCCCAGAACTCCGACCAGGTGGTGAACGCGAACTCCGGCGAGCTGTGGTTGCGGGTCGCTCCCGCGGTCGACCTGGGGCGTACCACCGGCACGGTCGACCGGATCGTCGCCGGCTATCCCGGCTTGCGTCACAGCACGTCGAGCTATCCCGAGGACCGGGTGCGCGCCGCGGAGGCCGGCCCGGCGCACCCGCTGGTGGTCCGGGTCTTCGGCGACGACCTCGGCGTGCTGCGGGCCCAGGCCGAGCAGGTGCGCCGTGCCCTCTCCTCGGTGAACGGCGTCCGCGCGGCGCGGGTGGAGACCATCCCGGAGGAGCCGACCCTGCAGATCGAGGTCGACCTGGCGGCGGCCGAGCGATACGGCGTCAAGCCCGGCGACGTACGGAGGGCGGCGACCACCCTGCTGTCCGGCCTGCCCGTGGGCAGCCTGTACGAGCAGCAGAAGATCTTCGACGTCATGGTCTGGGGGCAGCCGGGCGCCCGGCGCAGCCTGGCCAGCGTTCGGGACCTGCGGGTCGACCTGCCGGACGGCGGTCGGGTGCGGCTCGGCGACGTGGCGGACGTGCGCATCGGCCCGTACCCGACGGTCGTGCGACACGACGACATCCACCGCAGCCTGGACGTGACGGCAGACGTCGACGGCCGCCGCGTCGCCGCCGTCCGGGCCGAGGCCCAGGACCGGGTACAGGCGATGTCCTTCCCGCTGGAGTACCACGCCGAGGTCCTCGGCGACGGCGAGGGCGGCGGCGCGGCCGGCGGGACCGGCCCCGCTGTCCAGGGCCGCTGGCTCGCCGTCATCCTGCTGGTCGTCGTTGCGGCGGTCGTGCTGCTGGTGCAGGCGGCGACGGGGAGTTGGCGCCGGACCGGCCTGCTGCTGCTGACGCTGCCGCTCGCCCTGGCCGGTGGCGTGCTCGTCGCAACGCTCGTCGGCGGCATCCGGACGCTCGGTGCGCTGCTGGGCCTGCTTGCGGTGCTCGGTATCGCCATGCGCGCCGGACTGTTGCTGGTCCTGCAGGCGCGGCCGGAGCAGGACGCCGGGCGGCCCGGCCGCGATCAGGTGCTGCGCGCGACCCATGACCGGGTCGGCCCGGTGCTGCTCACCGCGCTGGCGACCGCCGCCGTGCTGGTGCCGTTCGCCGTGTCGGGCACGGTCGCAGGCACCGAGTTGCTGCACCCGCTGGCCGTCGTGGTGCTCGGCGCGCTCGTCAGCTCGACGGCGGTGGTGCTGCTGGTGCTGCCGGTCTTCCTGGTCGGCCGGAGCTCGTCTGCGCCGGCGGGCGAGGACGGACCGGTGCGCGCACCCGGACCGGAGCCGGTCGCGGTGGCACCGGTGCCGCCGAGGGGAGAGGGCGATGAGAGTCCGTAAGGTGCTGGCCGCAGCCGCGCTGCTGATCGTCGGAGTCAGCGCCGCCGGCTGTCGGTCCGGCGCGGGCGCCGAGGAGGCGTCGGTGGAGCCCGCGACCGTCGAGGCCGTCGCCGGTACGGACCTGAGCCGTGTGACGCTGACCGAGGAGGGCGTCGACCGGCTCGGCATCCGCCTGGCACCGGTAGCGCCGGCCGCTCGCCAGGGTCCGGCCCGCACGACGATCCCCTTCTCCGCGGTCCTGTATGACGCGGACGGCCACGCCTGGGCTTACACGAAGGCGGGCGAGAACGCCTTCGTGCGGACGCCGATCACGGTGGACCGCGTCGACGGCGGGACCGCGTACCTGCGGGCGGGACCGGCCGTCGGCACCATGGTCGTGACCGTCGGCGTGCCCGAGCTGTACGGCGCCGAGTTCGGGGTCGGTGGGGAGTGACCACCCCGCCGCGGCGCACGCTGATGCGGACGGTCGTGGGCGGGAGCCTGCGCTTCCGCTACCTCGTCGTGCTGGGCGCCGCGGCGCTGATGTTCTTCGGGGTGGCGCAGCTGCCCTCGATGCGGGTGGACGTGTTTCCCGAGTTCGCGCCACCCCGGGTGGACATCCAGACCCTGTGTGTCGGCCTGTCCACGGCCGACGTCGAGTCGCTCGTCACGGTCCCACTGGAGCAGGCCCTGAACGGGGTCAAGGGCCTCGACGACCTGCGGTCGAAATCGGTTCCGCAGCTGTCCGCGATCGAGCTCATCTTCAAGGCCGGTACCGATCTGTTCGAAGCCCGCCAGCTCGTCCAGGAGCGGCTGGCACTCGTGACGCCGAGCCTGCCCACCTGGGCCGCACCGCCGTTCATGCTCCCGCCGTTGTCGGCGACCGCCCGGGCCGTACAGATCGGGATGACCTCCGCCGATCACTCGCTCATCGCGATGTCGATGATGGCCTACTGGACGGTCCGGGCGAAGTTGCTGCGGGTCCCCGGCGTCGCCAACGTCGCGATCTGGGGCGAGCGGCTGCAGATGATGCAGGTGCAGGTCGAGCCGGAGAAGCTGCGGGCGCAGCAGGTCCCGCTCGACACCGTGATGGAGGCAACCGCCGACTCGGTGGACTCGGGCCTGTTGAAGTTCTCGAACGGCTCCGTCATCGGCACCGGCGGGTTCGTCGACTCGGCGAACCAGCGCCTCCCCGTGCGCCGGGTGCTGCCGATCGTGACCCCGGCCGACCTCGGCCGCGTCCCGCTGCGCCAGCGGGACGGCAGGACGCTGCGCATCGCTGACGTCGCCAAGGTCCTCGAGGACCACCAGCCGCTGGTCGGCGACGCGGTGATCGGCGACGGTACGGGACTGCTGCTGGTCGTGGAGAAGCTGCCGTGGGCGAACTCGCTCGCCGTCACCCGCGGCGTGGAGGACGCGATCCGCGCGATCCAGCCGGGCCTTCCCGGGGTCGTCTTCGACACGAAGATCTTCCAGCAGGCCCGGTTCGTGCAGACCGCGATCCACAACCTGCGGCAGGCGCTCCTGCTCGGGTTCCTGCTGGTGGTCGTGATCATCGCGCTGTTCCTGTTCGAGTGGCGGGTCGCCCTGATCGGCCTGCTCACCATCCCGTTGTCGCTGATCGTGGCGCTGCTCGTGCTGCGATGGCGAGGCGCGACGGTGAATACGATGACGCTCGCCGGGCTGGTGATCGCCCTGGGCGCGCTGGTGGACGACGCCATCATCGACATCGAGAACATCCTGCGACGGCTGCGCCAGAATCGGCTGGAGCAGACCGGCCGCTCGACCGCCTCGGTGATCCTGGAGGCATCGCTCGAGGTCAGAAGCCCGATCGTGTACGCGACGCTGATCACGGTCGCCGCGGCGATCCCGGTCTTCCTGCTGCAGGGCCTGACCGGCGCCTTCTTCCGGCCGCTGGCCTGGTCCTACACGGTGGCACTGCTCGCCTCGATGGTGGTGGCGCTGACCGTCACCCCGGCCCTGACCCTCATCATGCTGCGGAACGTGCCGGTGGAGCGGCGCGGGTCGCCGCTGGTGCGGTGGCTGCAGCGCGGCTACGGCCGGGTCCTGGCTCGGGTCGTGGACCGGCCGCGCCGGGCGTACGCGACCTTCGGCGTCGTGTCGCTGATCGGCCTGCTCATCCTGCCGCAGCTCGGCCAGTCCCTGTTCCCGACCTTCAAGGAGCGGGACTTCCTGGTGCACTGGATCGCGGTGCCGGGCACCTCCGACGAGGAGGTGCAGCGGACCACGATCGCGCTGAGCCGGCAGTTGCGGACGATCCCGGGCGTGCGCAGCTTCGGATCGCACATCGGTCAGGCCGTCCTCGGCGAGGAGATCGCCGGAGTCAACTTCGGCGAGGCCTGGATCAGCGTCGACGACTCGGTCGACCTCGACCGGACCGTCGAGTCGATCAAGGCGGTGGTCGACAGCTACCCGGGGGTCTACCGCGACGTGCTGACCTACCTGAACGAACGCATCGAGGAGGTCCTGACCGGTTCCAAGGAGCCGGTGGTGGTCCGGGTCTACGGCCAGGACCTTGACGTCATCCGGACCAGGGCCGAGGCGGTGCGCAAGGTCATCGCGGGCGTCCCCGGCGTCGTGGACGACCACGTGGACCTACAGGTCGACGTGCCGCAGATCGAGGTCGAGGTGGACCTGACGAAGGCGGCCCGGTACGGGCTGAAGCCGGGCGACGTGCGCCGCGCCGCAGCCACCCTGGTCGCCGGCGAGGAGGTCGGCGACATCTTCCGCGGTGGCAAGGCGTACGACGTCGTGGTGTGGAGCACGCCGGAGACGCGCAAGAGCGTGACGAGCATCGCCGCGCTTCCGATCGACACGCCGGCCGGCCGAACCGTACGGATCGGGGACGTCGCGAAGGTCCGGGTGCGGCCCATTCCGAACGTGATCGAGCGGCAGGGTGACTCCCGCAGGATCGACGTCGTCGCGAACGTCGAAGGCCGGGACCTCGGCTCGGTGGCCGGGGACGTCGAGAGAGGTCTGTCGGCGGTGTCGTTCCCGCGCGGGTACCACGCCGAGCTGCTCGGTGAGTACAAGGAGCGGCAGGCCGCCCAGTCCCGGCTGTTCAGTTCCGCGCTGATCGCGCTGATCGTGATCCTGCTGCTGTTGCAGGCGGCGTTCGGACAATGGCGGCTGGCGGCCTTCGTCTTCCTCACCCTGCCGATGGCACTCGTCGGCGGGCTGATCGCGGCGTGGCTCAGCGGTGGGGTGATCTCGCTCGGCTCGCTTGTCGGCTTCTTCACCGTCTTCGGCATCGCCGCACGCAACGGCATCCTCCTGGTCGACCACTGCCAGCACCTCGAACGGTACGAGGGCGAGGCCTTCGGGCCGGCGCTGGTGCTGCGCGGCGCACGCGAGCGGCTCTCGCCGATCTTGATGACGTCGCTGGCCACCGGGCTGGCACTGGTGCCGCTGATCGTTCTGGGTGATCGCGCCGGCCACGAGATCGAGTACCCGCTCGCGCTCGTGATCGTCGGTGGGCTGGTTACGTCGACGCTGCTCACCCTCTTCGTCGTCCCGTCCCTGTACCTCCGCTTCGGTCGCTCGAGGAGATCGCCGTGACCAGATCCCCGCTCCGCCGTCGGACCCGCCGCGCGGCCGCCGCCGGCCTCGCCGCGACCGGTTCGCTCTGCCTGCTCGTGGCCGTCGTTCCGGCGCCCGCCGCCGTGGCCGCCGCGGCGGTGGCAGGCTCGGGATTCCACCACTCGCTGCGGATCGACAACCGGTTCCTGCCGTTCCGACCGGGCACGAGGTACGTCTTCGACGGCCGGGTCGACGATGCTCCGCACCGGGTCGTCCTCGTCGTCACCGACCTGGCGAAGGTCGTCGACGGAGTCCGGACGGCGGTCCTGTGGGACCGCGACTTCGACGACGGACAACTCGGCGAGGCCGAGCTCGCGTTCGAGGCGGAGAACGACGCCGGCACCGTCTGGAACTACGGCGAGTACCCCGAGGAGTACGAGAACGGGCACTTCGTCGGCGCGCCGGCGACCTGGATCCCCGGCGTCGACCGTGCGCGGGCCGGCATCAACATGCTCGCGCACCCGCGGGTCGGCACGCCCCGGTACGTCCAGGGCTCGGCGCCGGCCATCGACTTCCTCGACACGGCGAAGGTCGTCGCGACCGGGCAGCATGTCTGCGTACGCGGCCGGTGCTACGACCATGTCGTCGTGACCGACGAGACGAGTCCGCTGGATCCGGACAGCGGCCACCAGCGCAAGTTCTACGCCCCGGGCGTCGGCGTGATCCGCATCAGCGCGGTCGGCGGCAGCCAGCAGGAGTTCCTCGACCTCGTCTCGGTCTCGCACCTCGGCCCGGCCGGCGTCGCCAGCGCCCGTGCAGCCGCGTTCGCCCTGGAGCGGCGGGCATATCGGGTCAGCAAGCCCTACCGCCGGACTCCGCCGATGTTCGTCCGCGGCTGACTGGCCCTATCGACGTCCGATCCGGCAGCGCTGTACTGGGTGGGTGCTTGACGTGATGCTCGAGCTCGAGGCTCTCGGCAAGCGGTACGGCCGCCTGGACGCACTGCGGGACGTGAGCTTCGCGGCGTACGAGGCAGAGATCGTCGGCCTGCTCGGACCGAACGGTGCCGGCAAGACGACCATGATCCGGCTGCTCACGACGATGCTCGCGCCGACGTCCGGGCGCTTCTCGGTCGCCGGGGTGCCGGGCAACCGACCGGCGGAGATCCGCCGCCGCGTGGGGGTGTTGCCGGAGAGCGCCGGCTACCCCGCCGGCCGGACAGGTGCCGACCACCTGCGCTTCCACGCCCGCTTGTACGGCTCGTCCCGGCGGCGGGCGGCGGAGGTCGCCGACACCCTGCTCGCCGAGGTCGGACTCGCGGACGTCGCCGACGCCCTCGTCTCGACCTACAGCCGGGGTATGCGGCAGCGGCTGGGCATCGCCCGGGCCCTGGTGAACGACCCGGCGGTCGTCTTCCTCGACGAGCCCACGCTCGGCCTCGATCCCGCCGGCCACGCCCGGCTGCTCGCCATGCTGCGCGACATCGCCGAACGCCGGCGCGCGACGGTCGTGCTCAGCACCCACGCCCTGGCCGACGTCGAGGAGATCTGCGAGCGGGTGGTCATCCTCGACCGCGGTCGCGTGGTGGCCGCCGGCCCCGTCGCAGAGGTCGTCGACCGGGCCGTCGTCCCCGGTGGCGCCCGGGTGACCGTGCCGGCGCAGGCGGTGCCGGCGGCTCTCGAGACGCTCGCCGGCGTGGACGGGCTGTCCGTCGTCGCGAGCCCTCAGCGGCCGGGCCTCCTCGAACTGACGTCCACCGGCGCCGCCCCGGACGCGGCCCTGCACGCGCTGGTCGCGTCCGGCGTACCCGTCCTGGGTTGGGAGGTCGAGCGGGCCCGGCTCGGTGACGCCTTCCGCGTCATGACCGCTGGGACGTCGACGACGGCGGACGGTGCGCCGTGACGGTCGAGGAGCGGTCCCGGGCGGCGGCCGCCGGCGCGGACCTGGAGCGGCCGGCGCCGGCGTGGCTCGTGGTGGCCGGTGGCGAATGCCGGGACCTGTGGGTCGGCGGCCGGGGCCCGGTGCTGATGTTCGGGTACAGCGTGCTGCTCAGCGTCGTGACCTACCTGCTGGCCACCAACAAGGTGTTGAACTACCTGGAGCAGCGGGAGGCCGTGAACCTCGCGCTGCAGGTGGCGGTCTCGGTCGGCGTACTGCTGACGATGGTGATCGGCGCCGACGCCATCAGCGGCGAGCGGGAGCGCGGGACCCTGGAGACGCTGCTGCTGACGCCGCCGCCGCGCCGGCAGATCGCGGTGGGCAAGTTGCTGGCCGCGCTCTCGCTCTGGCTGGCGGCGTTCGTACTGAGCCTGCCGTACGTCTGGGTGCTCGGGCGGGGCGTCTCGATCGTCGGCAGCGCGGTGCTGCTCGGCGGGCTGGTCGGCACGCTGCTGGCGATCGGCCTCGCCGGGCTCGGCCTCGTCGTCAGCGGACTCTCCGGCTCGAACCGGGTGAGCCTGTCGGTGAGCCTGTTCGTTCTGCTCGCCCTCTTCGCCCCGACACAACTGCCGGCCGGCGCCCGGCAGGGCTGGCTGGGCGATCTGCTGGTGCGACTCAACCCGGTGGCGTCCGGCCTGCAGTACGTCGGCGGGGTGCTGGTTGACGGTCACCGGTGGACGCGGGACCTGTCCTACCTGATCTCGCCGGCGCTGCTGGCGCTCCTCGCGGTGATCGTCCTGCTGTCCGGCGCCGACCGGCTGCTTCGCCTGCAGCGAGGGGGATCCGTCGGATGAGGAGACCGCTGGCCGCCGCTGGCATCGCGGTCGCGCTCCTCGCGGCCGCGACCCCGGCCGCCGCCGGCGCGCCGCCCGGCCCGGTCACGGTGACCATGAGCCGGTCCGCGATGGCGGGCGTGCTCGGCAACCGGGTGCCGGTGCGGGCCACGGTGGCCAACGCCGGCAGCTCGGCCACGGGTCGGCTGGTCGCCCACCTCGACGTCGTCAGCCTGCACGAGGACGTCTACGTCGACGCGGAGGACTGGGCGGCTGACCGCTCGGTCTACCTGGAACCGCTGGCCCCGGGGGCCCGCACCACGGTGGACTGGACGGTGCGGTACGTCGACGCGGGGGAGTTCGACGTCTATGTCGTCGTACTGCCGACGGCGCCGTCGACCGGAGCCGACCCGTTGGCGATCAGTCCCGCGATGCGGCTCGTGGTGGCGTCGCGGCAAACGCTCGACCCCGGCGGCTCGCTGCTCGTCGTCACCGCCGTACCGGTCCTGGTCGGCCTGCTCGGGGCGGGCAGCCGCCTGCGCCGGAGGACCCGCACTCGTCGCCAGCTGTCGTCGCGCTAGAGGCCGGAGTTCTCGCTGGTTATGCGCGGCACCGATGCCACTCCGCAATCCACGGATCCCGTTGGTCGAGGCCATCTCCCGGCAGGATGTACGCCAACCGACGCCAGCGGCGACCCGAGGACACATGAACCTCGGACAGCTCGGTGCCTGGTGGATCGGCCGAGGGTTGATGCGCCCGAAGGCCGGGGGCAACTGAGGGACGGCAAGCCGGCCAGGGCTGGCCAGCGCCCCGGCAAGACGGTCCTGCTCGCCGACTGGGCGTGACCGCACTTGCCGCAGCGGCGGCGGTCGGTGGGCCCTGGCTACGGCGATGCGCCGTGGCGCAGGGCTTCGCGGACGATCTCCACGCGGCCCTTCGCGCCGAGCTTGGCCAGGATTCGGGAGATGTAGGTCTGCACGGTGCGACGGGACAGGAACATGCTGCGGGCGATGTCGGGTGTCGAGTCGCCCCTGGCGACCAGGGCGGCGATCTTGATCTCGGTCGGCGTGAGGGCCTCCCAGCCGGACGCTGCGCGCGGGCCGCGCCGGCCCCGGACGCCGCGCCTGATGCCGTAGGCGCGAAGGCGGCTGTCGGCTCGCCGGATGTCCCACCGGGCTTCCATGTCCTCGTACAGAGATGCAGCCTCGTTCATGACGGCTCTCGCCTCGTCTTCCTGGCCGCGCTTCGCCAGCACGACAGCCAGGTCCTCCAAGGCTGCGGGCAACTCGACCGCCGGCCCCGGCGAGCGGTAGTGCGCGACGGCGGTGCGGAGCGGGCC
>Ga0134126_10007949_pt1 | contig 13313 bp, 9 predicted proteins | sample KB31752_FD_96881 | JGI IMG/M metagenome (GOLD analysis project Ga0134126, IMG submission 96881) | Terrestrial soil microbial communities with excess Nitrogen fertilizer from Kellogg Biological Station, Michigan, USA - KB3-175-2 | ecosystem: Environmental > Terrestrial > Soil > Unclassified ...
AACCGGCAAGCGCGTCTGGCAGTCGGAATTGTCGCTGATAGACACCACGCTGTTGCTCGCGGGCGTGCTGACCGCGAGCGCATATTTCAGCGAGGACACGCCAAGCGAAAACGAGATCCGTGAACGCGCCGATGCGATTTATCGCCGTATCGACTGGCAATGGGCTTGCGACGGCGAGGCGACCGTCCGGCAGGGATGGAAGCCGGAGAGCGGATTTCTGCACTATGGCTGGGAAGGCTACAGCGAGGCCACTATTCTCTATGTCCTGGGCCTGGCCTCCCCCTCGCACCCCCTGCGGGACGGCAGTTTCGCGGCGTGGACCGCGACCTATCAATGGGAGAACATTTACGATTGCGAGTTTCTCTATGCCGGGCCGCTCTTCATTCATCAGTTCTCTCACGCCTGGATCGATTTCGCAGGCATACGAGACCGCTTCATGCGGGAGAAAGGCAGCGATTATTTCGAAAACAGCCAACGCGCCGTTTTTGTGCAGCGTGACTACGCACGACGGAATCCTTACGGATTCAAGGGCTACGGCAACGAATGTTGGGGCATCACGGCGGGCGATGGGCCAGGATTCAAGACACTGAAGACCGACGGCAGGCATCGCCGCTTTCTCGGCTATGCGGCTCGCGGCGTACCCTATGGGCCCGACGACGGCACCGTCTGCCCACCTGCATCGCTCGCGTCGCTGCCGTTCGCACCGGAGCTTGCGTTGTCGGCATTGCGCCAGTTTTGTGCGCGCTACCCCGAGATGACCCGGGATTCGAGGTTGCCGAGCGGCATTAATCCGACATTGTCGGGCGAGGGCCCCAACGGCTGGGTCTCCGAAGGCTATTTCGGGCTCGATCAGGGCATTCTCGTACTGATGATCGAGAACTATCGCTCGGGGCTGATCTGGAAGCTGATGCGGCGGTGCCCTTATATCGGCGACGGACTGCGCCGCGCCGGCTTTACGGGCGGCTGGCTGAGATAACGAGCTCTTTTGCGCAACAGGTGCATTTCATGCAGCACGATGACACGTTATCGATCGGTGCACCGGACGATCGCTTTAATCGCTTTCTCATGGAGAACGTTCATCCACCCGTCTGGCGCAATCCCGATCCCGCCGACGTGTACAATCTTGTCGTTATTGGCGCCGGCCCTGCGGGACTCGTCGCCGCGCGTAGCGCAGCCGCGCTGGGAGCCAGGGTGGCGCTTGTCGAGCGCGCCCTTATCGGAGGCGATTGCCTGAATTCAGGTTGTGTTCCGTCGAAAACGATCATCCGAACGTCGCGACTGTATGCGGAGATGCGCACGGCCGATGACTTTGGGGCGCAAACGCCCGACGGTATCAGGGTCGACTTTCCCTGCGTGATGGAGCGGATGCGGCGCATCTGCTCGCGCATAAGCCGGGCCGACACCGCACGGCGACTGAGCGAAAAAGGTGTCGCTGTGTTTTTCGGCGAGGCACGGTTTGTCGGACCCCGCGCCATAACGGTTGAAGGCAACACGTTGCGATTCAAGAAAGCGCTCATCGCTACGGGATCCCGGCCGAAGACTCCGGCAATTCCCGGACTGGCTGAGGCGGGGTATTTGACCAACGAAAGCGTATTTGATTTGACCGCGCTCCCGCGTCGCCTGTTGGTCATCGGCGGCGGTCCCTTGGGATGCGAATTGGCGCAGTCGTTTCGCAGGCTGGGATCGCACGTCATTATCGCTCAGAACGAACCGATGTTTCTGCCAGGGGAAGAGCGCGATGCGGCGCAGATTCTGTCCGACGGATTGGCGCGCGATGGCGTCGAGATCCATCTCAACACGACAGCCGTCGCCGTGCGGCGCGAAGGCACGGACAAGATTGTCGACCTCGTCAGCGATGACAACAAGATCAGCGTGTCCGTCGATGAAATCGTCACCGGCATCGGCCGCGCGCCCAATGTGGAAGACATGGATCTGGAGGTGGCCGGCGTCCAATACGACACCGACAGCGGCATTCGCGTTAACGACTTCCTGCAGACAACGAACCGGCGGATCTACGCGGCGGGCGACGTGTGCTTGACGCACAAATTTACGCATACCGCCGAAGCTTCGGCACGCATCGTCGTGCAAAACGCGCTATTCGTGGGCCGCAGGAGACTCAGTGCGCTGACGATCCCCTGGTGTACCTACACCAATCCCGAAATAGCCCATGTCGGTCTCTACGTTCGCGAGGCGCGCGAACGGTCCATACCCGTCAAGACTTTCACAATTCTCATGCAGGACGTCGATCGGGCGATCACCGATGGGGAAGACGAGGGATTCGTAAAAGTACATGTACGAGACGGCACGGATCGAATCCTGGGCGCTACAATTGTCGCCAAGCATGCAGGCGAAATGATCAATGGACTCTCGCTCGCCATCACCTCTGGAATAGGCCTGCGCGCCCTGGCACAGGTCATCCATGCCTACCCGACGCAGGCAGAAGCGATAAAGATGGCCGCGGACGCCTATTGCCGCACGCGCCTGACGCCTGCTCGCAAATCGCTGGCGAGGCTCTGGCTGGCAATGTAGCGGTTGCATACGCGACAAAGTGCCAGCCGTGGGGAATTCGTTCAGCGCGCGCGAATTGCCGGCAACACAGGCTCGTAGAACCGTCGAACCATGCCTGCTCAAGAGGAAGCTGGCATATCGAGGGCGCGTTGGATGGCCCGATCGAGGTCCATCTCACGAAACGGTTTTTGGATCACGACAGCGCCCGGTCTCAGCGTCTGCACGCTTAAGGTCTCGCCACTGACGAACACGTGCGGGACCCAGCCGTTGCGAAGTATTTCCTCGACGGCCGAGACACCGCTTCCATCGCGTAGCCGCGCATCTACAATCATCAGTTCCGGCTTGCACCGGGCGGCGGTGGCCACCGCGCCTGCTTCGGTCGCTTCGACCGCGCAAACGTCGTAGCCCATCGCCCCGAGCGTGTCGGCAAGTAGCATGGCGATCAGCGTCTCGTCCTCCACCACGAGCACACGCAGGGCTTTCATCGATTTACTTTGCCTCCGCACCGCTTTCAGTCAGCGCCGTTGCGACGCACTCGTTCAGGTTCGATACGTCCCGGTAGGCCGCGTTCATTTCTTGGGCGCGATGTGCGATTCGACGAACCATAATTGATGGTCGATGCCGCGCGAGATTTCGGTGAACAGATCGGCGGTATCCGCATCCCCAAAGGTTGTCGCTTGATCGATGGCCTCTCGTGCGGATTGACCGAACGCGGCAAGCGCCCCCGAAACAGCAAACACATGTTCTTGCTCGTCGGCGATGCCGAGTGGATAGGGGACAAGAAAGGAGCGCTCAGCCGCCACCTGGACGGTGCCATATGCCGTACCCCCCAATCCACCGGCGCGCTCCGCAACAAGGTCCGAATAATTTTCCACCTCGCCCGAGACTTTGTCGAACAGCTCGTGGATCGCAATGAAGCTTGGCCCGCGCACGTTCCAATGCGCCTGTTTCACTTGCGCATGCAGATCGATCGCCGCTGCCAAGTGTTTGTTCAGAAGCTCGATGGATTGAGCACGAATGTTCTCGGTCAGCGTGTTGTGGGTCGATTGCATAGACGAATCTCCAAGACAAGGCGCTGGCGACCGTCAAATCCGGCACGACGGCGCATTAGTTGTGCCGATAACGCGCACGCTGGCCGATAGAGGTCCTTTCAGGGCCTGGTGAGCCCAGACCATAACCAATATGAGATCGCCACCGGCAGCGCCGGAAACTACGTAGACCGACTCCTATTCCGACCGCGCGGCACCGCGCGGCGCACGTCAATGCCTTTGGCGTCCCCGCGGTAATGAAGATATAACTCATCTGGCGGCCTCTTCCTCGAAGGGTCGCTTTCGGAGAACAAAAAGAGGATGCCTAGAAGCCGTCCTCCCCAGGCCAAAGCGACGCGTACCGGGTCAACCGGGTGTGCGCCGCCGGCCCGCGGCCGTCCACGGGGACCGGACGACTTCCTGGTCGTCGGGATCGGCGCCTCGGCGGGCGGCCTCGACGCTTGCAGAAAACTCATCGAAGCGCTTCCCGCCAGTAACGGCATGGCCTTCATCCTCGTCCAGCATCTCGATCCGACCCATGAGAGCATGATGGCGGACCTGCTGGCCGACCACACCCGGATGACCGTGCGCCAAGCCGCAGATGGGGCGCAGCTCGAGCCCGACCACCTCTATGTCATTCCTCCCGGGACCTATCTGTCGGTCGGCGATGGCGCTCTGCACCTCTCGGCGCCGCTGGCGCGTCATGGTGCGCGCTTGCCTTTCGACTTTTTGCTGCGCTCGCTTGCGGAGGAATATGGCGAGCGGGTCGTTGGCGTGGTCCTGTCCGGAACGGCGGCTGATGGCAGCCTCGGACTGAAAGCCGTGAAGGAGAAAGGTGGGCTGGTGATTGCCCAGGACCCCGATGAGGCGGCATTTGACGGCATGCCACGGAATGCAATTCTGACGGGAGCTGTAGACCTCGTACTTCCAGCGGCGGCGATTTCGGACGCGCTCGTGAAATACGACCGGCGGATGGCGCTGACGCGCGCGCAAAACGGCTCGCATTCACGGGATGCCGCGCAGGATTGGTTGCCCAAGATCGTCGATCTTCTGCGCGCAAGGACCGCCCATGACTTCAGACTCTACAAGCCGGGGACGCTCCAGCGCCGGATTGAGCGGCGCATGGCGATGGCAGCGGTCGAGACCGATGACATGGATCGCTATCTCGAAATCCTGAGGAGTGACGCAAGCGAGCTCGACCTTCTCGCCAGGGATTTGCTCATCAATGTCACCAGCTTCTTCCGCGATCCGAAGGTGTTCGACCTCCTGGCGGAGAAAGTCGTTCCGGACTTGATACGCGATCGCTCGCTCGATCGTCCGCTCCGTATCTGGATTGCGGGATGCAGCACCGGTGAGGAGACTTATTCCTTGGCCATGCTCTTCTACGAGCAAATCGCCGCGACGAAGCAAAACATCAAGCTTCAGGTCTTTGCCTCCGATGTCGATCCGGATGCCGTCGCCAGCGCCAGGGAAGGGCTTTACCCAGGGTCGATCGAGGCAGAGGTCTCGCCGGAACGTCTGGCCCGCTTCTTCGCCAAGGAAGATCGAGGTTACAGGGTTTTGCCAGAGCTGCGGGCCGCCGTTGTCTTCACCGTACAAGATGTCCTGGCCGATCCCCCGTTCTCGCGTCTCGACCTGGTCTCATGCCGCAATCTTCTCATCTATTTGCTTCCCGAGGCGCAGACGAAGGTCATCTCACTTTTCCATTTTGCGTTGCGCGAGGGCGGGGTTCTTCTGCTCGGCAGTTCGGAGACCGTGGTCAACGCCGACAGCCGCTTCGAACCGATCTCCAAGCCGGAGCGCATCTACCGTCACATCGGCCGCAGCCGGCCGGGTGAACTCGGCTTTCCGCTGAGCGCCGGCGACGGCTGGCGCGCGCCCGCGCGGGCCGGGCAAGACGCTGCGCCATCGCGCCAAACCGCACTCGCCGAGCTCTGCAGGCGGCTGGTGATGGAGAGTTATGCGCCCGCGGCAGTGCTGATCAACAGCAAACATGAATGTCTCTACTATCTGGGACCGACCGATCGCTATCTTCGCGTGCCGCCCGGCCATCCTACGCGCGATTTGCTCGCCATGGCCCGACCTGACGTCCGCATAAGGCTTCGGTCCGCCATACAGCAGGCTACTCGGGAAAACCTGCGTATTGTCGTCGACGGCAGCCGCGCGAGCCAGGTTGCGAGCGGGTTCAGCATCGCCGTGCATCCGGTTCTGAGCGAGGGCGAGACCCTGTTGCTGGTCTGCTTCATCGACCAGCCGATGCACGAGCAAAAGCGAGGTCGGCCCGCCACACCGCGGGACGCGTCACGGGTCGCCGAACTCGAACAGGAACTCGAGGCCACAAGAAAGGAACTATTGAGTGCGATCCGCAATCTTGAGATTTCCGACGAACAACAGAAAGCAGTCAACGAAGAAGCCTTGTCCACGAACGAGGAATATCAGGCCACCAATGAGGAGCTCCTGACATCGAAGGAAGAGTTACAGTCGCTCAACGAGGAGCTGACCGCTCTTAACAGCCAGCTTCAGGAAACGCTGGAGCGGCAGCGTACGACCTCCAACGATCTGCAGAATATCCTTTACAGCACCGATGTCGCGACGCTCTTCCTCGACGTCGAGCTCAACATCCGTTTCTTCACACCCGCCACCAGGGCGCTCTTCAGCGTCATTCCGAGCGATGTCGGTCGGCCGCTCTCGGATTTGAGCTCACTAGCGGCCGACAGCACGGTTCTCGCGGACGCGCGAACGGTCCTGCAGACCCTTAGCCCCATTGAGCGAGAGGTCGAAGCGCGGAGTGGCGCCTGGTACATCCGCCGAATATTGCCTTATCGCAACCTGGACAATGATGTCGAAGGCGTCGTCATCACCTTTGGCGACATCACTGAGCGAAGGCATACCGCCGATGCCCTGGAGGCGGCCAGGCGGGAAGCCCAACGCGCGAACATCGCCAAATCGCGCTTTCTCGCTGCGGCAAGCCACGATCTACGCCAACCGTTGCAGGCGCTCAATTTGATGCGAGGCGCCCTCGACAGAAGGATCAGGGAGGGTCGCAAGGAAGAGGCTTTGGAGCTGGTCGCGCGGCTCGACGAAACGGCGGCCGCGATGTCGGGAATGCTGAACACGCTGCTCGATATCAACCAGATCGAAGCCGGCACCGTGCACGCCGAGATGGTCAGTTTTCCGATCGCCGATCTGTTGGACCGGTTGAAGGAAGAGTTCACCTACCACGCACAGGCGCAAGACCTCACGTTTCGAGTCGTCCAGTGCCGCCTATCGATTTACAGCGATCCGCGTCTGCTTGAGCAGATGATGCGCAACCTGCTTTCGAACGCACTGAAATACACCGCGCGCGGAAAGATATTGCTCGGCTGCCGCCGTCGCAACGACGCGCTGAGCATCGAGGTCTGGGATACCGGCATCGGCATCCCCAGCGAAGAACTCCAGAGGATCTTCGACGAATACCATCAGCTCGACAACGCCGCGCGCGAGCGTAGCCGGGGCCTCGGCCTCGGGCTTTCGATCGTACAACGCCTGGGCGATCTGCTCGGCCATCGTGTGCATGTCCGCTCGCAGTTGGGCAAGGGTTCGGTTTTTGCAATCGACATCATGGCCCCACCGAGTTCGGTCGCCGTACGGGTGAAAGACCGCCGGCCGGAAATCGACGATACGATCGCAGAAGCGGTGCATCGCACGGGCGCTGTTTTGATCGTCGAGGACGATCCCGAGGTGGGCAATCTCCTCGATCTGCTGCTCAAGGACCAGGGCTGCCATACCGCTATCGCACCGGACGGGATCGCCGCGCTCGATCTGGTCGCGCGAGGCAAGATCCGGCCCGATCTCATCCTCGCGGATTACAATCTGCCGAAGGGTCAAAATGGGCTTGAGGTTGTCGAGAAGCTGCGCGCGCGACTTCATCGCCGGATCCCCGTTATCGTCCTGACCGGTGACATATCGACGAGCACGCTGCGCGACATTGCCGGTCACGACTGCGTCCAGCTCAACAAGCCCGTGCGGTTGAAGGAGCTGACCCAGGCCGTCCAAAGCCTTCTGCCGGCGTCGCGAGCCGAAGGGCAGTTTCCGCCAGTCCGGCTCCCCGCGGAGGCGTCCGACAATCTCGGGCAGATCGTCTTTGTCATCGACGACGACAGTCATTTGCGCGACGGACTCCGCAAGGCGCTCGAGGTCGACGGACGCACCGTCGAGGATTTCTCGACCTGCGAGGCCTTCCTCGAAGTCTATCGCCCGGGTCGCGAGGCTTGTCTGGTGGTCGATGCATATCTGCCGGGAATGAGCGGTCTCGAATTGTTGCAGCATATAAGCCGTTCGAACCATCGCTTGCCGGCCATCATGATCACCGGCAACGGCGACGTGCCCATGGCGGTGCAAGCCATGCAGGCGGGCGCGTTGGATTTCATCGAGAAGCCGTTCAATCGCAGCGAACTGCGCGCCAGCGTCGAACGCGCGCTCGAGCAATCGCGAGATTCGGGCAAGCTGCTTGCCTGGCGGGAGGCGGCGGCGAACCATATTGCCACTCTCACGCCGCGACAACGGCAGATCATGGACCTGGTCCTCGCCGGCCACCCCAGCAAGAACATCGCCGCCGATCTCGGCATCAGCCAGCGCACGGTCGAGACCCACCGCGCATCCATCATGAAGAAAACCGGCGCCAGATCTCTTCCCGCGCTGGCGCGGCTGGCGCTTGCCGCTGCCGAGAAAGCGGCGGACCTGCCGCAGTCCAGTGGATTGCCGGTCGCGCGGCGGACGGCGCGTACGTAGTTTCCGAACCTGTTGTGGCGACGTCGTGGCGCCATATCCTTTATCGAACCCCCTGGTACGGCGACCCGATCTCGGCTGAGGCCGATGGAGGGCTCGCATCGGTCATTCGGTCGCTTCGCGTCCGCCGCTGGGAGTCCCGTACTCTCGTCTTGGAGGGAGCAGCGCCATGTCTTTCTCGCCTTCTCTTTATGCGATTCCGGTCGTCTTGATCGTCGCACTCGTTCTGATTCTGGCGAGCGTGCGGATTCTGCGCGAATACGAGCGTGCGGTCGTCTTTACGTTGGGACGATTTCAAAAGGTCAAAGGACCGGGCCTTGTGCTGTTGATTCCGTTTTTCCAGGAAATTGTGCGGGTGGATTTGCGCATTCAGGTCATCGAAATCCCCACCCAGGACGTGATTTCCCGCGACAACGTGTCAATGAAGGTTGACGCCGTCCTGTACTTCAATGTCGTCAACCCGGAACGGGCGGTCATTCAGGTCCAATCCTACCTTCCCGCCACGAACATGCTCGCGCAGACGACGCTGCGCGCCGTGCTGGGGCAGCACGAGCTCGACGAGATGCTTTCGGAGCGAAAGAAACTCAGTACCGACGTCCAAAGCATCTTGGACGCCCAGACCGAAACTTGGGGAATCAAGGTGAACAACGTCGAGATCAGAACGGTGGAGCTCACGGAAAACATGGTACGCGCCATTGCCAAACAGGCGGAGGCGGAACGCGACCGGCGTGCCAAGATCATCCACGCGGAAGCCGAGTTCCAGGCGTCGCAAACCCTCGTCAACGCGGCGCAGATTCTGGGAAGCACGCCGGCCGCCATGCAGTTGCGTTACCTGCAAACGCTAACGGAGATCGGCGCCGAGCAGAACTCTACCGTCGTCTTTCCGATGCCGATCGACATCGTCAAGCCGTTCCTCGAACTTCTTGAGAAAACCGGCAGCGGGCGGAGCGTCGACAGCGCAATCCCTGCGCTGTCCAGAGAAACCCATTGAGCGCGTGAGAACGCAAGGCGCGAGCGGAAGCGATCCGCCCATGGGCCCGGCTTCGACAGTCGGGTCGAGCGAAGAGGAAACGTAGCGAGATCGTGCGATGACGGAAACCATTCGGGAAGCGGTTGGCGCTTTCGAGAATTCGGAGTCCCTGGACGCGGCCGTGTATTCCTTGGAAACACGCGGCTTCGACCGCGCCGCGTTCTCGCTGCTGGCCAGCGAGGAGGCGGTCGAGCGGAAACTGGGCCACCGCTATCGGCGGGTAAAGGAAGTGGAAGACGATCCGGGAGCGCCGAGGGGAACGTTTTTCTCGCTGATCTCCAGGCTCGAAGCCGAGTTTCTGCCGGCGCCGGCCCTTGCCGCAATCGGCGTTGTGGCGATCGCCGGAATTGGAACGGTTGTGCCGGTCCTGGTCGCGGCGGGCACGGGAGCGTTGCTCGGCGCCGCGCTCGGCCGGCTGATGCATGAGCGCCACGCAAGGATCGTCGCGGAGCAGATCGCACGCGGCGGAATATTGCTGTGGGTGAACGTGCGCAACGCAGATCAGGAGCGCACGGCGCTGGAGGTTCTGCGCGCGCACTCCGCTCACGATATTCACGTTCATGACATTGCCGCGCCACAATGAACGGGTGTGGTCCACATCGTTTCGATGTCTGCGGCCGGCGCCATTTGGCAATGGGCGCAACCTCGCCGGCTAGCACCCCGTCCAGGGACCGATATCGATCGCCGGCGCCATCTGCGGCCCGTCATGGCGATGCGTCTCGTTTCCGAATGCGCCGGGCCGCGCGTGCCGCCGCGTCATGACGGTACAGGGCTTGGAAAAGTGGCCCTCACGCCGCTCCGTTTCGCATCGGCCTGTCACATTTGGTTCGATCGCCAGACGCATGCGGCGGCGACTTTGGCGGGTACGTATATTCCGAGTCTGCCCATCGCATGGCGCGAGCGTTACCGACAGACATCCCTTCAAGGAGGCTGTCGTGAAAGCCAAGGACAAGGCGAAAAGCAAGGACAAGAAAGCCGAACCGCGCGATCTGCGCGATGGCATGGTGCGGGTTACGCCCGGGGATCATCGAACCGTTTTCGACACCCCCGAGAGTGACGGCGGACTCGGTGGCGTAGCGCCCGATTCCAAGGAACCGCCGGGTCAGACAACGCGCGAGTAGCGTCGGTTCGCTACGGTCGGCAGCTCGCTCCCTTATTCCGTTCTCCATCTTGGCCGCAACGCAGAACCGCCCCGAAGCAATCGGGATCGGCCCCGCGGTTGTCGCCGCGCCGGATCGTGGCAAACCGATCCCGAAGAAGCGGGCAAAGAAATAAACTGCGACCCGACTCCTAACGCGATGGCGCGGAAATTGGTCCAGTCGGCCAATTTCCGATAAAGCAGGTGTGCCAAACACGAATTGAGGAGAATTCGATGCGAGCTGGGGTCGTACGAGTCGGAAGCATCGCCTTATTGAGCGCAGTGCTATTTGGTTCGAGTTCTCATGCGGCGGAGGGATATTGGAGCGGCGCTGGCTGGTATTCTTTTATTACGACTGTCGACAACATCCATAGCCCCCACGGTGGACCGTTTGAGACCGAAGATGCCTGCGTATCGGACTATAACGCTCATCCGTCATCGCTCTCCGACGTGACATGGGCGTGTCATTATGAAGCCAACGAAGATGACTATTACGACGACGTGATCGCTGATTAGGAGTGAACGGAAAGGCTCGGCAAACGGTGCAGCATTCTGGAGCCCCGCCAGCCACCCTCCCATGCCAGCCCAGTCCTCACCCGTCTCAACGGCGGCGCGATTGCGGAGGTGACGTATGCGGATCGCCATTAGCGGCGCCGGCGTGGCCGGTCCGGCCCTGGCCCACTGGCTCCTTCGCGCCGGTCACCAGCCGACGCTGATCGAGCAGGCGTCCAGCTTTCGCGTCGGCGGATACATGATCGACTTCTGGGGCTGCGGATACACGGTCGCAGAGCGCATGGGCGTGCTGCAGCAGGTGCTCGAAGCGGGGTATGCGATCGAGAGCGTTCGGTTCGTCGACCGGCGCGGCCGCGCGGCGGGCGGATTCTCCACCAGGATATTGCGCACGATGATGGCGGGCGAGTTCACCAGCCTGCCGCGCGGCGACCTTGCCGCCGCCGTGTACCGAACGATCGAGGGGCGCGTCGAAACGCTTTTCGACACTTCGATTGCAGCCATCGACGACCGCGGCGACAGCGTAGGCGTGGGCTTCGCCAGGGGCCCGGAGCGCGAATTCGACCTGGTGATCGGCGCCGACGGTCAACATTCCGCGGTGCGCGGGCTTGTCTTCGGTCCGGAGTCCCGGTTCGAGCGCCCGCTCGGATATTTCGTGGCCGCGTTCGACGTTGAGGGCTATCGGCCGCGCGACGAACGCGCCTATGTCAGCTACGGGGTACCGGGCCGCCAGGTCACCCGCATCGCGGTTCGCGGCGAGCGCACGATGTTCCTGTTCGTGTTCTCCGCCGCTCATCTGACCGGCCCGGAGCCGCGCAACCTGGACGAACGCAAGGCCGTGCTCCACCGTCTGTTCGACGGCGTGGGCTGGGAATGCCCGCGGATTCTTCGCGCACTGGACGACGTCCGGGAACTCTACTTCGATCGGGTAAGCCAGATCGTCATGGATCGCTGGTCCAAGGGCCGCGTCGCGCTGGTCGGCGACGCGGCCGCCTGCGTGTCGCTGCTGGCTGGCGAGGGAACCGGGCTTGCGATGACCGAGGCCTATATCCTGGCCGGCGAGCTGGGCCGCGCGAGAGGGGGCCATCGGGAAGCCTTCCGCAACTACGAGCAGCGACTTCGCCCGCTCATCGAGGACAAACAAAGATCGGCTCGCAACTTCGCCGCCGCCTTTGTGCCAAAGTCGGCGTTCGGCTTGTGGGCGCGCAATCGAGCGACCCGGCTGATGGTCATCCCGATCATCGCAAAGCTGCTGATGGGCGGCGATTTGAGGGACGACATCGAGTTGCCGGACTACCCCATGTGAGGCTTTGGAAAATGGGGTCAGCAGAAAATGGGATCAGAGTAGAAATTCCGCATTCCGTTCACGACCGAGTCGACCGGACGCCGACCGCCGCAGGCTGAGCGAGGCGATTCAACCGACAGCTCCGACCGCCTTCGCCCCCTCGCTGTCGGACAAGTTGAAATTGGAGTCAGAGTGGATATGAACTTGCCCCCGACCTTGGACCACCCGCGCTAGGAAATTCCTGCATCTTCGGATGAGCGGCTGGCCGGCGACGAAGTAGCGGCCGAATTTTGTATAGTGTTCCCGAAATTCCGAGCTTCAGATTGGGAAGGGGCCCCGATGAATATCCACTCTGACCCCAATTACTTGCTTTGAATTATGTATAGTGTCCCCGAAATTCCGAGAATGCTTTTGTCAAGCAATGCTAGTGCAGCGAGTTCTCTCCGCCTTCGAACTATCGTACGCTATTCCAAGGCTGGTCGACACACCGATGGCCCCTTTGGAGTCGTCTCACAATCCTAGTCAAGTGGAATTGAACAGCAGTATGAACATCCATGCAAAGGCCATGCTTTGCCGGGAGCCACCACAAAACATTCGGCCTCACCGCTGATTGCTCGACGAGAAGAAAGTAATCTGAAGGCCCCGGCCAACTTTGTCTCTCAAAATCTAAGACAAATTCTTGCTTTGGCGCAGGCCCAGCCAAAACCTTTAGCAGCCTAAATTTGTGCCTATAAATCGAACTAAAGCGGATCTCATTTTGTGCCAAGGGCGGCTGCGAGTAGGACGTTAGATTTGCTGCCTCAAGATGGGCTTCTACAAGGCTAACAGCGGCATCTGCCCGCCCGCTTCCCCAAGCGAGTAAGACAGAAACCGCAATGCTAAGAACTGTTCTCGAGGGCCAAATGGGTCTGGTCATGGGTGAGGTGGTGACCTGAGCCCCTTCTTTCATCCAATCGGAAGTAGAGCCTGACCTTCATTTGAGCCTTGCTGGCTCGGTGATGCAACGGGACGGGGCGCGTAGCCCCCAAAGCGCAGCGACCCGTCCCG
>Ga0134126_10007951_pt1 | contig 13311 bp, 13 predicted proteins | sample KB31752_FD_96881 | JGI IMG/M metagenome (GOLD analysis project Ga0134126, IMG submission 96881) | Terrestrial soil microbial communities with excess Nitrogen fertilizer from Kellogg Biological Station, Michigan, USA - KB3-175-2 | ecosystem: Environmental > Terrestrial > Soil > Unclassified ...
ACCTGACCCGACCCCCTTCTTGAGACATTTTCTGAGTTGAATTCGGGATACACATGAACCGAGAGAAAGAAGACCGTCCGCATTCTCGTGGGCCGTCGGTTCGGCTGCATTATGGAACTATTGCGATACTTGAACGCCGTACGAGCCATGCAAGGACCGCAAGTAGGCGATGATAGCGACCGCGTCGGAGTGGTTCATGTGGTAGATGTGCATTGGTGGGAGAATGGGCGCCCCATTCGGACCGATGCCTTTTTCGAGCACATCTTCGGCCTGCTCGTCGGTGTAACTGGGAAGGCCCGCGAGACGCGGCGCCCATTCAGCCCAGTTGTACGTGGTATGGACAGGCTTGATCCAGGTCCGCGCGCCTTGGAGCCAGCGCGAGCTATCCAGATTGCCGTCGGCGTTGCGGGGCGTGTGACACTCGCCACACATGGCGACCTGTTCGACGAGGTAGCGGCCGCGGGCTACGTCGGCCCGGGACGGGGATTTTGCCTGATCGGCACGGGCAGAAGCCGTGGCGGAACTTCGGTGCGCGTGCTGACGTTTGGCGCGTGCGGTCAGGAAAAATGAGAGGCACACTGCGCCGAGCGTCAGGGCGAGTACGCGGCTACCGAGTGGGCGCATGGTTCATTTTGTCTTTTGCTGAAGAGAAATATCGGGACCCCAATCGTGAGGGACCGGCGTCCAGTTGCGCGTGAAAACATCGGCGGAAGAAAGCACGATGAGAATCGTGAGCCATAGCAAGCCCAAAACCATGGCGACGCGCGTGAGGCCTTTGTCATAAAAGGCATGCATGAAAAAGAGCACGACGAGGAGCATTTTGATGACGGCGATTGCGAGCGCGAGCACGGTGTTGGCAACGCCCATGTGGAGGTATGCGAGACCGGTGGTGAGGCCCAGCAGCACGAGGAGGGCAATGAACGTCAAGACGTAGGTCCGCACCGGGACGACCTTCGCGGAAGCCATCAGCGGCCTCCAATCAAATACAGCAGCGGAAAAAGAAAAATCCAAACGATGTCCACGAAATGCCAGTACAGGCCCGTGACTTCGAGCGGCGAATAGTAGTGCGGCGAAAATCGTCCGCGCCAGGTGAGATATGAAAGAGCGAGCACGACACCGATGCCGATCATCACGTGCAAGGCATGCAGGCCGGTCATAAAGAAATAAAAAAGAAAAAACAATTGAACGTGCGAGGCGTGGGGACCGGCGTAGTCGAAATTAATTCCGGGAACCAGATGATGGAGATAATCGGTGCGCCATTCGAGGATGAATTTAATGCAGAGGAAAACGACGCCAAGAATTGCTGTGATGCCGAGCAGACCGATGATGGCGGACTTGCGTTTGCCGACTTGCGCGGAACGAATCGCGAGCGCCATGGTCAAGCTGCTGACAATCAGCACTGCGGTATTGATGGCTCCCCATTTCACTTCGAGAAGGTGGCTGCCCTGAATGAACCCGGGTAAGTAGAGTTCGCGGTAAATGGTGTAGGTGGCGAAAAGGCCGCCGAAAAAGAGAATTTCCGTGATCAGGAAAATCCACATGCCAAGCTTTCGCGCTTCCTCCTGCGCAGGAAGATCCGCGAAGTGCTGTTCGAGAACGGGACGGCCAGCTTGCGTGACGGCGGATTCAGACACGGGCGGGCCTCGGACGAGTGGGATAGGCGTAAGCCTCTTCGGTGACGATGGGCGTTTCTTCGAAATTCTCGCGCGGCGGCGGCGAAGGTGTTTCCCATTCGAGACCCTTGGCACGCCACGGATTCGGGCCTGCCACGCGGCCGTAACGCATAGACCAGATTAAGTAGACCAACGGAATGAAATAGCCGACGCCGAGAATGGAAGCGCCCGCCGTGGAGAGAACGTTGAGCGCCTGGAATTGCGCGGGGTAAACGGCGTAACGACGAAGCATTCCCAAATAGCCGAGAACATACTGTGGGAAGAACGTGAGATTGAAGCCGATGAAGATGGTGAAAGCGGCGAAGCGCGCCCATTTGTCGGGATAGAGGCGGCCAGTGATCTTGGGCCACCAAAAGTGCAGGCCGCCCATGTAAGCCATGACCGAGCCGCCGACCATGATGTAGTGGAAATGCGCGATGACGAAATAGGTGTCGTGCAAATGCACATCTATGGAAAGAGAGGCAAGGAAAATTCCGGTGAGCCCGCCCATGGTGAAAAGTCCGATGAAACCCAGAGCGTACAGCATCGGCGCGTCATAGGAGTTCGAACCTTTGTAAAGCGTGGCCGTCCAGTTGAAGACTTTGATGCCTGAGGGAATAGCAACGAGGAAGCTCAGGCCGGAGAACACCATTCCGGCGTAGACGGACTGGCCGGACACGAACATGTGGTGGCCCCAGACGAGGAAGCCGATGAAGGCAATCGCAAAGCTGGAGAAAGCGACGAAAGCATAGCCGTAAATGCGGCGGCGGGAAAACGCGGCAATCAGTTCGTTGATGACGCCCATGCCGGGCAGCACCATGATGTAGACGGCAGGATGCGAGTAAAACCAGAACAAGTGTTGGAAGAGGAGAGGATCGCCACCGATGGCGGGATTGAAAATGCCCATATGCAAGAAACGTTCCATAGCCATGAGGCAGAGCGTGATGGCGAGGACGGGAGTTGCAAGAACGAGAATGATGCTGGTCGCGTACAAAGACCAGATGAAGAGCGGCAAGCGAAACCAGGTCATGCCGGGGGCGCGCATTTTGTGGATCGTGACGATGAAGTTGAGTCCCGTGAGAATGCTGGAGAAGCCGACGATGAAGACGCCCGCGGCTGCGGCAAAGACGTGGCTATTGGAATACGTACTGCTATACGGAGTGTAGAAGGTCCAACCCGTATCGACGCCGCCGTAAATCACAACGTACAGAACGAAGAGAGCGCCGATGATGTAGATATACCAGCTGAGCAGATTCAGTTTCGGAAAAGCCACATCGCGGGCACCGATCATCATGGGAATCAGGAAATTTCCGAGGACGGCTGGGATGGAAGGAATCAGAAAAAACCAGACCATGATGATGCCGTGGATGGAGAAGAGCTTGTTGTATGTTTCCGGCTGGACGATAGCGCCCGCAGGATCGAGCAATTGAATACGCATCAGCGCGGCCGCGCACGCTCCAACAAGGAACATGAAAGTGATGGAGACCATATAGAGAACGGCGATTCGCTTATGGTCCGTCGTGAGAAGCCACGATTTCACGCCATAGCTCTCGTTCAAGTAGTGAACGCGCGAGCGCGTGGCGAGTTCGGCGACGCCGACGCTCATCGAAGTGCGTCCGCTTTCTGCCCGGAGCCGAGCGTTTTGATATAGGCGATGAGGTCGAGCAGCTGAACTTCGTCGATTTGGCCTTGGAACGAAGGCATGGATGCGGTATATCCCGCGAGCGGCTGGGCATTGGGGTTGACGATTGCGCCGCGGATGAAACTCTCATCGACAGCGGCGCGCGCGCCGTTTCGCAGCGTGACTTGGCGGCCGTAGACGCCGGCGAGCTGCGGATATCTGCCGGAAGTATCGTCCACGTGGCACGAAACGCATCCCAGATGAGCGAAAAGCTGCTCGCCAGTGCTGGACATGGTTTGAGCCGGCGCGTTTGAGGAGAGCCAGTGCGCAAAATCATCCGGCTTCATGACGATCACTTCGCCGCGCATTGACGAATGCAGGGCGCCGCACATTTGAGCGCACTCAAAGGGAAATGTGCCGAGCTCGGTGGCCTGGAACCAGATGCTTGTGTAGCGGCCGGGGAGAACGTCTTCCTTGACGCGAAATGCCGGAACAAAAAAATCGTGAATGACGTCTTCGGAGGTCATCGTGAGTTTAATCGGGACATGGAGTGGCACATGAAGCTCATCGATTTCGCGCGCGCCGTTCGCGTGCTGCAATTGCCACATCCATTGCTTGCCGACGACGAAGATTTCAGTGGAATTCGCGGGCGGACGGGAATTGCGGAAGAAGAGGCTGCAGGACCAGAAAAAAATGAAGGCACAGATGGCGGCGGGAATAAGCGTCCAGGCGAGTTCCAGAGGGATGGAGGTTTTGACTTCCTCGGGAACCTCGTCGTCGGAGCGGCGGCGGTACTTGATCATGAAGTAGAGGATGACGGCGAAAATGCTGAAGGTGAAAAAGAGCGTGAAAGCGGTCAGGAAGTAATACAGATAGTCGACCCGATGGGCGATAGTCGAGGCCGTTGGAGGATGGAGCGGGAAAAGCAACCAAGCCGCCGAAAGGGTTTTACCGAAATGGAAGAAATGGATCATGCGCGTTTGCTCGGGAGAGAATAGCTTTCGCCCCTACGCAAATAGAAAATCAGAAGTCCGAGGGCTAGAAGCGTGAACGCCGCAGCGAATTTGATGATGCGCGATATGACCAGGCCATAGCGTCCAGTGGTTGCGTCGTAGCTGCAGCAGAGGAGAAGAAGCGCGTCAACCGGGTTGCCGATTTTGCCGTTTGAGGCTTGGACGAGGGCGAGGCGCAAATCGCGAGCGTGGTAAACGATTCCATAAAAATATTCGGAGACTCTGCCGGTGGGCGTAAGGACCATGATGACGCTCGGGTGAGCGTATTGGCCGGACTGCGAATCGTATGCATATCGGAAGCCCACGGCGTCGGCGAGCTCGTGAATTTGCAAATTTTGACCGGTGAGAAAGTGCCAGCCTTCACCGGTGACGTCGCGGCCGTACTCGCCGGTGTAAAGGCGATGCTTGAGAAGCGCGTCGGTAGAGCCGTCGCGCGGGTCGATGCTGACGGTCACGATGCGATAGTCCTCGCCCATTTTCAGAGACATTTGATGTGCAGCCAGGAGCAGATTATTCAGCACTTCAGTGCAAAGCATAGGGCACTGGTAGTAGACGAGAGCGAGAACGACGGGCTTGCCGTCGAAATATTGGCCGAGCGCGACGCTGTTGCCGCGTTCGTCGCGGAATTGCAGACTGAGCGGAACCTGATGATTGAGTTTCTGGTCGATGCCAACATTCTTGAGCAAAGATGGGCGAATGCCGATGGTTTGAAATTGCGCGAAGGCAGGCGGAGCGCAAGCAACAGCGCAAACCAAAACGCACGCGGCGGCGATGAGAATCGCAGAGGATGATTTCGCGGCAAGAGGGCGGAGCGTTTTCATCGTTCTTTTGTGGCCTCCTTCGGAGTGGAATTTGCGCCGGCGTGCGCGGGTTGCGATGAAAGGCGCACGGGCAAGCCTTGTTTTAGAAGCAACTGCATGGCGCGGTCGATAGGGATGCGGACGATGCCATTTGAGCGATCGACCCAGCCATAGGTGTTCAATTCCGTATATTGATCCTCCAAGTAATCCTGCAGGTCATTTCCCGGTTTCGGTTGCAGGCGCGGTTCGGGCGGAAGAGGGCGCGAGGTCGCAAACGGCGTTGCTGTTGGTCCGAGCGGCTGCACGCGGGTGTAAAGTGCAAAAAGCCACCAGCAGAAGAGCATGACGATCGCGACGGTGGCGACGATGGCTCCGCCGAAAAGAGCGAGCGAGGGCAGGTTGGTGTCGCGGGATTCATGGCGCACGCCCTTAGTGTGGATGATGGGCTCAGTTGCCATGAGCGAAAAGCTCTGCAAAATCAGGGTCGTGAATTGGAAGAAGGGGGCGGCGTTTCAGCTCGTAGCAAAATGCAGCGATCCAAATGCCGCCGATGGCGGTCGGCGCGGCAAAGTCCTGCCAGTGGACGCTAGGGCCGTTTGGTTGGAATGCAGGCGCGACGAGCCAGTAGACGTCGACGAGTGTGACCAATATGAGGCCGACAGCCACGCGTGCGATGGTGCGCATGCGGCGTTTGACGTCGCGCCAGAGCAACAGAAGTAAGGGGACGAAGAAATGGAAGATGATGAGGAATAGCGCAAGTGCGGCCCAGCCACCGCGCGCGCGAACCAGATACCACGGAATTTCCGTTTTCAAATTGCCGGACCAGATGATCAGGAACTGCGAGAAGGCGAGATAGGCCCAGAGAATAACGAAAGTCAGGAGTAGATTTCCGAGGTCCTGAAAACGCTCAGGATTTACATACGAGGCGATGGGTTCGTAATCGGAGAGGCGGCGCGCAACGTAGACACCAAAAGAAAGCGCGGCGAGCCCCTGCACAATGATGAAAAGCAGCCCGTAAATGGTCGAATACCAGTGCGACTCGAGGGACATCACCCAATCGACGCAGCCAAAAGTAATGAGCAGGCCGTAGACGACAAGGCCGGGGCCGCTGAAAGATTCGAGGCGCGTGGCAATGCGGCGGTCGCCGGTGCGGTCCTGTTCGGCAGACCAGCGATTCAGCAGATAGGCCCAGAGAATCCAGACGGCGAAGTAGAAAATTGTGCGCACGACGAAAAACCAATCGTTCATGTAGAGGTGCTTGTATTGCAGAACAGGGTCGGCACGAACAGCATCTGGTTGCGCCCAGCTATACAGAATGCGCATGCCGAAAAATATCGGAATGAAAAGAAGGAGCATAAGCGGGAGGGTGCGCGAGGCGGCTTCGAGCGCGCGACGGATCGGCAGGCCCCAGTTTCCGCCAGTCAAGTGATTCATCATCACAATGGCCATGCCCCCAAGGGGGAATCCGACCCAGAAAAGGAAGGCGAAAAGGTAGGAGCGGAAGAATTGCACTGGAGAAAAGAATGCGTCGACGATGCAGACGATAGCCGCGATGATCCCTACGATCAACGCGCGCCGCTGACACGCATTCAAATCAACGAGCAGTTGCTCGTTAGATTTTGGCGCGACTAGCGTATTGTTTGCGGCTGCACCCATCGCTTTTTCATCGCCCTATGGTGGATTGCATTGGTTTTTCGCTCGGCTGACTTGATTGCTTCTCTGGTGAACCGCGGTCGTTCGGTGGCACATCCGCGACCGTGGCATGTTCGCTCAGTTGCAGCGCGCGAATGTAAGCGGCGATGCGCCAGCGGTCTTCGGGCGAAACGCGCGAAGCGTAGCTGTACATGTTTCCGAAGCCGTTGGTGATCACGTCAAAGAAATGGCCGACGGGCGCATTGCGCAGGCGATCAGTGTGATAGGAAGGCGGCTCCTGAAATCCGCGGAGGACAATCATGCCGCGGCCGCTGACGTCGTAACCGTGGCAAGGCGAGCAGTAAATGTTATAGCGCTGCTGTCCGCGTTCAAGATCCTTGGCGGTGATCGGAAAGGGGAAGACGTTCGCCGTTTGGCCGTTGATGGTGCCGTCGTACATTAATTCGTCCGTATGCAGATGGCCATGTGCCACAGTGCCGGGAACTTCGGGGCGTTCGGAGCGGCCGTCGCTAAAGAACGTTGTGGGTTTCTCGGGCAGGTATTTTGGTTGGACGTGCATGTCGAGCCTGCATCCGGAGGCGAAGAGCAGCGCAAGTCCAGCGGCAACGCCAATCACGAAAGCGCGCCCGAGGTAAATGCCATGCGGCCGTATGCTTGCCGAAATGGTGGGGTCACGTTTCAATTTCGTAGACTCCGAGCGGGTCCAATTGCTCGAGAAACTGGCGCGTCCCAGCCAGTTGGAATTGTTTGTCACGCGCTTTGACGCAGAGAAAAAACCGGTTGCGGGAGGCGAGCGCGAAGCGCGGCACGTTGAAAACAGGATGATACGGTGAAGGCAATCCGTTGAGCACCAGCATGCTGATGAGGCAAGCAATTGCGGCGCCGAGGATGGTCAGCTCGAATGTGATAGGAATGAATGACGGCCAACTGTTGTAAGGTCGCCCGCCGATGTTCAACGGAAAATTGATCACGCTGGCGTAGTACTGGATGCTGAATCCGATGGCGCCACCCAGACAACCGCCCACGAAGGTTGCCGGCGCGACGTTGCTGCGCTCGAATCCGCACGCCTCGGCCAAGCCCTCGATGGGCATGGGGCTGAATGCATCGATGCGCTGATAGCCGGCGGCATGCGTTTTTTGCGTCGCCGCGAGCAGCGCTTCGGGCGTTTCAAATTCCGCGAGCAGGCCGTAAACAGGTTTTCTGTTCATCGAATCAATTCGTTTTCAACTCTGATGAATCGTGCCAGCCGCTGGAGCCGATAAATTCTGCTGAGGCATTTCAGGATTCGGGTTTCGTATACGCGCCAAATAAGTGGTGCGCGGGCGCGCATTGAGCCCTTCGAGCAGTTTATAGTCGCGGCTATCAGCCTTCAGTTTCGCGACCTGACTTGACTTGTCGTTGATATTGCCGAAGACAATTGCATCGGCGGGACAAACCTGCTGGCACGCGGTCTTGATTTCGCCGTCGCGTACGAGGCGGTTCTGTTCTTCGGAATTGATTTTTGCGTAGTTGATGCGTTGCACGCAGTAGGTGCACTTCTCCATGACACCGCGGCTGCGCACGGTGACGTCGGGATTACGCATGCCATAGGTGCTCTGCGTCTTAAAGTCGGAAAAGAGGAAAAAGTTAAAGCGCCGGACCTTGTACGGACAATTATTCGAGCAGTAGCGCGTGCCGACGCAACGGTTGTAGATCATGTTGTTCAAGCCTTCCGGGCTGTGGTTCGTTGCGCCGACAGGACAGACAAGTTCACAGGGAGCGTCTTCGCACTGCATGCAGGGAACGGGCTCGAAGTACATTTCCGGATTTTCGACGTTTCCGCGAAAATAGGCGTCGACGCGAATCCAGTGCATTTCGCGGCCGCGCAGAACTTCTTCTTTGCCGACGATAGAAACGTTGTTTTCCGCGCCGCATGCGAGGACGCAAGCGTTACATCCGACGCAGCGGTTCAAATCGATTGACATACCCCATGCGTAGCCCGTGTATTTGTACCCGGGATAAAGCGATGTGGGCTTTTCAGCTTCTTCCCGGTGTTCGCCTTCATTGGCGAAATTGGGGTTCTTCTTGTAATCGCTGAGATTCGAAACCTGGATCAGATCGCGCTCGAATGCCTGCACGCTTTCGAGTTCATCCTGGTCGCCGACGGGACCGATGAGATGATGGTGCTGCGTAGTCGCAAGGACGTAGGTCATTTTCGTTCTCTGGATTTTCAGCCCTTGCGCGATGTAGGGCTGGCTCGAAGTGCGAATGTAATAAGCGTTCACTCCGCGTCGCGTCCCGACTTCGCCGGTTTTCCATCGTCCATAGCCCAGATGCAGCGTCGCGCATTCGTCCGCGTGACCGGGCATGATCCATATAGGCACTCCGACTTTCCAGCCAGCCAGGTCCAGCTCCACGTAGTCTTCATTTTCGAATCCGAGGCGGTTCGAAGTTGCAGGGCTCAGCAGGAGCGCGTTGTCCCAGGTGAGCTGCGTAAGCGGTTTCGGCAATTCTTGTAGCCAGGAATTATTCGCGAACCGGCCATCGAAGACGCAGGGATCAGCGCGAAAAACAATCTCGAGCTCTTGCTCTGGCAATCGTGTCGCGTCGGCGACGCCCGGCGCTGCGGTTGGGACGGTGAATTTCGGGGAGACTTGTCTTGTAGGAAACGCGGTTCCGGCCACGACACCGTTATTCAGCGTCGTTTCCCACCAATCCTCGAACCCTTGTGCGCTGCTTTGCGCCCGTCGATTCGCCATCCAGTATTTGCGCAGCGTATCGTGCGCGGAGAGGTGGGTGTCGCTGGTCAGGATCAGCAACAGGTCGAGCGTGGATTTACCTTCGTACAGTGGTGAAATCAGCGGCTGAATGATGCCCACAGTCCCATCGTAAGCGCGTGTGTCGCCCCAGGATTCGAGGAAGTGCGCCTGCGGAAGATGCCAATTGGAAAGCTCGGCGGTCTCGTCGGAGTAAAGGCCGCTGTGAAGGCGCTGGTCTGCCTTGAGATAGGCGTGCACGAAGTCGAAGTCAGCCGGGGCGCTGTATGCAGGGTTAGCGTCGAGCACGATCAGCGTTTGCACTTTGCCCGCATTGAGATCGCCAACCAGCTCGCGCAAAGACTCGAGGCCATTCATGGGTTCTACCTCGAGGGGTTGTGTGTAAACGATGGTTTTGCCGACGTTGTCGAGCCGATCGTTGATGGCGTGAACGAGAGCGTGGACGGTGGGAGGCTGCTCGTCGCCAGCGATGACGATGGAAGCGCCGCGATGGGATTCAAGGTCTTTCGCGATGGCGATGGCCCAATCGCTGACGGGTTTCGAAGGTGCGGCGGCGGCGTTCGCACCGGGAATCCCTAAATTCGCTGCGAGCAAGCGCGCGGCCATTTCGATTTCACTCGCGCGCAAAGGCAAACGATGATCGGACATCGCGCCCGTGATTGTTGGAGTAGCCTCCGCCACATAGAGGCGGTTCATTGGACGGGCCGGAGAATCAGGGCTACGCCGCGCGGCAAAATCGCGGATGTAGCGCACATGCCCCGGCCCGCTGGACAGAAAATTCGCGTCGAGAGAGAGAATTACATGAGCGTCTTCGAATTGGTAGACAGTATTCACATATTCGCCGAAAGCCATCCTTGCGCCGTCGCGCGCGTTGTCGCGGCCGCAAGGTTCATATTGGTGCCATTTGGCCTGCGGAAAAACAGCGAGGAAGGCACGAATTTGCGCTCCGAGCGTTGGCGAGATGACTGTTTCTGTCAAAAGCCGCAGGCCTACGCCCTTGTTTGCATTCCATGAAACGCGCAGGTCGCCAAGTGCGGCGTAAAAATCGTTCCACGAGGTGATTTGGCCGTCGCGCATAACAGTTTGTGAACGGTAGGGATCGTAAAGATCCAGGATTGCAGCCTGCGCAAAGATGTCTGTGTGACCTATGCTGCCCGGATGCCCTGGATTGCCTTCGACTTTGGTGGGGCGGCCCATCTGGCTTTCGACAAGAAGGCCACAGCCTTCGCCGCCGAAGGGCATGGAAGTGGCGTAAAAGAGGGGCTTGCCAGGAACGATTTCTTCGGGTCGGCGGACGTAGGGAACGATTTTTTCGGTGGGAAGCACGGTGCACGCCGTCAATCCAGCCATTGCTGCGGAGGCGGCCATGTACTTGAGAACGGTTCTGCGACTGAGCTGGTTCTTGCGCGGGTCAAGCGCATCCGCTGCTATGTCGGCCTCGTCGACGGGGAATTCGTCGCCCCGGGATTTGCGCGCGGACTCAGTGTCGTTCAAATCGGAAAGGCCGCGCCAAAACTGCGGTGCGTTTTCGTGGGCCGCCGATTGGCGGACTCGGGGCTCCCCTCGCGTATTCTCTTTGTTGTGCTCCACGTTCACTTCCAAAGATGTCCTGTCATATTCAGCGGTGACATGTTTCACAGCTCGTGAGGCTGTTGATTTTGTATTCGCGAACGAACTTGCGGCCGAGTCGGATCTGATCTTTCGGAGGCTTGTAATTCACGTTGAAGACCTGGTTGCGCGGGCGCACATACTCTTCGGGATGGCGATGGCAATCAAGGCACCAGGCCATTTGCAGAGTGGTTGCGCGCCAGGTGATGGCCATGTCGCCAACATCTCCGTGGCACGTTGTGCAGCCGATACCTTTGTCGATGTGAATGCTGTGATCGAAGTAAACAAATTGCGGGAGAGCGTTCACGCGCGTCCAGGCGATGGATTGGCCGGTTTCGTAGCTTTCGCGGACGGGCGCGAGAATCGGAGCATTGGTCCAAATTTGCGAATGACAGGTCATGCAGGTTTGGGTGGACGGCAAGCCTGCGAACGACGATGTCTCTACGGACGTGTGGCAGTAGCGGCAGTCGATGCCGAGCTGTGAAACATGGTGGCGATGGCTAAACGGAACAGGTTGCACCTGCGGAATATTTTGTTCGGTGTAATAGGGCGACTGGCCGACTTCGTAGAAAACATAGCTCAGGAGGCCGACAAAAACGACGCCGCAATAGATGCTGAGGCGGGAAATGGTGTTCGTGCTCGGATGGAAGATTTGCATGATTCGCTTGTTAAGCCTCTTTCTTTTCTTCGGCTAGCTCGCGGCGCGTTTCGAAAATGGAAATTGCCGGCAGGTAGCGCACGAACAGGTAGAACAATGCCGCGAATAGTCCGAGCGTGCCGACGAGAACCGCCCAGTCCCAACGTGTAGGTATGAAAAGTCCCCATGAGGAAGGCTGGAAATCGCGATGAAGGCTGACTACGACGATCATGAAGCGCTCAGTCCACATGCCGAGATTGATGATGAGGGACAGCGCGAATAGCGCAGGGACGCTGCGCCGCACGCGTCGGGACCACAGCGACTGCGGCAAAACTACGTTGCAAAGCAGCACGATGACGTAAATGAACCAGTAGGGCCCAAGTTCGCGATTATGAATCATGTATTTTTCAAAAATGTCGCCGCTATACATAGCCATGAACGTTTCCATCATGTAGCCGTAGGCGACGATGAGACCCGTACCGAGCATTACCTTGGCGCAGTTGTCCAGATGCTTGAGGGTTATGAATTCTTCCAAGTGATAGAACTTGCGCAGGGGAATGGCGAGCGTCAGCACCATGGCGAAGCCGGAATAGATTGCACCCGCGACGAAGTAAGGAGGGAAAATTGTGGTACGCCAGCCCGGAACGATAGCAATCGTGAAGTCGAAGCTCACTATGGTGTGTACGGAGACGACGAGAGGCGTGGCCAAGCCAGCGAGCAGTAGCGATGCCATTTCATAACGCGACCAGTGAATCGCAGAGCCGCGCCAACCGAGCGACATCATTCCGTATACAATTTGTTTGAAGCGCGATCGCGCGCGATCGCGAAGAGTGGCGAGGTCGGGGATAAGGCCGACATACCAAAAGATCAATGAAACAGCGAAGTAGGTGGAAACCGCGAAGACGTCCCAGACGAGCGGGCTACGAAACTGCGGCCAGACGCCCATATAGTTTGGGTAGTAAGGGAAGAGCCAGTAAAAAAGCCACGGACGCCCCATGTGCAGCAAAGGAAAAAGCGCAGCGCAGGCCACGGCAAAAATCGTCATGGCTTCGGCGAAACGGTTGATGGATGTGCGCCAGCGCTGATGCAGGAGCAGCAAAATGGCAGAAATTAGAGTTCCGGCGTGGCCGATTCCGATCCACCAAACGAAACTCGTGATGGCGAATCCCCAGGCAACGGGAATGTTGATTCCCCAGATGCCGACACCTTTGAGCATCAAGTAGCCGATGGCGTAGAAGAGCAGCATCACAAGCAAGAAAGAAACGGCGAAGCCTGCGAACCATCCAAAACGGCGGCGCTGCCCCAGAACGATGGAGCTGATCTTGTCGCTTACCGTGGCATACGAGTAGCCGTCCGGAAGTAGTGGAATAGCTGGCTCTGCTTCAACCGTTTTTTGAGTGCCCTGAAGGGCCACGATGTGATTCCCGTCATCGGGCTGGGACTAGGGAGACCGTCAGTGAAGCTATCGAATTACCGTACACCGCGCTGCGTCAGCAAAGCACCTACGTCTACTGCAAGATACATTTTTAGGAGAGACGTATATTTCCTGTCAAGAAAAGATCTGCGCATAC
>Ga0134126_10007957_pt1 | contig 13307 bp, 11 predicted proteins | sample KB31752_FD_96881 | JGI IMG/M metagenome (GOLD analysis project Ga0134126, IMG submission 96881) | Terrestrial soil microbial communities with excess Nitrogen fertilizer from Kellogg Biological Station, Michigan, USA - KB3-175-2 | ecosystem: Environmental > Terrestrial > Soil > Unclassified ...
GCCGGGGCCGTGGTCGCCGCCGTGTTCGCCTACTCCCTGTTCACCGCCAACTACGGCGCCTTCACCGTCTTCTTGACCTGCCTCACCGTCGCCCTGGCCGCCTTCATGGGCCTGCCCCCGATGACCGCCGTCGCCAACCGGACCGTGGACAACCTCATCGCCTCCGGCCTCACCATCGTCGCCGCCGTCGTCTGGCCGACCTGGGTGGCCACGGAGGTCCCCAGGCTGGTCGCCGCCTGCCTCCGGGCCGAGCACCGGTTCGGCGACACCGTCCTGTCCGCTTTTGTCCGCCGGGTCCCCGGACGTCACGACCCGGTCGCCGACGACGACACCGTCGACCGTCTGATGCGCGACGCCCGGTTGGCCCGGTCGAACGCCGAGGCGGCGGTGCAGCGGATGCAGGCGGAGACCCCCGGGGTGGGCAAGGGGACGCTGTCCCTGGAGGCCGCCGAGGGGATGCTGGCCCAGATGCACCGGTACGGGCTCGCCGGCCTGTCCCTCCGGGTCCACCGTGACCACCCCGGTCCGTCCGGGATGCCCGAGTTGGCGGCGGGCCGGCAGGCGGTGACCGACTGCTTCGGCGCGTTGGCCGCCGCCGTCGACGCCGGCGCCAACGATCCGGTGCCGCCGTTCGACGGGTTCCCGCCGGCCGGCGACGCCTTGCCACCGGCCCCGGTCGAGCGGTTGGTGGCCGACGAGCTCCGGGTGATGGCCGGCGCGGTGGCCTCCGCCGTCGACGCCTACGACGGTCACCTCAAGGCAGCAGCAGCCGGCCCCGCCGCCGGGCCGTGACCCGGACGCCGAGATACCCCCTTCCGCTGCTCCGGTCGACTGGGTATACTCATAAGTGCCCAAGGCATTAGCTGCGGGAAGCAGGCCCGAGACCCGTCCGGACGGACGCGGCGCTCGGGCCTTGCGCTTCGGGAGGGTCAAACGCGACGGACGGCCGCGAGGATCGGCGTGATCCGCCTGCGCCATTCGCCGGACCGAGCCCAACACCAAGCGCAACGTCGGGAAGCGCCAGGAGGGGATCCTCGAAGGCACGACGATGCCGATATTCGACAATGTCGGCGATACCGGCCCGGCCGCAGCAACCGGTACAACTCGTGGCGGTCGTTCCGCACGACTGAATCGTCTTGCTCAATGACCAGCTCGACCGGTCCCCCCAACGTCGCCATGTCCTTAACCACCCCCGCCAGACACGCGTTCCGCGCCTCCAGGTCGGTCCTATATGCCCGTGCGGCGTCGTAGACGATCGCCTGGATCGGAGCGTCCACTAGTGCGGAAACGATCGAGCCCCTTCGGCCCGAGCGTTCACGCTTCATATGGAGCCGGCGTTGGCCTGGCAGGACGAGACCCTGGATGAGGCTGCGGGTCGCCACTACGTCGGTCACCGTCACAGCTGCCAGGACATAACCAGACCGCTTGCTTTCGTCCACGTAGACGATGGATCGGCCCACGGCCGACAACAGTAACCTCCTTGCTACTCTTCCGTCGCACTGACCTCAGCTTCTGCGCAAGCGACGGCCGGACGGCTGAGCCGGGCCGGGCAGTTGAGGAACGCCTACGGCAACAGCAGCCGACCCAGCCGCCGGGTGACCACCGCCAGCCCCACCACCCCCATCACCGCCAGATAGACGGCGTGGCCCAGCAGCGACCAGCTGAAGGCGCCGAGGTCGAACCCCCGCAACAGCGCCACCCCCTGGTACAGCGGGGTGCACCGCACCACCACCTGCAACCACCCCGGGTACACCGACAGCGGGTAGAAGGTGGCCGAGAACAAGAAGAACGGGATGATGGCCAACGACACCAGGTCGAAGTCCTGCCAGCTCCGCATGAACGTGGTCGCCGCCATCCCGACGGCGGCGAACCCGAAGCTGATCAGCAGCGCGCCCGGCAGGCACAGCACCACCCATGGGCTGGTGGCGTACCCCAGTCCGGCCATCACGCACAGGAACGCCGCCGAGTACAGCCCTCCCCGGAGCAGCGACCAGCACAGCTCCCCCAGCGCCACGTCCCGGGGCCCGAGCGGGGTGGACAGGATCGCGTCGTACGTTCGAGCGATCTTCAGTTTGAAGAACACGTTGAACGTCGAGTCGAACAGCGCCCCGTTCATCGCCGACGACGCCAGCAGGCCCGGGGCGACGAAGGCGGCGTAGGTCAGCGTCCGGCCGTCCACCGTCACTGTCCCCACCAACTGGTTCAGGCCGACCCCGATGGACAGCAGGTAGAAGAACGGCTCGAAGAACCCCGACAGCAGGAACACCCACCCGCGGCGGTAGGCGACCACGTTCCGTTCCACGATCCGCCGGGCCCGCCCGCGACCGAGGGCGGCCACCGGGGTCACCCGCAACGGGAACCCGGCGTTCATCTCCCCGGCCGGGGTGCCCACCGTCATACGAACAGCCGGCGGCGGAAGGTGACGGTGGCCGCCCAGTACCCGACCGCCGTCAGGGCGACGAGGTAGGCGACGTCACCGATGGTCCCGACCCCGGTGGTCCCCAGCACCAGGTCCCGGCAGAGCTCGACCCCGTGGTACAGCGGCGTGGCGTACGCCACCGGCTGCAACCACCCCGGCAGCTCCGACACCGGGAAGAACGTGCCGGAGAACAGGAACAGCGGGATCAGCACCAGCCGGTAGATGGTGGTGAACCCGACGTCCTTCTCCTGGGTGGCGGCGAAGGCGGCGATCGGGGCGGCGAACGCCAACCCACCCAGCACGGCGGCCGGGACCGCCAGCACCGCCAGCGGCGACCCGACCACCCCGAAGGCGGCCAGCACCACCAGGTAGATCGCCGACACCATCGCCAGCCGGACGGCGATCCAGGCGAGGTGGCCGCGGAGGACGTCGACCACCCGCAGCGGGGTGGCCAGCATGGCGAAGTACGTCCGCACCCACTTGATGGCGGCCATCACCGGGTACATCGACTCGTTCGCCCCGATCTGCATGGCCGTCGCCGCCAGCAGCCCGGGAGCGACGAAGTCGAGGTACGGCACCCCGTCGACCAGGTGGGTGTGCTGGTCGATCAGCGACCCCAGCCCCACCCCCATCGCCGCCAGGTACAGCACCGGGTACAAGAAGCTGGTGGTGATCGAGCTGCGCCACGTCCGCTTGTACTGGTACGCCCAGTACCCGACGGCCCGCAGCCACAGCGGCGTCGGCCGCCGCCGGGCCCCCACGGCGGGGCCAGTGCCCTCCGACGGGGCCGCCCTGGCGGCCATCAGTCCACCAGGGTTCGGCCGGTGAGGCGGAGGAACACGTCTTCGAGCGTCGACCGCCGCACCAGGGCGCTCTCCGGCGCCAGCCCGCGGGCGTGGACCTCCGCCAGGGCGGCGTCGCCGTCGGTGGTGTACAGCAACAGCCGGTCCGGGAGGACTTCGGCCCGGCTGGCCAACCCGTCCAGGGCGGCCGCCATGGCCTCGTGGTGGCCGGACTGGAACCGCAGCTCCACCACCTCCTTGGTCGAGTACTGGTCGATCAGCGCCCGGGGGCTGCCGGCAGCGGCGAACCGGCCGTGGTCCATCACCACCAGCCGGTCGCACAGCTGTTCGGCCTCGTCCATGTAGTGGGTGGTGATCACCAGGGTCACCCCCTGCTGCTTCAGCCGGTACAGCCGGTCCCACAGCAGGTGCCTCGCCTGCGGGTCCAGGCCGGTGGTCGGCTCGTCCAGGATCAGCAGGTCCGGGTCCGACACCAGCGCCCGGGCGATGGTCAGCCGTCGCTTCATCCCTCCCGACAACGGGTCCACCCGGTCGTGGGCCCGCTCGGTGAGCTGGGCGAACTCCAGCAACCGGTCCGCCCGCTCCCGGATGACCTTCCGCGGCAGGTCGAAGTACCGGCCGTAGACCATCAGGTTGTCGAGCACCGTCAGCTCCAGGTCCAACGAGTCCTCCTGCGGCACCAGCCCGATGCGCCCTCGGATCGCCGGGCCGTCGGTGGCCGGGTCCAGGCCGAGCACCCGCAGGGTGCCGCCCGACACCGGGGACATGCAGGAGATCATCCGCATCGTCGACGTCTTCCCCGCCCCGTTCGGGCCGAGGAACCCGAACGACTCCCCCCGGGCGATGTCGAAGTCGACCCCGTCCACGGCGACGAACTCCCCGAACCGCTTCACCAGGCCGCGGGCCGTCACCATCGGCTGGTCCGTCCGTGTCGACGACGCCCCCGGCGGCGCCGAGGACGGCGGCATCGACGGCGGCGGCGGGGTCACCGACGGCGGGGTCACCGGGCCAACCTAACCGGCGGCCTCGGGCCCCCCGCCGATCGGCCGGTCGCTCGGTTCAGTTGGCCAGGGCGAGGTGCTGCTGGGAGGGGTCGGCCGACGATCCTTGGGCGGCCATCGCCAGGCATCGACTGGAGGCGGCACACGACACCGACGACACGTTCTCGATGTCGACCCCCGTCGGCCCGCCACCCGGTTGCTGCGATGTGGTGTGGGTGGTGGGCAGGGCCACTGTGGTCCACGTGACCCCACCGTCGGCCGTCGACACCAGCACCCCGGCCGGCGGTGCCCCTCCGGACGTCGCCAGGAAGCCGCCCGCCCAGCACTGGGTGGCCGTCGAACAGGCGACGGTGCTCAGGTAGGCCGCCGGTAGTCCGTTCGAACCGGCCGGCCCCCAGGTGCGCCCGCCGTCGGCGCTGGCCATGGCCTGGCTGGGCCCGTACGGACGGGCGGTCGCCGAAGACCCTGCCGATCCGGCTGGCCCGAACGCCGCCCCGACGCAGTGCGGTCCGACACAGGACACCGCCTGCAACACCGCCGGACCCGGCGACACGGTGGACGGCGACCAGGTGACGCCGCCGTCGGTGCTGTACCACGCCGCCGCCCGGGCGGTGACGGTGGAGGTCGCCGTGGCCCCGTCGGTGCCCGTCACCACACACTGTTCGCCAACACACGAAAGGCCGTCGGGCCACGACGGCGAGAAGGTGGCCGCCAACGGCGCCACCGACCAGGTGGTCCCACCATCGGTGCTCCGCGCCGTCACCGACTCCCCTGTCGGGTTGGTGGCGGTCGGCTCGCCGTACCCCACGCCGACGCAGTTGGCGCCGCTGTCGGTGCCGACGCCGCCGTCGGTGCCGCCGAGGCAGGTCAGCGACACCAACTGGGACACGCCGGGCACCGGACGGGTCGTCCACGACGTCCCGCCGTCGGCGGTGATCGCCACCACCGACCCGGTGGCGCCGGTAGCGCCGTCGGCGCCGGCCACCATGACGCCGGCCACCACACAGTCGGCGGCCGTCGTACAGGCCGGCGACGACGTCAGCCGGATCCCGGTCGGCAGCGACGACGCCTGCCAGCTGGACCCACCGTCGGTGGTGCGCTCCACCACGGCCACGGTTTGGCCACCGCCGAGGTTGTCGGCGTAGCAGGTGCCGGCGACCGGGCAGGTGACGGCCACCGACGACGCCACCGCCGCCGATGTGCCCGACTGTTGCCAGGCCTGCTGCTCGATGAACCCGGCCAGCCGCCACGGGGGAACCGTGGAGACGCCCGTGACGGGGCGCGTCGGCGGCTGGCCGGAGAAGGTGTGGATCCCGATGACCGTGAGGACCACCACGACGGCCGCCGCGGCGGACACCCAACCCACCACGGCCGACCGGCGGCCGCGGCGCACGGGATCCCGTCGGTGCCCTCGGCCGTCTCGGCGGAACGGCTGGGTGCCGGCCGCCGGCCCCACCTCGACCGCCGGCGTCGACGTGGTCGGAGTGGCCGGGGTGGCCGGCAGGTCGATGGCGGGCGGCACGGCCCGGAGCGGCTGGTAGAGCGGCGCCACCGACTCCCACACCGCTTCTGGGAGGTCGCCGAGGCGGTGGGCGACGGCGGCCAGCCCGGGATCGACCGACCCCACCGACACCGGCGGAGGCCCCGGCGGTGGCGTCGCCGGCACCTCGGCGAGCGCGTCGAGGAAGGCGTCGAGGGCCAGGAGGTCCTCGGCGCTCGGCTCCCCGCCGGAGCGATCGGTGGGAGGGGGGGTGGTCAACGGGTGCTGCCGACCATCTCGGCTCGCAGGGCCAACAGGGCGCGGTGCTGCAACTGGCGGACCGACTCGGCGGTGCGGCCCCACTCGACGCCGATCTCGGCGGCGGTGCGACCCTCGAGGATGCGGAGGTAGAGGACCTCACGGCACCGGTGGGGCAGCCGGCCGAGGGCCTCGACCAGGAGGTGCCGCTCGTCGGCCGCCAGGACGATGGCCTCGGGCTCGAGGTCGCCACCGGCGCGGTCGGGCACCAGGCTCTCCATGTCCGGACGGCTCTGGGCCTGCCGCCAGCGGTCACGCAGCAGGTTCCGGGCGATCTGGCTGAGGTACGAGCGGAACGGCACCCCGACGTAGCGGAAACGGGACAGGCTGGCGATGGCCCGGGCGAAGGCCTCCTGGGTGACCTCCTCGGCCTCCACCGTGTCGGGCACCGACGCCGACACCAACCGGAAGATGGCGTACCACTCCCGTCGGCACAGGGCGTCGAGGGACTCCTCGTCGCCCTGGGAGGCCGCCTCCACCAGCATCCGCTCCATGTTCTGGTCCCAGCCGACCTCGTCGGGCGAACGGCCGTCGGCGGCGTTGGCTTCGGCGTCGGTCCACCGGACGACCACGTCCCCACCACGGGGAGAGTCCATCCCTTCCAGCAGCGACTGGAGCATGGAGGCGTACGGGTCCTTGGTGTCGCTTGTCATGCCCGTACCAACGAACGAGAACGGTCGGTGTGACAGCGGGAACCCACGATTTTCCCATCGGATCCCCAGTTCGGTGCGGTGGCGAGCGGTCATGGCTCCGGCTCCTCCGCCCGGGTGAGGTGATCCCGCAACGCCCGGAGGGCGCGGTGCTGGGTCTGGCGGACCCAATCGGGGGTCCGACCGACCACCGCCGCCACCTCGTCGGCGGTGAGCTGCTCGAAGATCCGCAAGCGGAGCACCTGGCGTTGGGCAGGAGTCAGGGTGGTGAGGGCCAGTCGGACCTCTTCGCCTTCGATCCGGCGGACGACCTCGTCCTCGGGCCCGACCGGATCCCCGGACCGGTCGCCGGCATAGGCGGCGTCGTCGGCCCGGTTGCGGTCCCGACGGCGCCAACGGTCGTAGAGGAGGTTCCGGGCGGTCCTGGTCAGGTAGGCCTGCTCGATGGCCGCCGCCGCACCGTCGGGCGACGCCAGCCGTCCGAGCACCCGGACGAAGACCTCCTGGGCGACGTCTTCGGCCTCTTGCCGCTCGCGGACGTTGGCCCGGGCATGGTGGTAGACGACCGTCCACGCCCGGCGGAGGGCGTCGTCGAGCGACGCCTGGTCCTCCGACCGGGCGGCGCCCTCCCAGCCGTCGGGGAGGAGGGTGCTCAACACCGGCCGGAGGTCCTCGACCTCCCGGGTCACCTCGCCTTCGCGGTCGTCAGGGCTCACCGGCCGTCGCCGGGCGACATCCTCCAACCTCTACCAGACCGGCGGCGAGCCGGCGGCGATCATGTGCAGCCGAGGTACGACCACCCCGAGTCCGACCCTCCCTGGAAGGCGCCGTTCACCGACCAGAGCTCGGCCGTCTGGAAGTAGTTCCAGCTGGTCTGGTAGCAGGGGGCGTAGGCGTTGATGCCCAGGTAGCCCCCCCAGCCCGACCCGGACGCGCTGCCCTTCTCGGCGCCGTTGTTCTGGTAGAGGCCGACGATGATGGCCAGTGTGGCCACCCCAGAGGTGCAGCTGATGACGCCTTCGCTCTGGATCAGCGGGCCGTACACCGAGCCGATCACCCCGGGGGCCTGCGGGTAGGCCCAACAGCCGTAGGCGGCGGCGAGGTTGACGTCGGCCTTGGCCGAGGCGTGGAAGACGCCGTCGGATGCGGCGACGACGGCGGCATGACGACCATGGCGGTGGAGGGCCGACGTGGCCGCGGTGGCGTGCGACGCGCCCGGGAGGCCGTAGGTGGCGGTCACCTGCGACGACGAACCGGGGGCCATGACGAGGGTCTCGCCGGCGAAGTTCTGGTCGGCGTTCATCTCGCTGACGATCTCCTGGCGCCCGCCGAGGACGGCGACGTTGACCACCACCGTGCCGGACCGACCTGTCGACACCACGGTCTCCTGCGACAGCGACACCGGGCCGGACGGGGTTGTCACCGTGGTGCGCACCGGCACGCTGGGCAGGCCGGCCACGTTCAGGGTCGGTTCGCCCTGGGCGTTCGCCGCCGCCTGGAGGGCGGACTGTTCGAGGGCCTCCCAGTTGGGGGTGCCTGACGCCGTGGTCAAGGGGGCGGTGGTGGCCGCCGACGCCATGGTCGGCGACACCACGGCCGGGATGGTGGTGACCGCCGCGAATCCCGCCAGCGGCACCAGCGCCGCGGCCAACGGCCTGGTGAGCTTGTTCATCGTTGTCTCGTTCCCCTCTGGCGACCGGGCGGCGGGCCCGACCGTCCTCCAGTTCCTCTCCGCCACCGGCATCCGAGGACACCGGTGGGTAGGGCGCAGCCCTGTTCCCAACCGCTCTAACGAACGAGGTGCCCCGGTGTGACAAGATTTCTGAAAAAGCTTTCGACCTCGGCCGCGACCGGCAATCGCTCTTGTGGCGAGGCGGCTTTGCCGAGGCGGCTTTTGTCGAGGCAGCTTTTGCCGAGCCAGCTTTTGCGAAGGCGGCACCGCCAGCCGGGGTGCACGAACTGTTCGCGCGCCGGAAACGTCGACGAAATGTTCAGCTGACAGGGTGACGTCGTGGGCGACCTGTTCGACGGCTACGGCCGGCCCGACCCCGGCCCGCTGGGGCTGGCCATCGACGAGGTGTTCGACCCGGAAGGGGCGACGCGACCGCACTACCAGGAGGTGGTGTCGGTCCTGTCGCAGATGAGCCCGGAGGACGTCTCCTCCCGGGCCGGCCGGCTCGCCCGGGCGTTCATGGACCAAGGGGTGACCTTCGACCTCGACGGAGAGGAACGACCGTTCCCCCTGGACGTGATGCCCCGGGTGTTCATGGACCGCGAGTGGGACGTCATATCCGTCGGCGTTGCCCAACGGGTCCGGGCCCTCGAGGCGTTCCTGGCCGACGTCTACAACAGCGCCCGCATCCTCCACGACGGGGTCATCCCCCACCGGGTGGTCACCAGCTCGCCGGGGTTCCTGCGGGCGGTCCACGGGGTGAACCCCGCCAACGGCGTCCGCATCCACGTCGCCGGGATCGACGTGGTCCGGGACGAGGACGGCGAGCTCCGGGTGCTCGAGGACAACATCCGGTGCCCGTCGGGGGTCAGCTACGTGCTGGCCAACCGGGCGGCGATGGCCCGGGTGCTCCCCGAGGTGTTCTGGGGGCAGCCCATCCACATGGTGGCGGACTACCCGGCCCGGCTGGTCCGGGCCCTCCGGTTGGCCGCGCCCGGTGGGGTGGCCGACCCGACGGTCGTGGTGCTGACGCCGGGGGTGTACAACTCCGCCTTCTACGAGCACGCCCTCCTGGCCCGGTTGATGGGGGTCCACCTGGTGGAGGGACGGGACCTCGTCTGCCACGGCACCGACGTCTTCCTCCGGACCACCGAGGGCGAGGTCCCCGTCCACGTCATCTACCGGAGGGTCGACGACGACTACATCGACCCGCTGCAATTCCGGCCGGAGTCCCTGGTGGGCTGTCCGGGGTTGATCAACGCCGCCCGGGCCGGCCGGGTGACGGTGGCCAACGCCGTCGGCAACGGTATCGCCGACGACAAGCTGGTGTACTCCTACGTCCCCGACATGATCCGGTACTACCTCGACGAGGACCCGGTGCTGCAGAACGTGGAGACGTTCCGGCTGGTGGACGACGACGACCGGGCGGCCGCCCTCCGACGGCGGGAGGAGCTGGTGTTCAAGCGGGTCGACGGCTCTGGGGGCAAGGACCTGGTCATCGGGCCGTACGCCACCAGGGACGACCTGGACGAGGTGACGGTCGCCGTCGAGCGGAACCCCCGGGCGTGGGTGGCCCAGCGCATGGTGGCCCTGTCCACCTCCCCCACCCTGGTGGCGGGTGACATGGCGCCACGGCACGTCGACCTGCGACCGTTCGCCGTCAACGACGGCGAACAGGTCTGGGTGCTCCCCGGCGGGCTCACCCGGGTGGCCCTCCAGGAGGGCGGCCTGGTGGTGAACTCCAGCCAAGGGGGCGGTTCGAAGGACACCTGGGTGATCGGCAGCCAACGGCCGGCCGGTCCGACACGGGTGGTCACCGGCCGGGGGTCCTTCGGGTCGACCCCACCGCCGGTGCCGTTGGCGCCGCCGGTACCGATGGCGCCGCCGGCCCCAGCGGAGCCCGGACCGGTGGACGTCGGCCCACCGATGGACGCCGGTCCGCCGATCGACACCGAGCAGGGCCAGCAGCAACAACAACAGCAGCAGCAGCAGCCGGGACGGCGGGGACGGCGGGGACGGCCGGAACGGCGGGGGCGGCGATGAGCAACGCCCTGTTGAGCCGGGTGGCGGAGTCGACGTTCTGGATCGGCCGGTACGTCGAGCGGGCGGAGGGGACGGCGCGGATCCTGGACGTGATCGTCTTCCAAGCGCTGGAACAGAGCGAGGGCGCCGGGGGGCAGGCGTCGGAACGGCTGCTGGCGGTGATGGGATTGGAGCCGGCCGGCGAGGGGTCGGACCTGTGGCAGGTGACGGAGCGGCTGGCCCGCGACCCGGCGAGCCGGTCGTCGATCGCCGGGGCGGTGACGGCCGCCCGAGAGAACACGAGGGCGGTCCGCCACGTCATCCCGGTGGAGCTGTGGGAGCGGATCAACGCCACCTGGGCCGAGCTGCCCCACCAGTGGGAACTGGCCCGTCGGGTGGGGCCGGCGTCGTACCTGGCGTTCGTGAAGACGCAGACGGCGGCCATCACCGGGCTGGCCGACACGACGATGAGCCGGGACCAGACCTGGCTGTTCTTCACCCTGGGCCGCTGCCTGGAACGGACCGACGTGGTGGCCCGGCAGCTGGCGTCGCTGTCGTTGTCGTTCGACGACGTCCCCGACAGCGGGCTGGTGCTGCTGCTGCGGTCGTGCGGTGGCTACGAGCCGTACCTGCGGTTGTCCCAAGGGGTGGTGGAAGCGGGGAGGGTGTTGGACTTCTTGCTGAGGGACCGCCTGTTCCCGCGGTCGGCGTTCGCCTCGCTGACGGTGGCGGAGGACTGCCTGCAGCAGATCAGCCTGGGACGCGCCGACGAGTGGGACGAGGCCCGCGGGTTGATCGGGTTGGCCCGGGCCGAGCTGGAGTACTCCCCGCCGGCCTCCCTGCCGGTGGCCCTGGACGGTCGCCTGGAGCGGCTGCAGCGGACCATCTCGCAGGTGTCCGACGCGGTGACCCGGCGGTACTTCGCCCATGACCTCCCCACCCAGTGGCGGCCGGGAGCGGGGTCGTGACGGACCGGCGGTGGCGGCTGCGCACGGAGCACGTCACCACGTTCGACTACTCGGCGGCGGCCCGGGCGTCGTACAACGAGGTGCGGCAGATCCCGTTGACGACGGCGCGACAGACCACCCTGGAAGCGAAGGTGACGACGACGCCGACGGCGGCGCAGTACAGCTATCGCGACTACTGGGGGACCCAGGTGGTGGCGTTCAACGTCGACGGCCCCCACGAACGGTTGGTGGTGCACGGGACGTCGTTGGTGGACACCCAGGCGGCCGGCGGACCGGCGGTGGCGACGTGGAGGGAGGTGGAGGAGGCCGGCGACCGCTACGCCGAGCTACTGGCGCCGAGCCGGTACACCCGAGCCGACGGGGTCCTGGCGGAAGCGGCCGGGTCACTCCGGACGGCGACCCCGGCGGAGACGGCGGCGGCGGTCATGGCCTGGGCCCACGCCTCCCTCGGCTACGTCAGGGGGGTCACCCACGTGCACACGTCGGCGGCCGAAGCCTTCGCCGCCGGCAGCGGGGTGTGCCAGGACTTCGCCCATCTCGCTCTGGCCGTCCTCCGGGCGGCCGACATCCCGGCCCGTTACGTCTCGGGGTACCTCCATCCGGATCCGGACGCCGGGATCGGGAAGACGGCGACCGGGGAGAGCCACGCCTGGGTGGAAGCGTGGGTCGGCGACTGGTGGGGGCTGGACCCGACCAACGACTGCGACATCGGGGTGCGTCACGTCGTGGTGGCACGAGGGCGGGACTACGCCGACGTGGCTCCGGTACGGGGGGTGTACGCCGGCAGCGCCGAGCACCGGGCGTCGGTGTCGGTCACGGTGACGAGGGCGGCTTGATGGGTGGACGTCTGACGGTCGACGGGGAGGAGCCGACGGAGCGACTGGCCGTCCGCCTCTGGCTGCCCGACGAACCGGGGATGCTGGCGGCGGTGGCGTCCCGCATCGCCGGCCTCCGGGGCAACGTGGTCGGCCTGGAGGTGCTCGAGCGGTCGGGGACGGTGGCCGTCGACGAGCTGATGGTGGAGCTCCCCGTCGACACCGCCGACGGAGCCGACGGGGTGGACGAGCTGTGCCGGGCCCTCCAGGGGATCGACGGGGCCGGCATCGAGCAGGTCCGGTCGGTGCCCGCCGGCACCGAGGAACGGGGTGTGCAGGTCGTCGCCGCCGCGGTGGCCATCCTGGAGACCGCCAACCCGTCGGCGTCGCTGTCGGCGTTGGTCGGTCTGGCCGGGGACCTGTTCGAGGTGGAGTGGTCGGCGGTGGTGGACGTGGCGACGGGGACGGTGTTGCAGTGCACCGGGGAGCCGCCGAAGGTGGACTGGCTGCTGGCGTTCGTGTCCGGCGCCCGCAACGCCACGCCGTCGGGTGGGTCGTCGGGGAGCGGGGTGATGGCCGGGGAGATGGTGGACGCCGGCCTGGCCCTGTGCATCGGCCGGCCGGTGCCGTTCCGCCGGCGGGAGCACCGGGAGTTCGAGATGCTGGTGACGGTGACCGACCGGATGTGCCGATCGGTCCGCGGCGACCGCATCCCGCCGGGCTGGGGGTCACCGCGACGGTTCCCCGGGGGCTGAGGCGGCGGCTGCCGCTGTCCGACGGCGCCTCCTCCCCTTCCATCGGCGGCTGCCCGCTTTCAGTGGTCACCTTCCGGCCCGACTGATACACCCCCCTGTCACCATGTCCCCGTGGGATCACTGGCCGACATGCGGGAGCGCCTGGGGGACCTCCGAGCCGATCTGGCCGGGCTGACCCCGACAGGGCTGTCGGGGGCCGACGCCGCCGCCGTGGTCCGGTTCGGGGTGGAAGTCGAACGTCTCGGGGTGGCCATCAAGACGCGGTTCGCCAAGCGGGTGGCCGACACCGGGGCGTTCGAGACCACCGGCCATCGTGATGCGGCCAGCTGGCTGGCCGGGGTGAGTGGGGAGTCCACCGGGGCGGCCAAGTCGGTGCTGGAGACGGCCGAGAAGCTGACCCAGGC
>Ga0134126_10007958_pt1 | contig 13305 bp, 9 predicted proteins | sample KB31752_FD_96881 | JGI IMG/M metagenome (GOLD analysis project Ga0134126, IMG submission 96881) | Terrestrial soil microbial communities with excess Nitrogen fertilizer from Kellogg Biological Station, Michigan, USA - KB3-175-2 | ecosystem: Environmental > Terrestrial > Soil > Unclassified ...
TCCATGGCTTGCGAATTCGTAGATGCGGACATGACATCGAAGCCGGCGTGTCGGAGCACCCCTTCAAGAAGATCTTTCAGGTCGGGTGTATCTTCCACCACTAGAATTCTCTGCGCCATTCTGAGCGATCGACGAAAACCGTGCCTTCTGATTGAAACCAACAATTAACAAACGGCCGGACCAGGCATGCTGCCGCAACACCTGGGCCCGAACGGCTTTTCAGTCCAGGAGCAAGAGTAGCTTCCGAGACAGAGAAGAAAGAAGTCTGCTATTGATATATGCGCAGCGAAAATGCAATTTGTACCACTCGCTACCAGAAATCCCGACTAAAATGAACGTTCGCTCCTGCACACTGGCATTCGAATCGGTATTTTCCCCGAATTTCCGAGCCGCCTTCTCATGTGAGTATGCCTTTCAACGGGGCAAACTGTATCCGGCGGAGTGAATGCAAACATGCCCTACGTAGTCGAGATGAGAATCGAGAGATCAGGCACAGCGGTCTCCATGCGCTAGGGGTGAGATTTCGGCGCCCCACCGAAGATGTTCAAAGGCGACTGACAAAAAGGAGAAATCGGTGTCATCAAAACCCGCTGACCCGATTGAGGAGCCGAAGCCCGAAGCCAGCAATGCGGTCTGTGCCAACAAAAGCAAACCACAGGAATTTGACGAATTGTTCCAGAACTGCATTCAAATCTGCTTGGGGAACTGATGAACTAAGACTCTCCACATTCAGTGCAGCGTTTCCATCAGAACCGCCGGACGGACGCGCAGCGCATGAGCACGGTGAGAAAGGCCGCAGGATCGCAATACGAAAGAGAGAACAAGACGAGTTTGACTAGGAACAATTTGTCGAATTCGTCAAATCGTACCTCTCCGAAGCTTTTCCTAATCCTAATCGCATCGACTGTCCTCCTGAGCCAAGCCTGCAGCGCATGGCCGAACATCCCAACCCATGCCGACCTGAGGCGCAAAGCGGGATAGGCGCTCATCCAAATCGCATTTCAGTTTTGCTGGGCAGTATTCTCTTGTTGCAGCTTTCGCAACTTTCCCCAGCGTTTGTATGGTTCGGATTTGTTGGGACCTGAAACATCTTTGTCCTTCAGCCAAAAACGAAACCAATCAACATTGCCCCCTTGTGACGCAAGACGTTCATTTGGGTTACTAAGAGGGTGGGTTCCGTAATCAATTAGAATCAAGTCAGTGGGCTTCCTCAAATAGCGGAGAATAGCGTACGGTTCCCACTCTACTAGGATTCCGGAGCTCCCAACCGCCTCAACTCTGAGCGGCGTTGACATCTTGTCCATGTTAAACACCGCCGATTTTTTAATCCAGGTTTCCAGCCCATCTCCAACGGGCGGAGCGCCAATTCGTGCCACGTCTAGATTCAATACTTGATCTCCGGCCCAGTCGCCCACGGTGGTCAAGAAGTTCAGATAGCCGCCAGTGTCTCCATCGCTGATCGTTGCCGCTGCAAAGTGCAACCGTGATGTCACCAACGCTTTCAACACATAAATGCAAGTTTGGCTAAAACCGATGATTCCGATTCTATCGCGATCAACAAGACCCTCTGCAACCAATTTCTCTGCAGCAGATTCATATGCGCCGATCGCGCACGCCGACTCCTCCGAACTGCTTTGGTAATTCACCGTGCACTGTTGGTCGTCCACTTGGAGGACTATCATACCGGCGGCGGCTAACGGGCGGGCCGCAAATGCCGTTGTCAGTCCGCCACTGGAGATAAATTCATTTTTAATAAATCCGTGCGTCTGGATCACCAATGGGTATCGGATCCTGGCGACATAGTCTAGTGGCATGACCAGACCGCCGACAAATCTTCGACCGAAGGAATCGCTCCAATAGTACTCGGATGCTTTCCCAAGATTAAGTTTACGAAGAGCAGCATTAGGATCAAGGAGAACAGTCATTCGTCTGCTGAGCTGATCGGTTGCGATTAATTTGGGAGGATCGTTTAAGGATTGTTGCACTGTCACCTGAAGCGGAGCACCTCTATTAACTGCCGCGCTTCCACTGTCAGTGCAAGTCCATCTATCCCGTGTTTCTTGACACGCAAGGATCCTAGAACTCGAATCAGATACGCTGTAATAGGTAAGGTGCAGCGAGCGCGTAGAATCGAACTGTAGTCCCGTTATAGAGGTAAAGCGCTCATGATGCTCTTCTCCGTCGTTGCTGGCGATTGGCGTGAGACATACAGCCTTCTTGGTACTAATATTGACTACAGCAATGCACGGCTTTTTAATGGAATTCTCGCCGATTAGTGGAAGATAGGTATTTACCAAGACAATGTTGCGGCCATCAGGAGACCATACTGCCTCAAGCCTTGGGTGGTGGTATCCGCCGCTTGCCCCAATCGGGGCGTCTAATAACGGCTCACCTGTTTGCTTCCTCAAGTCGATTAGCACGAATTGATAGACGAGAAGCCCTGTTTCTCTGACGTTAAGGTCCTGTGTACCTGGTTTGAACCGAGAGAAAAGAGCTTGGCCCTTGTGGATTGAATACGCGCTCCACTTCTCTGGAACTGATACTACCGGTAGGGCAACTAAGGTGAAGCGACCATCCGGGGACAGCGTAACTCCTCGGCTGTAAATGGTTGCCGAAATATGGAAGGGCTCCGCGAACGGTTTCGCATGTACCTGGAACCGTTTGCCACGAATTACGGCCCAGAGCTCCCGCCAATCATATGTCTCCCCTGCCGACAAACCGCCGTCCTCTGAGAGATGCAGCAACTCTTCAAGAGAGTGCCCTGTTCCAACGTTAACACTTTGATGTTGCATTTGTGCTTCTATCGCTCTATTGACCAATGGGCTAAGAGTCGTATAAATGGCGTTGCCGTTGCGAACGTCAGACGTTCCGAACATGCCTATATTTTGGTTGTTCGCTGAGATGGGTGTTATGGCTCGAGTTTTCACACTCACTTTCATCAACTGGAAACCCCCCAGTCTTTTTTGGCTCCGAAATGCCAAGTGAGAGCTATCAAGCCATTCAAGGTCACAGATGACTGGTGAATTGGCAGCGGTTATCGTCACGACGGGCACCGACCCTACTGATTGTGTTAGTCGCGAAGAACGTAATTCCCCTAATACTTTAGCCGTGTCAAATATCCACAGAGAATCTTCCACCATATTCGTTTTAAGCACACCACGCTCGCTTATAACAGCAAAATATTGCTGGTCTGGAGAAAACTTTGCTGCGGCATTAGCAATGTGTTCTGAGGGATCTACAAAGTGGGTCATCTCAATATCATCGCGAACTGACAATGTCCGCGAGCCCTGGCCCAGGTTGTTTGTTCCAATGCTGTCAGCGCCACTGGACGAAAACCCGCGACTTAAAGTTAACCGCTGCGCAGTGGCAGAGTTTCCGATGGCAACTGACAGGATCAGGGTGCACAGAAATCGTGAATGACTCATTTAAAAGTGATCCTCCTGGCCTTACGTTCGAGATGCGAGCTACGCCTGTTCCAGCCCGTCGCATCACGGAAGTTCCTCCACGTCATCACGGCGCGAGGTAGTTACCTTGAAGCCACGTCCGTACTCTCGTCTGGATCTTTTCGGTAGAAACACGGTGGCCCTTTCCTGTCCCACTTGTGACAAGTCAGGTGCCGTCCAGAAAGAGACCCGCATCAGTTGCATAGTTAGGCACACTGCCTTCGCAGTGTTTCTCGTGGCCCAGTTAAAACATGAGCTTCAAAGCAAGCTGTATGGATCGGGGTCCCCCAATCTGATAAAGAGGACTGAAAGATCCGTTTCCAACATTCCCGAACTGTCCCGCACCACTGAGGCTTTGCCCAAGCATGAACTGCGAGTGCCCAAATTGAGGGTTAAGGGAGCCTGGGCTTCCAATGTCGCCAACTGGTGGGCCAAAGTTAGGATGGTTTAAGACGTTGAACATCTCTGCTCGAAATTGCAATTTTAGAGATTCACGAATCGGAAAGTCTCGATGAACTGCTAAGTCCCATTGGAAAGCACCCAAACCACGCAATGCGTTTCTCCCCAAATCGCCTTGACGGATCGGATTGCCCGTGTTCGCATCAAGAGGTGGTGGCATGAACGCTGCCGGATTCAGCCCCTTGCCACCGGAACATGACATGCCAAAAGCAGAAACACATTGAGATCCAGTAAGGTAGAAGGGCTGGCCTGGCACTATATCCGGATGAACATGTGCCACGGAGTTGAACAGACCACCAAAACTAAAGTTGTCGTAAAAGATATCCACGGGTGGGGCCGAAAAGGCTGTAACAATATTTTGCACGGACCAATCACGCAGTACTAGGCTCGGGAAACGCGTGAATTTAGGTGTTGGAATGTTATAAGTCGTTCCGACAGAGAAACTGTGCCGTTCATCGAAATCTGACGCACCCCGGTTTGCGCTTGCGCCAAGGTTTGGCACAAAGGTGTTGGAGTCAGAGAATGCTGCCGTAGCAGAACCATCGTCAATAGAGTGCGACCAGGTATAGGACGCAAGCGCCTGTAGGCCATGCGAAATGTCGCGGCGAAATTGGACTTGAAGTGCATTGTAATTTGACGCACCTGTATTGCCGACCAGCTCTGCGTCAGCCAGATTCGCGTTCGGCGCGAAGATATGCTCGGTCTGAAGTAATCGTCTTCCTGAAGAACCAATATAAGTCGCGGAGATGGTCTGTTTGGGGCCCAAACCCTGCTCCAATGCCACATTCCATTGCAGCGTATATGGCAATTTGATGTGAGGATCCAGCGCTGCGAGCGTTCCGCCATTTGCTGCGTTAGGAGGTTCGATTGGGGGAGGAGTGGCCGATTGTGAATCGAGTGGAAAAGCGCCGCCAATTAAAACTTTGGAGCTGCCAAACGGATAGTTAACACTAGATATCAGCGTTCCTATAGCAGGGCTCACAAGATCGTAAAACACCCCAAACCCACCTCGAATGACAGTCTGCCAATCCGTCTTTCTAGAAAGAGCATAAGCAATACCGAAGCGTGGAGAAATATTCCCAAAAGTAGTGCTGAACGGTGAAGCTCCGACTGGAGCTAAGGCCAAATTCGACAAATTATCTGACGAAAAACCGGTTACCCCTGGAAAATCGAGGCCGCCCACGGCAGGTGGCGCAACATCGATATCCCATCGGAATCCATAGGTAAGCGTCAGCTGCGGACTCGCATGCCATGTGTCCTGTGCGTAAGCACCAAGATTGCGAAACAGGAATGTGGACGAGCGACTTGACTCAACAGAACCGAAAAGAAGGTTACCGCCTTGTGCTGATGCCATACTGCCAAAAATAGCCTCTTGAAGATAAAGTGGCGGATTGACAGTAGGCGACAAACGACGATAGTCAGCACCGAACTTTAGGCTATGTAGGCCTTTTTGAATACTCAGACCGTCTACGACGTTCACCTGTCTTTGGAGATTCTCCGATTGGCGACCAATAATTAACTGTCGTCCCTCTTTCAAAGGGACCAAAAAAAAGACCGATAGTGAATTGTTTGCGGAGAAAGCATTTGGGACAACGGGAATCGTCAAAGGAGCAGCTCCTCCGAAATCGTCAATGAACGAATTGCTGGAAGAGTTAGTTCGACTGTAGTTGACCCTCAAATCATTGGCAATCTTGCTTGAAGCCATCAAGCTAGCTCCAACAGTTGCCGTCTGAGTGGTAATACGAATTGGCGCGACTACACTCAGCGGAGTCGAATTGGCACCACGAGTCGTAATTTCAGAGGGGGAGTAGTCGTAGCGGCCAAACAGCATCAGTTGTTGACCAACCTTGTGATCGATGCGGATGCTGGCTGCGTTGAGAGTGGCAGGATTGGAATAGCTTTGGTTGAATTCTGCGGTGCCTGTCGACTGCCGGCCTGAAGTGGGGCAACCAATTTGATTTGGAATGCACGGCGTAAAAACTTCTTGACCATTAGGCAATGGAAAGGCATTCAAGAAGGGCTGAATGCCTTGTACTGCGAGGGCGCGGGCATTGCCAAAGACTTGGCACGTACTATCGCACGGAACTGTAGTAAGAGTCGTCTGTGGCAGTTGCAACCGAAGCCCCTCGAAGGAAAAGAAGAAGAAGCTACGATCTTTTCGAAGGGGGCCGGCAAACGTGCCACCGAAATCATTTTGGCGTTCTCTCGGCTTGGCTAGCCCAACGCTGTTCGCGAACCAGTCGTTCGCATCCAGGAAGTCATTCCGTACATAATCAAAAGCTGTGCCGTGGAACTGATTCGTTCCCGACCGTGTGCTAATGAAGATCTGTGCTCCCGGAGTACGACCAAATTCGGGAGCAAATGTTGATGTTTGGATCCTGAATTCTTCCATGTCATCTACCGATACCAAGCTATTCGTACCGCCCTGCGCACTAAAGGAGCTGAGCGCCCCTCCAAGTCCGCTTCCTGGAGAATTTGTGGCACTTACACCAATGTTGGCGCTGACACCGTCCACACTCCAGTAATTGGAGCTCGACCGCTGGCCATTCACACTGAACTGTCCTTCGTCAGATCCGGTTGGAACGGCTACGACCCCCGGCGTGAGCTGGATCAGAGATTGAAAACTTCGTCCGTTCATCGGTAGATTTGCTGCAAAATTACGATCAATGACGGTGCTAACGGCCGCATCTTGTGTGTTGACGAGTGGCGCGCCTCCTTCAACAGTTATGCTCTGCGTGACTGAACCGACTTGTAGTGCAAAGTTCATCCCAGCGTTATCTTGAACGCGCAACACGACTTCAGGTTTGACGATCTGAGCGAAGCCCTCCTTGTCTACAGTTACGCGATAGGTGCCCGGAATAAGACCAACCAGGTTGTAAAAGCCAGTTGCATTTGTCGCGGTTATTGATGTCGTATTTGTCGCGATATTTGTTGCCGCGATTTTCACATCGCGAACAGCAGCGCCGCTCTGGTCTGCCACCCGGCCGCTAATAGAGGCGTTCGTCGTTTGCGCGAACAGCGATCCTAGGAAAGCTGCACAACACAACACGGTAAGAAAAGCCCAATGTCGCCACGTCATCGGATTGCCTCCAAACTAAAATGTGTCTGAAGGAAATGCGACGGAGAAGGCTGTTTTGTGCCAGCTTGAACACTAATTTCGAGAATCGCAGTCAAAACGAACTGGGTGAATGCAAATTGGGCTGGCGAGCAGCCGCATAATCCCACAAATCTAAGTGACCATCGAGGGTTTCTCGACTAAGCCCCTGCTCAGGGATGATTCGCCTGCCCTGCTAAGTATGCGTAGAGGACGCGCTTGCCGCGAGGAGCGGCGACATCGCCGGAGGATTCGGCGGTCACAAACACGGAATCGATGCCTTTCAACAAACGCACGTCATTCACTTTGAGCACCCAGCGTCGTTGCTCGTGGTCATCGATGCTGAAGACGCCGAGATCGTGTACGAAGCGCTCATTGGCTTCCGTTTGACCCCAAGCCTTGAAGAAGTATTTCGCCTTGGATGTAGGCAGATCGAATGCATAGAAAACCAGCGACTGTCCTTCGGAATAGAAGACGCGGCCGAACGATTTCGTTGACTTGCCCGAGGCATTCACGTCGTGCACATCGATGATATGCAGATTTCGCGCGCCCATCAGCCGGCGAACGTCGGAACTAGCGCCGCTCAATTGCTGTTCCATTGCGAGGCGCTGGCTGTCCTCGCCAATTCTCGAGTTCAGTGCCTTAATTTTGTCCTGCGCCTCAACGAGGGCCGCGATGGTACCAGTTGAGGTATCTTTCTCGCGCGCTAGTTCTTTTTGCAGTTCCTGAATTTGTGTTTCGTCGTGCTCATGCGCACTTGATAAAGATGAATTGTCGGCTTGCAATGCCTGAAGCGTGCCTTCAATCTCTTGTGTTCGCTTAGCAGATTCGTCGAGCCGCCGTCTGAGGGCTTCGGCCTGACTTGTCAGCTCAGTGAGGCGTTGCTGATCGCTCGTGTCGGCTCGCTCAACAATGACGGTCTTTGGCGTTGTCTGTTTCGCTGCTGTCAGTTCGTCATTGAGTTTCCGGTTTTGTTGCAGCAGAGCTGCAATCTGATGCTGTCGAACATTTCGATTCCAATAAATCGCCGAGGCAGCAAGCCCAGCAACTACGATGACCGCAATGCCCGCGAAAGCAAGTTGACGGAAGCCAACTGTGAATCTGGCCGGCCGACTTGCACGCGCGTGTGCCTCGACTTCCGGCGAAAAATCGGCGCCCTCACTTCTTGCTCGCGCGAGAAACCGTTCTCGAATTTCGTCCGGAGATTCAGTGTGCGCTAGTTCCTTTTTGAGACGGAATCGCACCGGACTGGCGTTCGGCAAATGACTGTGAAGGATTGCGGAATAGTCCGAGTACGCGTCGCGGCATTCGTGACACTGCGATAGATGGTGCGTCAGCTCGCGATCTTCGTCTGCGGAAATCTGCCCGATGGCAGCCAGGGCTCCAAGCTCCAGGTAATGCTCATGGCCGGACATAGGCTGTTTCTCCTCCCGCCGTCCGCTCACGATCCTTGGAATGCGCGCCAAGCACGGCCCGCATTTTTTCTAAGCCGCGGTAATAATGGTGGCGTACGTTCACAAAGGTCTCACCAGTTTTATCAGCGATTTCGTGCATTGTGAGCCCGTCGAAAAATGCCATCTCTATTGTTTTACGTTGAGCTTCGCTGAGATGTGCCATCGCCTGCTGCACCAGGCGCGCAGAGTCCATGGCGGATAAGGTACTCGACTCGTTGCTGTCTTCTGCAGGACCGTTCAGAGATGTCTCATTGTCGATCACGTCGTAAGCGCCGCGCCGGTTCAAATAGCGCTTGCGGTCGAAGGCGCGGTGATACACGCATTGCAGAATCCAGACGCGTGCTGTGCCTTTCGCGGCCTCGAATTTGCCGGCATTTCGCATCAACTCCAGAAAGACCGCCTGCAGCAGATCCTCGGCTTCGTGCGGATTGCGCAGGACCTGCATCGCGACGCGCAGTACGGCACCTTGATAACGATCAAATAGAACGGCGAGCGCGTCGTGATTCGCGGCTGCCACATGCGCCATCAAAACTTCATCGGAGAAGTCTTTAAGCACTGAGTATGTAATCGGTTTTAGTGGGTGTTCCGACTTCATTGCAGGCATCGAATCAGCACGACATGAAGAGTCCAGCGCAGTTTTATATCACGCTTTACATGCCGAGGTCGCGAAGACAATTTTTGTCAGTCGGTGGGACAATGCAATCGAATCAGACGTACAGTGATCTTCTCCAACCTCCGCCGGGCAGCTCGGTTGGGGCGAGAACGGCGGTTCCAATTCCCTTCCGTCGTGTCAGCCCGTCCTACGCGTCGTCGGATTTATGATCATCCCGACAAGACACCGGAATAGATGGCCATGCCCACCACGGCGTCGCACCCGAGCGCTTCCAGTGCAGCAACCTCTTCCAGAGACCGGATGCCTCCGGCAATTACCAATTGACGTTTAGTGGCAGCGCGAACCTTCCGTGCCACCTTAATGGGAAATCCGGCCATCATGCCCTCGGTATCTATGTGGGTGTACAGAAAAGCGCCGCAGAATGGTTCCAATGCTGCCATGGCTTCAGGCGCGCTGAGGGCCAGGCATTCCTTCCAACCCCGAACAGCAATTCGTCCGCGCTTGGAGTCAACGGAAAAGACCAAGTGGTTGCTGCCGAGTTCGTTTGCGAGCTGAGCGGCAAATGCTTTGTCCACTTCCCCGTCACGGAAAAGCGCTGAGCCGACGATGACGCGATGGGCTCCAGCTTTCAATATTTGCTGCGCGAGTTCGACGGTGGCAATACCTCCGCCCACCTGGCACGGCAGGCGCTTGACCAGTCGGGTAATCAATTCGAAGTTTGAGCCTTGGCGTAGAGCAGCATTGAGATCAACCACCTGCACTAATCGATAGTGCTCAAAGCGCGTGATCCAACGCTCAACATCGGTAAACTCAAGCACTTTGGTTTCACCTTGGACCAATTGCACGATTTTGCCATCCATCAGATCAATGGCGGGAATCAGCATGGCGCCAACTCTCGCGTGGTCGCAAAATTAGTCCGTTCGGCGTGGAACCTCAGCATGGCCACCTTACAGGAATGCTTTCCGAGGCCAACTGGCGCTTGAGTTCCCCGATATTGTGAATGCCGAAATGAAAAATGGAAGCGGCCAAAGCCGCATCCGCTCCACCCAGGAGAAAGACGTCGCGAAAGTGCTGTGCATTCCCTGCTCCGCCCGAAGCGATCACAGGAATCTGCACCGATTCCGACACCTCTCGAGTAAGCCTGCAATCGAAGCCAGCGCGAGTGCCGTCGCGAAGCATGGACGTGAGCAGGATCTCGCCTGCGCCGCGAGCTTCGCATTCGCGGGCCCATGCCGGCACTGTAAGGCCGCTGAACTCGCGGCCACCACTGACCATCACCTGAGCGCATTCAGACTTGGCATTCTTACAATCTCGCTGGTTGGGGCCGGCGCGCATCGCGTGCGCACTGTGGAAGCCGGCATCAATCGCGACTACAACGGCCTGCGATCCGAAGCGATGGGCAATCTGGGTAATCAATTGCGGATTCGCGACCGCGGCTGAGTTGATACTCACCTTGTCAGCTCCGCAGTCGAAAATCGCGTGGGCCTCCTCGAAGCTGCGGACGCCTCCGCCGACAGTAAAGGGAATAAAAAGCTGATGCGCGGTGCGGCGCACGACATCGAGCAGGGTCCCACGGCCTTCCTGGGTTGCATTGATGTCGAGCAGCACGATTTCGTCGGCGCCGGCTTGCGCATGGGCCCGAGCAAGTTCGGAGGGGTCACCAGCATCTCGCAGATGGACAAATTCAACTCCTTTTACCACGCGACCGGCGGCTACATCGAGACAGGCGATAATGCGCTTGGTCAGCATTCTTCAAAGACCAATGAAGTTGCGCAGAATCAGCAGACCTGCTTCTGCCGACTTTTCCGCATGAAATTGAACCCCAAACGCATTATCTTTTTCGACAATAGCCGCAAAGCACCCGCCGTGGTCGGTTGTGGCCGTGAACGCCTGCATGGTTTCGCAGGATGCCGGGACACGGTAGGAATGGGCGTAATAGAAATAGAGCGAATCCGGGGATGGGCCTCCAGAAGCGCCGTTGATACCGTGCAACAGCTTCGAGCGGGGAGCCAGCTGGTTCACGCGAATCCGGTTCCAGCCCACATGGGGCGACTTAACCGACGAGGGGAATCGCTGGCAAGATCCGGGCAGTAATCCCAGGCCGGCGATCCCAGGAGCCTCGGCGCTGCCCGCAAACATCCACTGCATGCCGACACAAATTCCCAGAAACGGAATTCCGGCGGCAATGGCTTGCTGGATGGGGGCGCGCAATCCGGTCTCGTCGATGGCTTTAGTAGCGGAAAAATGACCAACGCCGGGAAGCACGATCTTATCGGCGGAGCGGAGCACGCGCACGTCTTGCGTGATGATTGACTTCGCGCCGATAAAGTCGAAGGCGTTCTTGACTGAGGCAAGATTGCCCGCCCCGTAATCCACGATCGCGATCACAGTAGTCCCTTGGTGCTGGGCAGCATTCCTGCCAAGCGCTTGTCTTTCGAGCATGCCACGCGCAGCGCGCGGGCAAAGGCTTTGAAGAGCGCCTCAACTTTGTGGTGGTTGGAGCGGCCATAAAGCACCTTGATGTGCACGTTGGCGCGGGCCCCACGGGCAAACCCGTCGAAAAAGTCATGCACCAATTCGGACTGCAGGTCGCCTACCAGTTGCGTCTTTAATTTCGTCTCGACGACTGCCAGGGATCGCCCGCCGAAATCTACGGCAGCCAGTCCCAGGGTCTCATCCATCGGCATAAGAAAGTATCCCGCCCGAAGAATGCCGCGCTTGTCTGCCAACGCCTGATGGAAGGCTTCGCCTAAGGCGATACCGACGTCTTCGACGGTATGGTGCTGGTCAACGTCCAGATCGCCATCGCATGTGAGTCGCAGGTCGAAAGCGCCATGACGGGTGAACAGCTCAAGCATGTGATCGAAGAAACGAATGCCAGTTCCGATATGGTACTTGCCTCGTCCTTCGATGGTTAACGCCAGGGAAATTCGGGTTTCATTCGTATCCCGGACAATCTTCGCTCTCCTCACATTGCCGCCTTCGCTGGCGGGAGGGCAGGACCGGAACAACTTGAAAGTTCCTGCAGGCATTCTGGCAAAGCCTTCAGCAGCATGGCAGTGTGTGCGGCGGTCCCGATCGTGATGCGGACGCAGCCGGCGCAGCCCGGGTCGCTGCTGCGATCACGCACCAGAATGCCGCGGGCCCTCATGGCGCGAACAAAGTCAAGGCACTTATCGCCGATCCGCAACAGCACGAAATTAGCCTGGCTGTGCCAAAAAGGTACATGCAAGCGCTGCAATTCTTTTTGCACCAGGCTCCGTCCCGCGCGAACTTCTCGAACGTAACCGCTCACGTAGTCGGAATCCGCAATTGCACTTTCCAGGCAGGCCAATGCGACAACGTTCACGTTGTAGGGCGAGGCCATTTTGCGAAGCTGCTTCATTGCGGCTGCCTGGCTCGCAAGAATCCCTACCCGAAGTCCAGCAAGGCCGTAGGCCTTGGAAAAGGTGCGCGCCACGAACAAATTGGGGAATTGCTCCAGAAGCGGCAAACAGGTTTCGCCGTAGAAATCGTAATAAGCTTCGTCCACGAGGACAGCGGCGGCGGGCGCGGCTTTCAGCACCCTCAGCAAATCGTCTTGATCAACCACCCTGCCTGTGGGATTGTTGGGGTTGGCGATCGCGATTAGCCGGGTCTTCTGGTTGATGGCCGCGAGCAGGCTTGCTGTAGGAAAGACAAAGCCACATTCAGGGTCCGCGGCCACGGCGACGAGACAGGCCCCGGTCTGCTGAACAAAAACCTCATACATGCCGAATGTGGGAACGACGATTATTGCCTCGTCGCCTTGCTGAAGATAGGTTCCACAGAGCAAGTGAATACCCTCGTCGACGCCGTTGGTCAGAAGAACTTGCTCTGCCGACAAGTTGAGGAATTCAGCCACTGCGTGCTCCACGGATTGGCGCTCAGGGTAGCGCGCCAATCGGTCGGGGACGAGCCTGCGCAGTTTGGCGAGCACGCGCGGAGAGCAGCCGGAAACGTTTTCATTAAAATCGAGGCGCAGGCCTGCACGGCCGCTCAGCGGCGGATGATATTCCTTCAGACTGCGTACGGCCTCGCGCGCCTTAAGCATTGGCCGCCCGCGTTTCAGCGCGCATTCTTACAGACGCAGCGTGGGCTCTTAAGCCTTCGGCTTCAGCCAGCAAGGTCACGGCCGGGACGAGCGAGCGCAACCCTTGCAATGAAACTTCCTGGATGCTGATCGATTTCACAAAATCACTAACGCTGAGTCCACCGCGAAAA
>Ga0134126_10007959_pt1 | contig 13305 bp, 10 predicted proteins | sample KB31752_FD_96881 | JGI IMG/M metagenome (GOLD analysis project Ga0134126, IMG submission 96881) | Terrestrial soil microbial communities with excess Nitrogen fertilizer from Kellogg Biological Station, Michigan, USA - KB3-175-2 | ecosystem: Environmental > Terrestrial > Soil > Unclassified ...
ATCCGCTGACGACGACCTGATCAAGCTGACATGGCAACTGTTCGACACGATCGCCCGCGCGACCGCCCATTGGTCCTTGCACCTTGCCGTCAAGCAGGCCAACGACCGGCTGGCGCCGATACGTCGGGCCGCACATGGATTGCTCGAGCACCGTTTCGAAGAGCTTTTGGAGCTGAACCGGCACTGGCAGGCACGCGACATTCAGGCCCTGAAGTCCGCGCTGCGCGACTATCACGAACGTCGCAAACAGATCGTCCCGTGCATCGTGGCCTTGCTGAGCGAGCGCAGCGAGCAACTTCACTAACTTGCGTCAGCCGAATAAGCGTGGAGGCTGAAGTCGGTACGGTGGGAAGCCCATCACGCTCCCGCAATAATTATCAGATGACAACGTAATAATCATTTGAAAATCAAGAATCCCGCCTCCTACGCTGCTCGCGTCATGGGACAGCCATGACGCGACCGTAGGAGACAGAAATGAACACGAACGAGAACATCCGCAACGACACGTCGGAAGACGTCATCGTGCTCGGCGTCGCCAGCGTCGAGACCAAGGGAGGCAGCGATAGCGGCGAGGCGTTTGGCATCTCCGCCGGCATGGGAATTTCCGAAGACTGACCACTAGGGGCGCGCTGAAAAGCGCGCCCCTGCTTGGTAGACGATGATGACCCGGCATCTGAATGCGGATATATCGTTCTGTGAGCTCGATGGACGGCTGTTCTTTCTGGATATACAGAACGATCGATACTTCCAGCTATCCAAGGCCTTGGAGCGCAGCTTTCTCAGCTACCTGGAATCTCCTGGCGGCACGAGTGCCGTCGTCACCAGCTTGCTCAGACACAACCTGCTTTCACAAACCACGACGGTACCGTCCGACGGGTCCGTAGCAGGCGTTACCCACCCTAGCGAGAGCGCGATTGAAGTGTCCTGTGCCGACAGTCGGACCTCTCTAGATGTGGCACGAGATGTCGTCCTTGCCGTTGTCATAACGTGCTGGCAACTGAAAATGCGGCGCCTGAAATCCGCCCTCCAAACCCTGGCCGACTACCGCGACAGCAGAACATCACCATCTGTCGGCGACCAAGTCGAACTTCGACAACGTCTATCGGAAGCCGCGGCCGCTTTTACCCGTGTGCGCCCCTATGTGCCCATCGAAGCCCGCTGCCTGATCGACTCACTATCGATGGTCAGGTTCCTCGCGAAGCGCGGCCTACACGCCCACCTTGTCATGGGAGTCGCCTGCGATCCATTCTCTGCCCACGCCTGGGTGCAGCACGGCCCGCTCGTATTGAACGAAACCGTAGGAACGGCCCAGGCCTATGTCCCGATCCGGGTGATCTGATGTGCTACCGCTACATCGCCTTGTTCGGGAACCTCGCCGGCGGCCCAGAGAACCCTGGACAGCCGTTCGCGGATCCGTTGCACAAACTAGGCATGGAATGCCGGGGTCACATAGGTCGCATTGCACTATTTGCGCCCAAAGACACCCCCATCCTTCACTTGCCAAGTGGCGGCATACTCCTCGGCGACCTATACGACAGGGACGGCAGGCCAGCCAAGGATCTGTCGGACCTGCAACAATTGCCGACACAGTCGGCCGTTCGACAACATGTTCTCGATCGCTACTGGGGCGAGTATCTACTTTTCCAGCCTGGCGACCAGAGAGCCGACAGCGCCACCCTCATGCGAGACCCATCTGGGGGTATAGCGTGCGCCTATTCGCTACATGAAGGGAGTGGATTCATCACCTCCGACGTATCGATCGCGTCTCAACTCGAAATGCATCGCGATCGAGTCGACTGGGAGTTTGTAAGCCACTGCCTGGTTTACCCATACATGAAGATATGTCGTACGGGCGTTGCCGGCATCAGCGAACTTCTTCCCGGCTGCATGCTCTCGGTCACCGGCAAGAAAACGTCCACTATCTTGGCGTGGTCTCCGTGGACCTTCGTTGCACCGAAGGAACGGCAGATCGACCCCGTTGCGGCAGCACGAGAGATTCGAGAGGTCACAACTTCGGTGGTCGGTGCCATGGCTGAAACGGATCGCGCCCTGCTACTTGGGCTCTCCGGGGGGTTGGATTCGTCGATCGTCGGCATCTGCCTGTTGAATGCGTGCGCGCGCGTATCTTGTTGCACAGTCACCACGCCGTTACCCGGCACCGATGAGCGCAGGTATGCGATCCAGATTGCAGAGAAGCTCGGTATCGACCTTCTGCAACAGTCACTCAACTTCGCAGACACAGCCATCGAATTTGAACTGCCGAAGCACTCACTGCGACCGGCGGTCTGGATGCTGGGCCACGCGCTCGCTCGCGCCATGGGAAATGCGGCAAAGCTACAGGAAGTGAACAGCCTGATTTATGGAGGTGGCGGCGATACGATTTTCTGTTATCTCAGGTCCGCCACTCCAGCTGCTGACGCCTTCAGGGTGCGCGGTCTGGCAGCAGGCTACGAAGCCATTGTCAACCTGAGCAAACTGCACGGATGCACGGTGGCAAAAGCGGCGCGACTAACGCTACGGAAGCTTTACCAAAACCCCAAGGCCCCGTACAAACCGAACTACTCGTTGCTAGCGCGGACCGACGAGATACTCCCTCTAGAACTTCACCCGTGGTTCTCTGCGCCACCCAACGCGCTTCACGGCGACCGCGAGCGAATATTCGACCTCGCCGGCAATCAGCTATTCGTCGACAGCGCGCTCCGAACGGATGGCCGGCGAGTCCGCTTCCCCCTTCTCTCGCAACCTGTCATGGAGACCTGCCTCCGCGTCCCAAGCTGGATGTGGATATCCGGAGGCCAAAACCGCACCATGGCGCGATCTGCATTTTCCCGGCAGCTTCCGCACGAGGTACTCAATCGGCGCAGCAAAGGTAACTTCATGAACTACACCTTTGCGGTATACCGCAAGAACAAGGAGAAAATTAACCGTTTCCTACAAGAGGGGCATCTTTGCTCTCGCGGCTTGCTAGATCCGCACAAGCTGAATCTTTTCATGGGAAGCCCGCTGCCAGCTCGCGATCAATCCTTCATGCGCATCTTCGATCTGTGCATGATCGAGAACTGGGTAAGAAACCACACCTAGCCGTGAACCCGTGTCATCCGAGCGTCAATCGATTCCTGTCTAGGCCGTTTTTGCATGGCACGCCAGCGCACGTACTGCGCCCTCTTCGAGACTGTCGGATCCTCGTAGCCCTGTAGCCAGAACCGAAACCAATCGAGATTCCGGTTGTACACGGCCAGCTTGTGACGGGGTTGAAACTTCTGGTGCGGCTCGTCCGGGAACACATAGAGGTCCATCCGATGCGCACGAATCAGCGGAATCTCGTAGTCCAGCGCGAACATGTACTCCTGTTCGGGAGTCTGCATCAGGATCGGCACGTGGATGCTATCCAGATTGAATGCCGGCGAGAGGGCCTTCCAGCGTTCCAACGTCTTGCTCGGCGAACTCAAACCCCATAACTCGAGCAGAGTTTTAGTGAAGTCATCGCCCTTTAGGCTCCCGATCAGGTAGTACAGCGGCGAAACCGAAGGCGAGCTGACGGATGCGGCAGAAAGCAGCCCAGAGTGCATCGCGACCCAAAGTGTGACTTCGCTTCCAAAGCTCAGTCCACCCATGCCGACTTTTGTGGCATCGATCTCGCCATTTGCCGACAACAGCTTTACCGCGCTCTCGACGGCCGCAAGTCCTTTGTTGTAGCGACCAACAGGGTCGAGAACATAAGGAGCGGCATTGATACAGAGCGCCGAGATTCCGTGTGCCGCCAAACTCGCGAACGGCCATTCGTCACCGAGGCCTCCGCGCACAAAGCCCGCGCATCGATAGTAGTTAACAAACAGCGAAGGAACATCTCCAGGGCGGGCGTTTGCTTTATAGAATTGCCCCGTGAATACCTGCCCTTTCGAATCTGTCCAACGCAACAATTCTACGGAAATGGATCTCGCCATCGCCTGCGCGAGCGCTGCATTGGGCTCGAACAGCACCCGGCGGGCCCCCGTCTCCAGGTCGATGCGCTCCAGGCGTGGCGGCTGACTTGCCGTCGCACTGACGCACACCATGACGTCAATCGAAACTCCGCATTTGGTGGAGGGGTCCCTCCCCCCATTGAGCAAACCAGACGAATGCGCCACCGCGCGTACTAAGCCAGACCCGACATTCCAGCGGTAGATGGATTGGGCCCCTCCAGCATCGGGGTCCGATACGGTGAACAGCACCTCATCACTGTGAGGGCGCCACTGGACCGATGTGATGGCCTTGCCCGCGCACAACGTGGCCATGCATACGGTCTCATGCAAATCGGGCGACATCGCCGACAGCCTGACATCCGGTTTGCGACGCAGGCCGTTTCGCTCGCCAACCCGCGTCAGGATGGCTACACGGCCATCTTCCGGTGAACGCGACAGAAGCCAGGCATCAGGGAATCGTTTGTCCGGATCGGAATCACTGCCGGCATCATCTGCAGCAGCAGCTTCCACGTCTCGCGTTACCCTCGTCTGCAGATCCACTGCTTTCCAATGACTGGGGACATCGGCAAGCAGGGGAACGCGATTGAACCAGATTTTGTCGTAACGCTGCGTTGCCAGCCGGCCTTCGAGGTTGCCCGAACGGAACAGCACCTGACCGACCGGCACGGTGCTATCTATATGTATTCCACCATCGTACTCGGCGTGCTCCGCGTCCCGCACGGCTTCCCGCGTCGCGCCAACGCCGTACTTGAGCGTTCGCCCTCCATCGACAAGCGCAAAATCGCGCACATCGGCGGGGTCTTCCGTTACCGGCATCGCACCAGTACCGTCCATCGAAGCGCGCCAGACCTCGAGCTTCCCGCCTATCTTCGCGCGGTAGTAGATCCAGCGGCCATCCGGTGACCACACGACGGTAGCCGGCAGCGGGATGCCGGCCGTGTCGCGCAGTACTACCCCACCGTCGGCGATGCGATGCGGGAGTGAAGCACCATCCACATCCTGCACATACCAGAATGCATCGTAGACGTTGCGCTCGACCGAAGCCTGCTCGACCCGGAATGCCACCTGCCTTCCATCCGGGGACATGACAGGACTACTGAAATCAACCACCTCCAGCAGGTCGCGAGGCTCCACCGTCTGGACAGGGGCGGCATGCGACAGCGCGCCCGCAAGCACGAGAACCGACAAGATCCCCATTGCCGCTACCAATGTTTGGACACGGAGAGGCTCAGGAAGCGCCCCACCGCTGAATAGTTGGTCGAGTCGTAAGGCGCATAGGTCAACGAAGTAACCCTGTACAACGGCGGCTCACGATTGAGCAGGTTCTGCGCCGACAACTCCAGCGCCAGATTCGACCATGCGTCATCGCGCGCGCCGGTGTCGTAGCGCAGCGTGGCGTCGAAGGTGGTAAACGAGGCGCCCTTGCTGCCGTCGGCGGCGTTGATCACCCCGCTCTTGTAGTTTCCAAACAGCGAGGCAGTGAAGCCACCCTGCTGCCAGACCACCCCGATTCGGCTGTTGAGCCTGGCTGGATTGAATAGCGTGCCTGCCAGGTCGTAAGGGCTTTGAGTTGCTGTCAGAGCCTGGGAACTGTCCAACCAACTGACTGCGCCGCGGATCGTCAATCCCCCTGCACCCAAGTCGGCTCGGTACGATCCTGATAGATCGATCCCTTTGATCCGTTGCCGGGATACGTTGACATATCTAGCATCGATGATCGCCACGACCTTGCTGGCGTCGTAAGGCACGCCTGCATAGTTGTAGAACTGCGCGTTCGCAAGTGCTTCGGTCAGCGCTGTCCCGGTGGGATCATAATCGACGAACTCCTTGTAGATCGGATTGCCGAGCACGTCGTAGATGGTAATCGGCTGCAAAACGCGCGCGGTATAGTCGATATCGAACCAGGTCAATTCCGCCTCAAGGCCGGACAACGCTTCCGGATGAAATGCCAGTGAGGCACTCCACGTCCGAGCCCGTTCCGGACGTAGATCTGTATTCCCACCCGACCGCCACAAGATCGTGGCATCCGCGGGATAACCCGTACCCCCAAATGTCGCCGCTGGGTAATAGAGAGTGTTATCGGCCCGATAGCGCTGCTCAAGTGTAGGCGCCTTGAACGACTTGCCCCATGATGCCTTCAATGAGAAATCGGCGTCAGGCGCATAGATCACTCCAAGCTTCGGAGTAGTAACTCTTCCGTAATCGCCATCTTCGGTGCGTATCGCACCTGTCAATGAGAGTCGCTCAATCCCGGCAATCCCTTGCTCCGGCCCAATCAGTGGCAGGTTCAACTCGGCATAGGCAAAGCGACCGTCTTCGTCGCCATCGGCACCAATCTCGTTACTGCTGACGAAAAGGCGCAGAAAATCGTTGTACCGATAGCCCACACCGGTAGCCAGCCTCGCTTCGCCGCCGGGCAGTGTAAATAACGGTCCTTCCGCGCCGATCTCGTAAGTCAGGCTCTTGTTTTTGAATGTGGTGATGCTGTTTTTGGTGACCGCTCCATCAGCGCTGCTCACTGTCGGTTGATCATACGTAGTCTTGTCTTTCCCCAAGGCCCCGCTGAACGTAAGCGTCCAGTCGTTCGACAGCCATACTTCGAGACTGGGCGCCATCAAGGTGATATTCGCCTTAGCCTTGTAAGGGATATAAGTGCTGGCGTACGCCATTGCCGTGCTTATGCTCCGCTCGCTGCTGAGCGCATCCAGATGCAGTTCAACGGCATCCCCCAACGACTGATGCAGGCTGAACAAGCCACTGCGAAGATCGTTGCCCTGCCACAGCGTCGAAGGCCGGTACATCGATTGGGTGTAGTCACGCTGGTCGGAGTAGATCGGATCGTTGGAGGTTTTCTCCCCCGCTACAATCAAACCACCCGTGGCCCACGTGGTTCCGGCGGTAGCGTTGTACTCGCGCGTGATCAGCCCGCCGTCGGTGGCACCGCCATAACGCGTGCCGACAGTCACTCCATCGAAGTCGCGCTTGAGGATCACATTGGCCACGCCACCCACCGCATCGGAACCGTAGAGCGCCGAGGCGCCATCCGGGACGATCTCAAGACGTTCCACGGCGTCAACCGGAATCATGCTGATATCGACCGCCTGTGCGTATCCGCCGTAGGACATGCGGTGGCCATTAAGCAAGGTGAGGGTCGCATCCGGCCCCAGTCCGCGCAGATTCAAGCCCGAGCCGCCGGTGATGTTTTGATCGTCGGGGCTTCCCTGGGCGGCACCTGCAGCCATCCCCGGATTCTGTCCCCCGGAAAAATTCTGCGGCACGCTGCGGATCACTTCGCCGAGATCCGAGAAACCTTCCTGCTGAATCTGCTCGCTGCCGATCGTGATGACTGGCGACGGCGTGCTGCCGCCGCGGATGCGCGTGCCGGTGACCGTCACGGCCTGCAGGTTGGTTACCGCTGGCGGCGAGGACTTGTCGGGCGATTTTTTCGGTTGCGTTTTCGCCGGCGCCTTGGTCACCGGTGCCCTGCCCTGCGTGACCGTGTTTGTCGTGGTGTCTTGGGCCATGGCCCACTCGCCGGCGCCTATGGCGGCCACGAGCAAGGCGATGGAAATGGCGTTGCATAGCGTGCGTGTCTTCATCACTTTGCTTTCCCCTTGGTTGGCCCTTCTGACATGCCGATCCGGTCGTGCTCCAGAGTTGGCGCGGTCGTCGGGCAAGAGCTTCCATTTATGGCTTGCACAGGTGGCGGCTATACCGCCAACGGAAACGCCCATCGCCACTTCGTCGGCGTCGCGATCGGGCGCCATGCGTGTGGCACCGCTTCCGCCCCGAGGTCACCATCAATGCCAGTGGTCTTCAGCGGCGGCTCTTGGTTATGACTGCCATGCGGCATGGCCTTGGTGCCGCATCCTGCAAGCTCCAACGCACAGACCTGGTCCATACGCCTAGCCGGGTCGGTCACTACAAACCCCTTGTCTTTCAACATGAAATGTCTCCGGTTGGTGGTCAGCACCCTGGCCGACCTGTGGCAGGTGTGCTCCATCGGGTGTCCCGCGGAAATGATCATATCTGTTTTTCAGATATTTGGAAACCGGATATAGGTTGGGTGCGGCCTACCACCTGAGAAGCCGCGATGCCTCCCAAATCGATCCACAAAGCTGAGTACAAAGTGCTGCAGGGGCTGCTACGCGAGATGCGGACCAAAGCCCACCCGAACCAAGCCGATTTGGCTGCACTGCTGGGAAGAAAGCAGTCATATGTCAGCGACGTCGAACGCGGTTCGCGGAGGATGGACCTGCTCCAACTACGCGAGTTCTGCTTGGCCTGCGACCAAGACTTGGTCGGCTTTGTAAGGCGGTTTGAGGAGGAGATCGCTGGTGGGCCTAACCGATTCGCCCTTTAGAAGGGGGCGGGTCACGGACGTATCCATTTATATATATCTGTTTTTCAGATACCGAAAAACTGGATATAGGGTGGGCGTGGCCTTCCAGTCACGACGCCGAAATGCCCGCCAAGTCGATCCATAAACCCGAGTACCAGACGCTGCTCGAACTGCTAATCGAAGTCCGGGACAAGGCCGGTCTGAAGCAGGCCGAACTGGCCGCATTGTTGGAGCGATCACAGTCCTATATCAGCGACGTCGAACGCGGTGGACGGCGGCTGGACCTGCTGCAACTGCGCGAATACTGCCAAGCCTGCGGTCAAGACCTGGTTGGCTTTGTAAGGCGGTTTGAGAAGAGGATTGCTGGTGGTGGACCGAGCTCAATAGGTCGGCCCTCTCGCTAATGGGAGTGGCTCAAGAACAGGACACGTTGGCTTACCAACCAAGAAATGAGCCTGATCTGTCTTGGAGACTATGTCTTCCCAGTCGTCGCCTCCTACTCTACCGAGCACATGTGATCGCGTCTCGCCGGACATTCGCCGCCTGCGCAAGGTCAACGGATTGACTCAGGAGCAACTGGCCGAGGGGCGGAGTTCCATCGGCATACTTAACGCAGCGCTCAAGCTGCGTTAAGTATGTAATGGTCTTGAACGCGTAGCCCGGGTCTTGGTCGTGAACATCACCGACCTGCTGCAGGTGCCTGAATATGGAAAGCGGTTAGACACTGGAATACGCCGCCTTATCGTCGGCAACCGCTTATGTGCCGCTCAACCGTCGACAGGCCTGACCAGGAAGCGCTGGGTGTCACCGATGGACCACCGCTGAAGTTGCACACACGCGGATCAACCGCTACGAACGCGGCGTCGACGAGTACGATCTGCCCCGGTTAACCGGTATTAACCTCTGGCAGTAAACGTTTTCCAACGCAGCACACTTAAAAAAAGACGCCCTTTCGGGCGCCTCCGGGTCATTCAAAGGGGCGTGAGCCAACCAAGTGCCCCGTTCGTCGGTTCCACCTGACTTCCGTTGTCGGCTGACGCCAGGACGACCGTCGGCTTGGGCCAGACTTGCGCGGCGTTGCCATCGTCGCGCATATACAACAGTGGATATGTAGGCGTATAGCCCTTTCTATTGCGCGCGTACACTTACTCAGCGACATGGTGCCAGGGACAATTTCAGTATAGGAATGGCTTTTAAAGGCTCATCTCGCCTAGCCTTGACAGCGACGACGCAGGGTCGATCCAGCACCGTTGCATTCGGACATCTAGATGGCCTGGCGGACGATTCGCCCGACCATGATGAAATGAACTCCGAAGTGAGCAGCAATCTGCGTATAGCTGTACTCGTCGGTCGCCCATGCCGCCCGCATGGCGGTATCGCGATCCGGGTGGGCTTTCGCAATCGCATTCAGTGAAGACGCTGACCCCTTGCTCTCTTGCGAGCGGCGAAATGGTGGCCCGGGTTTTCCTAAAACGAGAGTCTTCAAGACTTCACTGCTTAGCTAGCGGATGCCATAAGATCAACAAAGCATTCCGCACGCTTAGTCTTGTCGAACCGAAAGTATCTGGTAGCGATGACTATTGAATCATGACTACAAATTTTGGAATTGGGTGCCTGCTCAGCAAATTTTTTTTTTGCTTGAATTTCATCTGTTCCGACGAAACGGATAACGAACGCATCCGCGTAGTCGTCCTTCGCGTCGTCGAACGACCCGTCCAAAGTCCAATAGCTGCTACCGTCAGACGCCAAAAAAAATCTGGGGAAATCGAAGAAATCCCTGTATTGCACAATTTTCAACCACTGCTTGGACGGGAAATTCATTGAATTCGATCCGGCTTTGGTACAGGGTTTGGCTGACGAGGTCCAAATGAACTTGGACCTGGTGCCTCCGTGTAATTCACGTGCTGACCATTTATCCGGCCAGAAGGCGTAGGTTCGGGCGCCACCTCGACTTTGCCTCCAGCCGCTCTGATAGTACCAGCCGTTGTGGCACTTACCTGTCCATGCGGAACGCCCCTTGCAGCGTCGGCCAAAGTCGTACCTTGTGAGCCTGAATACGTTTCACCTCCAGCGGGGGGTTCTCCTGAGCCACCACGGACAATCACCGTATTATTTTGGACGTCTCCTGGAGCGTGAAGTTCACCCGTATCTACGCCTCGCGAAACCGGTGCCGTATCGGATGAATTCGATAACGCCTTGTTGAGAATTATGGCGCCTTTCACCAAGCCGACAACCTCACTGAAGCCCGAAAGCGACAGCATCGCCATAACACCAGGCACACCAACTGCCCTGCCTATCTTGTCGGCTTGTGCCGGATTAGCAGCGGCCCACTTTCCATAGGACCGCACCATCGGATCGCAAGTGACGCCATCAGCACAACGCCCATCCGGATCGGTGTGATCTATCGGATTGTTGTTCGCGTAGTCGTATCGATTGAAGTTGAAGAGATTGCCCGGCGTCGGCCCGACCGGATCCACGCTGAGGAACTGCCCCAGTCCGCCATCCTGATAGCGCGCCTGCATATAGCTCAGACTGCTCTCCGGATCATACACGTGCCCAGTGTATCCAGGCTGTTGCTGACTGACACCGCTGTATAACCCCCCAAACGGTCGGTAGCTGAAGCTCTGCGTCAGTGCGCCGCTGGGATCGGTTTCGCGCACCGGCGTGCCCAAGCGATCGGTTAGCAGGTATGTGGGATTCTGACCCGGGACGTAGCGGGCAATCAGCTTGCCATTGAGATAAAGATAGTCGGTGGCCTGACCTGTCGCGGCGTTGTATTCATACATCAACTGCCCAGCCTGACTATAAAAGAAATAGCTGACTTGGCCGTTCGCCAGTACCTTTTTGATCCGCCGCCCCGCCTCGTCGTAACTGTAGGTCGCTACGCCGGGAATCTGCAGCATTTGATTCTTGGCATCAAACGTATGTGGCGTTGAGGTAAACACCACGTTCGATTGTGTCTGATTCCCGCGCGCGTCGTACTGGAAATTGGCGAAGGCACCGCCTGTTGGCGTTCCCACCGTCATCGTCGCCAGCCGGTTGGTGGCGTCGTAGTTGTATGACAAGGTCAGGCCCGTGATGGCATGCAGGCGGATGTTGTTGAGCGGGTCATACGTATACGCTTCCGTGCCCCAGTTATTAGGTGCGGTGTCAGAGGCGAGCCGGCTCAGCCCGTCATAAGTCAGCGTCTGATTGTTTTTACCGTTGACCAGATCCGTGACCGTCTTGAGGTTGGCGTCGGCGTCATAAACATACGCTTCGCTAAAACGGAGGTTGCCTCCCTGGTTATAGGTAATGTTGGATGGAAGCTGGCGAGCATTCTGCTGAATCGTCGCCGTGATGCCGTTGTTCAAGCTGTAGCCGGCGGTGCCCCCATCCGGGTAGTAGCTTATGTTGCTGGCGTAGAGGGTGCTGCCGCCCTGAACCACGGTAGCTCTCCCCGTGGCATCCGGGAACATGCCGAATACGCCGCCGTCAGGGTAGACAACCGTACTCAGATGGCCATAGGTGTCATAGCCGTAACCGATCGAGCGGACGAGGTTGTTATCGTTGGGAAACCACTGAGATTCGCCCGTGAGCAGGCCTCGCATGTTGTACACACGGCCCTGGATGACGATGCCGCTGATCGTAATCGTCAGCCTTCCTGTAGGGTCGTAATGGTAGATCGTGCCCTGCGTGCCAGTCGGTGGGACCTCGTCGGTGACCCGGTTCATCGCGTCGTACGTGCGGGTGGTCCGGGCGCTTGCCGCTACCTGACCTTGCCCACAGACGGTACCGTCACCATTGATGACTTGGCCAGTCGCCAGCCAAAGGACGTTGTTGGCATTGTCGTAGCTATATACCGTGCTGTTGCTTTCCGCATCGTAGAACCGACATAGCCGGTGGTAGCTGTCGTAGGTAAAGTATTTACCCAAGCCGACGTACTGGCCATTGTATGTACCTGACTGAATGATCGATATCGGGCTACCGAAGGCATCGCGTGCGACGGTCTGATTGATCCCCTCGGGTGCGGCTATGCTGACCGGCCAGTCGGCGGTCGGTTCGTCGAACGTCATGTAGCTGGTCGTTGTGACGTTGCCGTTGGGGTCGGTGACTTGGGTCTTGAATCCAGGCAGATAACTCGTCGTCGTTTTGTCTTGGATTCCAGCCTCGGCGCTCCGCGTAACCGACGTTACCCGGTCCAATGCGTCGTAGAGAGTCTTCGTGCCCAAGGCATTGGGCACCTGCAACGGGTCGGCCCAGGTATTGGTTACCGACGGGTCGACCGTGCGTTGTGGATAGGAGACAAACGCCACACGGCCATTGGCATCGTAGCGAGTCACCGCCTGGCTGATCGTGGCATTGACGTTGCTCGTGTCGTAGGTCTGCTTGACGACCGGCCGCCAAAAGGCGTCGAAGAGGGTCTCCGTCATCAGGTTTCCGGTAGTGACTCGCTGACGCCAAAGTCCTGCCGGCAGCCCATAGGCGGCCGGATAGCCCGGCTCGAAGGACATCAGGGTGTCGGCCCATGATCCACCGCACTGCCCCACCGTCGTTTCGGATGGGTACTGGATGCGTTGCATGCGGCCCATCGCGTCGTAGTCGTAGCAGGTTTTGGCACCTGCAGCGTCGACCACCGATCGTATCTGGCCAAGATCGTCCACGGCGACAGTCACGCTCGTTCCCGTGGGTTGATCCGGCGTGGCAGGAAACTGGATCAGCAGCGGGATGCCCAGCTTGTAGCTACCAAAAGTGGTGATATTGCCGTTACCGTCCTTGAGCGTAGCAACGGTACCGTCGAGGTTGTACGTCGCGCTCTGCTGGAGCCTGCCAAAACTGTAAATCGCCAGCGGCAGCGCCGTTGTCGAGTCATAGTCTGTGCGCGTATTTTCCACACCATTCGTCGTCGTGCGCTTGACCTGGCCAAGCACCCAGCTGGCGAGGTTGTCCGAATACTCGATCGTCTCCGTCTTGCTGTAGGTCTGCGCGTGCGACAGACATGGCAGCAGCGACACCCCGAAC